>Ga0335072_10017407_pt1 | contig 10166 bp, 11 predicted proteins | sample Lox_Sample_21_FD_206725 | JGI IMG/M metagenome (GOLD analysis project Ga0335072, IMG submission 206725) | Soil microbial communities from Loxahatchee National Wildlife Refuge, Florida, United States - Lox_Sample_2.1 | ecosystem: Environmental > Terrestrial > Soil > Wetlands | place: USA...
TGGACGCAGTGATCCCTTGGCGCGCCGCCACAGTATGCTCCGAATACTCCTAACGAATTGTTGCTGGATACTCAATTTCGGCCGGTCCTTGCACCCCGGACATCGGGCGGGCGGCTGCCTGCCCGGCCCGGGGTCGCAACCGGCCCGCAATGGGGCTTCAGCGGTTTTCCGCCAGCGCCTTCACCTCGTCCATCGCCTCGGCAAAGCGCTTGTTGAGCAATGCCAGGGCTTCGGCGTTGGATTCCTGGATCAGGTCGCGCAGCTCCTGCATGTTGGCGACGGCGCGCTCATAGGCCTGCTTCAGCAGCTCCGCCTGCTTTGCCGCCTTCGCCTGCGGCCCCTCCGCCGAGGCGAGCGCCTTCATGCACTCGGTCAGCTCGGACATGTTCTGCTGCATGATTTCCATGTTGCGGCGCGCGACGGCCTGGGCGCCTTCCATGGCCACGCGGTTGGCGGCGGCGAGGGTTTCGATGTTGCGGCGGTTGGCGGCGATGAACGCCTCCATGTCCGGCAGCGCCGGAAGCTTCATGTCGCTGAACATCCTGGCGAAATCAGCGGCAGGGCCGCCCGCCTGGCCAGACTTGGAAATGCCCGGCTTGGATTGAGGACCGCTGGCCATTTGTTGGCTCCTTTGCCCGCCTTGGTTGCATCGGCGATCCTACGGCACGGCGTGGGCGCCCGCCAGCGGGCGGATGTGGGTGCGGGCGGATGTGGGAGCGGGCGGATGTGGGCCGGCGGGTTCAGGCGGCGGGCGCTTCGGGCGCCGGCGCGGGAGGCGCATCGCCGGCTTCCGCCGCCGAGGCGTCCGGCACCGGCGGCACGGCATCCCCGGCGCCGCTTGCGCCTGCTCTTCCGCCCAGCCAGCCGGCAACCCGCTCCGCCCGGCGCAGCGCGGCATCCAGCGCCGCCATGGTGCCGGACAGATCGGCGCTTTCGTCGCGCTCCCAGGCACGCAAGGTCCACAGCCACACCGCGACCAGCCCGCGCGTGCGCAGTTCGCCGCGCAGACCCGCGGTGGAGACGCCGGCCGCCTGCAGCATCCAGCGCATGCTGCGGCGGGTGATGCAGGCCAGCAACAGCGCCGCCGGCGGGTCGGCGGGGAGCGCGCGCAGCAGGGCGGCGATGCCTGGCCGGTGCGCCTGCAGTGCATCGAACCGCCGCATCAGCAGGTCGAACAATTTGTCGCGAACGGAACCGTCGGCCGACATGTCGGCGAGCGCGGCCTGGTCCGCCAGCCGCCCGAACCGCGCCAGTACGGCGATGCGGCCTGGGAAGCGCACACGTGCCTCGGCCAGGGACAGCGTTGCCGCGCGTGCCGCCTCGGCCACGCTGGCGCGCGCCCAGCCTTGCTCGGCGACCACACGGAAGAACGAGGCGATCAGCGCGCTGTCGAAGTCCATGTCGCTCATGGGCGCAGCATGGCGCCGATCCGCCGCAATGTCAGCCCTGGACGGGCTGCGGGCGGGTTGTTTGCGGCGAAACGGTAGCCCAACCCAGAACGTTTGGCCCCCTGCCTTGGATATCCAGCCGGCTCAACCGTGCATCGCTTGATTCTGGAACTGCATAAGTCATGGTTTCTATTTCAGCATTGCCGTCTGCGAGATGGACGTCGACGGGCGTCAAACCTGCCCCAGCGCCGCCATCAACTCCGCCCACTCTCGCTTGTTCAGCCCACTATCCGCCTGGCCCACCGCCTCCCCTGCCAGCATCCGGCGCACCACCGCCAGCATCGGGGCCGACAGCGTGACCGCCCCGAGCCGGTAGTCGCGGAACGCCTGGCAGGCGAGCGGCACCCATGCGTCCACCGTGGTCAGCATCGCGTCGGCAAACGCGCGGATCTCGTACTGCGCATGGGCATCTGCGCGCAGCGAGACGAAATGGAACAGGTTGTGGAGGTCGATTTTCCAGTACCATTGGGTATAGGTGTTCAGCGTCAGGTTCATCCGCGCCAGCTCGCGCGCCAGCCCCTGGCGCGACGGATCGAGCGGCGCCCCGGCCGCATCCTCGTTCAGCATCTCGGCGTAATGATCGTAGCAGCGTGCGGCATCGCCGCGCAGCAGGTCCAGCACGCGGGCGGCCTCCTCGCCGCCCAGTACGTCACCGCGGCCCTGGCGGTTCACCGAGGATTGCGCGGCCAGATGCTCCGGCTCGGGGATGTAGAATTCGCGGTCCAGGATGGAATAGCGCGCGGAATATTCGTTCACGTTGGCGGTGCGGTGGCGGATCCATTGCCGCGCCACGAAGATCGGCAGCTTCACGTGATATTTGATTTCGCACATCTCGAACGGCGTGGAATGACGGTGACGCATCAGGTAGCGGATCAGCCCGGCATCCTCCGACACGCGGCGGGTACCGCGGCCGTAGGAGACGCGGGCCGCCTGCACGATGGCGCCGTCGTCGCCCATGTAGTCGATCACCCGCACGAAGCCATGATCCAGCACGGGGAGCGGCTGGAACAGCAGCGCCTCCAGGGCGGGGACGGTGGGACGGGCAGTTGAGGATTGCTGGGCACGGGCCGCTGCAACATCAGCCGCTTGTTGCTCTGTCAGAGGCATACTGAACTTCCGGGCATGGTTGTCAGGTCGAATGGAGGGTCGGAATCCGCTTCACATCGTCAGCCAGATCGCGCTTTGCCCGCCACAGATCATGCGCCATCTGCATGTGCAACCACAGCTCCGGGCCATTGCCGCAAAACTTGCCCAGCCGTACTGCCATCTGCGGCGTGACCGCGGATTTCTCTGACAGGATTGCATGCAGGGTCTGCCGGGACACTCCCAGCTTTTCCGCGGCCTCCTTAACCGTCAGCCGGAGCGCGGGCAGCACGTCCTCACGCAACAGCGCACCGGGATGCGTGCGCGGCAAATCGGGCGATTCCCGGGCACGATACGCGGGCATGCTGATGCGCTTCCACCGGCAACTTTCATTCGCTGCTTGCGATGATCATGCGCTGACATCATGCGTGTCAAGTCACGGTTGACACGGGCCCGGCCAGGACGCTACGCCTTCAGGATGATCCGGTCGTGCAAGCGCCGTGCACGCGCCGCGTTGTGAAACCGGCATGGTACTGCTCGAATTCGGCCCGGCCTCGCGGCGCGCATTCTGGCCAGGTTGAACGCCTTGGATGACGCCACCCGTCCGGACGCACTGGACCTGCCGGGTTTTGATTTCCACCGCCTCGGCGGCAAGCCCACCGGCGACACCATTCACGTTAACGGCCCCTGCTGCATTACCTTGGCGTGGGAGGGCGAGGACGCCGTGCGCGTGGACCTGGAACAATTCACGGACCGGCCGCAAGGCTGGGCCAACGTTGCCGCGGCTTGCCCGTGGCACGGCTTCCTGCAAGCCTGCGGCGCATGAGCTTCCCCGCTTTGCCTCGCCTGCTGGCCTGCCTGTTGCTGGCGGGCTGCGCATTGGTCGATCAGCGCACCTTCGCCCCCGCCCCGGAGGCGAAGGCCGCGCCCGCCGCGGCGCAACCGGCGCCGGCCCCGGTGAAGATGGACGCGCGCACGCCATTGGTCAGCATCGATTTCGCCGGCCCGACGCCGACGTATCAGGAATTGCTGGGCTACGCGGTGCGTGCGGCGGAAACCCGCGACCGGGACGTGCAGTACGACGTGGTGTCCATGGTGCCGAAGGCGGCCGATGCCGCAGCGGGCCAGCGGGACGCGGCCGACGTGATGCGCGCGATCATGCGCGAGGGTGTGCCGCCGGCTCGCATCCACCTGGGGCTGCGCGCGGATCCGACGCTGTCCGGCCCCGAGGTCCGCGTCTACGTCCGCTGACCGCGGTGGCTCGCGACCGCGATGGCTTGCGCGCTGCGCCTCACTGGCCCCGCAGGCACATGTCGATGCCGTACAGTAACCTTCCGGCAGGAATTATATCGGTATGTAACAGGCGAAACATGGCCTTACGGCGCGGGGCCACGCACCACCCGGCGAAAGACGCTCGCAACAAACGTCGGGGCCGCACTGAACTGTAGGTAGCAAATGTGTGGAATTGCAGTCGCGACCGGATGGGACGATGCCGTCGCGGCGGTGCGGCAACTCGTGGCGGGCATCATGCATCGCGGCGACGCGTCGGACGGGATCATGACACCGCGCCCCGACGCCGCGATGGCAACGCGGCGCCTGCGCATCGTCGACGCGGAGCACGCAACCCAGCCGATGCTGTCCGCCGACGGGCGCGTGCTGCTTGCCTTCAACGGCGAGATTTACAACCATCTCGAACTGCGCCTTGAACTGGCGCGTGCCGGCGTCCGCTGCCGCACCGATTCCGATACCGAAGTGCTGGCCAATGCGCTGAGTGTCTGGGGGTCCCGCGCGATGCAGCGGCTGCGCGGCATGTTTGCCTTCGTCGCGCTCGATCTGCGCAACGGCGACTTCCTGGCCGCGCGCGACCCGCTCGGCATCAAGCCGCTCTACGTCATCCAGGACGGCGACGGCTTCCTGTTTTGCTCGGAAATCCGCCCGCTGCTCAACGCGACGGAAACCGGCGAGGTGATGTTCCTGCCGCCCGGCCACATGCTGTCGCGACGCTTCTGCGGGCGCTATCAGGCCGCAACCGTGGCGGCACCGCGCTGCGGGGCATCGCGATCGCCCGCGGAACTCGACCGCATCCTGCGCGAGGCGGTGGAAAGCCATCTGCCGCCGGACCTGCCGTTCGCGCTCATGTTCAGCGGCGGCGTGGACAGCACGCTGATCGCGCATTACGCGCGATGCGCACAGCCGGAGGCTCCCGGCTATTTTCTCGGCACCCGCGATGCGCCCGATTTCCCGTTCGCCGCGAGCTACGCCGAGCGCACCGGCTTCGATCTGCGCCTTGTCGGTTTTGATGGCGCGGGCACCGATATCGCCGCGCTGATCCCCGACGTGGTCGCCGCGGTGGAGACGTTCGAGCCGTCGGTGGTGCGCGAGGGCCTGTGCTCGTTCTTGCTCGCTCGCCGCATCCATGCCGATGGATTTCGCGTCGCGCTCGGCGGCGAAGGGGCCGACGAATTGTTCGCCGGCTATGTGCCGCTCGAACTCGCATTCGCCGAGGGCGAGGCCGCCGGCGAATTCGTGCGCGAGCAATGCCTGGTGGACATGCATCGCTCCAATCTGCAGCGCATCGACCGGTGCGCGATGCGCTTTCAGTTGGAGGTGCGGGTGCCGTTTCTCGACCCCACGGTGACCGGCTATGCGCTTGGCCTCGGCGCCACGGCGCTGGTGCGGAACGTGGACGGGCGGCCGCGCGGGAAAATGCCGCTGCGCGAGATTTATGACCTGTATCCCGCCGAACTGCCCGCGGCGATCCGCGATCGGGTCAAGCTGGCGCAGCATGTCGGCACCGGCTTCGACCGCAGCCAGACCGCATCGCCCTGGATCGACTTCGCCGAGAGTGTGCTGTCGGACCGCGCGTTCGAAGACGGCAGGAAATGCTTCGCCGCGTACGACATCGGCAGCAAGGAGGAATTGCTCTATATCGTGGCGCTGGCACGCACCATGGATATCGGCCGCGTGCCGCATCTGCGCGACCGCATGCGGCTGCGCATGCCGGCGGTGCGCGATACCGCCGCGCTGGTGCCCTATCTGGCCTAAGTGGTAGAATTCACAAATTCGGTGACGTATTTTTGTCAAGTTAAGCAGGGTCGTCCGGTCCTGCAGCAGAAGAAGATTCTAACCGCAGATGAACGCAAATGAACGCGGATAGAGCGTACGGCACGGTTTTATCTGCGTTCATTCGCGTTCATCTGCGGTTCCAATATTCGGATCCTCGTGTCCCGCACGCCACCACGCGTTCAAAAATACGTCGCCGTATTTGGTACTAGGTCGCGGCCAGAGATTCGGTGAGGCATAGGCAACGCCTCGCGCGCTCCGGCGCAACAACGACACCTGACTCCACTTGCAGGATCGATCCGCGGCAGCCCGGCGTCTCCACCGCCGGTTAGCCTTCGGAAAAAACTCGCGAGGGTGGCCTGTGGACTTCAGTCACACCCGGCGTGCCGACGGCACCACCGGCAACGCGTCATCAAGCTCTTCGAAGGGGCGTCTCGGTCGGGTCCGCGGTTCGGGTCAGGTGGCCGGTGCGGCAAAGGCCGCGCGCCGGTGCCGCGGTATCGCCGGCGCTGCCATGGTGCGATAGTCGGGGCCGTTGCGGCATGGGGGGATACCAGCGATGGCGGACGCGAAGACCTGGTTCAACAACGGAGCCGTCTATGAAGAGGCCATGGGCCGCTGGAGCCGCCTGGTCGGCGAGGTGTTCCTGGCATGGCTGGCACCGCAACCTGGCCTGCGCTGGATCGACGCCGGATGCGGCAACGGCGCGTTCACCGCGTTGCTGATGCAGCATTGCGCGCCGGCGGAAATCCACGGCATCGATCCCTCCGAGGCGCAGATTGCGTTCGCGCGTGGCCGTCCCGATGCGGCCGGGGCGGTGTTTCAAATCGGCGACGCGATGGCGCTGCCGTTCGCCGACGACAGCTTCGATGCCGCGGCCATGGCCCTGGCGATCAGCTTCGTGCCGGAGCCGGCGAGAGGCGTCGCCGAGCTGGCGCGCGTCGCCCGCCCGGGTGGCATCGTCGCGACATACATGTGGGACGGGATGCGCGGCGGATCGCCGTTCCATCCAATCCAGGCCGAGATACGTGAGCAGGGCATCGCCCTGCCGATACCGCCGAGCGCCGATGCGTCCCGGATGGAGGCGCTGCATGCGCTCTGGACCGGCGCGGGGCTTGCAGCCGTCGAGACGAAGGAAATAACGGTGCGGCGGACGTTCGCCGATTTCGACACGTTCTGGTCGGTGAGCACGCAGATGGGCAACATGCAGCCGGTGCTTGCCGCGATGACGCCGGACGATATCGCAAGGTTGCAGGACCGTGTGCGGATGCGGATACCGGCTGATGCCGGGGGACGCATCGCTTATGAGGCACGCGCCAATGCGATCAAGGGAATTGTGCCGGGGTAGCGGCGGCGAACCCGGTATGTCAGGGGTCGTGTGCATGCAACGGACAGGACGGATACAGGAGTCCATGGAATGACCGGACGCGTCGAAGCGAAACTTGCCGAACTCGGCATCACCCTGCCGCAGCCGATGGCGCCGATCGCCAACTATGTGCCGTATGTGGTGACCGGCAATCTCGTCGTGGTGTCGGGCCAGGTGCCGGCGCGTGACGGCGCTATTGCGGTCACCGGCAAGGTCGGGCTGAACCTGGCGCTCGATCAGGGCAAGGAAGCGGCGCGGCTGTGCTTCATCAACGTGCTGGTGCACCTGAAGGCGGCATGCGACGGCAATCTGGATCGCGTCAAGCGGGTGGTGCGGCTGGGCGGGTTTGTTGCCTCGCCGCCGGAGTTCACGCAGCATGCGCTGGTGATGAACGGCGCGTCGGACCTCGCGGTCGCCGTGTTCGGCGACGCCGGCCGCCATGCGCGCACGACCATTGGCGTGCCGGCGCTGCCGGCTGATGCCGCGGTGGAAGTGGAGGGGATGTTCGAGATCGGCTGGTACTGAACCGGAATATTTGCCACGCTGTGCGAGGCAAAGCGATCCAGCCCCTGGACGGTGCGGCCACCGTCCCCGGGCGATGGCGGCTGCGCTGCGCAAGACGCTGCCTCCCACCACGGGTCTCAAGGCCGGGCGCCGCGCCGGAACGCAACAAATTCTGGACATTGACGGCTAAATGATTTATTTTGCTCATCAATAGACATCTCCGCGCGACGCCATGACTGCAGCCGAAATTTATCCCCGCCTTACCGATATCATGCGGGACCTGTTCGATGACGACGATCTGGTCGCGCATCCGGCCTTGACGGCAGACGACGTCAAGGAATGGGACAGCCTTACGCATTTGCGGCTGATGTTGACTGTCCAGAAAGCGTTCGGAGTGAAATTCTCGGCGGCAGAGATCGGCAAGCTGAAGAATGTCGGCGACCTGGCCAGCCTGATCCAGGCCAAGGCAACTTGATCCAGTGAACCGCCAGGTGTCGTTGCCAAGCTGAATGGTTGCTCTGATTGCCTGCCCGGCGTCACGCTTTTGTCGCCGGGAGGGCAGCAGAACCACACCGTCGATGCTGAGCAGGGCAGCATATCGCACGGGGCAGCACAGGAGCAGATATGAACGAGCTTTTTGCCGGCCTCCGCTGGTTACCGCCGCCGCCCGAGGATTTCATTGGCGGGTGCCGGGCGTTGGCAGCCGACGACCCGATTCCACTCGGAAGCCGCATTCGTGCCTTGGCGTCATTCGCGCTGGATGAGAATCAGTTGACGCGTCTCGCCAGAGCGGTGGAGCAAGCACAACGCGACCAACGTTCACTTGCGCCGCTCACCCCGCTACGCCTTGGTGTTATCGGCAACGCGACCACGCATCTGATCATTCCGGCGTTGATCGCAACCGCCGCGCGGCATGGCCTGGCGTTGGAATGTATCGAGGCGGACTACGGCCAGGTGGCACAAGAAGCGCTGTCCGGCGACTCGAGGCTGATCCGGTCGCGTCCGGATGCGGTCCTGGTCGCCTTGGATCACCGCGGCCTTCCGCTGCGGCCGGTGCCTGGCGATCCCGTGCTGGCCGCGAATACGGTCGATGCCTGTCTTGACCTGCTGCAAACCGTTCGCGCAGGACTGCATCAGAATGGTGTCGGCACCTGCATTCTGCAAACGGTGCCGCGCCCGCCCGAGGCACATTTTGGCAGCCTCGACCTGATGCTGCCCGGCACGTCGCGCCACCTGATCGACCTGTTCAACCGCCGCCTTGGCGAATCCGTCGCAGGCACGCCGGATCTGCTGCTCGACGTCGCCGGCATGGCCGAACTGGTCGGACTGGCCGACTGGCATGATCCGACAAGTTGGAACATGGCAAAACTGCCTTTTGCCAGCCAATTCGTGCCACTTTACGCGGAGCATGTCTGCCGCGTTCTGGCGGCGTTGCGCGGGAAAAGCCGCCGCTGCCTCATCCTCGATCTCGACAACACGCTCTGGCACGGCGTCATCGGCGATGATGGGTTGGCGGGCATTGTCATCGGCCAGGGCGACCCGACCGGTGAGGCGCATCTCGCGGTACAGCAAGCCGCCCTGATGCTCCGCGACCGCGGGATCGTGCTCGCCGTCTCCTCCAAGAACAACGACGAGATCGCGCGGATGCCGTTTCGGGAGCATCCCGAAATGCTGCTGCGGGAGAACCACATCGCGGTGTTCCAGGCCAACTGGGACGACAAGGCGACGAATATTCGCGCCATTGCGCAGGAACTGTCGCTTGGCCTGGAGTCGATGGTGTTCCTGGACGACAATCCGGTTGAACGCGGCCTGGTGCGGCGCCTGCTGCCGGAAGTCGCCGTTCCGGAACTGCCGGACGACCCCGCGCTATACGCGCGGACACTGCTGGCCGCTGGATATTTCGAGGCAACGACATTCTCCGACGAGGATCGGCACCGCTCCGAGCTTTACCAGAACAATGCACAGCGCGTCGCGCTGCAACGCAAAGCCGGTGGCGTGGATGCGTATCTCGCCTCGCTCAACATGGTCATCACATTTCAGCCGTTCGACGCGATCGGCCGCGCGCGGATTGCGCAGCTCATCAGCAAATCCAATCAGTTCAATCTGACGACCCGCCGCTATACCGAGGCTGACGTGCAGGCGCTCGAGCAAGATCCGCGGTGCTATACGTTGCAGGTGCGTCTCGCCGACAGTTTCGGCGACAATGGCATGATCTCGGTGGTGATCTGCCGCGAAACCGATCCGGCGACCTGGGAGATCGACACCTGGCTGATGAGTTGCCGCGTGCTCGGCCGCAAGGTGGAGCAGGCGATCGTGGCAGAGCTGCTGGGAGAGGCTCGCAAGCGCGGCATCGGCCGCATCGTGGGCATCTATCGCCCAACCCCGCGAAACCAGCTCGTTGAGCAGCACTATGCGACGCTCGGCTTTGCCTTTGTTGAGCGTGGCGGGAATGATGAGACCGTCTGGTCACTGGATGTCGCATCGTCGGAGGTACCGGACGTGCCAATGACGGTACAGCGTGTCGGGGCGGCATTGGTCACCGCATGAATACCGTGCCTGCTCCACCGCCCCCGGCGGCTCAGTTTCATCGTTATGATTTGCTCATCATCCCGTTGCTGATATTGGCGACGCTGGTCGGTCTCGTGGCTTTCGGGGAGTTCTGCAGCCGGCAGATATTCGTCGAGAGTGGTTCAGAGACTTGC
>Ga0335072_10017408_pt1 | contig 10166 bp, 10 predicted proteins | sample Lox_Sample_21_FD_206725 | JGI IMG/M metagenome (GOLD analysis project Ga0335072, IMG submission 206725) | Soil microbial communities from Loxahatchee National Wildlife Refuge, Florida, United States - Lox_Sample_2.1 | ecosystem: Environmental > Terrestrial > Soil > Wetlands | place: USA...
ATTGTGATTCTATGATGTTTTTTGTAATTTGGTACTACGGTTCTGAAATTATGTAATCCACCCCCTTTCGAGCATTTGGCGACTATTCTAGCATGGATCACAGTTGCTAGCACTTGATATAAGGTATATATGTATAAATTGATTATCTAGCTATATAGGCTAGCATTTTAAAAAGTGATATGTACAGTAGAAATAGCTGATCTAAGCCCAGATCGACCCCCTCCTATGCCATGCCCCCCTTCTGAGGCCTGCTAGCACGCCGGTGCTGCCCGGGAGAGCTTTAACAGGATCAGAATATTACTTCATCTTATTAAGATCAACTTTTAAGTTTAGGTGGGGATTTCTTGACGTTAATATTAAGCCTATATACCTGGAATGCGGCATCTCTGGCCTTGGGATTCTATGATCCGCTTTGGTTTTACTTTCAGCTATCCAGTTGTGGTCTTTGTGGTAGCTGTGTACTGCTTCTCGTAATACTAGTGGGTTCTATCCATCACAGCAATGATCCCGGCTGCCTATCCCAATTTCACCCGACGATACAAGAGTTTCTTATTCACTAGTCTCCTTCTTGGTACATGGTTTGCAGAACTATTCTGCTCTGGTACTCTAAGCGATCGGATTGTTCGTAAGTTGACCGAACGTAATGAAGGAGTCCGAATGGCAGAGACAAGCCCTTCTTGGCGCAAGTAAGTTTAAATTCCAGAGGTCCTATCTAATGATCAAGCGCTAATAGAAGCCTTCTAAGCTGGTCTGAGCATTTGGGGCGTCAGCATTGATAGGAACTACCACTGGCTGCTAGGGCAGGTTGATTTCTTCATCTGTTCGTCCGCTAGCGACTAGTTAACCTATGACGCTCCTCCGCTAACAACACTCGACTGGTTGCCATAAGACTCCAAATGGGAAATACTGTCATTCCAAGCTACGTGGTCGACTGCTATCCTCTATAGTTAATGAGCATTATCACCTTTTATTCCATATTCCTTGACGTCAGCGCCTTGATTAACACTGTAAGTAGCAACATAAAGTTATAGAGGACTAACGAGAGTTATATAGTAGCTGACTGATGCCTAGCTTTTCATCGCGGACTAGGCTGCAGCATACGACTACACAACAGTCTTACCAATGCAGGAATTATCACATTCGGTATCTCTATTCTAGTTATTGCTGCAGTTCATAAGTTCAGCCTAAAAATAAGGGCGTTGTTAAATCACAATTACTAAACACAGTCCACCCTTGAAATTAGTATTAACTTAACAACCCACGCGGTTAGGGTTAGTGGCTAAGCTGGGTAGGGCTAGGCCCCCTAAGGGAGCAGTGCCTTTAGGTACAGATCACGACCAAGCAGGGACGCCATAGACCCACAGGAGACCTGGAATCTGATCATTTTTGATAAATCTCAAAATAAGGATATTGACCTAGAACTCCAGGGTTTTGCGTTTGGGGACTATATGGGATCTTTTTGCAGAGCAGGAGAATTGCCTTACATTTTAAACACAGAACAAATGTAAACATCAGTGAATTCTATTGTATTTGTATTGTAAAACTATAGAGTATGTATCGGTGTAGTGGGTGGCGAGAATGGGAAAACCCGCTTTTACCCACCACTCGTTCCTCGTGGTGGTGGACCCACGGGTAGTACATAGAATGACTTTTCCTTTTGGTGATGGTGTCAATGCAAAAGGCACATACATGTAAGAAATACCTCTCTATGCTCTAAGCCACAAGCCAATTTGCAGTAACATACTTTGCCATCTCAAGGTTGCCGCCCATCGCGTAAATGTTTTGCAGGTTGTAAGCCGCATCACGGACAAGATCTTCCCTTGTAACAACCAAGCCTTGAACCTCGTCCAGGACCTTAAAATAATAGGGTAAGGCAAGATGTGCAAGACCTAGCATATGGTAGGCCCTTGCAATATTGTAATGTGCCTCTTGTCGCTCATCGATTCTTTGTGAGATTTGGCGAGACTCATAATAGCGAAAGAGGAAACCGAGACCCTGCATGAGATGGAACTGTCGATTCTCAGATTGACGCTTTAGACCGTAGTGAACGTAGCCAAGGCCTATGCTCAAATTGATCATGGGATTTTCGGGATCTAGCGCATACGCTCTGAAGAAATAATCTAGACTATAATAAGCAGGGATCTTGTTGGGCTGGAAAGAAGATAGTTCTAGACGTACTAAGTGCGTATGGGTAACTTGTACCAGCATATAGTATGTGCCCATAGAGCATGAGTAAGGCGACATCCATGTCATTATTAATAAGTAGGTGGCCTTGGTCATCCTGGGCCGAATAAGAACCCTTTTCAGTAAAAAACTTGCGCCGAGATTCTTCATCAACTAAGGCGTAATCCATAGCTTTGATCTGTCTAAGTATATACTTCTGGGTAGGTCCGGAACAATACCAAGATATCGGGGACTGGCATAGTCTAGTCAGGGCGGCAAACATCCTGTACGTGTCTGTAGTAAACTGATAGTCCCTTGTAAAGAATCGACATGTGGAGACGCAGGTTTGTTCGTCATTGGCGAGAAGTGCACAAGCTAACAAAGTGAAGAAGGTTAGTGGGCATCAGGGATGGTGTTGGGGCAACTTACTGCACCAGCAGATATGGATCAAGAACATGTCGTCGCGAGAATGATAGAAGACGATTGCATCCTTTGCCGCCTCGCAAATTTCATACGACTCGCGGGGCCTACCAACCTTGACTAGGCACAGGGCATACTCCAAAAAGATATCAAGCCAGGACGCGAATGATATGCCACGATAGTTTTCTGGAATCTCCACAGCTGCCTTACTTTGGCTTTCGGTGTTTGAACCAAGTTCTAGATGAGTTAGTACCCACGATACATACGTGGGGATGATAGGGGCTAAATACTATGTGAAAGACGATCTGCCATTGCCGCAAGATCCGCATCAAGGGGAGTCGCACCGGTCTGCGCTTGTGGTTGCGCGGCATCTGGGTAGCCAAGAAAATGAACGTATTTGTCCCAGGGATAAAACGTCTTGAAACTTCGGAAATCTTCGATTAGATCTTGGGCTGCCTCCATCCAAGCAAGTGTAGGGCCTTCTTGTCCAGCTCGCATGCCGCTTTGCTCCAACTGCATCACCGAAAATTGCTCTTGCAAACGCTCAGCTCTTAAGGATTCCTGTCTCTGTCGTTCTGTTGGATCAACTAATCGTCGAGAGGTGTAGTATTTTTTCCGCTTCATTTTTGTTGGTATATAGAAATCGTCATTGTTGCCGAGATCTCCCGCTCTTGGTTGTTGTCGTTGCTCTGAATCACGAGTTCTTCGGATCTTCATAATCTCACTTACGTAGATGAAGGCCTGTTCCTGTTCATTGAGATCCTCATACATCTTAGCAAGCTGTACGCGAGCTTCAATACTGTTTTCGTCAAGTTGAATTGCCAGCTGGAAGAATTCTTCAGCTTGCGTGTTTAGCTTCTGGGCTAAATAACATTTCCCCATTCTTAGGTATAACGATGGGTCCGTCTGCTCCCTAGTTCTATGCAATGCCTGATAGAAGGTGAGAGCTTGCTGATGGAAGCCGAAATCTTGCAAGCTATCCGCGGCCGTACGGAAAAGGTCAGGATAGTCAATAGCTTGGCATTCGTGAGACAAATTTTCGGGTCCTAGCCAGCAGAAATGCGCCTATAATGATGTCAGAAGACAGACATGCTGGCCAACTCCACACTGCATGGAAAACATACCATGGCTTCATCATAGTCTCTGAGTTGAAGACGATACAATCCAAGCTTTACACGAAGCTCCAAAGGTAAGCCCTCACCATAGAGCTGAGAACCAAAGCGGCTCGGGGCGTATTCCTGGATCTGCATGCGACGTGTATCATCTGCATCCCATTCGCGATCATCATCAATGACATTATCCCACCACGAATCTTCGTGACGGCCCAAAATCCACCGTGATAGTGACTTAAGTTCTCTTATTGCAACATCATATTGGCCGAGATAAGCGTATAGTTCCACGTAAATGTTGATATCTGACCACCCGAAAAGTTGTCCGGCCAATACATCTGATGCCTTATAAAAGGATATTGCCTTATGGTAGAGATCCATTGCAGCTTCAATGTTGTCCTGGTCAATATAGAGTTCAGCTAGAAGTCGTAGAATTGTGGTATCATGTGGCTTTTGATTCAACACCCGTTTGTATTCCGATATGGCGGAGGAAGTGTTTCCTAGCTCGCGAAGCACCGTAGCTTTTCCGCACCGGGCCTCAATGTCGTTCTTAGGGTCCGCGCGAATGGCTGACTGGTAGCATAATTTTGCAGTAGTAAGGAATTTTTTTCTAAGTTGGCCAGTCTCCTCGAGTGCAAACCGAGCGCAACTTAGCCAGCCAGTAACATCCTTAGGCCTTAAGTGAGCTGCACACATCAGAGCTGTCAAAGTCTTCTCAACGTCTCCAAGCTCTCTGAAAATCGAAGCCAATAGTGTCCAGGCTTCGTAGGTTTCAGCGTTGATCCGAATCACATCCGAGACGATCTCCATAGCTTCGTCGTAATTTTCATCAATAAAAGCTTGTGACGCTTTGCTCAGACGAAATCTGATATCACCAGTTGGTTCTGCGGCCTTTCGCGGACCTCTGGGACCGCTCCGACCTCGCGGGCGACCTCGAGCACGACTTCGGGGACGGCCTCGTGGGAGACCTCGTGGACGACCTCGACCTCGACCTCGACCTCGACCTCGGCCCCCACCACGTATCTCACCAAGATCGTATATCTCTTCGTAGTTGCCAAAATCCACGCGCTGCGCGTTGGGCTTGCCAAGAGAGTCTACCAGGCTTGCTATATCAAACTGGACTCTCATATAGTCAGGGTCAGTATCAGATAACTCTGCGTCTTCTCTGCATCAAATCAATATACGTAATTGGTAGCTCGAGAATGGGATTGCTCTACCTCGTCATGCTCCTCTGGTCCTCCGATACATTGAAGTCATCTTCCTCATATGAAAGCTGTCTTGTCTGAACACTTTCTCTATCGCTTGACACATGGTGGGATCCGTTTTCCGTTCCCTGTTGGCCGCACCAGGCAAAGGCAGGTGAATGGTCAAGCTCTGGGTAGTGACTATAATTAAAGCCAACCAAGCGAGGGTCAGACCGCTGTTCGAGGTTCATTCCTACTCATTCTCATGACAATTCTAGGACAAAGAGACCTCCTTGGCCCATATGTTATAGGTGAAGAGGTGTAAGTGAGAGAAACCTGAGAAGAAATTAGGTTTGGCTACAATCGGAAATGCTTTATCTTATCTTAGCGCCAATTCCCCGCCATAGCGCGCTGACGTGCTTGTTCAAGATTGAGCGCGCTCCTACAGCGTTACTTTCACGAAGTTGTATGGCATGTTTTGGTTGGGAACTTACGATATAGCACGGAAGTATTGTATTGAGCATTAGAATTCCTTCATAAATATCTACACTACTTCTCCACAGTAAAACCCGTCGGGATTCACCACACTGTTTCATATATTTATTATGGAATCATCAAAAGGTAGCCAACAGTTGACCGCTTAAGTTCAGTAAGCTTACAGGAACCCTTCGTCAAAATGAACAAATTGGACAATCAATTCCTGCCAATTAAGGGGCCGACAGCGCTTGACCTGTGAGACCGAAATTTGCTACATATTTAGCCTGATTCATGCGAGTTTACCTTCAGCTTTCGCTTCTGCTTCACTGTTAGCTTATGCTTGCAGCTGCAGATACTGGACCATGAGACAAACCTTTAACTTGCTCAAACACTTTTAGCATCTTTCTCCTTGCGCCAAGGGCATTGACACCTCTAGCTTCCAAAGCTTCTTCATCGAGTTCAACAAGCTCTGTCCAGTTCATGTCCTTAAGATTATCGGTATATTTATGTAGCCTTAAGCTTCTCAACCAGCTGGGGATATCCTGTAGAAGACTTGGGTCTGTAGGATCCTCAGGAGGTTTAGAGCTTCCTCTTCGGCCACGTGGGGATCTACCTCTGACCATGTCAGAGTGATCAGACAAATAGCCTTCATGACCTCCTCCCATCCCGAATTGGCCGAGATTGAGATTGGCCATGCCATTATTAAGCAAGGGTGAAGAACCATCATACGCAGTCAAGAAGCCGTTATTTTGTGGAGAAGAAAATCCGATTTGTCCGAATCCGCCAGCATGCATCGCAAGACCTGGAGAGCTTGGTCGAGATCGACCTCCTCCAAACGCAGAACTTTGCTGTTGAACTTGAAGTGCAAGGACCTGCTCCCTATTCAGGATTTGTCCATGCTCATTGATCATAACCACATTAGCACTTGGCATATTTCCACCGGGCATACCCGGTGAAAGAGGACCCTGATTGTTAGAACCATGACCATCATTTGATCTTGCTCGACGGTACTTGCGAACGTCGTCTAAAGCAAATCGATTGTTGACAGTCGAAAGCGCAGCTAGCTTCATAGCGGTCGCGTTTGCAACCATATCAGCTTGAGTAGTGCTACCCGCGGTATTGAAAGAGGGAACCATTGGCGTATTAACCATAGATGCCCAGTTCCCATTTCCAGCATTGTAGGGCGAAAGTAAAGGCAGCTCGGAACTTTGGAGATCAGGGACCGTGATTGTTGTACTCTGCAGATTGGAAGATCCGGGATTCTGAACCCGAGGAGATCGGAGACCTGCAGAAGGGGGTGGTTGCATGAACTGACCCATGGGTGGAAGACCAGATGATGATTTGGGCCTTGAAGAAGACTGGTCAGCGCCACGAGAGCCCCAAGGCGAAGTTGGTGGCTGTCCATTGTTTTCAGTGTTATTATCGCTCTGTGTGGTTATGGTAGGGGCTGCAAGAGAGGACCGGGCATCATAGGCCGCACTGTTCCGGTTCGAGGACGGCGGATTGCCAGTCTGCTGTGTAAACTTGGCCTTTTCCGTAGCAATAGCAGCCGCAGCGTCCGGAAACATCGCATTGATTTTGGATTGGTCCAGACCTGAATGTCTTTTAGTTGACGGCGTGGCGGACGGCCGAGAAAGAGAATTCCTAGATCCTTCAGCACCTAATTTACTCATTGCATCGCTCAAACGATTCGACATTGGATCTGAGTGCTAAGTTAGTAGCTTCATATACACTTATCTATCGGAGACTCACCTTTATCAAAATTCGCAGGTGATAGGACACCGGACATGGGGTGGCTCTTCCCCATCTGTTGCAATACTTGGATGAAGAAACGAATTTGCACCTGAGTGGTCTGCTGAAGGAGCGCATATAGAGCAGCAGTTCTCTCAGCTTCACTCAGCACTCGGAACCATTGTTCAATGGCGCTGAGCTCGTCCTTGAAATCTTGGTCGAGCGTTGCAGCTGCCATTTCCTCCAACGTCGTCTCATACTGGTCAATATCAGCGATCCACTGCTGTGTAATCTTGTCCGATGCGTCAGTCTCTGAAGCCCCTTGCCCTTGCCCTTGATTTGATTGACCATAAAAGTCGGAAGACGGTCTGATTCTACTCGCTGACGAAGAAACTGGAAATGCAGCCATATCTGCGGATGCCCGAAGATGGTGACCGGCGCCTATAGTGCGAGAAGATGGAGGTCGAAGAGAAGATGTACTATTTGACTCAGGTGTACTGTTTCTATTACCAATTATGTGATTTGCAGACATATTGATCATGTCGCAAAAGAAAACTGTGGGTGGGTGATGTCGTGTAGGAGCTAGGAATTAGGACTTGATCTTAGGGTGTCAAGACTTTGAAACGTCCTTGGCCAAATCTCAGGCGTGATCCCACGTCGATACACAAACTAGTGTCTGAGGAGGATCGCCGCGAAGCTTCAGCCACTCGATGGCTCGTGAGGAGGCGGTGGATGTTTCGAGATAATCTTAAGGATGCTGGATTATGCGATCCAAGCAGACGTCACTCACAAAGGTTGATGCACCAGTTACCTACAGCGAATGTAAAGTTGGAAGTTTGAAGAGATCGAGTATCGAAGGATTTTAGGAGCAGCTCCTGCAGTACCTGCTGACCTCAAAGGAGTAATACTTTCACAATTGCTATATACAAAGTCAGCTCTCACATATCGCGCAAACATTCGCCTCCGACGAATACGGGCCGGCACCCACTTCAGAAAATTACGCCCAAGACTTGTTCTCCAGCCTGTCCAGCGGTCAAGTTGGGTGATATCGATCCAAAAGTGATTCAAAGGCTTTCCTCGATTGTTGTTATGTTCAGCGATTCACAGCTTGCAACGCTACCTGACGGCTGAGAATGCCGAAGGCAGAGACGCACGGGTCCGCTTTTAGGCGCTTTGTCTGTGCGAATACTTCACATACTATTTTCCCTTTGTGAAGAAGCATATATCTTGTTACTGCTTATGCAATTTCTCGCCCTGCTAATTCGATACTCAGATATTCTTAATCCTCTACATTCTTACAATTAACAAGCGCTGTGTTTCGTTAGACACTACGTATCCCATACCTGCAGTTCTTTCGATTTCGGAAGGAAAAAGTTTTACGATCTGTGTCAATTTTCTCCTTAAGTCGTCTTGAAGTGAGGTAAATTAAACAGGGACTTTGGCAGCAAGGCATGGCAGTAGGGGAGGAGCTGAAGGAAGTAGATCGAATAGTCAACGCGATGATCTCCAGTTCAGCTATAGTTTCTTATGTAGAAATGGTCTGTAGCTCCTTGTGGTTTGGTAAAGAATTTTCAGCACCGCAGGCATATGAGAGAGGATATGCGGTCGACCATGAGTGGTGGACAGCTGGATATGTGCCCCGATCTTCATGCACCTTTCCTCGTCGGAATGGAGAAAAGTTGTTTGGTAATGAAAGGGACTTGTGAATGATCTTGGCACGAAAAGATATAATCCTTCAGCAGAATGAGCATTGAGAAGCTCGAAACGCTGTACACACAAATGCCTGTGGTATCCCTTACGGACTCTGCTCATGTGGAAGACAAAAAAATAAAGCCATCGCTCAGTCGAATATAAGCTATAGAGCTGGGATGATTCGTGTGAATTCATGCGCTTCTAGACTATCGAAGCGAGTTCAAACCGAATGAACCAGATGCTGAATTGATCGTTGAGACCTTGAATGTTTGCAAACAGAGCAACCAGCAAACACCCGTAGGAAAGAAAGTCCACCTTGAGCTGTCTATGCTGTTTCCCGCTTTCCCTCCTTCAACTCCTTCTGCAACGTCCAGATATGTCAGCGAGTCTCTAGGGCTTTGGAAATAAGTAATATACCAAGGCTTTCATTGTTCCGTGCAGAGCGTGTCTGTGGTTTCGCCGGAATTTCGGGTCTGTGCCATTGAGAGACGGGTATCTGGAAGTTTTGGGTTTCTTGATCCTGATTCATAGAACAGTGTTAGCGACAGATTCAAGTCAATCGCTGGTTCGTAGCTGAGAACCAACATCTCAAGACAAAAGGTTCCACGAAATGAAAGTAATTTACCCATTGCGATGAGCCTTCTTCGACTGATTGTGCTGAGACGAGTTCTTCGATTCTATTGGTCATCTGTCAGTATTGTACAAGCGAAAGATATCTCCAAATACATACTCGCCATTTTGACTGCTGTTGAGAGTCAGTGGCCGATCGGAATTTTCTTCGAAATTGTTCTCAGTTTTGCTCTTAGTTCGATGTTGTGGGCATCGCTTACCCTAGGTATCATGGTAACTTCACAATCACGTGACAAATCCAAGTTTAAAACAGATGAAAGGCTATTTCATAGTCTCACCAAATACCAGGAAGTAATTATTTCTGTTTTATAACCGTGAAATTTTCTGCACAAAGCGCGTTGAGCGAATACATCTAAGTATGGTTCTCAAATGAAAAACTCCGTCCCTCAAAAAGGCAAGCATTAAATATGTACACGCAATTATAATGCTAGGCATTTATTTCACTGTCATGGGTATGGCCATCTTTGCCTTTGATGCTGCAATTTCAGCAGCTTTTTGGAGCTGTTGAGCCCTGATCTTGCGGAGGTAGCGAAAGAGGATGATAAAGAGGAGCTCCATGCTATAAACAATTAATATCTCGGACCTTCAGTGATAACTGTTGTTAAACGTACCGCTCTTTAGTCATCATGAGAAGGCCTTGGACGAGTAAGCCTTTGGTGATTTGCGGGGCTATGCCCTTAAAAAGTCCTAGGAGACCCTCATTGTGAACAATGAATTGCATAACTTCAATGAAGCTTTTGAATGGTTTGCCATTCCTAGA
>Ga0335072_10017409_pt1 | contig 10166 bp, 6 predicted proteins | sample Lox_Sample_21_FD_206725 | JGI IMG/M metagenome (GOLD analysis project Ga0335072, IMG submission 206725) | Soil microbial communities from Loxahatchee National Wildlife Refuge, Florida, United States - Lox_Sample_2.1 | ecosystem: Environmental > Terrestrial > Soil > Wetlands | place: USA: Florida...
ACGGCCCTCGCGTTCTCCGACAGGGCCTCCTGCTGCCAGGCGAAATGCGCGGTCCGCAGCATCGACACGAGCGTGGTCGGGGTCGCGATGTGCACCCGCCGGGCGATCGCGTACTCCAGCAGGGACGGATCGCGCTCGAGGGCGGGCGCCAGGAAGGCCTCGCCGGGGATGAAGAGGACCACGAACTCGGGCGTCGCGGGCAGTGCCGCCCAGTACGCCTTGCCGCCTAGCTGGTCCACGTGCGTGCGCAGGTGCCGGGCGTGCGCGTCCAGCCTGGCGTTGCGGACGGCGTCATCGGACGCCTCGACAGCCTCAAGGTAGGCGGCCAGCGGCACCTTGGAGTCGACCACGATGTTCTTCCCGCCGGCCAGCCGCACCACCATGTCGGGACGCTGGGTCCTGCCATCCGGTGCCGCGCCGGTGACGCTCACCTGCTCGTCGAAGTCGCACCGCGCGTCCATCCCGGCGAGCTCGACGACCCGGCGCAGCTGCAGCTCTCCCCAGCGGCCCCGCGCCTCGGGCCGCCGCAGCGCGGTGACCAGTGCCTGCGCCTGCTCCCTGAGCTGCTCGGCCCCGCGCCGGGTGAACTCCACCTGCTGCGCGAGCTCGGCGTGCGACCGGGTCCTGGCCTGATCAGACTCATGCAGTTGCTGCTCGACGCGGGCAAGGGTGTCGCGGATAGGGCCAACGAGTTGCCCCACGTCCAGCCGCTCGCCGAGTTGTCCCTCCATGAGCGCCGCCTGGGACTGCGCGGTCCGCTCAAGCAGCGCGTACTTGTCCTGCGCGGCGCGGGCGCGCTCCTGCGCCGTGGCGATCCGTCCGCGCATGAGCAGGTACCCGAGGACAAGGCCGATCGCGATCCCGGCTAGCAAGGCGAACACGGTCATTCCCCCAGTATTGAGCCGGCCCCACCCTGACCGGTATCCAACACGCCGTGTGCCGCGAGACACCGCTTCAGGAGTATCACGCACCCCTTCGGCCCCAGCCGCGTGGCTTCAACCCCGGGCCTAGCCCGGGGGCCTTGCGCGGCATCACGTCCCGGGCGAGACCTTCCTCCATTTTATGTAAAGTTTTCTACGCTATGACGTATAAAAGTCTTCACAACCAGAAAAGTCTTCAGTAAAACGCTGGGTCCAGGGATGACATGCGGTCACATGGGACCCGCTTGTCACTCCCGGCGCGGGGCCCGCCTCCTCTTCGCCGCCTGGCCGCCGTTAGAGGCTCGCGGGTGACAACCGCACACAATTCAGCCCAGTACGGCACACTGGCCTCAGTATTTGCCGGGACGACATCAAAAAAATACTTCAGATTAATGCTGTGTAACGCACAGTAGCGATCAAGTGTCGGCACAATAGGAGCCGTGCGTGCGGCTATCGAGCTTCGCGCGGTCAGCCAGCAGGCGCGGCCAGGGATAATCACTCTTCGTGATGTATCAATGACTGTCGAGCGTGGTGAACTGATCGCGATCATTGGGGGCAGCGGCTCCGGGAAAACCACGCTGCTCGACACCATGTGCGGGCTGCGCCCGCCCGTAGGCGGAGAGGTGATCCGCGCCGAGGGCGCGTGCGTTGGCTACGTGCCGCAAGACGACATCATCCACCTGGCGCTTCCGCTGAAGCGAACGCTCCAGTACGCGGCAGCGCTGCGTCACGTCCCCGACCCGGTCGGGGCGGTGGAAGACGTGCTGCGGACGCTGGAGCTCGCGGGCCGTTCGGTGGTCCCCGTCGGCCAGTTGTCCGGCGGGGAGCGCAAGCGAGCCTCCATCGCCGCCGAACTACTCGCCCGGCCAGGCTTGTTCTTTCTCGATGAGCCCACGTCCGGGCTGGACCCGGCGCGCGGCGTGGAGCTGATGCGGACTTTGCGCCGGCTGTGCGACAGCGGCACCACCGTGGTGCTGACCACCCATAACCCGCTCGACGCCGAGGTATGCGACAAGGTCGCCGTGCTGGCCTTCGGCGGGCACCTCGCGTTCTTCGGGACGCTCGCCGCGGCCCGCGGTTACTTCGGCACCGACTCCACCGTGGAGATTTATGAACGACTCGCGGGAGTCGGCGATCCCGCCAGGAACTGGTCGCGCCGGTATTTCGACGCCCACCTGACCTGGACGGCTCCCGTCGTCTCACCGGCCTCGCTCGTCGGCGATGCCGGTGAAGTGGCCGGCCCGGGCCTGGCCGCCACGGGCACGGTCACCCTCGACCCCCCGGGGGTGCCCGCCGACCCCCCGGGGGTACCCGCTGCATCCGGGCCGGGCCACGACGCCATATCAACGTGGCCGGGGTGGTCGGCCTGGGCACTGCGCCCAGTGCGTCAGTGGGCGCTGCTCACCCAGCGCAACGCCGACACCCTGACCCGAAGCAAGCTCACCGCCGCGATGCTGGCCGGGTCGCCGCTCGCCGTGCTGCTCATGTTCCTTGTGCTGTTCAGGCCCGGTGCCTTTAACCCGGCGCACCCTAGTCCCTCGGCGACCGTCATGATCATGTTCTGGGTGGCGTTCGGCGGGTTCTTCTTCGGGCTGACCTACGGCCTGCTGGCGATCTGCAGCGAGTGGGGGGTGCTGCGCCGCGAGCGCTTCGCCGGGCTCGGGGCAGGGACCTACGTCCTCGCGAAGATCTCCGTGCTATTGCCGCTCCTGGCCGTCGTGGACCTGGTGTTCCTGGTGGTGTTGCGGTTGCTCGGCAGGCTGCCCGCGGCGGGCGATTACCCGGCGGTCTTCGTGACCCTGCTGCTGTGCTCGGCCGCTGCCCTTGGCCTTGGCCTGCTCATCTCGGCCGCCGTGGCGGAGCCGTCGCAGGCCACGATTGCGATGCCGATGGCCTGCTTCCCGCAGGTGCTGTTCGTCGGCGCGATCCTGCCCGTTCCGGTGATGGCCGTGGTCGGCAAGTGGATCAGTTTCGCGATGACGAACCGCTGGGCCTTCGAGGCACTCGGTAACAGCCTTGGCGTGGTACGGCTGTGGTCCAACGGCAAGTCCGCCCTCGGCCGCCCGCTGCTGATGACCTACGCGACGACGTTTAACCGGCCGGTCGCGGTCGACTGGCTGGTCCTCGCCGGCTTCACGGTCGCCTTCGTGGCCGCGACGATCGGTGTCGTGGTCCGCAAGACCCGCTGAGCCCTGCTCTCAGGCTGGCGGCGCCCCGCTGTAATTCCCGGGGAGTACACACCAACCCCCCGGCACCCAAGCTCCGCTCGCTAGCGCTCGCTGCGCGTCGCGACTAGCAGTTGAGCCTCGGCGATAGGCCGTCCAGGTCGGGCATCCGGTCGCGGTAGGTGCGCTCGGCGAAGTCAAGGAAGGACTCGATGTCGGCGAGCGTCGTCGGCAGCCCCGCCGAGACCCGGACGGCACCGCCGGTGGGCAGCCCGACCATGCCGAGGTAATCATCGACGGTCGTCATGTCCGGGCGCAGGAAGCCGCGCCGCATGATCGTCCGCCGCACGAAGGTGCCGCCCACCGCCTTCCGCGTCAGGCCGAACGCCCACTCGCCGGCCCCCGGATTGCAGAAGCAGCCGGTGCGCAGGGAGATGCCCGCCGCCGCCGCGTCCCGCGAGACCGCCCGTTCGTCCACGAGGCTGCCCGTCGGGTCGAGGAAGTTGAAGGAGATCGTCCCCCCTCGCCCGGTCAGCCCGTCCGCGGGCCGCGCCCCGGGGCCGTACAGCAGCACCAGCGGAACGCCGTTGCTGTGCTTCAGCCCAGCCAGGCACTCCAGCAGCCAATTCGTCAAGATGGCGACCCGCGTGCTGATCAGGTCCATGCCGATGTCGCTGATCCAGTTGATCCCGGCCGTGACATCCGGGATCGACAGGAAGTTCACCGTGCCGTCCTCGAATGCCGCCTCGCTGCGCAGGAGCCTGTGCCAGCCGCCCTGCACGCTGACGCCCCAGATCGTCCCGCCGGAGAACCACGGGCGGCGCAGCCTGGCGATGGCGTCGTGCCGGGCGAGCAGGCAGCCCACCCCGGTCGGGTAGCCGAACACCTTGTACCAGCTCACGGCGACGAACTCCGGGGCCACCTGGCGCAGGTCGAGCCGGCTCGTCGGCACGTAGGACGCCGCGTCGAGCAGCACGTCATAGCCGGCTTCCTGTGCTCGCGCCACCCAGCCCAGCGGATGCTGAATGCCGGTGAAGTTGCTCTGGGCCGGATAGGCGAACAGCCCCGGCCGGTCGCCGTGACCCCGGCCGAGCGCGAGGTTGAGGTCCGTCTCGTCGACCCGGAGGTCGCGGGTCAGCGAGACGTACCGCACGTGTGCCCCGCCGGCCCTGGCGAATTCCCGGATCCCGTTGACCGAGTTGTGATTGTCGGCCGTCAGGACGAGTCGTTTTCCTCTTCCGAACGGATACGCCTCAGCTACCAGTCGGCAGGCCCCCGTGGCGTTTGGCGTGAAGATGACCGCGTAATCCCTGGGGGAGGCATTGAAGAATTTGAGCACTGCTGCCCGGGCGCGCTCGATCAGCTCGGTGGACGCGCTGGACGTCGGATTTTCTGAATGCGGATTGCCGTAGGCACCTGTCCGGATCCGCTGTGCGTGCGCCCGCAGCTGTGAGCGTGAGGGCAGCCCGGCCCCCGTGTAGTCGAGGTAGACGTGCCCGCCGTCGTCCAGGTAGCCGTACTCGGTAGCGCGCAAGTCATCCAGCCGCGACGTCGCAGCATATTCCGGGTACGCGGCATCGAAATCCCCCATATCGACCCCCCGTAGTGCAATGGAGACGTAATCAGGCCGGATTCAGGGAGTGGCGTAGCGCGCATGCCATCGTCGTGAACAACAATGCCGTTAACGGCAGAGCCGCGAACAGTTGACATCACAGGCCGCTCACCCCCCGTCAGCGGCACTAACCACGGTACTCCCCACAAGGCCAGTTTGACCCCCAGCGGCGGGGAATTGCGCGCGGCTCGATTGCGCACGCGATTGCGACCGCGGGATGGGCGCCCGGTTGGGACACGATTGAGCCGTGATGGGCAAGCTGGCGATCGCGGAACGCCTCGGCGAGCGGCAGCGGGCCAGCGCTACTAGACTCGGCGCTCGTGAGTCTGTCCATCGGCATCGTCGGCCTGCCCAACGTCGGCAAGTCCACCCTGTTCAACGCGCTGACCAAGGCGGGAGCGCTCGCGGCCAACTACCCGTTCGCCACGATCGAGCCCAACGTCGGCATCGTAGGCGTCCCCGACCCGCGGCTGGCCGAACTGGCCAAGCTGTACAAGTCGGAGAAGATCATCCCGGCGTCGGTGCGCTTCATCGACATCGCCGGGCTGGTCAGGGGCGCGTCGGAGGGCGCTGGGCGGGGTAACCAGTTCCTTGGGCACATCCGGGAGACCGACGCGATCTGCCAGGTCGTCCGGGTCTTCGCCGATCCGGACGTGACACGAGTCGAGGGCTCGATCGGGCCCGAGGGCGACATCGAGACGATCGTCACCGAGCTGATCCTCGCCGACCTGCAGACCCTGGATAAGGCGCTGCCCCGGCTCTCGCGGGACTCCAAGTCGCGGGCGCCGGAGAAGATCGCCACCTACAACGCGGCTGTCGCGGCTTCCGAGCTGCTCAACGGCGGGACCACCCTGTTCAAGGGGGCGGAAAAGGCCGGCATCTCCATGCCTGACCTCCGTGAGCTGCACCTGATGACGGCCAAGCCATTCCTGTACGTGTTCAACATGGACGTCGGCGACCTGTCCGATTCGGCCCTGCAAAAGCAGCTCGCCGAGCTGGTGGCGCCGGCCGAGGCCGTCTTCCTCGACGCGAAGACCGAAGCCGACCTGGCCGAACTGCCCGACGAGGAGGCCGCGGAACTGCTCGCCGAGGCGGGCCTGGGCGAGCCGGGACTGGCCAAGCTGGCGGCCGCCGGGTTCAGCGCGCTTGGCCTGACGACGTTCCTGACGGCCGGGCCGAAGGAGGTCAGGGCGTGGGAGATCCCGATCGGGGCGACCGCGCCGGAGGCGGCCGGGGTTATCCACACGGACTTCAAGCGAGGCTTCATCAAGGCGGAGATCGTCTCCTACGACGACCTGGTCGCGGCCGGGTCGGTGGCGGCGGTCCGCGCCGCCGGCAAGGCCCGCATCGAGGGGAAGGACTACGTCATGCGGGACGGCGACGTGGTGGAGTTCCGCTTCAACGTCTAGCCGCGGCTTGACTCCTGGGCTGAAAGCCAGTGATCTGAGTCAGTGACCAGCGAACCGGACTACAGCCTCAGGCACGACAGGTCGCACGCGTGCGGAGTGCCCTGGAGTGATGCGGGTGCCGACGTGCACTGGCGTTGCCCGGAGTGCGGGCGATGGTGGGAGCGCACGTGGGAACCAGCCGGAGACCAGCCGCCGGTTGATTATGATCGCCTGGCCCGTCGCGCTGGCATCGCCCGTGGCGAGATTGAGCTACAGCGTCAGCGGATCGTTTACTCCACGGGGCCGGGCTTGGACTATGTGCTGTGGATTCCTGACCAGCCTCCCGCCGATCAAGGCTGGCCAATGATCGTCTACCTGCACGGGGGCGGTGAAGGCGGCGGTCATCCGTCAGGAGCGGCGCGGGGCGGTCTGCCGAAGCAGATCGAGCAAGGGCTCACGGTGCCGTGGGTGGTGGTGTCACCGCATTGCCCGAACCCTCCCCAGCCGAATCGGCCGAGTTGGTCCGAGTATCGCGACCAGGTCATGGCCGTCGTCGATGAGGTGCGGCTTAAGTATCCGATCGATGACACCGCGATCCTGCTGACCGGGGTGAGCATGGGCGGATACGGAGCCTGGGACCTGGCAACGCGTTGCCACGGGAGGTTCTCCGCGGTCGCGCCGGTCAGCGGTGGCGGAGACCCGTCCCGCGCGGAGTCGCTGGCGCGGCTGCCGTTCTGCGTGGTCCACGGAGTCCAGGACGCCGCCGTTCCCGTTGAACGATCTCTCGAGATGGTTCGTGCTCTACGCGGGCAAGGTGGTGAGGTCCGTGCGGTCATCTACCCTGACGCTGGTCACGTGGACGCCATCGAGCGCGCTTACGCGCCCGGATCGGAGCTCCACGACTGGTTTGCCGCGGTGCTGGGCGGTGACGTGCCCGGGCCGGTGGTGTCCGGCTCCTGAGATCGCCCGGAACCCAGGGAATTCCGCTTTAACGTGTGACGGGCAGAATAAGGACCCTATGATTCCACCCATCGGGAGCTGAAGGGGTGGAGCGTGAATCCAACAGACGTGCGGCAGCGGTTCGCGCTGGTCTCGTGCAGACTGACGACGCCGAACTGACCGAGACAGGCCCGGACGCGCCGCCTACGATCGCGCCACGCGTCGCGGCTGGCATCGTTCAGGGCGCCGCGCTGATCGCTGGGCTGACTCTGGTCTCCCGGATACTCGGGCTGGTTCGTACGCTGGTCTTCTCCCAGACGGTCGGTTCCGGCTGCCTGGGAACCGTCTACGTCACCGCGTACCAGGTGCCCAACCTGCTGTCTGAGCTGGTCGTGGCCGGGGCGCTGACCAACGCCATGGTGCCAGTGCTCGCCCGCTCCGCCGAGCGGGCCGGCGTCGACACCGCGGCCCGCGAACGCGTCTCGCAGATCTCCTCGGCGATGCTGACGTGGACGGTCTTGATCCTTGTCCCGGTCATGTTCATCGTCTTGGCCGCCGCCGGGCCGATCGCCGGGATACTGAACCCGTCCAACGCCAGCAGCCATTGCGCCCGCTCGCAGATGGTCGGGGCCACGAGCGGGATGCTGGAGGTCTTCGCCCCGCAGGTGGTCCTGTACGGGCTGTCGGTCGTCATATTCGGCATGCTGCAGGCCTACCGTCGCTTCACCGGGCCCGCGCTCGCGCCCATCGTCGCCAGCCTGGTGATGATCGCGTCGTACGTGATCTTCGTGCCCCTGGACGGCGGCGCGCCGCTGTCGCGGGCACCGCAGGCCGCCCTCCTGGTGCTGTCGGTGGGGGCCACGCTGAACGTTGCCGTCCTCGTGCTGGTGGGCCTGGTGCCGCTGCGGCGGCTGCGCCTGCGGCTGCGGCCCACGCTGCGGTTTCCCCGCGGGCAAGTGGGACGGCTTGGCGGCATGGCACTCGTGGGAGTCCTGGAGTTCATCGCTAGCGACGTGGCCGCCGTCGTGGTCATCGTCTTGGCCAACGGGCACGGCGACACCGGCGCCCTCGTGGTACTCAACTACGCGAGCCTGGTCTTCAACTCGGTGTCGGCGGTCCTCACGCTGTCCGTCACCACGAGCGCCTTCCCGGTCATGTCGGCCAGCGACGGGGACGCCTTCGACCGGACCTGCGCGGGCTCCACGCGAGCCGTCCTGCTCATGTCCTGGCTCGGGGTGGCCGTGATCGCCGCGGTGGCGGTGCCCGCGGCGCACATCCTGGTACACGGAGGGCAGGTAACCGAGCTCATCGAGGCATTCGCCGCGATGGCGCCTGGCATCGTGGGCGTGGCCGTGATCACCAACCTGTCGCGCGTCCTGTTCGTGCTCGGGCGGCTGCGCGCTGCGGCGCTCGCGCTAACCGGGAGCTGGCTGCTGGCCATAGCCGCCGAAGTCGTCTTGACGCAGTTCGTCCCGGCTCGCCTAGAGGTGGCGGCGATAGGCGTCGGGACGACGATCGGGCAGACGGCGGTCGCTATTCCGCTGCTGTACGCCGTCCGCAGGATCCGCGGCCGGGCCTCCGTGTACCGCTCGGGCAGCGCGGCACGGGTCGGCTTCGTCGCCTGCGTCGCGGGCACCGCGGCCGGGGTGGGGGTCATCGCCGCACTGTCGCCCGCGTCCAAGCCGCTGTTCCTGGTCGCCGCGGTGCTCGCGACGGCCGCCGCGGTTATCGTCTTCAGCGTGGTGGCATACTTCCTGGCACCCGGCGATCTGCGCGCCATTGCGGGAGCGGTCGCTTCCCGCGGGCGGCGTGCCCGAAAGCCGCGCGACCAGGATGGTTACATAGTGTAATCAGTGGGATTGGTGCCCCTGTGTCGGTTGCGGGCCTGCTACCGGCCATGATGAAGATTTTCTCGTTTTTCCGTGAACCGTCTGCTCGGTAGTTGCGTATCTGTATGTGACGAGTTACCGTCAGCAAGCGGGTCCATACGATGCGGACTCGTGCATGGGACGTGTGAGACTGGAGAGAATCCGGTATGGGGCAGGCGCGGTTTGTTCGGTTCCAATGGCGCGCAGGCGCCGGCTTTATGCCGCACAATGGTGCACGGGACCGGCTGGGATCGCGTCGCGACGGGCGCGGGCGGAGGTGGTGATGGTGCGCAGGGCCGGCGCGGCTAGCGCCGATAGCAGGGCGGATTCATCTGGCTACAGTGACGACGTCACGGCGTGGCCTGGAACTGGCCGCCGCGAGCAGCCGCCTAAGGCGCCCTGGAGCGGGAGCGGCGGGCGGTGGACGGTATGGCCGATGCGGATCATCTTGTGGGCCGCCATCCTCATCGTCCTTTACCGGGGCGTCGTGGCGATTGCGCTGAACGAGACGCCCGCTAGCGGCAACGGCAATGGCACAGCCAGCACGCAGTTCCCGGTGACTCTCGCCGAGGCGTACGCCATGCAATTCGGCCAGGTCTACTTCAACGTCAATCCGACGGATGCGACGCAGCGCCAGGCGCAGCTCGGCCAGTTCATCGATCCGAGTGCGCTTAACGCACAGCAGTCGCAGCAGTCGCAGCAATTCGGCGTGACCGGGTCGGCGGCCATGCAACTGCAGTCGGAGACAGTCGCCGGGATAGACGTGCGGACGGCGCAGTCCGCGGTGGTGACCCTGCTCACCACGATCAACGGCAGGCTAATGGAGTTCGGCGTGCCGGTATACGCGGCAGGCGGCGGCATCGTGATCTCGGGGCTGCCGGCGCTATTGTCGGCGCCGCTGATGGTGAACCTGCCGTCGGGCCAGCCGGGGCCGTCCGATTCGCAGGCGACGAGCCAGCTGCGGCAGCAGCTGCCGGCTTTCTTCAGCGCCTACGCCAACGGCAACTCGGCCGGCCTGAGCCGGTACCTCGCGCCGGGCGCGTCGATCACAGGACTGGGTGGCGAGGTCACGTTCGGGAACATCGTGAGCCTGCACGTCCCCACGGGTGGCGCGACACGCGACATCACCGTCACCGTGAATTGGCAGCTAGCGGCACAGCAAGGGGGATTCGCGACGACTTACGACATGTCGGTCGTCGATCTGCAGGACGGAAAGTGGTATGTAAAGGACATCCGAGCATCCACGCAGCCGATGGGAACCGCCCAGTGACCCC
>Ga0335072_10017410_pt1 | contig 10165 bp, 9 predicted proteins | sample Lox_Sample_21_FD_206725 | JGI IMG/M metagenome (GOLD analysis project Ga0335072, IMG submission 206725) | Soil microbial communities from Loxahatchee National Wildlife Refuge, Florida, United States - Lox_Sample_2.1 | ecosystem: Environmental > Terrestrial > Soil > Wetlands | place: USA: Florida...
GCCGGTCCGTCCGGCGCGTGAGTTCTGCAGTTCCCAGTGTAGGCACCCATGTCCGCCCGGGAGACACACCAAGGTGTCGTTGTCCGACACCGCGAAACGAACTCGATCGAGGAGTACCTTCACCGCATATGACCGATTCAACGAGCCCGGCGGAGTTCGTCGGACGGGAGCCCGACGAGCGGCTGCTGTCCAGCGATCTCGACAAGCTGCCGGACGCCGTCGGCCGGCCCGAAACGTTCGTCCCGAGCGGGGCGCGCGGGCGGATCGTGGGAACCGGAGCGACCCTCACGGCGGCTTCGCTAGTGCTCGGTTCGCTGCTCGCACTGCTAGGACTGATCGACGCGATCTCGAGCGGCTTCGACGGGCTCAGCATCGCGCTCATCGCCGTCGGTGCGATCCTCGTCGTGACCCATTGGGGCTGGGTCCACGTCGCCGAGCTGACGGCCAACTCGATCGAGGGCCGCGGCAGCGCGGAGGTCGATGGCCGGCGCCGGCAATGGCTCGCGGCGATCGAGCCCTACACGCACTACGAGATCAGCACGCGCGTCGAGGATGACGGCGCGATCACGATCTCCCGCATCGCATACCGACCGACCGCTAGTGGCGAGCGGCGGTTCACGTTCACGAGCGACGTCGACCTCGAGGAGCTCCACTCCGCCGACGAGCCCGCCGCCGCGGTCACCGACCGAGCCGAGTCGCTCCGCCGTGAAGCCGCACAGGACACCGAGCGCGAGCGCGAGCGGTACCAGATCGCCGCGGACGCGTACGAGGCCGCATTGCTCGACGACGCCGACGAACAGCAACGGCTCCTGGCCCAGCGAGCGGCCTCGGAAGCGCTGTCTGAGCAGATCAATACGAACCTGCGCGACCCGCCGCTCCTCGAGTAATCCTCCGCGATGAGCATCACCACGGAAGCGGCTACTAGCTACGGCGGCCGCACTGCGTGGGCGAGGAACCTCGCTGCGCCGGTGCGGAGTTTCCTGAGCACCGAGTCGGGCGGAGCGTTCGTCATGCTCGGCGCGGCGATCGCCGCCCTGCTCTGGGCGAACTCGCCGTGGTGGCACACGTACGAGTCCGTCTGGACGACCCACCTCTCGATCCAGATCGGCACCGCGGGCATCTCGGCCGACCTGCGTTCGTGGGTCAACGAGGGCCTGATGACGCTGTTCTTCCTCGTGGTGGGACTCGAGGCCAAGCGCCAGCTCGACCTCGGCGAGCTGCGGGAACGGAGCCGCGTCGCGATCCCGGTGTTCGGGGCGATCGGCGGCGTGATCGTGCCGATCGCCATCTACCTGGCTTTCAACGCCGGCCGGGCCGGCGGGCACGGGTGGGGAGCGGCGATGTCCAGCGACACGGCGTTCGCGCTCGCGGCAGTCGCATTGGTGACCCCCCGGACCGCGACCCGCATCCGGGTGTTCCTGCTCTCGCTCGCGGTGGCCGACGACCTGATGGCGCTCGTGGTGATCGCGACCGTCTACACGACGCACGTCTCGGTGCTCGCGCTCGGGATCGCGTTCGCACTGTTCGGCGTGCTGGTCGCGCTGCGGTATGCCCCGTTCGGCCGCGCCGCGATCTCCGTCGGCGTGGGCGTCGCGATCTGGGTCGCGATGTTCAAATCCGGGATCGATCCGGTTATCTCCGGTCTGGCGATCGGGCTAGGCACGAGTGCGTACCCGCCGTCGCGCGACGACCTCGAGCGGGCGACATCGCTCACGCGCGAGTTTCGCGAGCAACCGACGCCCGAGCTCGCCCGTTCGGCCCAGCAGAGCCTGCAGGCGACGATCTCGCCCAACGAACGGGTCCAGTACGAGCTCCACCCATGGACCAGCTACGTGATCGTGCCGCTGTTCGCACTCGCGAACGCCGGGATCCACATGACCTCGAACCTCCTGAGCCATGCGGTCACCTCGCCGATCACCTGGGGGATCTTGCTCGCGTACGTCGTCGGCAAGCCGATCGGGGTGTTCGCGGGCTCGTGGATCGCGTCGCGTCCGGCGCTGCATGGGCCGCGCTCGCCGATCAGCGAACCGGTGCTGTTGACCGCCGGCGCCTGCGCCGGCATCGGGTTCACGGTGTCCCTGCTCGTGTCGAGCCTCGCGTTCAGGGGCGTCGAGCTCGACGAGGCGAGGCTGGGGACCCTCTGCACCGTGGTGGTCGCCCCCGCGGTGGCCTGGACGCTGACTCGCCTGATCAGGAAACTGCCCGACACGGTTCGCGCGCGCCAGGTCGCTCGGACTTCGGCCGACATCCTCGATCTCGTGGTCGACGTCGATCCCGCGTACGACCACATCCGCGGACCCGACGACGCTCCCGTGACGCTGCTCGAGTACGGCGATTTCGAATGTCCGTTCTGCGGCCAGGCCGAGGGCGTGATCCGGGAGCTCCTGTCCTCGCACGGGTCCGACATCCGGTACGTCTGGCGACACCTGCCGCTCAACGACGTCCACCCGAGCGCGCAGCTCGCCGCCGAAGCCTCCGAAGCCGCCGCGGCACAGGGGAAGTTCTGGGAGATGTATGACGTGTTGCTCGCACATCAAGGCGCGCTGACGCCGCGCGACCTCACCAAGTACGCCACCGATCTCGGTCTCGACGTCGAACGCTTCCGGGACGAGCTGCGCACTCGCGCGTACGCCCAGCGGATCAGCGAGGATGTCGGCAGCGCCGATGAGAGCGGCGTGTCGGGCACCCCGACGTTCTTCATCAACGGCCGGCGCCACTATGGCGTCTACGACATCGACACTCTCACCGAAGCGGTGAGGGCCGCCAAGACGCGAGCCCTCCAGCTCGCCGCGGGGATGCCGATGGCTCCGGTCGAAGAGACACCGGTCTGATCCCCGCACTTCCGCCAGCTCGACCACGATAGTTGTGTGGACAACTATCGTGCTATCCTCGATGGCATGGAACTTGGACTTGCCACCTTCGCCGACCTCTCCTCGGGCGTCAGCCCCGAGCAGCGGATGCGCGACCTGCTCGACGAGGCAGAGCTCGCCGACCAGCTCGGCCTGGATGTGTTCGCGATCGGCGAGCACCATCGCTCAGACTTCCTCGTATCCGCGCCGGCAATCCCCCTCGCCGCGATCGCCGCCAGGACCGAACGCATTCGCCTCGCCAGCGCGGTGACCGTGCTGAGCTCCGACGACCCCGTCCGCGTGTTCCAGCAGTTCGCCGAGCTCGATCTCGTGTCCGGCGGACGGGCCGAGATCATGGCCGGCCGCGGTTCGTTCATCGAGTCGTTCCCGCTGTTCGGCTACGACCTCGACGACTACGACGATCTGTACGCGGAGAAGCTCGAGCTGCTCCTGAAGATTCGCGAGTCAACGCACGTGACCTGGTCGGGTCGCCACCGTGCGCCGCTGAACGACGCGGGCGTGTGGCCGCGCCCGGTGCAGGATCCGCTGCCCGTGTGGGTTGCGGTCGGCGGTACGCCACAGTCGGTGGTCCGCGCCGGCGCGCTCGGTTTGCCGCTCACGCTCGCGATCATCGGCGGCCAGCCCGAGCGGTTCGTCCCGCTCGTCGACCTCTACCGCCAGGCCTATGACGCCGCCGGCCACGATCCGGCCGGCGCGAAGGTCGCGATCAACACGCACGCGTTCGTCGGCGCCACCGAGGAGGAGGCCAACAGCGCTTTCGCCGCCTCCTACCTGGCGATGATGAACCGCATCGGCCGCGAACGCGGTTGGCCGCCGTCCGGTCGACCCGAGTACGACGCGCTCCGCTCGCCCCGCGGCGCGCTTGCAGTCGGGTCGCCCGAGCAGGTCGCCGAGAAGATCCTGTTCGAGCATGAGCTGTTCGCCAACGACCGCTACGTCGGCCAGATGAGTGTCGGCGCGGTCGCACACAAGGACGTGATGCGCTCGATCGAGCTGTTCGGGACTGAGGTCGCGCCGGTCGTTCGCGCTGAGGTCGAGCGCAGGCAGTCCGCGGCCGCGGACGCCGAGTCACGCGCGGCCTGAGCGCTCCAGCGCGCGGACGACACTGACCAGCACCCGGGCGGGCTCGTGGATCACATGGTTGCGCGTCGGGCGGAGCACGTCGAAGCCCGCGTCTCGGTAGACGAAGTCCTTTTCGTGATCGTTTTGAAAGCCGCCCGGGCCCCCGTGGAACTGGTAGCTGTCGAGCTCCACGATCAGACGCTGCTCGCGCCACATGAAGTCCGGGAAGTACCGCCCGAGCCTCTGATTAGTCTGCGGTGCCGGCAGTCGGGCGTCGCGGATCAGCTGTAGGAACGCCTTCTCGGCCCGCGACCGGGTGATCGTCATCGCGTCCTCGTCACCGAGGACCTGGGCCACCTCGAGAACGGCGCGCGCCGGCGAGCTGACCCACAGGCCCTCGTGCCGGCGTAGCTCATCCCGGTGGATCTTCTGGATCCGGTGCACGCGGATGCCCTCGCGCGACTTGCAGCAGCGCTGCACGACCGACACTTCGACGTCGGCCGGCGGGGTTGGGCAAAGCCCCCAAACGAACGCCGCCGAGTGATGGCTGATCAAGGTGCGATGACCACAGGCCAACAACGCCGCCAATTCGAGCGCGAGCGGCGGCAGTTCGCCGCTGCAAACCGTGTAGACACCACGGAAGACGACGTGGAATCGACCGCACTTGAGCCGGTACGTGACCGCGTCAGCGCCCAGACCGCAGGCGACCAGCTGCTCAGTGGTGACCAGACTCTTCTGAACCGCGGTGATCCGCGAAACCGCCAGGTCCCGCCCGCCGCCGGTGGCGGTCAACGGCTCACTCGACCCCTCGCCGTCGGCCAGTGAGCCGTTGACCGCGCCAGAGCCGAGTGGACCGGCATTCACCGCGCGGGGCGGGGCGAGTGAGAAGTTGTCCGGGTTCGGATCGGGGAGCATGCGACAAGCGTGCACCTGGCGGTGGCGCGCGACGCGCCACCGGGGCGTAAAGACGCGGACTTGGTGCAGACCCGTCGCGTTTACGATGCAGCGCGTATGCGTGTGGCGCTATTCAGCACCTGCCTGGTCGACGCGCTGTTCCCCGACGCCGGCAAGGCGACCGTCGCGCTGCTCGAGCGACTGGGCCAGCCGCTCGAGTTCCCGCTCGAGCAGACCTGTTGTGGCCAGATGCACGCGAACAGCGGCTACTTCGAGCCGAACCTCGTCCGCAGGTACGTCGACGTGTTCGAGCCGTATGACGCCATCGTCGTCCCATCGGGATCGTGCGCCGGCGCGATCCGGCACCAGCACCAGATGATCGCCCGGGCCGCGCACGACGAAGAGCTCGCAACAAGAGCAGAAGCGGTCGGCAACAAGACGTACGAGCTGTCGGAGTTTCTGATCGACGTTCTCCACACCGACGATGTCGGCGCTTACTTCCCACACCGCGTCACGTACCACCCGACCTGTCACTCGATACGGATGCTCGGCGTCGGCGACCGGCCGCTGCGCCTGCTGAACAACGTCCGCGGGATCGAACTCGTCACCCTTCCAAATCACGACGAGTGCTGCGGCTTCGGCGGCACGTTCTCGATCAAGAACCCCGACGTGTCGGCGGCGATGCTCGCCGACAAGATGGAGGCCGTGATCGAGACGGGCGCCGAGGTCCTGTGCGCCGGCGACCGCTCGTGCCTGATGCACATCGGCGGCGGACTTGAACGGATCCGGGCCGGCGTGAAGACGCTCCACCTCGCCGAGATCCTCGCGAGCACGGACACGGGCACATGACCACCACCGGCGAGCTCATCTGGAACGACGAGGGCTGGCCGGGTCCCGATTTCGCGCACAACGCCAAGCGCGCCGTCGGGAACTCGCAATTGCGCCGAAATGTTCGCAAGGCGACGACCACGATCAGGGAGCGGCGCGCCGGCCTGGTCGCGGAGACGCCGGACTGGCAGGAACTGAGACACGCCGGCGCCGCGATCAAGGACGACGTCCTCCACCACCTCGACCGCTACCTCGAGCAGTTCGAGCATGCGGCAACCGCAAAGGGTGCCCACGTCCACTGGGCTCGGAACGCGCAGGAAGCGACGCAGACAGTCACCAACATCGTCAAAGCAACCGGGCACCACGAGGTCATCAAGGTCAAGTCGATGGCGACCCAGGAGATCGGCCTGGTGAAGGCCCTCGAGACCCAAGGGATCACCGCCCACGAAACCGACCTGGCCGAGATGATCATCCAGCTGTCGCACGACCGCCCGAGCCACATCGTCGTGCCGGCGCTCCACCGCAACCGTGCCGAGATCCGCCGCATCTTCAGCGACCACATGCCGGACGCGCCGAAACACCTGACCGATGACCCGCACGAGCTCGCCGAAGCCGCGCGCAGGCACCTGAGGCGTCTCTTCCTGAAAACCAAGGTCGCGGTCAGCGGCGCGAACTTCGCGATCGCCGAGACCGGCGGGCTGCTCGTCGCCGAGTCCGAGGGCAACGGCCGGATGTGCCTGACCCTCCCGGAGACACTGATCAGCGTGGTCGGGATCGAGAAGCTGATCCCGACGTTCAGAGATCTCGAGGTGTTCCTGCAACTCCTCCCGCGCTCCTCAACCGGCGAGCGCATGAACCCGTACAACTCGATCTGGACGGGCGTCACCGAAAACGACGGACCCCAAGAAATACACATCGTTCTGCTCGACAACGGGCGCACGAACGCACTGAAGGACCAGATTGGCCGCCAGGCGCTCAGATGCATCCGGTGCGCCGCCTGCCTCAACGTGTGCCCGGTGTACGAGCGGACCGGAGGCCACGCGTACGGCGGGACCTACCCGGGGCCGATCGGGGCAATCCTGACCCCGCTCCTCGCCGGCGTCGACAAAGCCCCCGAGCTTCCGTTCGCCTCGAGTCTGTGCGGCGCGTGCTACGAGGTGTGCCCGGTCGAGATCGACATCCCCACCGTGCTCGTGAAACTAAGACACGACGCGGTCAAGGCAAAACCGCACAGGACCCAGGACGCCACCTTCGCGGCGGCGGCGCAGGCCATGAGCGGGCGAAGGCGCTGGACCGCGGCGCTCAAGCTCGCGCCGCTCCTCCGCGCGGTCAAGCACGGCGCCCCTCCGCCGCTGTCGCGATGGACCCGCACCCGGGACCTTCCTGACCCTCCGCACCAGCCGTTCCGCGACTGGTGGACGCAAAACAAGAAATGACAGCCCGCGAAGAGATCTTGGGGCGGGTCCGAGCCGCGATCGGGCGCCAACCATCGAACGACATCGCTCGCGACTACAGGGCAACGACACAGGACGGTCTCACCGAATTCCTGAACCGTCTCGCGCACTACGACGCCCGCGTCATCCAGACCACCGAAGCAGAGCTCGAAGCCACCGTCGCGACCACGCTCGCAGAACGAAGCGCCCGCGACATCATCGCGCCCGCTGGCGTCCCCGGCGGCTGGCTGACCACCGTAAATCAAATAAAAGACACACCCCCGCTCGGCAACGACGCCCTCGATGCAGCGGACGGCGTGGTCACGACGTGCGCGCTCGCGATCGCCCAGACCGGGACGATCGTCCTCGACGGCGGCCCCGGGATGGGCCGGCGAGCCCTCACCCTTCTCCCCGACTACCACCTGTGTGTGGTCCGAACCGAACAGATCGTGCCCTCGGTTCCCGAAGCCCTCGCGCGCTTAAAACCCACCAGCCCGCTGACGTTCATCTCGGGGCCATCCGCCACCGTCGACATCGAGATGGTCCGGGTCAAAGGCGTCCACGGCCCCCGCACGCTCGACGTGATCCTCGTCGCGGCGCACGAATAGGCGCACGAATAGACTCGCGCCCGTGCATACCCAGGTAGGCATCGTCGGGGCCGGTCCCGCGGGTCTGACGCTCGCGATGCTGCTGCACCGCGAGGGCATCGAGTGCGTCGTGCTCGAGGCGCGCGACCGCGAGTACGTCGAGAAGCGCGTCCGCGCGGGGCTGCTCGAGCAGAACACCGTCGACCTGCTACACGAGCTCGGCGTCGCGGAACGCCTGGACCGCGAAGGCCTCGAGCACAACGGCATCTACCTCCGCTACAACGGCGAGAACCACTACGTGAACATGGCCGGGCTGACCGGCCGGCACATCACGATCTACGGTCAGCAGGAGGTCGTCAAGGACCTCACACAGGCGCTGCTGGACCGCGACGTCCCGATCCTGTTCGAGGTGAGCGACGTTGAGCTCCACGACATCGAATCCGCCACGCCCCGAATCACCTACGCACACGACGGGCGGCCAACAGAGCTGACCTGCGACGCGATCGCGGGATGCGACGGCTTCCACGGCGTCAGCCGCCCCACGATCGCCGAGCATCTGACCGAGTACGACTACGTGTACGGGTTCGGCTGGCTCGGGATCCTCGCCGAAGCGCAGCCCGCCACCGACGAGCTGATCTACGCCTGGCACGGGAACGGGTTTGCGCTCTACACGATGCGCTCGCAGAAGATCAGCCGCCTGTATCTCCAGGTCGAGGCCGACGACGACATCGCCAACTGGCCCGACGACCGCATCTGGCAAGAGCTCCAAACCCGCCTCGGCAACGTCAACGAGGGCACGATCGTCGACAAGGGCATCACCCCGATGCGCTCGTTCGTGGCCGAGCCGATGCAGCGCGGCCGCCTGTTCCTCGCCGGCGACTCGGCCCACATCGTCCCGCCCACCGGCGCCAAGGGGCTGAACCTCGCGGTCAACGACGTCAGACTGCTCGCGCCCGCGCTGACCGAACTGATCAGGAGCGGTGACACGACACGAGCCGACGGATACACAACGGCGGCCCTCCGCCGGGTGTGGCGCGCCCAGGACTTCTCGAACTACATGACCCAGATGCTCCACGACTTGGGGGGCGGCCTGTTCCAGGACCGGCTCCAGCTCGCCCGGATGGAGTACGTCGCGCGGTCTGAGGCCGGGGCGCGGAGCCTCGCCGAGAACTACGTGGGCCTTCCCGCGGAACCGGACTTCTGACGAAACGCCCATGAAGATCGCCTACGAACGGGGACTGCACGAGCTCGGCGACGGGCTGTACGCCTACCTCCAGCCGGACGGCGGCTGGGGTTGGAGCAACGCCGGACTGATCGCAGCACAAGACACCTCACTCCTCGTCGACACGCTGTTCGACATGAAGCTCACCAGAGACATGCTCGACGCGATGAAACCGGTCACCGACGGCAACCCCATCGAGCAGGCGTTCAATACTCACGGCAACGGCGATCACTGGTTCGGTAACTCGCTGCTTCCTGACGGGATCCCGATCGTGGCCACCGCCGGCGCGATCGACGACATGAAGGCGGCCCCGGCGGCGGCGGTGAACGTCCTGTTCAACCAGCTCGATCTGGGTCCGGAATTCGAAACGTTCGCCAAGCAGTCAATGCGCAGGTTCGACTTCGCGTCGGTGATCGAGCGGCTGCCGACCACTTCGTTCGAGGGCCAGCACGAACTCCAAGTCGGCGATCGCACCATCCACCTCATCGAACTCGGGCCCGCGCATACGCACGGCGACGCGATCGCCCACGTGCCCGACGCGAACGTCGTGTTCACCGGCGACATCCTGTTCATCGAGGGCACCCCGATCATGTGGGCCGGACCGGTGTCGAACTGGCTGACCGCGTGCGATCGCATCATCGAGCTCGAAGCGCACGTGATCGTTCCCGGCCACGGCCCCGTTACCGACGACTCCGGGGTCCGTGATGTCCAGCGATACCTGACGCACGTCCGCGACGAGGCCCGGAAGCGGTTCGAGGCCGGTATGGACGAGACGGCGGCCGCCGACGACATCGACATCAGCGACTACCGCGACTGGGGCGACCCGGAACGGATCGCGGCCAACGTGGCAACCCTGTATCGCGAGTTCGATCCAAGTCTGCCGCCCCTCACGCCTCCCGAGATGTTCGTGCGGATGGCACAGTGGAGCGCCCGGCACTAGATCCCCGGAGGAGCCATTGCAACTGATCACGCTGGAAGAGCACTACGTGGCGCCGATGCTGAAGCCGGTGGCGACCCTTGGCGCCGGAGAGCCCCCGCCCGGCGGCCCGATGGCGACGATCCTGTCCAAGCTCGACGACCTCGGCGAGCAACGGATCGCGGACATGGACGCCGGCGGCATCGACGTCCAGGTGATCTCGCACGGCGCCCCCGGTACCGAGCAGCTCGAGCCAGATCAAGCCATTCCCCTGGCGCGCCAGGCCAACGACTACCTGGGGCAAGCGATCGCAGCGCATCCGGACCGGTTCGCCGCGTTCGCGACACTGCCGA
>Ga0335072_10017411_pt1 | contig 10165 bp, 11 predicted proteins | sample Lox_Sample_21_FD_206725 | JGI IMG/M metagenome (GOLD analysis project Ga0335072, IMG submission 206725) | Soil microbial communities from Loxahatchee National Wildlife Refuge, Florida, United States - Lox_Sample_2.1 | ecosystem: Environmental > Terrestrial > Soil > Wetlands | place: USA...
AGAGGCGGAACTTTCCCCGGCAGAATGCCTGCCCGCCAACGGGATTACGCCTCCGTATGTATAGCGGTGGCTCCGCGGGGCAAACATCAGTCTGCCGAGCGGTCCTGCAGCGCGGCAACGTTGCCTCGACAGCTATCTTTCCAGGAGAAGGATCCGAGGTTTCGAAGGCCAGTTCACGCAATGCGTAGGGAAGGGCTTCCACTTCAGCCCAAGGGTTGGTGAAGGAGCAGCCTCTGGAAGGTGGGATAATACAGCTCTCGCCATCGCCGAGGACTCTGACGCCTGGCGCAGGCTTACTTCCCGCCGGACGCAGCGCCAAGCCTTTTGGCCATTGGAAAAAGGCCCAACAGGTGGATCCAAGATTGGCCTGAAGCGTACCGCATTCTCCCTGGTCCTGGTTGATTTGAGCGAATGAGTCTCGACCTTCTTGTCCGTTGAGTTGCAAAATGCACAGGAGCGAGGGGCCGATGGCTACCCGCCACGCGCAAAGCGGGTACTCAACGACCAATTCTTCGATGCGAGAGATTTCGCTGGTTGCTTCACAGATCAGAAGATTGGGATTTGCGCTATATTTCGCGAGCGGGCTTTCTGGGAAAATCTGCCAACCACGGTTCGCGGACTGACATACTTCATCGAGAAAGTTCGAAGTGGGAGTGTCTCGGCCTGAGGTTGAAACTGCGGTATGCGAGTTTTGACGACGTGCCAATTCGGAAAGATACAGCTCAATCGATTTCATATAAGTAAGGTCTCCATAAATAGAAGGCTCGCCGGGTCGCGAAGGTTTTGGTCACGATCGGCGGGGCTGCGGGTTGGGTGTTAGATAGACGTGATTGCACTTCGTCGGCCTTACCGTAAGGCGTTAGTCATGGCGAAGCGCCGGTTTAGGGAAGGGAGCTGCGTCTCAACCTGAGATTGTTCTTTCCCAGATCGAACCCTCTCGAACTGAATTGGAAGACGGTCTTTGGATGGCGCTGCACTGAGGGAGGTGAAAACACCGAGAATACCGATTTCAGAGCTTTGAGCGCCTCAGTGTCCGATGAGAATTGTAAGTTTATCCGCGCCGAGTGCCACCGCAGCCCGCGCGAGCAGAGATAGCGTCGGAATCAGTTTGGATCTTTCAATTCGAGAAATGTGCGTGCGATGCGACCCGATCTTCGAAGCCAGGATCGACTGCGAATATCCACGCCTGTGCCGCAGTTCGCGAACTGTGTTCCCTACAGTGGTTGAAAGTATTTGTGGGTTTGCTGCGATCGATTTCAGCGAAATCTCAAGGCGAAGAATCGGCAGTGGTTTTCGGCAGCGCCGACACAAGTTCGTTGTGCTGGCGAATTGCCGCAATTGACACCAAGGACAGGTGAATACGTTCCTGAATGGGGAGGGAGTCTTAGACATAGCGTTCTTTCCGAGAAACAGGCTTTTACCAGGCCTGAGTTCTCGACTTGTTAGGGATCAACGGAGATGACCCGAGGCGAATAAATGACTACCGGGAAAATCGGCAGCCTGGAGTAAGGAGGTTTTGAAGATGGATCTATCAGGTAGTTATCAGGCGCAAAAATGACAGGCTGCGGCAGACTCCAAGAAGGAATCTTGGTGTGCGCAGCCGCGCACAGCCGGAACACATCTAGAAGATTTTCTTCGAAGACCTGGCTTCATAATTGACATGAAGGGGCAATGCGAGCCCAAGCTCCGACAAGGTAGCCGGACGAAAGGGCCGGCTGAGAGATGAAAGCTCAAAAGAACCAAAGGAAGCGCAATGCGTCTGGTCGCAATTTCGGACACTCATGGCCGCCACGATGAAGTGGAGGAACTGCCGAAGGTGGACATTTTGATTCATGCGGGGGATTTCATGAACGCGGGCTACCACCCAGCCGAGATCTCATCTTTCAACCGCTGGATGGGCAAGCAGAAGTTTGCTCATCGGATCGTTTGTGCAGGTAATCACGACCGATTCTTTGAGGGCTCCCAGTTCGTTGCGCGCGAGTTCCTCACCAACGCGATCTATCTCGAGAACTCAGGCGTGAAGGTCGCGGGCATTTGCATGTGGGGTTCGCCATATACCCCCGAGTTCATGAAATGGGCGTTCATGTATCGCCGCGGAGGACCAGAGGCGGTTCGATATTGGGAACTGATTCCAAGGAACTTGGATGTCCTTATCACGCATGGGCCCCCTTTCGGCATCCTCGATCAGTCCGTGCCTGGCGGCGAACACCTCGGATGCGAGGAACTTCGCAGAGCAGTTGAGGAGAAGCGACCGAAGGTTCATATCTTCGGACACATTCACGGCGGCGCCGGCACCATGACCAATGGAGTGACCAGATTCATTAACGCAGCCTACCTGAACGAGCGATACAGGCCGGGCGCACCGGCAGGCAAAGTTCATGTGATCGATCTTGAATGAGTGAAGGTGCAAGTGAAGAAGACAGAACACGGAAAACCGCCAAAGAAAAAAGCCGCTGGTATGAGCCAGAAGAGAGGTTTCAGGGATCGCGCTGCGACAGCTCAGAGTCGCCCTGCTGAAAAGATGCAGATGGTGACTCTGCGTGCGTCGATCCCGTCTGCACTTGTCACGCAGGCAAAGAAGAAGATGGGAATACGGTTGAACATCAAGCTGCTCGAAACCGCGATCGCCAGGCTGGCCGACGAAGAAGGGATACGTCGAATGGCTGCTTCAGCGCGGAACCGTAAGCCAGCTGATTGATTTCGAGCGAGAAGATCGTGAGTTGGCATTGCAGCGTGCTGTCGATCGTAGCGGCATTCAGCGTTCTCGAGGGAACAAGCACTGAGATGGAAGTCATAGTCAAAACGCGGCGGCGGCGCGAACGGAAAGTGAGTCCGTTTCGGAAGATGCTTGATCGCACCGAGCGCGTTTTCGATGAGGCCACCAAAAAGGAATGGATGGACGATCTGGAGCGCCGGTTGCGAGACATTCTCTCCCGCGTCCATCCGAAGCCGCGGATACGTGGATACTCCGTGGAGCGATCAGGCGAGGGAATCAGCATACACACGATCAGCGCTAAGAGGATCGCGAGACGTGAGGTTGGATTGCTTTCATCCGGGCAATGGCCGTGCTGGAGTCAGATCGTCAGAGCAGTTCCCGAGTTCGATCAGAGCCGGATTCTCTTCGATGCGGAATCGGAGTTCGAATGGTCTCGAACATGGGATGTGGGCTTCGAGCACGGGTGGTTCATGTTTGAACACGGAATCTACTGCTAAAGATCGAGGAAGCCTGTGGAAGAGCGAGTAAGTTTGTCGAACCCGGTATTGCTGGCCATGGGCAGCATTGCGATGTGCCTTTTCGGGGTCGCCATTGGCGTTCATTGGTCCCGGAATCCCGGCGTTGCCGTCTGGATTGCACTCAGCGCTGGACTGCTCATGGTCCTCCACGACCTGCTCGTGAGTCTCATCTGGTTTGGAATCGCAATGAAATGGACGAATGCCGTGAAGCAATCAGGTTCTGGCAAGCGCCCCGCCATGGAGCCCGAGCAGTACGTGCGAACGCTTTTAGAAGAACTGGAACGCGCGAAGCGAAGTTTAGGATACGGTCTTCCTCACGCGATTGCTCTCGATCGGGATAGCTTCTGTGTTTTGCTCGGCATCGGTGACGTTCGGGTGAGGCTTCCCGTCGACAGCCTCGATCCGGATCCAAAGAAGGCGGCTGAGAAGGTTGTCATTGCCTGGAGATCAATGAGCGTGAAGAATCTTGATGCCGCAATCGAGGAATAGCGTGCGGAAAAGAGGAAAGCACCATGGGGATGTTTGACCTTGTGACCTGTAACCATACCGCCTTCGGTGCGCACATGGGCGAGACCCACCAGACGAAAGATCTGGAGGTGTGCCTTGGCGGCTTTCTCGATGACTACGAGATCACTCCCGAAGGACGCCTGGTGTTTTTGGAATACAGAATTGAGGAGCGCGGGGATCATAGCGCCACAGGCATCAAGCGGCTTGGCGGGAGCATGTCCCGAGTCCTTACCGGCACCAGCGTCGATATTAACTACGACGGCTGGCTGCATCTATCTGCCTTCGGCCGAGCGAAATTCGTGGATGGATCGATTGTTAGCTTTGAACCGGAGCCTTATTCCGATCATGATGAGGAGCCTGTCGCTCCGCGAAGCAGGCGGCACGAAGAATCATGCACAAGCGGATAAGAGATCTCCGAAGGCTGGCTGAAAACGAAGCCATTCGCGATCGAAGTTGGCATCTGACAGTGAGCGAACTCAGCGAGCGATTGAAGGAGTTCGACCCGGATGCGGAGATCTCGGCTTTTGTCGGGAATCCGCGCCTTACTCAAGGAATGGCCGTCATTGTCGTGGATCGGTCAGATGCGGCAATCGAAGGTCAACTGGTCGTAGAAACCACCGAGCCGGTTGATCTGGAGCTATCGCATTCCGAATTTCTGAAGAGCGGAATCGAGATAGACGATGTTTTTGGATCAACGAATGAGAGCTGCGCCGAGGATGAGTAGGCTCAAGTTTTTTCAGCGTGTTGGTTGGTGAAAACGGCGAGGCACGCTGCATCTAGGAGTAACCGATGGGTCTGTACGACGAAGTCGAGCTGAAGAGTGATCTCTTCGGGGTCCATAAGGGAGAGCGGCATCAGACGAAGAGCCTGGATCCGAACGGGGGATCCTTCGAACTGTACGAAATAACCGAGGCCGGGCGCCTGGAGTACCTCGAATACAACATCGAAGATCACAGCAACCCGAATGCAAAAGGTGTCGAGAGGTGCTTCGGTATGTTGAGCCCCGTCTACACGGGCAAACGGCGCGACCTAAATTACCACGGCTGGCTGGAACTATCCTGCTTCGGCCGCGCCAAGTTCACCGATGGCACGCTTGTTGCATTTGAACCTGAAGTGGGAGATCGGACCGTCATCGCTCCCGAAGAAATGGAAGTGTCCATCTATGCGGAAGGGGATGTGTGTGGCACCCTGCAGTTTCGCGAGGGCAAGGCGAGCGCAATCTGCGATTACTGCGAATGCACCGTGACCGATGTGCGAGGTCCCAGATATGTCATTGAAGGAATCTGGCGGCACCTTATCTTCGAACACACGGAAATCATCGATGTTCTCGACGTCGAAGGACTGGACCGTATAAGCAAGACCGGCATCCGCTTGCCGGTGCGGATCGTCGTGAGATCGAAATGAAGGCCGCGGCTGCGACAGATTGAACGAGGAGCAGAGCCGGTCGCAACGTGTGGGCAAGGAGATCGGCCTGCTAGGAGGGATTCGCAATGAAAGTGAGTGAGCTGATCGAGCAGTCGCAAGCGTTTGGATCCGACGCGGACGTCTTCTTGCAGGTTGACAGCAGGATGTTCGCGCCTCCTGCCTGGATCGGGATCATGGATACGGCCGAACTGTTCGACGAGGAGAAACACTTCGAGTTGGTCATCTCGGCCTGGGAGCCACCCGCGTATCTGCTCAGGCCGGAGAAGTGATCATTCAAGGCGCCAAAAAGAAAGATCGATTGCCATGCGTGCACTCATTATCTCGGACATCCATGCAAATCTGCCGGCGCTCGAAGCTGTTCTTGCTGCCGCTCCGCAGCATGACGTGGTTTGGAACCTCGGAGACATTGTTGGTTACGGCGCAGATCCCGATGCGGCCGTTGCTGTGGCAAGGAGTCTCGGCGGAGTCGTCATACGAGGAAATCACGACCGAGCGTGTAGTGGAGACTCTGGCGGGAGTTTCGATTTTAACGACGATGCGCAATGGGCAATCGACTGGACCCGCCGAGTATTGAGCGAAGAGAATGACAAATGGTTGTCGCGGCTTCCTCGGGGGCCGCTTCGACCACTCGGAAACAAGGTGGCATGTGTTCACGGGTCTACCTGGGACGAGGACGAATATCTGTTCTCCCGAAACGGCGCCCGGCTTGCCTTTCGCCGAAGCCATGTCCAGATCATTTTCTGTGGGCATACCCATTGGCAAACTGCCTGGTCCTCCAATCGAAGGCGTGAACTGAACCAAGTCAAACCAGAATTCCGTCACGACGATTCGGCAAATCAATTTGAGTTGCAGTTGTGCGAAACGGATCGCTATGTACTCAACCCGGGCTCCGTCGGCCAGCCTCGTGATGGAGATTGGCGTGCAGCATTTGCTATCTACGATGACGATCGGTCACTGCTCACCTGGTGCCGTGTGCCGTATGACGTGGCGACTGCGCAGAGCAGAATACGAGAGGCTGGGCTTCCCGAAGGTCTGGCATCGCGTCTCGAAGAAGGCAGTTAGCTATTTGTCGTGCGCAATGATGAGGACGACTGTGACGACAAATGAAATGTGGGCCAAATGTTGAAACGCGACGTAAGACTCGCGCACGGGAATCAACCCGCTGCAACTTGGCGGGGGTTGAGAGTTCGAATCTCTCTGCGGCCCATCAATGGCAATCGAAGGTCTATCGAGAGCATGAATTTACAGGGCCCGGCGCGGCTGGGCCCGTCTGCCCAGGCCCGCATAACGACAATTGCAACAGACTGGAAAGGAACGTATGACCGCCGAGGAGTATCTGGGTCGGCACTTCGCCCGAATGGGTGCGCGCGTTGTTGTTCGCGCAGCCCGCAGACGTGAGACGAAGGTCTCAATTGATGTAGGCAAAGACGGTTCCGGCGAGATGTTTGTGATTCGTTACGCGGGAGAGGTAGCAGCCGAAGTTCTTGACGTGCAGCCTCGCATGCATCATCTTTTGCTGATGGTTCGCGATGGGAACGAAAAGCACAAGTTCCTGCTTGGGCGCGATGAACGCCACTGGTTTGCTGCGGCCGTGCCCGGCGATAGCGTTCGCGACGTGCGAACCGCCATCGACAGCCTGCGTCCTACGGAGATCGAGCGGTGCGAGGCGATCCGGCAGGGCGAGTGGTTCTTTGTCCCGGAATCCGGCATGAACGACAAGGACGGCGTAATCCTGCGAAATGAGCCGCTCAGCCGTGGACGACGCAGCAAGCCTCATGTCTGTGCCGAAATGATAAGAAGAGGTGGGCAGACCGTAATGGTCTCGAGGCAATACCCGACTGGAATTGGTCTCGTGAAGTATCAAAATCTCATCTCATGCAACCCTGGCTTGCGGTGGCCTGGCTGGAGACGCATGGTGCATGATGCCGAGGTGTATGTACGTGGCGAGGTCCGACACCCGGATCACAAGACGATTCATCTCGGGTGCTGGCACCGCGTGTTCATGAACCGGGAACCCCTTGCAAAGCATGCTCTGCACATTACGTTTCTCGATTGAAACGCGCGGTTCAGGTGAGATGGTCTTTGTTTGACTGACCACGCAAAATGAAAGAAACGGATCGATGGCGATTGGAATAGAAAGAGTCAAAGCCAGGTATCCCAATGCAGTAGCCGATTGTGACGACAATGGCAAATGGCGGATCTTCGGTGACAGTGATCATTCTGAGATTCACATCGGCGTTGGTGACACAGAAGCACTGGCGTGGGAAAATGCGGTTTGGAGAATTGACCGTGAGGCTGCCCTTACCGAATTAGTGGGTTACGACCAGGAGCTGGACCTGTAGATCAGAGCAAGGTTGAAGACATGAGCAAGCGCGCTGAAAGCAGACCGAATGCCGACGGGGTCATCGTGAACACCAAGCCAGTTGGATGCGTAACGCTCATCAGAAGGGAGATTTTGCGCTGCTCAGCGCTCTGCCGGATGAGCAGATTGAACCGACTAATATTCCGGGTGCCGAAAGGAGTAAAAAAGATATCGTTGCGACGTTGCTCATCGACGACAGGGTAATCTGCCGGCTGGCGCTTCGAGCCCGTGGCACACCGGTGAACGCGTGATATATCGCAAAGTCACCATCACGAGATTTGTGAAGACTGATGCCGGATCAGCATGCCGGGAAGTGGACCTCTTACCCGCATCCGATGACCGATTTGTGCTGCGTGGGGAATCCGAGGTCAAGAGTGACTTGGACTGTTAACCTAGCGCATTTATCAGGCTAGGCGGTTTTACGTCAAAGTGTGGGGACTCGCGGGCCTATATGAATTGCTGGATGAGCTGTTTAGTCTGTACGCACCATTTGAGCTTTAGCTGACCTCGCCAGGCGATTTATCAATTGGCGGCTCAGCAATTTCGAGGCTATGTTCGACTCACTTGTGGTTCGTCTCGTTGCATCCCTTGATGCCCTCAGAATTCCCAGTTTTGTGCTCCAGATCAATTGGAATGGGGATGGATGGCGTGGCATTCGTAGAGGATGAGCAAGACCACTGTCCAAAGTAGACAAGCGACGACGAATATCATAGTCAGCCAATCCACAAATCTGCGAATTTCGGCGTGACGGGAGCGCTGACGGCGTCGCTGTATCGTCGGCGAATGGCGGCCCTGCATAACAACGACTATCAAGCCCTCTTTAACTTCTGTTTCCTTTGCAAATCATATTTATACGAAAGATATGCGTGTCTATCTTGCGATAGAAAAGGTGTTCTCTAACGATGCTGAAGAAATGCCCGGAAGATACGCTCGCCAAGCCAACGGCTGAAAATACACTTTCAAATTGAGAGGTCACTCTCTTTCCAATAGCAATTCAATGATCCATTGATGAGATGAGAATCCGTACGAGGGCGCAATAGCGCCCAAGATGACCAACTCAAAACTACTGCTTCGTTCATATTGGCGGAAAACTCACAGCAGAATGATTCCTCTAATCCGTATTACGAAAAGCTATCTGACCGGCTTGTTACTTGCCGGTCTGTTTCTGGCAGTTGCTATTTCGGAGGCATGCGCCCAGACCGGCTACACCTGGGACCAGGTTAAGGCGAAGTTTGAAGCGACCAACCCCGCGCTGAAGGCCGACGCCGACAATGTGGATGAGATGAAGGCCGAAGAGATTACAGCCTTTCTCCGTCCCAATCCACAGATCGGTCTATTGGCGGATGGAACGCAGATTGCTCCGCACGATGGTGTCTGGACTCCATTCAAGGGAACCTACGAAGAGCCCAGCTTCAGTTACCTGCACGAGCGCGAGCACAAGCGCGAACTACGCCTCGAGAGCGCTCAGGAAGGCACGCGCATCACTCAGTCGCAGCATGAGGACCTGGAACGGAACATGGTGTTTGCGCTGCGCACGGCATTCGTCGGGACGCTCGAAGCCAAGTATGTTCTGGAACTGGCGAAAGCCGACCTGGATTACTACGATCACATCATTCAGATCAGCCGCGACCGCTTTAAAGCCGGCGATCTCGCCCAAATCGACCTGGATCGCATCGAATTGCAGCGCGTCCAGTACGAGTCGGAGATCGAAACAGCGATCGTCAACCTGCGCACCGCCAAAATTCAACTTCTGCAGATGATGAACGATCGCACGCCGGTGGATCAATTCGACGTGACAGGCCCGTTCGATTTCAACGATTCCCTGCAGCCTTTAGAGAGCTACCGGGATGTAGCGCTGGCAACTCGGCCCGACCTGCAGGCGGCGCTGCAAACGATCCAGCAGTCCGAGACCAACCACAAGCTGGCTATCTCCAACGGTTCGACCGATCCGACTTACAGCACGTGGTATACGTACAACTCCTCGAATAATAACGCGAATGGCATACAGACTCTCGGCGTTAGCGTGAGCATTCCGCTGCGCATCTTCGACCGCAACCAAGGCGAGAAGAAGCGTACGCTGATCGACATTGACCGCAGCAAGCAGGCCAGCGAAGCCACGCGTACGCAAGTCTTCAGCGATGTTGACACGGCGTATGAACTGGTGCGCAGCAATATCGCCCTGCTCAAGCCTTACAAGGAAAAATACAACGACCAGGCCCTGCGGGTCCGCGACACCGTTACTTACGCCTACGAGCACGGCGGCGCTTCGCTTATGGACTTTCTCAACGCGCAAAGCGACTACCGCCAGGTGCAACTTGCCTATGCCCAACTGCTCGGCGCCTATTTGACAGCTGCCGGACAACTCAATCTTGCCGTAGGGCGCGAGGTGATCCCGTAATGTGCAAATCCATTCTGAAAACTGCTTGCTGCGTTGCTGCGTGTCTTTCCCTGGCTTCGTGCGGAACGAAATTCAATGCCGAAAGCGGCGCGGGCTCTCCCGCACAGGTAGTCGAAAACGGCAACGGGGCTGTTGTCTCGGTCGATAAGCCTGAGCAGTTTTCGCTGGTTGCCGCAGATCGGATCGAGGCGCCTGACAAGCTGAACGTCACCGGCTCGGTTTTCCCCGACATCAACCGT
>Ga0335072_10017412_pt1 | contig 10165 bp, 9 predicted proteins | sample Lox_Sample_21_FD_206725 | JGI IMG/M metagenome (GOLD analysis project Ga0335072, IMG submission 206725) | Soil microbial communities from Loxahatchee National Wildlife Refuge, Florida, United States - Lox_Sample_2.1 | ecosystem: Environmental > Terrestrial > Soil > Wetlands | place: USA: Florida...
CAGTGGCTCAGGGCCGATAATCGTCCTCATAGGTCTCGTCGACCTGGTAGGTCGCGCCGGTGCGATACTCGCGGGTCGGAGGTACCTCGGCGGGCGGCACTTCCCGTCGGACGACCGTGCGGCGACTACGAGCGCGAGGAGCCCATGGGGCGAACACGAGCAGCCACAGCACCACGCCTAGGACGCCGACGAGCATCAGGATGTCACCGATGGTGTGCACGCCGATGCCATGCGTGGATACGGTCGAGATCCCGAACCTGAGGATGGCTCCCACTGCGATCAGAAGCAGGCCTGCCCCGATCGTCATGGCTTACCTCCTTACATGAGGGCTTCGCAGGCCGTCTCTCCTTTCCCGAGCGCGGGGGTCCAAACAGCCGAACGGCCGGCCGTGGGCGAGATCATGTCTCCGGATTGATGAGGTCTGGGACGGTCCAGCCGTCGAGGTCGTATTCGGCCATGCACTGCTCGGCGAAGCCGGTCATGGCATCGGTCAGGCCGGACTGCTGCGCGGAGAACAGGAGTTCCGCCCGGACGTTTTCGTGGTTGCCGGAGTAGTTGCGCTCGTACAGCTCATGCCGTCCGCCGAACTCGGTGCCGATGGAGTCCCAGATGAGCTTCATCAGCTTGACGCGCTCCACGGCGGCCATGCCGCCTGAACCGCGCACGTACTGGTCGAGGTAGGGCCGGATCTCGGGGGACTTGAAGTCGTCCACATGCGAGGGCAGGTAGATCAGCGCGGAGCCGAGGTCCTGCATGATGATCTCGCGCACCCGCGGATAGCCGATGGTCATGAACCAGCGATACGTCAGGCCGTAGTCCAGGTGCGGCAGAACGGCGCCGTCGATCCACTCGTCAGGCGTTGCCGCCATCGCGTCGGATAGCGCCCAGAACAGGTTGCGCCAGCCTATTACCTCGCCGACCCGGGACTGGATGCCGCGGAAGTCCTTGACTCCGGTGGCCGCCACGCCCTTCAGCAGCAGCCCGGCGATGAAGTCGAGCTTGACCGCCAGCCGCGTTACTCCGTGGAAGGTAAAGCGGTGCAGGAAGCCTGAGCCAGGGAAGAAGGTGCTCGCCTTCTCGGCGTCGCCGTAGATGAACACGTTCTCCCAGGGGATCTTCACCTTGTCCAGGATGAAGATCGTGTCGTTCTCGTCGAAGCGCGAGGACAACGGGTAGTCGAACGGGCTGGTCGCGCTGGCGGCGTAGGACTGGCGGCAGATGAGCTTCATGCCTCCTGCACCCATCGGCACCGTGCAGACCAGGGCGAATTCCCGTTTCTTGATCGGCAGGCCGTAGTGAGCGATGAAGTTGTAGTGCGTGATGGCGGAACCGGTCGCGACCACCTTGGCCCCTGAGACGATCAGCCCGTCGTCACGTTCCTCCTCGACGTGCATGAACACGTCGCGTACCTCGTCCGGCGGCCTGTCCCTGTCCACCGGCGGGTTGATGATCGCGTGGTTCCAGTACAGGACCTTCTCTTGCGACTCCGCGTACCAGTGGCGCGCGTTCTCCGCGAACGGCGCGTAGAAGTCAGAGTTGGCGCCGAGTGTGCCGAGGAACGCGGCCTTGTAATCGGGGCTGCGGCCCATCCAGCCGTAGGTCATCCGCGCCCATTCGGCGATCGCGTCACGGTCCTTATACAGGTCGGCCGCACTGCGCGGGGTACGGAAGAACGGGTGGGTGAAGCCGCCGTTGCCTGTGTCGGTAGGCGCGGTGACTACGTCCTGCTTGGCGGGGTCGTGCAGCGAGTCGTACAGCCGCGCGGTGGTCCGCACCGAATTCTGAAATGCCGGGTGGGTCGTCACGTCGGCGACCTTCTCCCCGTAGATGTAAACCTCCCGGCCGTCGCGGAGGCTCTCGATGTACTCCTCGCCGGTCAGCGGGCGCGCGGCGGGCGTGGCGCTGGCGGGACTGGCGTGCTGCTGCGTCGTCATGCTGCTTTCCCTTCGGCCCGTGCCGAGTGTTTCTAAGCCAGCGTCTCGTAAATTCCAGAAGTCTGGAAGCTCGCCGGTTTTCGTTGACCTGCCCACACTCCGCCCGCATCCTCTGTTCACAGGGGCTGACCCAATGGCCGACGGCGAAAGGGCAGGTGTTCGATGACTCAGGACAGGGGGCTGGACGAGAGGAAGCCAGCGCGTGCGCCCTTTCCGCCCCGAAGCCGGAGGCGCTGGGCCCTGGCTGGCGGCTGCGTCGCTGCCTGGCTCGTCCTCTACCTCATTGCGGGTTCCGTCGTCTCGGCGACCCTGCTGTTCGCGGCCCTGGCAGCGACTGCCGCGATAGCCGTTGTCTTCCTGCGGTCCATGGGCGTAACGCGGGACCACCCGTGGATACGCCAGCTGGCGTCGCGGCCGTGGCGTGACGGGCAGGACGTGATCCGGGTGGCCATGAACCACCTCCCCGACGTCTTCGTGGTCGCGCCAAGCGGCGCGGTGTTCGCCCCCAACATGGTCGAGATCCAGCTGAATCCTGAAGACCTGGCGTCGCTATGCGATCGGATCGAACTCAGCGTGGTTACCGCGAGCGTGACTGAGTTCTATGAGGAACAGGTCGCTAAGTACCGCGCCCGTTTCGCGACACCAGAGCGAGCGGAGGTGTACGTGCTGGCGGACGAGTGGATCCCGAAGGGCCGCTACCGCCTCCGGCAAGGGCACCCGGCAACCGCTGCGGCCCAGCGCGAGTTCGCCTACGCCGCACCGCGTTACAGCGACGCGAGCGCTGACCTGGACGAATGGGGCTGGAGCGAACCAAGCCCTGACCTGACAATCGTCGACGCGCACACGATGGGCGATGGCGGCACGGCGACGGTGATGGAGAAGACGGTGCCACCCGTTCCCGTCCTGCGGCTGATCACGGGCGACCTGGTGGCCCAAACCCAGATGACGGGCGCGGAGGCGGGGCGCGGGTCGGTTGACCTGCTCTTGCCGAACGTCTCGACGATATCGAGGAAGCATGCCAGATTCGCCTTCTCCGAAGGCCGCTGGTGGGTGACCAACCTGGGCATGAACGGGCTCACCGTGAACGGCACGCCCGCGGAGACTGAGCAGCCGCTAAGCGACGGCGACACCATCCGCTGGGGCTCGAGACCGGACGCGGTAACCTCCCGCGTCGAGATCGGCTGAGATCAGCGAATCCGGCTATTGTCACTGAGGTGGCAATTGGTCAGCTCTTTCTCTGGTCGGCGAAGCTCGGCGAGTGGACGGGCTGCCCGCACGAGGAGATCACCTGGCTGGACCGGTCGTTGCTCAGCGGCAACGAAGACGTCACTTTGCACCGCGCGCCGCGATGCGCGGGTATTCGCTACGTCAATCACCGCTGGGAGCTCTTCAGCCGTGACACGTCCCATCGGGTGTATCTGGCACCTGACGTCTCCGGGCCGATCCCCGACCCGGAACTCGTCCGGCGGACGGCGTATCACGTGCTTCCCATGGCTCCGGAACGCTACGAAGCGGCGCCGGTCGCGCTCGAGGGAGGCTTGTGGCTAGTCGGCGTCGGCTCTTGGGTAGTCCGGCTGCGGCACGAGGTACCGGAGCGGCCGGACGTGGAACCAGCCCGCGGCGGCGACAGCGAGACGGTCACGCGGGAGCGCGAGTTCCGGCGGAGCGGCCGGCCGTCTGGACCGCCCGGTGAGGACGCGGTGGCCCGCGTGCGGTCCTATTTCCAGCGGAACACCAGCGCGCGGCTCGCGATGGCCTACTACTACGAGGAATTCATTCTCGGTCGGTCAGCCCCGCAGCCGGTCCCGATGATCAACGTGGTCATCGCGCTGGACCTCAGCGGCGAGGGAGCGGTGTCCGACTACAAGAAGCTGCTGCAGGGCTTCATCTGGCAGGAGCGGGGACACGCCAGAGACCTCGCCGGCTTCCTTCTCGGCAACGGGCTCTTGACCCCAGCCGACCTGGACCAGGCGAGGCGTGTCGCCGCGGAAAACGAGCGTGCCGGCATCTGCGAGCGGGCCCGACTGCGGCTCCAGTACCGGCCGAAGGAAACCTGAGCGCGTAACTCCGGCTCTCAGCGAGCCGCCTCGTCCGCATCCCCCGCTGACGTCGCGACCGCCGTCTGGGTCCTGGTCCGCTTGCTCCAGCTGCGTAGCCACAGCAGCCCTAGAACCGGCAGGACGAGCGGGACGAAGCCGTAGCCGCTGCCGTAGCCAGACCACACCGTGGCATCGGGGAAGGTGGCCCGGTCGACCAGGCTCCAGGTGCCGATTGCCAGCACGCCGGCGAGTTCGACCGAGCAGGACAGGACGGCGATCCGGCGCGCCGCCGGGCTGCCGACGGCGAAGGTGACCGTGGCGAGGATGTAGATCACGGCCGCCAAGGCCGACAGCAGGTAGGCGACCGGGGCGTGGCTGAACTTCGTCGCGATCTGCACCGCGGCCCGGGCGGAAGCGGACAGTGCGAAGAGGGCGTAGATGGCGATCAGCACCCGGCCCGGGCCTGTCCTGGTCGACTCCGGCCGCGATGCCGCAGGCTCGGGCGATGCCGCGGTATCAGGCGATGCCGCGGTATCAGGTGGTGCCGCGGTATCAGGTGGTGCCGCGGTCGCAGGCGATGCCTTGCGCTCAGACATGAATCACCGGCCAGATCTCGTGCAGCCGGACCATCAGCACGGCCGCGACTAGCCCGGCCACGGCGACAACCGCCGAGCCCCATCGTGATCGCTCCAGCAGCCCCCAGAATGCCGCCGCCACCGGGACGATCGGTATGGCGATCAGGTATCCGATGAGCGTCCCCATCGAGGCCGGGCGGCCGCCGGCGGCGAGCTTGGCCACGATGAGGCCGACCAGGACAAGAAGCAAGATCTCGAGGACGCCGAGCGCGGCGAGCAGGCCAATGCCCATTCGCCGGTTCAGGGCGGTCATCAGCAGCGCGTACGCGGCAAGCGCGAGGCCGGCGACGATGATCGTCGTGGGAACGGCGCCGTTCACGGACGACATGTTACTACGTTTCGTAGTAACCGGCGGTAACCGAAAACGAACGTCTACCAGGTGCCCCACCGTAGCGCCGGCGCGGGCAGTTCCGGCGGTGTCAGGAACGACGGCGGGCCCGTCAGGTCCAGTGCGCCGAGTGGCGAGGTCGCCGCCGCGTCCCGCCGGGTCAGCGCGGGCAGATTCCACTTCTCCTCGATGAGCTTCAGCACGGAGGTGTGGTCGAACACGTCCGACAAGACGCAGTCCGGCCGCGCGTAGGGCGACACGATCACAGCGGGCACCCGGAACCCGTAGGTGTCATAGGCATCCGGGCCGGCGACGAGTTGCTGGGCATGCCGGACATACCCGGGGAACAGCACCTTCAGCAGGCTGTGCGTCAGACATGGGTGCGCGACCCGGCTGCGGCCGGGGACGTCGTCCGGCGCGACCGCCGCGGGCGGGGCGACATGGTCGTAGTAGCCGCCGTGCTCGTCATAGACCCAGATGAGCAGCGTGTCCGCCCAGCCAGGGCCGTGCATGACCCTGTTGATCACCTCGGCGGCGAAGCTTTCCCCCTTGCGGATGTCTTGCGGGCTCTCCTCAGAGAAGCTGCGGAAGTCCGGGTCGACGATGCAGAACGACGGGAGATTGCCGGAGTCGGCATCGGCGAAGAACTGCTGGATGCTGCGCACGTGAGCCATATAGCTGGCCATCCCGAGCGGGTAAAGGGCCGCCGTGAACTGGAGATCTCGCTGGAACACGACGCCGGTCTTGCGCAGCGGACGGCCGAAAGAGACCAGATGGTGGCGGCGCCGACGGCGCCGGTACTGCATGTAGCGGCGGAACTCGGACTGGTCGCTGCTCGCTGGCCGGTAGTTCACCCAGGAGATCCTGTGCCGGGTCAGCACGTCCATGATCGTGCCGGCCTTCGGCCGGTCCAGGAGGTTGACAGGCAGGTCATCCATCAGGCCGTTGGCCGTCCCTGCCAGCAGGAACCTGCGGTTCGGGAACGTCGGCCCGAGGCACGAGCTGAACCAGTGGTCGGCCAGCGGAAAGGTCCTGGCAAGTCCGTGGTAGAAGGGCAGGTCCTGCCCGGTCCAGTAGGCCATGGCCGCGGTCTTGTCCCCATCGGGGGAAGCCTGTTCGGCCGCGGTCACGAAACCGTTCAGCTTGCCGCCAGCCCACTGCGCATGGCTGGCGCTCCAGCTCTGGCAGGGCACGCCCTCTTGCTGCACGGTGGAGCTCGCGTGATGAGACCGGATCATTGAACCCGCGGAGTCAGGATTCTCCGCGTCCGGCGTGCCGTCGTCACCGAGCGGCAATCCCTCTCCGCGGCCGAGGGTGCCCAGGTAGTTGTCGAAGGAGTGGTTCTCCATCATCAGGACGACGATGTGCTTGATCCGCGGGAGCATGTCGGTGCCGACCGGGCGGGAGGGATCGGGCCGGTCGCCCGGCCGGTGATGGCGCGTCCGCCGCTCCCGCTCGCGCAGTTTCTGGCGTTCGATTCGCTCCCAGGCGCTCGCGCTGTCCATGTCAGTTCGTCCTCCGCTGCTCGCTCTGGCTCAGTTGAGTGTCGGGAATCAGCGACCGGAGGCACCTAACGGGCTGCGGACGCGGTTTCCCTGCCGCGGTCGGCTGCCTTGCGGTGCGGCAGGCCCAGCGGTCTGCGGGCGCCGCGGTCGAGGCCGCCGGCGTTCGGCCTGATCAGCATCGTGGTCGCGGTCAGCCAGAGCGCGGCGAACAGCACGCTGGCGAGGATGTCGGTGGGGTGATGCTCGCCCCGGTACATGCGGGCCACGGCTACCGCGACCGGCATCACGATCGCGGGGATCAGGAACAGGTAGCGCCACCAGCCGCGGGCGTGGCCGATGGCCAGGATGGCGATGCCGGCGTAAAGGCACGTGGTGGCAGCCATGTGGCCCGAAGGGAACGCGGACGTGGGCAGGTTCGAGTCCAGGTGCGGGACGTCCGGGCGCGGCCGCTTGACGATGTCGGCACACAGCAGGAACGCGGCCAGCTCACCGAACATGACCGCGGCGAGGAAGACCACCGGGCGCCAGTGCCTGGTGACGGCGATCAACACCACGCAGGCCGCGACGCTCACGATGAGGATGTCCCGGGTCGCGCCGAGGTTGCTGACGATCAGGCTCCAGTGATTCAGCGTGGCCGTGCGGTGCGCCGCGAACCAGTGCGGAATCGTGTGGTCGCCGAGCAGGTTCCCGTTCCCGTTACGGGTGATCATGATCAGCTTGCCGATGCCGGTGACGGCACCGACGATCAGCACCCAGCTCACCAGGACTCCTGCGGCGATACGCCCGTATGTGCGAGCGCGGTCATGATGCATGGCTGTCTCCGGTTCTGTCGGCTGGAGGTCGGCGCGGGCCTCGGGCTCGAGGCCCTCGGACACCGGATCGGTCACCGGCTCGCCGGCGGCCTGGCGGGATAGTTCGAAGGCGAAGGCGGTGATGCCCAGCCAGGTGATGCCGAGCGTCCAGGCGCCCAGCACGTCGGAGATGTAGTGCACGCCGAGCAGCAGCCGGCTGATGCCGATCGCTGCGATCAGCGTGACGATCACCGCGGTGAACACGCGGCGCCACGTCCCGCGGAACGCGGGCAGGAAGACCAGGAACAGCGCGCCGTAGCAGACGATCGAGCCGAGCGCGTGCCCGCTCGGGAAGCTGTCGCCATTGCCGTGCGCGATCGGATGCGCCACCACCGGGCGCAGCCTGCCGACCAGCGCCTTGAGCACCGGGTCGAGCACCAGCTCGCCCCCGCCGGCGACCAGGAGGTAGAGAGCGAGCCGCCACCGCCGCCGGATCGCGAGGACGACGGCGGCCGCCCCCGTCAGCGTCCACAGCACACCGCCGCTGCCCAGCCAGGTGACCGCCTTGACGATGCTGACGGCCGCGGGGTGCCCGGCGATCAGGCTGTTCAGCCCGCCCGCGGCGCCGTGATCGGCCGACTCGAGCGGCGCCCACCGCAGCCGCACCAGGAGAAACAGGAGCGTAAAGAGGAGTGCGGATGCGGTGACGATGGCAAGCGGGACGAGAGTTCGCCGGGTAGCGGGGGGAGCCGACATGGGCCCCCTACTGCCCGTTGTGAACTGTTTCAGTCGTATTCCATCCCGTTTGCAAGCCTTGTCACGAGGTAGTCACGGGTATGCATTCTGTATCAGCGCCAGATGCGATGCGCACCGCCAGGCGTGCTTCAGACAGCAAGGCCGCGCATTTCCTGGCCCGTGCGGGCCTAACCGCGCGCGGCGTCATTTACATTCTCGTTGGCTGGGTCGCGGTGCTGGTCGCACTGGGGCACGCCGCGCGGGAGGCGGACCAGCAGGGCGCCTTGCACATGCTCGCGGGCAAGTCCTACGGGCTCATCTCGCTCTGGCTGCTCGCCATCGGCTTCGCGGGCTACGCCCTGTGGCGGCTGAGCGAGACCGTGTTCGGCGTCAACGGCGAGCCGCCAGGGCCCGGGCCCAGGCTCAAGTCGCTGGCCCGGGCGGTCATCTACGCGGGCCTGTCTTACCTGACGTTCACGGTGATCGCCGGGACGGATCGCAGCCAGGCTGGCCGGCAGCAGGACATCACGGCCACCGCAATGCAGCACCCGGCCGGCCGCGTGCTGGTCGGCGTAGCGGGGCTGGCCATCGTCGCCTGCGCTATCGCCCTAGTCGTCGAGGGTGCCCGCAAGAAGTTCATGAAGTACCTGCAGACCGGCCGGATGCGCCCCAGGACGCGTCAGGTCGTCAAGGTGCTGGGCATGACGGGAACCATCGCGCGCGGGCTGGTCTTCGCCCTGGTCGGCGTGCTGGTGATCGACGCGGCGATCACCCATAAGGCAGCCGAGTCCGGCGGCATCGACAAGGCGCTGCTGACGCTGCGCGATCAGCCGCTCGGTGAGTTCCTTGTGCTGCTGGCCGCGCTCGGCCTCATCGTCTTCGGCGTTTACGGGCTCTGCGAGGCCCGCTGGCGGAAGGTCTGAGGCGCGTGGCTGACGTCGCCGTGGTGGCGCACTCACGGAAAAGCTTCGGCGGCGGCCTGCCCGAGCTGCGGCGGATCCTGGCCCTCGAAGGCGTGACCGATCCCCTCTGGTACGAGGTCAAGAAGAGCCGCCAGGCCCCCGAGTACGCAAAGAAAGCAGCGGCCAAGGGGGCCGACGTGCTGTTCGTCTGGGGTGGCGACGGCACCGTCCAGCGCTGCATCGACGCGGTGGCGCACGCGGATACGGATACCGCCGTGGCGATCCTGCCCGCGGGAACCGCGAACCTGCTGGCGGCGAACCTGAACGTGCCGCACGATCTCGCCGAGGCGGTCCGCGTCGGATTGCACGGTGACCGGCGCCGGCTCGACACCGGCACGGTGAACGGAGAACATTTCACGGTCATGGCAGGCGCGGGCTTCGATGCGCGAATGATCGCCGACGCCGACCGGGGCACGAAGGACCGGCTGGGCCGCGCCGCCTACGTCGTCACCGGGATCAGGAACCTCCGCGCGCGCCGGGTGCGGGCGACCATGGAGGTGGACGGCAAGCGCTTCTTCGAAGGCAAGGTCTCGTGCGTGCTGGCCGCGAACGTCGGCAAGATACTCGGCGGAATCGAGGCTTTCCCGCAGGCGCGACCGGATGACGGACGCCTCGAGCTAGGGGTGGTGACGGCCAGGAATCCGGTCCAGTGGGCCCGGACCTTCGGCCGGCTCGCCCTCGGGCATCCAGAGCAGTCGCCCTTCGCCACGGTCACGCAGGGCAAGAAGTTCAGGATCCGGTTCGACGAGAAGGTCCGCTTCGAACTCGATGGCGGCGCCCGCCCGGCCAGCAAGAAGCTGCGCATCAAGGCTCGCCCAGGCTCGGTCACGATCTGCGTCCCGCCCCGGCGGGACATAGAAGATTTCCGCTTATCCCGAAGCGGAGTCGAACGCGATCACGGTCTTGATGCCCTTCTGCCTGCCCAGGATCAGCTCCTTCGCCTGCTCCGGCGGGTAGCGGCCCGCGATGAGCGTCTGGACCGCCTCCGGCCAGCGCTGCCTGAAGAGTTCCAGGTCCCGCAGCGCGGACGCGAAGTCGTCAGGCCCGGCGTTCACCGTGCCCAGCAGCAGCTGGTTCTTCAGCACCATGTCACGCATCTGGCGGGCCGGATCCGTCTCGACGAAGGCCTGCACGCCGGGGACGCCGGTGAGCACGAAGATCCCGTTGGTCCCCAGCCAGCGCAGCGCCTCGAGAGCGAAGTGCGAGTGCCCGGCAGCTTCGTAGACCAGGTCGATG
>Ga0335072_10017413_pt1 | contig 10165 bp, 7 predicted proteins | sample Lox_Sample_21_FD_206725 | JGI IMG/M metagenome (GOLD analysis project Ga0335072, IMG submission 206725) | Soil microbial communities from Loxahatchee National Wildlife Refuge, Florida, United States - Lox_Sample_2.1 | ecosystem: Environmental > Terrestrial > Soil > Wetlands | place: USA: Florida...
GGGGGAAGACGACCGCAGCGGCGACAATGCCCGACACACCCGCCCAGATCACGCACCGCACCCGGCGTGTCGCGGCCAGAAATTAACCACCAGCATCTCCCCGCACTGACAAAACGTCAGGAAAAGGGCAGGAAAGTGGTCACTGAGTGAGCGAAGTCCCGGCGGGCACGTGTGGCCATCCGGCTGAGGCCTCAGCGGCCGCAACCAGTGTTGTGCCTGGGACTCCTGCCGCCTGCGGTGCCGTCAGCGCCGGGGTGGGATCGTGCGGGCGCTGCCGCGTCACTGGCCTAGGTTCGCTGCGGCGCCTGGCTGGCTTGTCGCTTGCGGTCGTCCATCGTCACCGGGCCTAGCTGATTCAGAGAGTGGGGGTGATTACCCCCAGAGCCTGAATCAGTTAGGCCCGTCGAGCGCTATCGACTAGCGATGACTGATAAGCTCGGCAGGGCATGCCAGCGGCCGGCCCGGCGGTGCCTGCGAACGAGCGGCCCGACGGGCATCAGGGACGTTTCCGGAAGAACTATCATTTATTTCTGCCTGCGCCCAGGTTTGCCTGGCCCTTCACCATGGCAGGCTGCCTTCCGTGTTCTCCAAGATTCTCGTGGCCAACCGTGGCGAAATCGCGATCCGTGCCTTTCGCGCCGCCTATGAGGTAGGCGCCCAGACCGTGGCGGTCTTCCCCTATGAGGACCGCAATTCCGAGCACCGGCTCAAGGCCGACGAGGCGTACCAGATCGGCGAGCCCGGGCATCCGGTCCGGGCCTACCTCGACCCCGGGCTGATCGTCGAGACCGCGGTCAAGGCGGGCGCTGACGCCGTCTATCCCGGCTATGGATTCCTGTCGGAGAACCCCGCGCTCGCCGCGGCCTGCGCGGACGCGGGCATCACCTTCGTCGGGCCCGGCGCCGACGTCCTCGCCCTGACCGGTAACAAGGCACGGGCGATCGCGGCGGCCCGGGCGGCGGGCGTGCCGACCCTGCGCAGCGTCGCGCCCGGCACTGACGTCGCCGCGCTGACCGAGGAAGCCGCGGCCCTCCCGTTCCCCGTATTCGTGAAGGCGGTGGCCGGGGGCGGCGGCCGCGGCATGCGCCGCGTCGAGGATCCAAGCGGGCTGCGCGAGGCAATCGAGACCTGCATGCGGGAGGCGGAGGGGGCGTTCGGGGATCCGACCGTCTTCATCGAGCAGGCCGTCATCGACCCACGGCACATCGAGGTGCAGATCCTCGCCGATGCTACGGGCAGCGTGATCCACCTGTACGAGCGTGACTGCTCGGTGCAGCGGCGCCACCAGAAGGTCGTCGAGATCGCCCCCGCACCGCATCTCGACGCTGGCCTGCGCGCCCGGATCTGCGCCGACGCGGTGCGGTTCGCCACCGAGATCGGCTACGTCAACGCGGGCACGGTCGAGTTCCTCGTCGATCCGTCGGGCGCCTATGTCTTCATCGAGATGAACCCGCGGATCCAGGTCGAGCACACCGTGACCGAGGAGATCACGGACGTCGACCTGGTACAGGCCCAACTGCGCATCGCGTCCGGCGAGACACTGGCCGACCTGGGCCTGTCGCAGGACGGCATCCAGGTCCGCGGCGCCGCGCTGCAATGCCGGATCACGACCGAGGACCCGGCCAACGGCTTTCGCCCCGACACTGGCGTCATCACGACGTACCGGTCTCCGGGCGGCGCGGGCATCCGGCTGGACGGCGGCACCACGTACACCGGAGCCGAGGTGTCGCCGCACTTCGACTCGATGCTGGCCAAGCTCACCTGCCGCGGCCGGACATTCGAGGCCGCCATCGACCGTGCCCGCCGCGCCCTGGCGGAGTTCCGGATCCGCGGGGTGGCGACGAACATCCCGTTCCTGCAGGCCGTCCTCGACGACCCCGACTTCCGGGCCGGGCGCCTGTCCACGAGCTTCATCGAGACTCACCCGCAACTGCTCACGGCCCGCTCGTCGGCCGACCGCGGCACGAAGCTGCTCACCTACCTGGCCGACGTGACCATCAACCAGCCGTACGGCCCCCGCCGGGCCAGCATCGACCCCGTCAGCAAGCTCCCGGCAGTCGACCTGCGCCAGGAGCCGCCGGCCGGATCACGGCAGCGGCTGCGCGAGCTCGGGCCCGCCGGGTTTGCTCGACAGCTCCGCGCGCAGACGGCGGTCGCCGTCACGGACACGACGTTCCGCGACGCGCACCAGTCACTGCTGGCCACCCGGGTGCGCACCCGCGACATGCTGAACGTCTCCGGCCATGTCGCCAGGATCTTGCCCGAACTGCTGTCGCTTGAGGCGTGGGGCGGCGCGACCTACGATGTGGCGCTCCGCTTCCTGGCCGAGGATCCGTGGCAGCGGCTGGCCGACCTGCGGGCGGCCGTCCCGAACATCTGCCTGCAGATGCTGCTGCGCGGGCGCAACACGGTCGGGTACACCCCGTATCCGACGGCGGTGACCGAAGCGTTCGTCGAGGAGGCGGCGGCGACGGGCATCGACATCTTCCGCATCTTCGACGCCCTGAACGACGTTGACCAGATGCGGCCGGCCATCGATGCCGTCCGCGCCACGGGCACGACGATCGCCGAGGTCGCTCTGTGCTACACCGGCGACCTGTCGGATCCCGGGGAGCGGCTCTACACGCTCGACTACTACCTGCGCCTGGCCGAGCGGATCGTCGAGGCCGGGGCGCACGTCCTGGCGATCAAGGACATGGCGGGCCTGCTGCGCGCGCCGGCCGCCAGGACGCTCGTGACGGCGCTGCGCGAGCGATTCGACCTGCCGGTTCACCTGCACACGCACGACACCCCCGGCGGCCAGCTGGCGACCTTGCTGGCCGCCATTGACGCCGGGGTCGACGCGGTCGACGCCGCCAACGCGGCAATGTCCGGCACCACCAGCCAGCCCTCGCTGTCGTCCCTGGTGGCGGCCACCGATTACGCGCCGCGTGCTACTGGCCTGTCCCTGCGGGCCGTCTGTGACCTGGAGCCCTACTGGGAGGCGGTGCGCCGCCTGTACGCGCCGTTCGAGTCGGGCCTGCCCGCCCCGACCGGCCGCGTCTACCGCCACGAGATCCCCGGCGGCCAGCTGTCCAACCTGCGCCAGCAGGCGATTGCCCTCGGCCTCGGGGAGAAGTTCGAGCAGATCGAGGACATGTACGCCGCCGCCAACGACATCCTCGGCAACATCGTCAAGGTGACGCCGAGCAGCAAGGTCGTCGGCGACCTCGCGCTGCACCTGGTCGCCGTCGGCGCCGACCCCCGGGACTTCGCCGATAACCCCGGCAAGTACGACATCCCTGACTCCGTCATCGGCTTCCTGTCCGGCGAGCTGGGCGTCCCGCCCGGTGGCTGGCCCGAGCCGTTCCGCGCGAAGGCCCTGGCCGGCCGGACCGTGCGGGCGCTGGACACCGAGCTCACTGACCCTCAGAAGGAAGGCCTGCGCACCGACCGGCGCCGCACCCTCGACCGGCTCCTGTTCCCCGGGCCGACGCGGGAGTTCGAGGAGTCGCGCGCGACCTACGGCGACGTGTCCGTGCTCGGCACCGCCGAGTACCTCTACGGGCTGCAGCCCGGACAGGAGCACGGCGTCACCATCGACGAGGGCAAGACGCTGCTGTTCGGCCTGCAGTCGGTCGGCGAACCGGACGAGCGTGGCATCCGCATCGTCATGTGCACGATCAACGGCCAGCTCCGCCCGATCCCGGTCCGGGACCGCTCGGTCGAGTCCGACGCGCCCGCCGCCGAGAAGGCCGACCAGGCCCGGCCCGGGCACATCGCCGCCCCGTTCGGCGGGAGCGTGACCCCGGTTGTGCGGGCGGGCGACCGGGTCGCGGAGGGTGACGTCGTGGCCAAGATCGAGGCGATGAAGATGGAGGCATCCATCACGACCCCGGTCGCCGGCCCCGTCACCCGGGTCGCCCTGGCCGGGACCGCCCAGGTGGACGGGGGCGACCTCATCATGGTGATCGGCTAACCCGAGCGGCGGGCCCGCCGGCTTGACGCCGACTCCGCCCCACAGCGTGGTGGGGGTGGCGGCCTCGTCGGGCGAGCCAGGACGCCAGTCACTAACCCGCACCACGCCCGGCTCCAGCAGCCGGACCGGATCGAAGAGCCTGGTCACCGCGTCGCGCGTCCGCGCGACGTGGTGATCGCCGGGCAGGTGCCGGTTGAGCACGTCCTCGAACGGGCCGATCTCCTCGGGGAACAGGTCGATCCCGGCGTGGGTGACGACCAGGAAGCTGCCCGGCGGCACGGCGTCCAGTAGCCTGGCCACGATCTGCCCGGCCTGGTCGCCGTCCTCGATGTAATGCAGCACCGCGATCAGCATGATCGCCACCGGCTGGCTGAAGTCCAGGGTTTCGGCGGCCCGGGCGAGGATCGTGCCCGTGTCGCGCAGGTCCGCGTCGAGGTAGGCGGTGGCGCCTTCCCTGGCGCTGGTGAGCAGGGCGCGCGCGTGCGCGAGGACGAGGGGGTCGTTGTCGACGTAGACGATCCGGCTGTCCGGCGCGGTGGCCTGGGCCACTTCATGGGTGTTGTTCGCGGTGGGCAGCCCGGTGCCGACGTCCAGGAACTGGCGGATGCCCTCGGCCCCGGCCAGGTACCGGACCGCCCGGGCGAGAAACGCCCGGTTAGCCTGCGCTGACTGCCGGATGCCGGGGTACACGGCCATGGTGGCCTCGCCCGCGGCCCGGTCAGCGGCGAAGTTGTCCTTCCCGCCTAGCCAGTAGTCGTAGACCCGGGCGATGTGGGCCACCGACGTATTCAGTCGTCCCACCAATGCGTCCGGCTCTGCCTCACCCGCGCCTGCTGACACCTTTCACCTTCTCCTTCGCTAGTGCCGAGGCTGAGACTAATCCCTCCGTCGCGGGAATGATCATGAAACGCCCGCTGATGCGGTACTAGCCGAGACAGATCAGGAAACAGCCTGGGGAGGACGAGGCCACGGGCGTGGTCGGGGACGGCTGGGCGGGCGTGGTGCGCGCCGGCTGCGTTGCCGAGGGAGGCGCCGTCGTCGCGCTCGGCCCGGTCCGGGCCGGGGCCGAGGAAGCGGGCGCAGCGGTCCTGGCCGACGACGGCGTGGTGGCGGGCCTGGTGGCCGAGCCCGGCACCTGCCCCGAGCGCATCGACGGGCTGGACGTGGCCTGCGGGCCAGGCGACGAGCTGGCCGCGGTCGGCCCGGCCGACCCGCCGGGGCCAGCCGGGTCAGGGTGCGGCCGGCTCGGGGACAGGACAAGGGCCATCACCACTCCCGCCCCGGTCAGGACGCCGCCGATCGCCGCGGCGGCCGGCCAGGCCTTGCGGCGCGGCGCCCGGGCGCGGGGGCCCGCGGCGCCGGCGACGGGCCCGTCTAGCGGGGTGTCCCAGGGGTCACCGTCGTGCAGGTAACCCCCTGTCAGCCGGTCCCCGGTCCGCGGCGGCCCGGCCATGCCCATCCCGGTCCCCGGGCTAGCCAGCCACGGGCTCCCCGTCGAGTGGCCCGCGCCGGTCAGGCGGGCCGCCGCGGAGCCAACCGTCAGGGGATCGGCGGCCAGCGGGACCTCCGACACGGACTCGGCCAGCCGGTCGAGCAGCTGCGCCGTGGTCGGCCGCAGGCCCGCCTCCTTGGCCAGGCACACGCTGATCAGATGGTGCAGCTCGACCGGGACGGCCGACAGGTCGGCTGGCTCGTGCACCAGCCGGTACATGATTCCCTGGGCCGCACCGGACCCGAAAGGCTCGTGCGCGGAGGCGGCGTAGGCGAGTACCGCGCCGAGGCTGAACACATCGCTCGCCGGGCCCACCTCGCGATCCAGGGCCTGCTCGGGCGAGATGAATCCCGGCGACCCGACGACCAGGCCGGCGTCGGTCAGCCTGCTGTCCTGGTGCGCCCAGGACACGCCAAAGTCGATGATCCGCGGCCCGTCCGCCGCCAGCAGCACATTCGATGGCTTGAGGTCGCGGTGCACGAGCCCGGCCCGGTGAATTGCCTGCAGCCCCTCGGCCAGCCCGGCGGCCAGCGCCAGCACCGCGTCCGGGGGCAGCGGGCCCCGCTCGTCGACTACGGCGGCCAGCGACGGGCCATCGACATACGCGGTAGCCATCCACGGGAGGTCAGCGTCGGGGTCGGCATCGATGACGGCCGCCGTGTACATGCCGCTCACGCCGCGGGCGGCGGCCACCTCCCGGCTAAACCGCTCGCGGAACCCTCGCCTGGCCGCCAGGTCCGGCCGGATCACCTTGACGGCGACGGTTCGCCCGCCCGGTGACCGGGCCAGGTACACCTGCCCCATCCCGCCTGCGCCGAGCAGTCCGAGCACCTGATAGGGCCCGACCCGCTCAGGGTCGGTAAGCGGCAACTCAGCTCCTCATGACGCATCACCGTGCCGCGCAGGATCGCCACCTCCACGGACTCCTCGGAATCAACATTCCGCAAAGTTCACCAGAATGGATCGCGGAGATAGGCTACCCATGAGTACGGAAACATGCAGGGATTCCAGGATTTGTTCATGCAACGGGCCCCTTTGACGCAGAACGAGAACACGTTACAGTTTTGCTGTGACTAGCGCGATCAGCTGGGAAGCCCCTGACGGCGACCATCCCGCCCGCGGCGTTTCGCGACGCTCCATGGCCGCGGTCGCCGACGGGCGCAAGGACGACTGGCTCGCCTTGTTCGCCCCGGACGCCGTCGTAGAGGACCCCGTTGGTCCCTCGCTGCTGGATGCCGAGGGCAAGGGGCACCACGGGCACGAGGGGATCGGAAGGTTCTGGGACCAGAACTTCGGCGCCGTTAGCCGCTTTCACTTCCACGTCAAGGACTCCTTCGCCAACGGGCCGTCGTGCGCGAACATCGTCGCCATCACCATGTGGCTCGGCGACGACGGCACGACGATGACGGTGGAAGGCGTGATGGTCTACACCGTCAACGACGAGGGGCAGCTCAGCTCGATCAGGGGCCACTGGGAGCCGGGCCGCGCGATGGCCACGATCGCCCGCCCCGCGCGCTGATCATCCCTTGGAGGGCTGCGGCACGTGGCAGGCTACCTTCGGGTTCGCCCCCACGTAGTTGAGCGGGCCAGCCAGGATCGTGACGATGATCGTGCCCGTGCCGGCGCAGTTCGCCGATGACTGAGTGTAGTAGTGACGCTGACCACCGGCTATCGCCCCGATGACCAGCCAGATGACCAGGATAAGCGTGCCGATGCGCATGCGGGCCCTCCGGTTCGTGTGGCTGCCGCGCGGGAGCTGGCTGCCGGTGAAGACGCGTCTACAGCTACCTGGAATTGGCCCTTTAACACGTGCGCGGACGGGTGATCTTCGCTTGAGAGCAGGGCCAGCAGGGTCGCGCGGAACTCGGCGAGCCGCTCGGGGCCCAGTCGCCGCCGCCAGTCTTCCTCGGTCGCCCGGGCACTGGCGTGCATGGCCCGCAGCGCCGACCGGCCGCGCGGGGTGAGGCAGATGAGCTTGGCCCGAGCGTCTCCCGGATCGGTGACGCGCCGCACGTAGCCGTCCCGCTCCAGGGTCGTCACCACCTGGGCGACCGCCTGCCGGGTGACGCCCAGGTCCTCGGCGAGGCGAGAGGCGTGCCGGCCGCCGCCAAGGAGAGGGACCAGCAGCATCGCGTGCACCGGGCGCAGGGTGGGCATGCCGCGAGCGGCGAAGTCGGCCCGCATCCGTTCCGTGCCTGAATGCGCAAGACGCTGGACAAGAGCTGGCACGGTCCGTACACCGCTATCAACTGGGTTCTCGCTCACATCCTGATCATTCCACATTTGACTTTGACAAGTACCTTGCCTAAATTCCTGCTATGCGAAGCACGTGGTGGTACCAGGCACGGCACAGAGGGCTTGCCGCGGTCACGGCGGCGGTCATCACGGCGGCCACCCTGCTCGCCGGGTGCGGGCCCCTGCGCCACGAGGCTGGCCAGGCCGGCCCGTCAGCCGCCGCACCGCCGTTCCCCGTCGGGTCGTCCAGCCACACCATCCCGGTCGACGGGGTGACCAGGAGCTTCATCGTCTACCGGCCGCCCGCGCTGCCCGCCGGAGCCGCGCTCGTCGTCATGATGCACGGCGGCTACGGCAGCGCCAGTCAGGCCGAGAAGTACTACCACTGGGACGCCGAGGCCGATTCCGGTCACTTCCTCGTCGCCTACCCAGACGGGCTGGACCGGGCCTGGAACGCCGGCGGCGGCTGCTGCGGGATACCCGGCCGGACGGGGGTCAATGACATCGGCTTCATCGTCGCCATGGTCTCCGCCATCGAGCGCGCGCTCCCGGTGAGCGCCGGGCGGGTCTACGCCACCGGCATCAGCAACGGCGGCATCATGGCCTACGACCTGGCCTGCCACACCGCGATCTTCGCCGCCATCGGCCCGGACTCGGCCACCGAGCTTGGCGGCTGCCCAGGCCCCGCGCCGACGTCGGTTATCGCCGTTCACGGCACGGCCGACAAGAACATCCCCTACAACGGCGGCGAGGGCGACGGGACGGCGCACATCGACGGGCCCTCCGTCCCGGCTATCAACGCCAGCTGGCGCCGCACCGACCACTGCGCGGCTCCGGTGGCCACCACGAAGGGCGTGGTGACCACATCGGTCGCCCAGTGCCCGGGCGGGCGGTCCGTTGAGCTCATCACCATCGCCGGGGCTGGCCACCAGTGGCCAGGGGCCGTGCCTGACCCGCTCGCCCAGCGGCTCTTGCATACCGACCCGCCGTCCACGGCCCTCAACGCGACGCAGGTCATCTGGCAGTTCTTCGCGGCACACCAGCGCTGACGGGAAGGGCCGTCCTGCCCGTCCAGTCCGGCAGCAGTACTCATTTCCCATCTGTAATAGAAGTAATTTATATTCTGTTACAGAGATGAATAACCGCACTTCGTCATCTGCATTTTTCCTTGAATTCACTCTTTGTTTACTTTAACTCCATAAGAGTGGACGTACTAGGCATCGGAAGGGCCGGTGCCAGCCGATTGCTTCGAGGTATGTCGGGTACGTGGGCCGCGTGGTGCAATTTCGCTGGGGATACGGGTCGGTGTTCGTTCACGTTGGCAGGGTGGTGGCGGCCATGTCATGGCGGCGCTCGGAGTGACCATGACAGACGCCGAGGTGATCGCCGACCGGATCGCCGCCGTGCTGGTGACCCACGAGCCCGGATGGCAGCTGCCGCGCGCGACCGAGCTCGCCCGCCGCTACCAGGCCGACATCGGGCAGGTCAACACCATCATCGACGACCTCGTGGCCCGGCAGCTGATCCGCCGATCACCGAACGGGCGGCTCTACCGGGCAAGCCCGCCCGAATGCCTGATCGCCCTGGACGGCATACCCGGCCTGGGCACGGCCGTCGACCCGATGAGCGGGGACCTGACCTGCCTGAGCTACGGGGTCAGCCGACGGCCGGCCACCGACGAGGCCGCCGACGCGCTGCGCATCCGCCCGGGCGAGCCGGTGTCCGTGCTCCGGCTCGCCTGGGCGCTGAACGGCAAGCCCGCCGCCGTGTCCACCACCTACCTGGCCCGCCATCTGGCCGAGCCGCACCTCCTGACGAACTGGCTGACGACGGGAGCGCGGCGAAGCGAGCTACCGCTGCCCCCGCTCGACGCGGCCGAGGACCCGGACCACCCGAGCCACGCGCCGAGCCTGCGGGTCTACTCGGCGTCCGTCCAGATGCAGCTCCCGCCGCCTTCACTGGCCCGGAAGCTGAGGCTGGCGGCGGGCCAGCTGGCGGTCCTGGTGACCGTGCTGTTCGGCGACGCCACCGGGTGGCGGCCCGCCGTGCTCACCACCGCCGTCCTGCGGCCGGACATGTTCCGGATAACCATCGAGGCCGGCCAGCCCGACGCGCCCGACGGGCACCGCCCGGCCGGATGGTCTCTCGCGGCACCAGCCGACGAGCTGTTACGGGTAGATGAGGATCTCGGAGGCCTGGGCGCCGTTCTGGACGCTGTTGGCGGTGAAGCTGAGCTGCACGTACTGGTCGCTGGTGCCCGAGGGAAGCGGGATCGTGACCGTGTTGCCGGTGGAGGGATTCCAGGTGTAGGTGGCTGAGGCCACGAGGGTGGTGAAGGTGGTGTCGTTGGCCGATCCCAGGACGGACAGCGTCTGGGTGCGGGTCGACCAGGCGGTGGAGGGCGGCAGGTCGATGGTGATGGAGCCGAGGGCCTGGGCTGACTGCAGGTTGACGGTGATGGTGGAGGGCCAGGTGCCGTT
>Ga0335072_10017414_pt1 | contig 10164 bp, 11 predicted proteins | sample Lox_Sample_21_FD_206725 | JGI IMG/M metagenome (GOLD analysis project Ga0335072, IMG submission 206725) | Soil microbial communities from Loxahatchee National Wildlife Refuge, Florida, United States - Lox_Sample_2.1 | ecosystem: Environmental > Terrestrial > Soil > Wetlands | place: USA...
CGGTGCGATTTTTGGCGCGCTCTACAACCGCTGGGTCTCACGCAAGGCAAATGCCCAACCGGCAAAACGCCTGGGCGTGCTCGTTGCATCCGGGCTGATCACCGGCGAGAGTCTCTTCGGCGTGGCACTCGCCGGGCTCATCTACTTCAGCAACAAGCCCACACCGCTGCAGATCGTTCCGGATAGCTTCGCGAACGTCGCCAATGCGCTGGGCGGGATCGCGCTCTTCGTCGTGCCGTTTCTGGTCTACCGGTGGATTGGATTGCGCGCGCGTAACATCTAGTTCGGCGGCATCGCGCGAAGCCACCCCTCGTCGTCGCGCATCTGCGCGACGCGGGCACGCACGAGCGAGATCAGCGGCGCTCCGCTGAGCGCGGCGCGCGCCTGCGCGACGGCTCTTGCAGCCGAGGCGTCATCCTGCGCGTAGGCGGCGTGCGCCGCTTGCGGCCACAAGCAAACGCTGCCGGAGATGCAGCCGGCGGCCCCGTACGCTTTGGCTTCGATCAGCGTTTCTTCGGTCGAGGGGAAAACGCGGAAATCGGGGTGACGTTCGAGCAGCTCGCGTTGCAAAGCGACGTCGTTGGAGCTGTCTTTCATGCCCAAAATCTCGCCGGGAAACGCAGCGATCAATCGATCGACGAGGCCGGGGTGAAACGTGATGCCGCTCATCCGCGGAAAATTGTAGAGCACGATCGGGCTGTGCGATCCGCCGGCTCCGGCGAGCAAAGCGTCGAAGAAGCGAAGGATGCCCTCGTCATTCGCATCGCGATAAAAGAAGGGCGGCATGATCAACGCCGCAGCGAAACCGAGTTCTCCGGCGGCGCGCGTGAGGCGCACGACGTCGGCAAGTGCGGATGCGCCGGTCCCGCACATCGTGCGCTCGAGCGGAACGCTCGTCGCAACCGCCTCCATCAGACGTAAGCGCTGATCGGCGCTAAAGGACATGGCTTCGCCGGTCGTGCCGAGCAGATTGATGCCGTCGATACCGTCGCGCAGCAGGTCGCGGTAATACGCGACGGCGCGGGGCGCGTCGGGTTCGAAGTTTTCGTCGATCGGGGTAAGCACGGCCGACCAGACGCCGCTCAGCTTCGTCGCTGCAATCATCCGCCGCTCAAGGCTCCTTTCAAGAAGAATGCCAGATTGGCGGGCCGCTCGGCAAGCCGGCGCATCAGATACGGGAACCAGTAGTCGCCGAACGGCACGGCCAGGCGCACCCGGTAGCCGCGTGCGACCAAGGCGGCCGCGAGCGGTGCGGCAATACCGTAGAGCATTTGAAACTCAAACCGCCCGCGCATCGGAATCGCATGCTCGCGCACGTAGCGCTCGACGCGTTCGATAATCGCCGGATCGTGGGTGGCGATTGCCGTATACCCGGGACCTTCGAGCGAAGCAAAGGCGAGGCGCACGTAGTTCTCGTCAACGTCGCGCTTCTTCTCATAGGCGATGTCCGGCGGTTCGAGATAGGCGCCTTTGACCAAGCGCACGTTCGGCGCAGGCGGCTGAGCCGCGCGCAAGTCCTGAGCGCTGCGCAGCAGGTAAGACTGCAGGACGAATCCGACGTTGTCGAAGCGTTCGCGCAAGCGGCGGTAGGTCTGCAGCGTTGCGTCGACGTAGCGCGACTGCTCCATGTCCAAGCGGACGGTATTCCCCGATTCGGCCGCAGTCTGCGCGATGCGCGCGGCGTTCTCGTACGCAAGGTCCGGGTCGATGTCGAGACCTACGTGGGTGAGCTTGAAGGCGACGTTCGCATCGATCTTGTCGGTTGCAAAGATCCGCAAAAGTTCGCAATAGCGATCGGCGGCCGCGACGGCCTCTCCGCGTTCGCGCACCCCTTCACCCAGGATTCCGCAGGCGACCGCAAAGCCGCGTGCGTTGACCTCGCGAGCCACGCTCAGGAATTCCGCGTTCGTCTCGCCCGCGACGAAGCGCCTGGCGCCCAGCCGCATCCCGTAACGGCTCACCGCGCGCTGCACCGCGGTGTTGTCGGCCGCGGCCAAAATCGCCGCCCGCAGTGGCCGCTCGAACAGGGAATCGATGGATAGCGTGGGCATAACGTGTGAATAACTTTCCTTTCTTGCGGATAGCTTGTGAGTGTCGCAAATTTGCTCTTGCACGTCGATTGTTCGCTTGCTACGATGCAATCACTTCGAGTAACGACGAAGCGCGAAACGTAGAAAAACGCGATCACCACACGTCCGACGGTAACTGTCGTACAGTAGCCGAAGTGGAGGGGATCAAAGCCAACGACGCGGCGGTCAGTAAGGGCCTGGCAATGGGCTCAGACAGGCCAAAGCGCTTGGTGGCTACATCAAAGCCCGGCGCCTCACGGCGACGGGCTTTGTTCTTGTGAGCCAAGCGCCGCAAGCAAGAGTCCGGACATTCCCGCGAAGAGGATCGAGCCCGAAATCACGTCGGGGCTCCACCAGAGTCCGCCCATGGTGACCGCGAGAATCGAGAGCATGACGGCCCAATAGAGCGCGGGAATTCCGAACGCAAAAAGGGCCCATCGTCGCGCGCTGCTGCCCTGATGCACGCGCAGCGCGTCCGCGAACACGCCGGCGCACAGGCTCGAAACGAGAACCGCGACGAATTGCCCGGTGTAATTCGAATGTGCCGCCGCCACGAACGCGTTGCCGACTACGAAGAGCACCGTGAGCGCGCCGGCGGCGAGGCGAATGCGCTTCGCGGCAAAAAGCGCAAAGCCGGCCAGCAGCAGGCTCTGCACGACCACGGATAACAGGCCGATCCCTTGTTTGTAGTAGAGCAGCGAAAGCAGGGTCAGGGTATCGTGCGGAAAGCGCGCGGGATCGAGCGGCGCGTTCATGCTCTCGGCCTCGCTCAGGAAAATGAACTGCGTGCCCCAGTGGAGCAGTTCGATCATCGACGCAAGCGCGAACAGCATCGGGAGTTGCGCCACGAGCGAACGCGGCGGTTGTTCGCGTCTGAATGCCGAGCGCACCGGACCGAGCATGATCAGCAGCATGCCGGCGCCGATCAGCAAGTGCGTCGGACTGAGCAGCGCGTTGAATCCTTGCTCGAAGCCCCACAGCGTGTGCTTGATCATGTCGAGCACGCCGCCGGCGAGAAAGACGATCAATCCCGCGGACGTCGTCTCATAGCCGTCCGGGAGCGAATTGCGCCATGCAAAGCCGCGGCGATGGTTGTAGACCATCGCGATCCCGGTGAACACATACGCCGCGAGTAACCCGGCGTAGAGCAAACCGTGCGCGGGTTCGAAAAAGGTCTCGACCGTCGTATGGAAATGATGGTAAGCATCCAGCATGATCCCGCCGGAAGCCCACAGACTCGCAATCGCCATCGACCAATCGAAGAGGGTGCTCGGTGGCGGGCGATTCTTCATGGGCGGGTGGATTCCGCACAGCGAACGAAACGACCCTTCATGCGGCGATGGTGCGCGATGCTCGCGGTTATCATTTTACTCGCGGGTTGCGAAGAACCGGTGCGTGGCACGCTCCTCGATGCGCGCTCCGTCACCCGTGCTCCGATACCTTGGCCCAAAGCCGTCGCGGCAGCGCCGAGCGCGCCGCCGCGGATTCTCGCGCTGTGGACCAATGAGACGGCGATCGCTCCCGGCTCGCAATGGGTAGGGCGCATTGCGACCACCACCAACGTCGCGAGCCTAGAGATCCGCACCGAGTCGTTCTCGTTCAATGCCACGCGTACGAGCTTCGGGCAGTTCCAGTTTGACCAACACGTGCTCGACATCGTGCCCCAGTATAAGCGCGGGTACACCTTGCAATTCATCGCGCGCAACACCGAAGGGGACGAAGACGTGGACCTGCTTCCCATCACGCTGCACTAGCGCCGAAGTCCGCGCAGCACCTTGCCTTCGGTGTTGAGGTAATAGTGTGCTTCGTCGAATCGCGGAGAATCGGCAAACATCAGGTAGAGATATTTGAAGTTTTCCGAAAAGGCGTAGGCCGGAAACAGGTCGTCAGGAATCATCGGAAAGGGCCGCACGTCGAGTAAGGTGGTGTAGCCGTTGGTCACGCGGCAATTCGCGCGCAGCGCCGTGAAGTACTGATACGCCGTTTGACGATACTTTTCGTCGTGCGTGAGAAACCACAGATCGAAAGCAGAGTTCGCATATTCGGGACGCAAGCGATATGCGGCGTCAACGGCGTCGAGCGTTTCGTAGTCGATGATCTCGGGGATCAACGTGTAGCGGTTGAGGACGTCGGTCCAGGAATCGTAGAACGCCTCCCCGATCGCACGATCGCCGCCCTTGGCCACGAGTTCGGCGTAAAAAGCCGAGAGCTCGGTGATCTGCGTGTCGCCCGCCGGGCTGCCGGTAAGATAGTCGACTTGCCGGAACCACAAGCGTCCGTCCACCCGAAGTACTTTGTACTTGAGCAGGGCGCCCGTGAGGAGGTGGTACCAGTCGCGCGACTGAGCGATCCCGAGCATCTGCCAACCACCCCAGAGATACTCGTAGAATGAATCGGCCGGTTCATCGGGCGCGACGTCGATCGGATCCGTGAAGGAGCCCGTTTCCACGTCGAAATTCGTCGCGAGCAGATCGAGGGTCGAGCGCTTGGCAATCACCGCTTCGTATGCGCGCATCGACGCCTGCAGGTATTTCGGATCGCCGGTCAAGCGTGAGAGATCGCCGAATTCGAGAATGTTGGAGCCGATTTCGGCGAGGTTGCTCTTCGGGTCGCTGACCGCTCCCGTGCGCAGGTTCGAGAAGCGGTACGGCGCACCCGAGGGAGACTTGGTAAAGCAGACCAGCAGACGGTCTGCGAGATCGCGCGCCCCGTCGAGCATGAATCGCTCGCCGGTCGCGTAATAGCCGGCGAGCAAGCCCGCGACCATGCGGATCACCGCTTCGAACATTTGCACGGTGCCGTCGACGTCGAAATTGAGATGCGACTGCAGCCAGCGGACGCAGGCTTGCAATTCGTCGTCGAGTTCCATGACGTAGAGCGTGTCGAGCGCCTCGATGATCGAAAGTCCAAAGGAGTGGCCGCGGATAAAGAAGTCGCTCGCCGTGCCGCTTACCGGTTTGACCTCGTCGAATCCCCACGCGAACTGCTTATAGCCGTTCCACGCGTGCAGAAACTCCGCGCGCACCTGCGCGGCAATCACTTTTGCATCGGGGATCCCATCCGCGCCCGCGCGCAGCGGAAACGCGAGCGCGCTCGCTCCCGAGAGTAGAAAGTGCGCTCGCTTCACGAATGTTGGATGAGGCCGCGCTGATAAACGTTCAAGTGGACGTACGCCGCTTCGAGCAGCGGAGCGGGAAGGTCGAACGCACGCGCACGGGCGAGCAGGTCGCCCAGGATATGATCGGCTTCGACGCGGCTGCCTGCCTGCATGTCGCGATACATCGAAGCGGTGAGCGGCAGGCCGGCCTCGGTTAGCCGCGGGCGCAGGGTCTTGAGAAACGCGTCGCGCGGCGGGTTGCCGGAGGCGCGCGCTACCGACGCGCATTCATCGAAAATCCGTGCAATCACCGGCTCTCCGCCGGCCGCGACGATCGAACCGACCGAGCCGCCCAGCAGCGTCGTGCTTGCGGCCAACGAAGCGAGAAAGACCCACTTCTCCCACATGTCGTGAATGATGTGGTCGGAGAGCGTTGCGGTGAAGCCGGCCCCTTGCAGCGTTTGGTCGAGTGCGACCACGCGCGGCGTCCGCTCGCCGCTTTGCGTACCGTAGATCAGTTGCTGGGCCTCGTTCAGCTGAAGGATGCGTCCTTCGCTGTCGAGCGTGCTGGCGACGATGCAGACCCCGCCGAGCACGTGCTCCTTCCCGAAGCGCTGGGCGAGCACGTCGAGATGACGCATCCCGTTGAGCATCGGCAGGATCAGCGTTTGCGGCCCGACCGCCGGCGCAAAATCCTCGATCGCCGATGCTAACGCGTACGCCTTCAATCCCAGGAGAACCACGTCGTACGCGGAGGCAATCGTTTCGGCTTGGGCGATCTGCGGCGCAACGGTAACGTCGCCTCGCGGACCGCGAATCTGCAGTCCACCCTCGCGGAGTTGCGCGGCACGCGCCGCGCGGACCAGAAAGGTAACGTCGCGACCGGCGTGCGCGAGGAGTCCACCAAAGAGGCCGCCGGTTGCACCGGCGCCTACGACGAGAATTCGCATGGCGCCGGTGTTCGAGCTACCCTAGCTGGTTACATGTGCCAAACGTGGCCGTTGGCAAAGGTGACGGAGATGGCTTGACACACGGTCGTGGTTTTCCCGCCGTACGTTACGTCGTTGTAGAGACTGAAGTGATGATCGACCGTCGCGCCCGGCGCAAACGAGCCGACATCGGTCACTCGGCGGAGAAACTTACCGTCCGCGTTGCGATACCCGACGGCAAAAACGATCTTGCTTGCAGTCATGTGCCCTTGGTTGACGTAGACGATCTGCGTCCCGCTGGCCTTGTGGCTCATGTGCTTGGGAACGGTGATGAAGCATTGTTGGATAGCGATCGGATTCGGGGCCGCGCTCGCGGAGAGGGAGAGCGCAGCAGCGATGACCGTCGCCAGAATCGGAAGAGAACGAAAAACGCCGTTCATGGTTCTTCCCCTTTCGTCGGTGAATACCGTACGCCCAGGCTTCTTCGCGGGCGGTCAACACCTTCGCAGTTTGCGCTAATCGGATAAGACGTATGGCGGTTGACTATATTCGTAGTCTTGGTGCCCTCGGCGTATGCGGCGCGTTGCCCGCTTGCTCTAAGCGCGCCTTCATCTAACATGCAGGCTACTCTCAAGCGCGCAGCCGCTGCGTATCAACTGCGGGACGTACATTGATGCCATCATGAAACTCCAAATCCCGGTCATCGCTTGTCTCCTCGCCGCGCTCCCGGCGGCGGCGTTCGCCGACCCGCACAATGACCACACGTCTTCACGCCCGGCCGCTCCCGCGCGTTCGGCGCAGTCGTCGCGCTCGTATCAGCAACCGTCGCGCTCGTACCAGCAACCATCGCGCTCGTACCAGCAACCATCGCGCTCGTATCAGCAACCGTCGCGCTCGTACCAGCAACCGTCGCGCTCGTACCAGCAACCGTCGCGTTCGTATCAGCAACCATCGCGTTACACCCAGCCGATGCCGCGCTACGAGGCACGCCAACCGGTGCGCTATTCCGAGGGACGGGAGGTCGCCCGAGTCGACGTTCGTCCGTGGGGATGGAACGGCGGACGCGCGTGGGTCGCCTCGCCGGCCTACTGGGGCGGCGGCTTCTGGGGCGCGTTCTCGCTCGGAATCGCCTTCAATAACGACGCAGGCTACTACCAAGTAGCGCAGTCGTCGCCGGGTGAGCAACTGCTCGCGAACTACGGCCTGCAGCAAACCGACTGCAATCAGCCCAATCTCGTCGACATCTTCGGCCCGGACGGCAGCGAGATCTGCGCCTATCCGAACGACGAAGTCGCGCCGGGACAGTATCAGGTCGATCCCGCGACGCTGAGCCTGGTCTCCGACTGAGCCAAGAATGCGGGGCCGCACGCGCGGTCCCGCGATTTTTCATTTCGAGATGCAGCGAAAGCCGAGATGGCTCATCGAGGTGTCGATCATCTGCGGTGAGCGCGCCGCAGGCCGAAAGCGCAGACAGTAGTTCGGCGCGCACAGATGCGAACCGCCTTTGACGACCTTGCGTGGAATGCGGACGTGCGGCTGATTGGGATCGTAACTCTGGTCCATCGATGCGCCGCGCGCGGGCGGTGCGCCACAGCACGGCTTGGTCTCACGCGCTTCGGGCGTCGCGCTGTACCAGTCGGTGGTCCATTCCCACACGTTGCCGGCCATGTCGTACAGTCCGTAGGCGTTCGGCGGAAACGATCCGACCGGTGAGGTGCGCTCGTATCCATCGAGCAGAAGATTCTGCCAGGGAAAATCTCCTTGCCACGTATTGGCCATGATCTTTCCGTCGAGGGTCATGTCGTCGCCCCAGGTGAAGTGTTTCCCTTCGAGACCGCCGCGTGCGGCGTATTCCCACTGCGCTTCCGAGGGAAGCGACGCGTTTGCCCAGCTCGCGTATGTTTGCGCGTCTTCGAAGGCGACGTGCACGACCGGGTGATTCTCGAGTCCGAAGATCGATGTGCCGGGCCCGAGCGGATGGCGCCACGACGCGCCGGGCGTCCACTCCCACCACTGTGACCAGTCGCGCAAATCGACCGGACCTTTGGTCGCGCGGAAGATCAGGGAACCGGGAACGCATAACTCCGGGATTGCGCCGGGATAGAGCGCCGGATCGATCGGACGCTCCGCCACCGTGACGTATCCGGTTTCCTCGACGAATCGCGCAAAGTGCGCGTTGGTCACCGGGTAGGCATCGATACGAAAACTCTCGACGCGTACGCGCCGAACCGGCCGCTCCTCAGGATAGAAATTCTCCGAGCCCATCAGGAACTCGCCGCCCTCGATCGAGATCTGTTCGGCCATTGCAGAGAGTGGTGCCATCGTCAGTATCTTCCCAGAGGCAGGCCGTCGTTATGCCGCGGTTGTCCTGGACACGCCGAGCGCAATTACGACGACCACGCCGCAGAAGAACGCACCGCGCTCTTCGGACTTCACCAGCGAGTCAAGCCACCGGCGGCCACCCTCTCCATCGATTGCTCCGGCGGCGGTTGCCGTTTCAATCGCCGGAATAAGGACGCTCACCAATGCGGTCGAAAAGGGCGGGATCGAAACCGTAGCCGAGTAATCGACGTGCGCGAAGCCGGCCTTGAGGAGAAGTCCGCGGGCTTCGCGCCCCGCCCACGGCCTCGCAAGTCCTTCGCAAAAGGCTCCGATGACGCGCCGCGTGACTACGGGATCCGCGCCGGAGATCATCAACGATCCCCAATCTTGATCCAGGAGAAGCGCCGTGCCGCCGGGTTTTGTCACCCGCCGCAATTCGGATGCCGCCAGGTCGGGTTCGCGGATGTGTTGGAAGACGCGGTCCGCCCGAACAGCATCGAAGGTCGCATCGCGATACGGCAATGCGCTTGCGGGCGAAACCTCGAACTGCGCGTTGTCCGGCGTGCCGCGGACCATCGCTTCGGCGATCATGGCGGGATTCGGATCCGTACCGGCGACGCGGCCTTGCCGGCCGACAATGTCGGCGATCGCGCGCACGTCGTCGCCGGTTCCGCAGCCGACATCGAGCACGCTCATTCCGGGCCCGAGCTGCTGAATTGCGAACGTTTTCAGCTTATCGTCCATCGAAAGGCGCGAGCCGAAGTCGAGGTACTCGATCAAGTCCCGGCTTCTGTGCTCTTCGACGCTACTGAAATCCACGTACTATTCAGCTGCGCGAGAAGGGCTGACGAGCGTTCACGCCGTTAGCCGAAGCGCCTACGAAAGTGGGCGCGCGAGCGCAGGTGCGCTTCGTCTGCAAACAGCGGCGACGAGATGAGAAAATCGGCCGTGGCGCGGTTGCAGGCGATCGGAACGTCGTACAGGACTGCCAGCCGGAGCAGCGCCTTCACGTCGACGTCGTGGGGCTGCGTGGTCAGCGGGTCCCAAAAGAACACGATCAGATCGAGCTGGTGTTCGACCAGCATGGCGCCAACTTGCGCATCGCCGCCGAGCGGCCCCGAAAGCAAAAGCTGCACGTCGAGTCCGGTGCTCTTCGCGATAAGCGCTCCGGTCGTCCCCGTGGCAACCAGCGAACAGCCCGCGAGCGTGTCGCGATTGAAGCTGGCCCATTCGGTTAAATCGTCCTTGCGTGCATCGTGCGCGATCAATGCGACGCGTCTGCCCGAGCTCATACGATCAGCCTACCGCCGATCGGCGCCGGATGCAATTGACATGACATGAAGCAGCGGTGCTCATCGTGACAGGCGTGGCCCTTGACAAAACGGCATTCTCACTGGCCGAGCTTCGGCTTAGCTTCGGCGCGCTTCTCCTGCGCGATAGCGGTACACGATGCGTCCCTTGCTCAGATCGTAAGGAGAGATTTCTACATCGACGCGGTCACCAGGAAGAATCTTGATGCGATGCCGGCGCAGTCGTCCCGCGATGTGCGCGAGAATCGTGTGGCCGTTGTCGAGCTCGACCGAGAACGTCGTGCTTGGAAACACTTGCTTGACGCTGCCGTGAACTTCGAGTGGCAGTTCTTTGTTGTGGACGCTGAGCGTCTTGACGTCCCGGACCTTTGGCGTGCGATTTCGAGTAGCGATAACGATCCTCTCTAAACGTGCGTCGCGGCGCGCCTGTGGGCGCG
>Ga0335072_10017415_pt1 | contig 10164 bp, 6 predicted proteins | sample Lox_Sample_21_FD_206725 | JGI IMG/M metagenome (GOLD analysis project Ga0335072, IMG submission 206725) | Soil microbial communities from Loxahatchee National Wildlife Refuge, Florida, United States - Lox_Sample_2.1 | ecosystem: Environmental > Terrestrial > Soil > Wetlands | place: USA: Florida...
TGTGTGTCGGTCGGTGGCACGGGAAAGTACCCTTCCTTATGGCGAATCTTATAGCCGGTATTGGGGAACTCCTCGCGACCCGTGTTCCAGATACCTTCGTTCGAATCGATGGAATAGAAGGCGCCGTTGCTCTTCAGGTCGTAACGCACATCATCGAAAATGAAGAACTCCGCTTCCGGACCGAAATAGGCCGTGTCGCCAATGCCGGTGCTCTTGAGGTAATTTTCGGCCCTGATGGCGATGCTGCGCGGATCGCGGTTATACGTCTCCTTGGTAATCGGATCAAAAATCGTGCATGTTAGGCTCAGCGTCGGTTCCAGATTGTAGGGATCGATAAAAGCGGTAGTTGGATCGGGCATCACCAGCATGTCGGAGTTATTAATCGCCTTCCAGCCGCGAATGGAAGAACCGTCAAAGCCGAGACCCTCGGTAAAAATATCCTCGGTCAACTCAGGCAGGGTCGTGGTGAAGTGTTGCCAGGTCCCGGGCAGGTCGGTAAATTTGAAATCGACCAGTTTAACCTGGTGATCTTTCGCAAATGCAATGACTTCTTTACCACTCTTCGCTCTGATAAACTGCTTAAGGACGTCTGGCATGGGTTTTATCTCCGGGGTTTAGGGTTAGGTTAAGTGCCGTCTTAAACGAACAGCGTGAATAAAAAAATTTAACGGTTAATTCTTCTCCATTTTCCAAGCAAAGCATTTTTGCTTACCGTCACGGTTTTTGGCGCCGCCTTGAAGACTCCTCAGCTTAAACTGCCTTCTCACCCCGTTCTTCGGTGCGAATTCTCACGGCTTCCTCAATGGGCAGAATAAAAATCTTACCGTCGCCAATCTTGCCCGTCTTGGCCGCCTTCTGCACCGTCTCGATCGCTCGCTGCACTAGATCCTCGCGCAGAACGACTTCAATTTTCACTTTGGGCAGGAAATCAACGGTATATTCGCTTCCGCGATAAATTTCCGTGTGGCCTTTCTGACGGCCAAAACCTTTGACTTCACTGACGGTAAGGCCTTCGATACCTAATTCCGTGAGGGCTTCTTTGACTTCTTCCAATTTAAAAGGTTTGATGATTGCCTCGAGCTTGCGCAGGGACATGAAAAATTCTCCGTATAAGGTTGACTGATAGAGTTGCTCCCGTAACGAGTACGGGCCTTACGTCTTAGCACGGACCATGCCATAGACAAGCGCCTTTTTCCGTTCCCTCTCAAGGACTTTTGTCCTCTTCATGCCTGAGCGAATCTCGTCACCGTCAGGTGCTCCAATTCGCCCAATCTGTACTCATTTTCTGTTCGAGGAGGCATCGGAGTTTACTCTGTAAACCAAGGCCAAGGCAATGGCATTTGCCTGCAATAGAAAACCCCGGCGCTTTGCAGCAGCCGGGGTTTTCAAGAACTAATTCAGACTCAATTAGAACGAATAAACGGCTTCCACCGCAACTTCGTCCTGATTGGTATAGGTCGCCACATTGTTCGGACCGCCAAAGGCACCAGTCGAACCGTTGGTCAGATGGTCATAGCGATATTCAACACGGGTCAGGAGGTTGTCCCAGATATTGAATGAGGCCGTGAGGGTTTCGGAGAAGTCGTCATTACTGACACCAGGAACGCCGAACTTCGGGTTAAAAGCCGAATCCTCATGGAGGTACTCACCGCGGGCGGCGAGGGTGATAAGCTTGCTAAGCTTGTACTGGCTGTACAAGGCCACACCGTACCACGTATTCGAATCCTGAACATCGGCACCGGGGACGATAGTGCCGCCAGGAAAGATTTCCGTAACGGGTGCACCGCTGGCACCATTGTAACCGAAGTCGACATTAAAGCCGAGCGTCAGAGCACTGTCCTTAACGAAGGTCGGATTCCAATTGCCCCAAATGTCATAGACAACCACGGGACCATTATCTTTGTCATCAGGCGCACCGCTGAAACTCTCGGCGGAGGTGCCAGAAATTGCACCAGGGTTGGCTGGTTCGCCGCTGGGAGAGTAGATGAACGACTGAGTGATGTTGGCATTACCGCCGGGCGCGTTGATAACAAGCTGTCCGGTAATGGCCTTGCCACCAAAAGGATAATCATTAGCCAAGTCCGTACCGTTCCCGACGTGTGGAGGAGGAAATGCATTCGGCGTGCTGTCAGACTGATTCCAGCCATCAACAATACCGAATTTGGCTTCAAGCGTGCTGTTGAACTTGTAGTCGGCATAGATACCGGTGTTGGTCAACGGAATCGCGTTCGTGAAGAGCAAACCGCGGCTGAAGTTGGGATTAGCCGGGCTTTCAATCACTTCGTAACCGAGAAGGGTCACGAATTTACCCATATAGATTTGCAATCCATTGCCAACCGGGATGTTGACCTTCACCAAAGCCTGTTCGAGATAGACGCTCGAACCAGCCGAGCCGAGAACAGGATCAGAAGCACTGAGGATTTTCGCATCCTGGCCGTACATCGTATCAATGCGGAAACCAGCCGCCCAAACGTTATCGCTGGGGAGAGCCTTTTCCAACGCGATCTTCACCGCATTGACATTGAAGCTGTTGTTATTGACATCGAATTGATGTAAAAGGGCTTGACCAGAGCCAAACGCAGTTCCCTTGCCACCGAACTGTTCCGTGTAGCTGGTATCGACGTAGCCGCTAAGGGTGATTCCCTTCTGAGCGGTCTCAACATAGTTAATACCCTGATCCTCGACGACCTTTTTAAGATCCTTAACATCTTTGGAATCGTTGGTTGAAGTTGTGGCTGGGGCACTGTCATCAGCGAGCACCGGCAGAGCCATGGCTCCCGAGAGGACGACCGCACCAAACGCTTTCAGTATTGCTTTCATTCGCTCTGTCTCCTTGGTTGTTGACGTGGCCAACTGCTTCCTATCTTCGAAAGCAACCGGCTTTGTCGGTTCGTGAGGCCAGCCGCCTTTTCCGTACACTTCTGTAGCGGCTGGCTTCTGCACTCGTTGCGACTGAGATTATGCAATGTCACCCAACCGTCAATAATTTTTTTGCATTTTTTTGAACATTTCCAAAACTCCTCTTTTTCAGAGGAGAAATGTCTTGAAAATCGCCCCGCGAACAGGAAGGGCTTGAAAAAACATTAATCGATTTTTTGAACATCAGGAGGCCTGCCGTGTCTACTTTACCGTTAGGTTCATTCATTCTCCTCCCCTGACCGGGCAGATTACTTCCGGGTGACTGCCCGGTCTTTTTTTATCTGCCGATCCGTCAAGAGGGATCAAAAACCATGTGACTTGATATTTGTGATTTAATTTTCTTAAAATTAATGCCGAAAACATCCTCTCGCCCGGGAAAATCGTTGGAAAAAGGAGTCCTTTTGCGATTAAGATGGAGTCGGTTCCTGTTTCCCGTTATTTCTTTCATCCACTCCCGCCGCCGTGCCTTTGCTGATCGTCTTTTACTTTTTCATTCTCGGCATCGCCGCCCTACTGGCTGAGATGGTTCTGCCCGTTATCCTGGCGGTGAGTTTCCCGGTCCTCAATGTCCTCGGTTTCAGTTCGGCGCTTATCCCTTTGCTGGTGATCTATGCCAGCCTCGAGCTGGGCGATGAGCGCGCGCCGTTGCTGGCCTGCTTCCTCGGCCTATCGCTTGACCTCCTTTCCTCGCATCATCTGGGTATTTCTTCCGTACTGCTGGGTTTGTTATCCCTCCTGATTATTACGCAGGCCCACAAGCCGCTGGCTCAGCTTTGGATTTTTCGCCTGGCATTTGTTCTCGTGGGAACATTCGGCTACCTTGTTTCCGATTACCTCGTCACGCAAATTGAACTAGGTCGCTGGTACTGGCCCCTGGCCGCCTGGAGCAAAATCACTTTTGCTTCGCTGTTAAATCTCGTCCTCTATCCCTTTTTCTTCGTCCTAGCCGGTCTTTTGCCTCATCTCTGCGGCTGGAAACCGGCCTACGCATTCCCTCGCCGGCATTCCCAGTATTGATTTTCCATCCTTTTCCCCCTCTCCTCTCTTATGATCGAAGAAGATAGCCGTGTGCCGGGCTGGCGTCTGGGCGCTCTCGCGTTGCTGATCTTTGCTGCCATGGGCGTCCTTCTCAGCCGGCTCTGGAATGTCCAGATCGTCAATTCGGACTCAGCCCGCCAGCGTCTCGAGCAGCAAACGACCATCAAAGCGCGCATCGCCTCGGTCCGCGGCGTCATCTGCGACCGCAATGGTGTGCCTCTGGCCGAAAACCGGCCCAGCTTCGACATCGACCTTTACCTCGATGATCTGCGGCGCAATTATCCCCAGAGCCACCGTGATTCGCGGGGACGCCTGGGCGCCATTCCCACGATCCCTTTGCCGGACGGCAAGGATGGCCGCAAAAGGTCCGAAGTCGATATTGTCCGCATCGTTAAGGAGAGCATTGAGCCGATCAACCAGACCCTTGGCCTTAACGTTACGCTCAACGAAAAGGATATCCGCGAACACTTCCGCGAAGACCGCGATCTGCCTTACCACTACATGACGGATCTCGATTTCGCCACCGTTGCCCAGTTCGCCGAACGCAATCTCGGCGTACCCGGCATTCGCATCTCCCAAATTCCGGTGCGCCAATATACCTACGGGGATTTTGCGGCCCACATTCTCGGTTACGTCGGCAAGCCCGACAACCAGCAAGAATACGTGGCCAGCGACGGCACTCCCTACGAAACGGTCGGCCGCCAGGGTATTGAGGCGATCATGGATGCTCAGTTGCAAGGCCAGCCCGGCAGCATGGTCCAACGCGTTTCAGCCCAAGGCTACTATTTCGAGGATAAGGGGCTCGACAATCTTTTCACGCCACCGACCATGGGCAATTCGGTCTATCTCACTATTGATGCCCGCATCCAGTACATTGTCGAATCGGCGCTGCGCCATGCCGGGATCGGGCGCGGCGCGGCCATCGTGATGGATCCCCGCAACGGCGACGTCCTGGCCATGGCGTCGATTCCCAGCTACGATCCGAACAAGTTCATCCCACGCATCAGCGCGAAAGATTTCGATGCCCTCAACAAAGACCCGACCGCGCCGCTCTATAACCGCGTTCTCCATGCGTTGGCTCCCGGCTCAACCTACAAGATCATGGTCGCGCTGGCCGGTTTGAAATCGGGCAACGTCACGATCGATACTCCTTTCGATTGCCCCGGCGCGATCCAGATCGACGACCACCTCTTCCATAACTCCGACAGCACCGATGCCGGCGTCATGAGCCTCGTTCACGCCATTTGCGTTTCCAGCGACGTCTTTTTCTATCAGTACGGCATTCGTACCGGCATCGAAGCCATCGATTCGATGGGCAAGCTGGCCGGATTCGGCCACAAGTGGGGCCTACTGGGCGACTCGGCCGAAGATGCCGGCATTCTTCCGGGGCCGGAGTGGATGAAGGAGAACCGCTCCTGGCTCAGAAAAACCCACAACATCGACCACTGGAGCCAGGCGCAGACGGCCAATACCTCCATTGGCCAGGGTTTTGTGTTGGTCACACCCCTGCAAATGGCCACCTTCCTCTGTGCCGTCGCCAACGGCGGCACCGTTTATCAACCGCGCATCTACTCACACGTAGAAAACTACAAAGGAGAGACCATCGCCGACATCCCCGCCGGGCAGGTCTACAGCAACCTCGGCGTCAAACCTTCCGACCTCAAAGCGGTGCAGGAAGGGATGCGCGAAGTCGTCGAAGAAGGCACCGGCACGCTGGCGCAAGTGCCTGGCTACAGCCTGGCCGGCAAGACCGGCACGGCCCAAGCCTACATCAAACTCGACGGAGGAGTCCGCCGGGATCTCAAGTGTTGGTTTTACTGCTACGGGCCGTTCGAGGCGCCCCGCTACGTCACCTGTGTTCTGGTCGAGGGCGGCACGTGGGGCGGCACCACCACGGCGCCCATCGCCCAGGAGATCATGCGGCGGCTCTTTGCCATGGACGCCGGCGCCGCGGAGGTTCCCTCATTTCTCCAACCGGTTGCCGGCAACTTCAATGGCGTAACGGAAATCGACACGCACACCAATACCAGCCCATCCGCCATGGATACCTCGAATGGCAGCACGCTGGCGCCGTCAGCCGACGATATCTCGGCGCCCGCGGGGGATATCCCCCCCAGCACAATCGGAAATCCCGGCGCCAGCACGAAACATGCTCATTAAAATTCTGAATCGAATGTTATGAAATCAACTATTTCACCCCTTGCTGCGACCAGCTATGATGCGGCGGTACGGCCACTCCATGCGCACTTTACTCCGTAAATTTGTCGGCATCGCCTCCTCTTTTCCGATTTTGCTTGTCCTGGCCGCGCTGTGCGTCGCCAGTATTTATATCATCATGAGCGCGACACTAACCAACGACGCTCTCAAGGACGCCTACAGTTCGCAGAGGGTCTACATCATCATCGGGTTTTGCCTCTACTTGGCGCTGGCCCTTATACCGTACGAACTGCTGGTACGGGTCGCCCCGGTCCTTTATTTTCTCGGCGTGGCCATGCTGATCGGCGTTTTCGTGCCGGGGTTGCGCCACAAGGTTTTCGGCGCTTACAGCTGGCTCAAGCTCGGCCCCGTGAGTTTTGAACCGGCCGAATTCGCCAAGATCGCTTACATCCTCGCCATGGCCTGGTTTCTGCATCTGCGCGAACATGCGATCCACCGTTTCTCTACCGTGGTAATCGCCTTTGTGATCACAGGCATTCCTTTCATTTTGATCAAAATGCAACCGGCCTTTGGTTCCTCGCTGGTCTTTTTTCCGGTCTGCTTTGCGATGCTTTTCGCGGCGGGCGCCCGCCTGCGTTACATCGTGTTGCCGATTCTTCTCGCCGCCGTGGCCTGTTACATGGCCTACTACTGGGTTTCGGTCAAGAATTGGCCTTTGCCGAAGATTCCTTTCTTCAAGACCTTCCAGGCCGACCGGATCAAGACTTTTTTCGATCCGGCTTCGGATAAACAGGGCGCCGCCTGGCAGATCAACCAATCGATGATCGCCATCGGCTCGGGCGGATTGAATGGGAAGGGATGGATGCAGGGCACGCAGAACGTGCTCGGTTATCTTCCCAAAAACACGAGTTACAACGATTTGATCTTCTCCGTGGTCGGAGAAGAAGAAGGGTTTCGCGGCGGAGCTGCGCTCATCACTTGCGAAGGGACCGTTTTGCTGTGGTGTTTGTGGGTGGCGGCGTTCGCACGAGACAAAATTGGAGCCGTATTGGCCGTAGGGATCATGGCGATGCTTTTCACGCATATTTTCGTGAACATCGGCATGACCATCCAGGTAGTACCGATCACCGGAATACCGCTGCCGTTCATCAGTTACGGCGGCACGTTCCTGCTCGCGTGCCTGGCGGCCATGGGCTTGGTGCAGAGTGTTTGGGTCCACCGAAAGAACTTCGAGCGGTTATGAAGACATTCCCCTTCCCGCCGCCCAACTTGAAATTCCGCCCCCAAACGCGGAACAGACTGACTTATGATTTTAGACAAAATACGCGGTTTCCTCGGCCTTAAGAAAAAAAGCGAAGAAAAAGAAATCGTCATCTCCTGCGAACGGCTCGAACGGCGCGTCGCCTTCCTCGAAGGCGGGCGGCTCGAGGAATTTTCCATCGAGCGCGAGAGCGATCGGCAGATCTCCGGCAGCATCTACAAGGGCAAGGTGAAAAACCTCGAGCCCGGCCTCAAGGCCATGTTCGTCGACATCGGCCTCGACAAAAACGCCTTTCTCCACTACTGGGACGCCATGCCGTTGGCGCTCGACGACGGGGTCGAAACCATCGAACGCAACAGCGGCAAGCAGAGAAGTCAAAAACGGATCACCGCCAACGATATTCCCAAAATCTATCCTCCCGGTTCCGAAATCATCGTCCAAGTGACCAAAGGTTCCATCGGCACCAAGGGCCCGCGCATCACCACCAACATCAGCCTGGCTGGACGCTACCTCGTCCTGATGCCCTTTTCCGATCAGTGTGGCATCTCGCGCAAAGTCGAGGATCCCAAGGAACGCCAGCGCCTGCGCCGCATCCTCCAGGAACTCGAACTGCCCGAAGGCATGGGCGTCATCATCCGCACCGTCGGCGAGGGCCAGAAAGCCCGCTTCTTCGTGCGCGATCTCCACGTCCTGCTCGAACAATGGCAGCGCATCGCCGGGGATGTCGAAACCGCCCGCGCCCCCAAACTTCTCCTGCCCGAACCCGACCTGATCGAACGCACCGTGCGCGACTTCCTCACCGACGACGTCGACCGCATCGTCGTCGACGATCTCGAGGCGGCCAACCGCATGAAGGAACTCGTCGGCGTCATCTCCAAGCGCTCCCAGCGCAAAATCAAACACTACACCGAAGCCGTCCCCATCTTTGAGCGCTTCAACGTCGACAAGCAAATCGACTCGGCATTGCGGCGCCAGGTCTGGCTCCCCTGCGGCGGCTATCTCGTCATCGACGAAACCGAGGCCCTCGTCGCCATCGACGTCAACACCGGGCGCAACAAGGGCGGCAAAGACCAGGACAAAACCATCCTCCAGACCAACCTCGAAGCGGCGCAGGAAATCGCGCGCCAATTGCGCCTGCGCAACATCGGCGGCCTCATCGTTCTCGACTTTATCGACATGCGCAATCCGCGTGACCAGAAGCAAGTCTTCACCTTCTTCCGGGAACAGGTCAAGCGCGACAAGGCCCGCACCCACATTCTCCCCATCTCCCAGCTTGGCCTGATGGAAATGACCCGCCAGCGCGTGCAGGAAAGCATCAGCCGGGCCGTCTATATGGAATGCCCCTCGTGCAAAGGCAAGGGCATCATCAAAAGCCCCGAAACCATGAGCGTCGAAATTCAGCGGGCCCTCACCCGCGTCATGCGCCTCCATCCCGGCGTGCGCGAAGTCCGCGTCCTGCTCAACGCCGAAGTTCTCGACCGGCTCAAAAAGGAGGATGAGGAACTTCTCATCGATCTCGAACGCAAATTTCAGGGCCGGCTCAGCTTCCGCGTCCACCCCAAGTTCCACTTCGAGGAATTCAAGCTGGTCAATGCGCTGACGGAGGAGGAATTGAGCTAGTATAGCGGTGGTTGGGGCCTGTGGTGAGCAAAACTGAAAAATCTCCAGACGTTCAATTCCGAAGAGAGGTGGTGCGGGCTGGTTTGTAAGCGCTCCGCTTTTGCGAATGATGAAGTCATAAAATCAATGGCAGAATTTTCTAAAATCCAAGCCGCGAAAACTACATTAAATCTGCCGCTGCCATGCGTCGCGACTTGTGGGGGACAACAACGGAGATCGATGAAAAAATGCTTGGAATTTTTGGTGAAATTTAACGGCTATCCTGTCTTCTTCGCAAAGAACTGCCCGATTCTGTCGCTCACGAATTCGAGCATCTCGCCGGTCAGGCCGGGATAGACGCCGATGAAAAGAGTCTGGTTCATGATGACGTCGGTGCCGGCCAGTTCGCCATGGACCCGGCGCGGGATGTCCTGAAAACCGGGTTGCCTGAGGATATTCCCGCCGAAGACGAGCCGCGTTTCGATTTTAGCCTCCTCCAGCCAAAGAATGAAGTCGCGCCGGTTGATGTGGGGGCGCAGCGTAATCGGAAAACCGAACCAGGACGGATTGGCCTTGGGATGCACCGTGGGAAGGATGAGATGTTCCTGCCACGCCCTCAGCCGCTCAAAATACCAGGCGGCATTTTTCCGGCGCGCCTCGATAAAGGAGGGGAGCTTGGCGAACTGTGCGCAACCGATGGCGGCCTGCATTTCGCTGACCTTGAGGTTGTAGCCGAGATTGGAATAGGTGTACTTGTGATCGTACCCGAAGGGAAGCGAGCCGAGCTGCCAGCCGAACCGCTTGCCGCACGTGTCGCTCACGCCCGGCTCGCACCAGCAATCGCGGCCCCAGTCGCGCACGGAGAGGCACGTCTTGCGCACGCCGCCCTTGTTGACCACCACCATGCCGCCCTCGCCGAGCGTCATGTGATGCGCGGGATAAAACGAGATGGAGGACATCGCCCCGAAAGTTCCGGCCAGCTTCCCGTCCCAGGTCGAGCCGAGCGCGTCGCAGCCATCCTCAAGCAACCATAGGTTGTGCTTTTCGGCGACGGTCACCAGCGTGTCGAGATCGCACGGAATGCCGACCGTGTGGGGAACGAAGATAGCCCGGGTCTTCGGGCCGATGGCGGCTTCCACCTGCGCGGCGTCGATGTCATAGACGCCCGGCTGACAATCGACGAAAACCGG
>Ga0335072_10017416_pt1 | contig 10164 bp, 7 predicted proteins | sample Lox_Sample_21_FD_206725 | JGI IMG/M metagenome (GOLD analysis project Ga0335072, IMG submission 206725) | Soil microbial communities from Loxahatchee National Wildlife Refuge, Florida, United States - Lox_Sample_2.1 | ecosystem: Environmental > Terrestrial > Soil > Wetlands | place: USA: Florida...
CCCGGCCACCGTCAGCCGGTAGAATTTCGCTTTGCGGTTGTTCTCGCTTGCGCCCCAATAGGACGAAACCCACCCGCGATCTTCCAGACGATGGAGCGCCGGATAGAGCGAGCCCTGCTCTACCTCCAGCACATCCTCCGACGTGCGCTCGATGATCTTGGCGATGGTGTGCCCATGCGCGTCACCGACCACCAGCGTACGCAGAATCATCATGTCCAGGGTGCCCTTCAGCATCTCACTGTCGGGCTGACCCTGCTTCACCATCCTCGCCTCCACTAGAACTCCTATGTGAACGCAATCATACACCACTCGATGTTCTATGGGAAGTGTTCTGCAGAGTTGACCTGTGGAAAGCCATCGCCTGGGTTTTCAGGTGATGGGAAGGCTTAGGCACCCATCGAAAATAATTCCGTGGTCAAATCAGCGACGGATATCGAAAAACGGGGCTCCGTTCAGCGATCCGCCTGTGGTCAACGAGCGCATCATCGCCGTGCACTCACCCGCCGCCCCCAAAAAACCGGGAAGCCGCCCTCAGCGCAGGCGATCCGGCTGCTCGCCATCATTGCGTGCCCCCATGATCATTTGCCAAAAATGAAGCGGCTGCGGTACTCGGTCGGAGCGACGCCGTACTGCCGCACAAACGCGCGCCGGAAGCTGTCTGGATCGCGAAAACCCACGGAGTCCGCGATGTTTCCAACGCTCTGGTCGGCAGCCGCAAGCCTCTTGCGCGCCTCATCGAGCCGTAGCCGTTGCACGAACGCCGCCGGAGTGCTTTTGAATTCCTGCGTGAACCGCCGGGTAAACTGGCGCGGGCAGAGATTGATCCTCCCCGCCAGCGCCTCGACCGAAAGATCCGCATCGAGGTGTCCCACCATCCACGCCGAGAGCTCGGCGAAACGGCTGCTGCATTCCACCTGAAATTTCAGGGGTTCGGAATACTGCTCCTGCCCTCCCGGGCGTTTCACATACATCACCAGTTCGCGTGCAACCGATAGGGCAACCTGTGCGCCGAAATCCTCTTCGATAAGCGCCAGGGAGAGATCGATTCCCGCCGTGACCCCCGCTGAGGTGTAGAACTTCCCGTCGCGAATATAGAGCGGCTTGTCATCGACTTTCAATTCGGGATAACGCGCAGCCAGGTCGGCAGCGTATTTCCAGTGCGTCGTGACCTTGCGCCCGTTCAGCAGTCCGGTGGGCGCCACCCCATATACGCCGGTGCAGACCGACGCAATACGTCGTATGCCGTATTCGTGCCGGCTGATCCAGTTCGCCAGGTTCTGGGCGGCGTTCGAGTTCCGCATCCCGCTGCCGCCGGGAATGATGAGCGTGTCCAGGTGACGCAGCGCGTCCAGGTCACACGCTGCCGTCATGCGCAATCCCGACACCGAACAAAATGTCTTTGCCCCCAGGGCGGCGATCGTTACCTTGTAGCAAGCCCGGCGATTTCCCTTCGCATCTTCAATTCGCGCACTGCTGAACGCCTCCAGCGGGCCAGACAGGTCGAGCGATGTGAGGTTGTCGTACCCGACGATGGCGACGTGCTTCGGTGTCATGGCAGGTGACGGTCCGGATGAGCGTTGACGTGATGATCGCAGTATGACATCCATCCGGCAGATCACCGCCTCAACGACAATCAGGATGTCTCAGATTGCCGGATCAATGTCCTTTGAGACAATCCATTTTGCGCTTACTCTGCTTCTATGAGCAAGTCGAAGTGGCAAAGGGGGACCGTCATGACAAGCGCAAAGAAACCTTTCTGGATTGCTGTAGCCGTCACCACCATGCTTGGTTGCGCTGCCTCCGTCGGCCGGGCCGCCAAGGCGCCGCAAGAAGCTGCTTCCTTGATCGTGCAGACCACGCCTCTGAATCCGCCCGCGAACGGGCCGATCAATGTCGCGTTTGTGATCTCCGAGGGCGCCGATGTCATGGACATCGCGGGTCCGTGGGAGGTCTTCAGCGATACCATGCTCACCTCCAAAGGGAAGCCATGGCATGAAACAGATGCGATGGACGACATGCTGATGCCGTTCAAAACCTACACGGTATCGGATTCGCTGAAGCCCGTGAAAGCCTCCAACGGGCTGATGATCGTTCCCAACTATAGCTTTGAGACCGCGCCCAGGCCCCAGGTCATTGTCATCCCGGCGCAACAAGGCCGCAGCGACGCGCAGAAAGCCTGGTTGCTGTCGAATGCGGCCACGGCCGGCGTCACCATGTCGGTCTGTACCGGCGCCTCGATGCTCGCCCAGTATGGCCTGCTCGACGGCTTGACCGCCACCACGCACCACATGTTCGCGGCGGGCATGCAAAAACAATACCCTGCCGTGCACTTTCTCACCGGAACCCGATTCGTCGACCACGGAAAGGTTGCCACTGCCGGCGGCCTGACCTCGGGCATTGACCTCGCCTTGCACGTCGTGGAACGGTATTACGGTCAAGATGTCGCGCAAGTCACAGCGAATATCCTGGAGTATCGCGGCGAACTCTGGAAGAATCCGAAATTCGATGAAGTCAAGCCGGTTGTCGCCGCCAGGTAGAGCCGCGTGCCTGAGGTGCATCGTGGGTCCACCGCCGGCCGGCTCGCCCCGCCACCGGCCTCGCGAGACTGATCCCGCGAACCGCTCTCCGCAGCTTTTCCCCCGGCGATTTGCCCTGAATTCATCATTCCAGACCCGAGCCTAAAGTCCTCGCTTGACATGTCGATGGTCGAATGGCTACCATCATCCGCAATTGAGGGTCGAATGTCTTCCATCGAAAAACAGGCCGGGAAGCGCATGGCCGTTCTGCAGGGCACGCTGGACATGCTGATTTTGCGCACGCTTCTTTACGGACCATCGCACGGTCACCACATCGGCAAGCACATCCAGAGCACGACAAATGATTTCCTCCAGTTGCAGCACGGATCGCTCTATCCGGCCCTGCACCGGCTCGAGCGGCGAGGATGGGTCAGCGCTAAATGGGAGACGGCCCCGGACCGCAACCGGGAATTCAAGTACTACCGGCTGACCGCGAAGGGCAGGAAACAACTCGTAGTCGAAGAGTCGCAGTGGAAACAGATGGCCGAGGCTGTAGCGCGGGTCATGTGGCCCGCCGCCGGGGAGATCTGACATGAAATGGTGGCAGATCAGGAGGCGCGACGCAGACCTGGAGCGCGAACTTCGTTCCCATCTGGAATTGGAAGAAGAAGAGCAGCGCGACAACGGTGTGCCGCAGGAAGAGGCGCAGTACGCTGCCCGGCGGGCGTTCGGGAACCTCACCCTGATCCGGGAGCACACCCACGAAGCCTGGGGCTGGGCGCCATTCGAGCATGTCTGGCACGACACCCGCTATGCGCTGCGGCAGATGCTGAAGTCGCCGGGATTTGCCACGGTGGTGACGCTCACGCTGGCCTTGGCGATTGGCGCGAACGCGTCGGTATTCAGCGTGCTCAATGCGGTGGTGCTCCGGCCGCTGGACTTTCCCAATGCGAGTCGCCTGGTCGAGATTACCTCGCTGAAAAACGGCGAGCCGGTGGGAACATCGGCGCCGGATGTGAAGGATTTCGAGGCGCAGAGCCGCACCTTCGAAAAGATGGCGGTGTACGACGAGTGGCGCAAAAACGTGAGCGCCTCTCCGGGAGGCGATAACGCTCAGGAGCTCCTGGTCGGTCTGGCGCCGCGGGAACTCTTCGAGGCCTTCGGCGTGACGCCCCTGCTGGGCCGGCTGTTTACCGCGGATGAGGGACTTGTAGGGCGGAATCACGTGGCCCTCATCACCGAAAGCTTCTGGCGCACCCACTTTCAGGGCGACCCGAAGATCCTGGGCCGCACGTTGACCCTCAACGATCAGCCGTACGCGATCGTCGGGGTAGTCCCCGATGTGATTCCCGGATGGATCAACGCGAGCTACAACCAGCTGCGCGGACTGTCCCTGTGGGAGCCGTTTCTGCCGATGCCTGGCGTGTGGAGCGAGCAGTCGCGAAGCGGGCGCGGCTACGGGACCATCGGCCTGCTGAAGCCTGGCGTCACGACGGAACAGGCCCAGGCCGATCTGGCCACGATCGCTCACAATCTCGCCGCAACCTACCCGGTCGATCGGGATATGGGCGTTAACGTGATACCGCTCGAAAACATGCGTAGCGGCGATTTGAAACCCGTGCTGTTGCTGCTGATGGGCGCAGTGGGGCTCATCCTGCTGATTGCATGCTCGAATCTGGCGGCTCTGCTGCTGGCCAGGAACACGGCGCGGCAGCGCGAGTTTGCCATGCGCAAGGCGCTGGGCGCAGGACGAGCGGCGCTCGTGCGCCAAGTGCTGGCCGAGACGCTCGTGCTGTCCGTGATGGGCAGCGGACTGGGGCTGGCCATGGCTTGGGGAGCGACGCGAGCCCTGCGGCTGGGCGATCCTGGACATTTGCCGCAGCTGCTGGAACTGACCCTCGACTGGCGGGTTGTGATCTTTACGCTGCTGGCAGGGCTGACGACGTGCTTGTTTTTCGGCTTGGCGCCGGCGCTGGTAAGCACGCGGGTTGAGGCGTCCTGCGTGCTGAAGGATGGCGGGCGGTCGAGCAGCGGCGCTTCGCGGCAGGGATTCAGAAAGATACTGGTGACGGCGCAGATCGCGCTATCGCTGATGCTGCTGGTTGGCGCGGGCCTGCTGATTCAGACGCTGCAGCGGCTCGAGAACCAGGACCTCGGATTTCACATCGATCACCTGATGCACGGTCAGTTGTATCTGCCGCCGGCGCAATATCCCACGCCGGAGTCCATCACTGAATTTTGCGACCGGCTGACCCAGCGGCTGCGCGCGGTTCCCGGCGTGCGGGCTGTCTCGATTACTGAAATCTATCCGCCGTCTGACCGGTGGCAGGAGATGTTCTCGATCGAGGGGCGGCCGGTTTCGCGGCTCCATGACATCCCCAGCACGGTTTTTGGCGTGGTCGATGCGAACTATCTGCGCACGGCAGGGATCGCCCTGGTGCGGGGACGGGACTTTTCAGAATCGGATCGAGAGAAGACTCTGCCCATTGCGATCGTGAACCAGGCGTTTGTCAAGAAGTTTTTCCCGGATGAGGATCCGATTGGGCGGCGCATCGAGGTGGGCGCGCCGGCGAAATTGCTTGCCGAAGACGAGTGGATGGGTTCTGAGCGCGTTACCGTCACCATTGCCGGCGTGATGCGCGACAACCGGGATCAGGGACTGGCGCTGCCGGTGGCTCCGCAACTGATCGGGCTGTTCCGCCAGATGCCGCCGGTCAATTCCGGTTTCAAGGATCTGCTCGTGCGGTCAGACATTGCGCCGGACGCTCTTCAGCGCTCCATCGAAGAGCAGATCCATGCGCTCGATCCGCGGATTCCGCTGTCGGAGGCCGAATCGATGAGTGCATACCTTGGCGATCTGACTGCCGTGCAGCGGTTCACCAGCGCCATCCTTTCTTCCTTTGCAGGCCTCGGCCTGATGCTGGCGGTCATGGGGATCTATGGCGTGATTGCGTATCTGGTGGCGCAGAGGACGCAGGAAATCGGGATCCGGCTGGCCCTGGGCGCGCCGCGCAGCGCGGTAGTGTGGCTGGTATCGTCACAAGGACTGAGAATGGCGCTGGCCGGCCTTGTAGTTGGACTTCTGGGAACGACATTGGCGGCGCGGAGTCTGACCAGCCTGCTCTATGGGGTGTCGGCGCTCGACCCTTTGACACTGGGATCGGCTTCCATCGTGCTTGTTGCGGTTGCCCTGGCTGCGTGCGCCCTGCCGGCGCGACGGGCGGCGAGGATCGACCCCATGCAGGCTTTGCGGAGGATGGAATAATGCAACATCTCCGCCGTCTCCCGAGCGCATTCTGAATTGTTTGCGGGAATTCTGATCATTCATAGCGAATGGCTTTGACAGGATCGAGGCGAGCGGCGCCGTGGGCGGGAACCCAGCAGGCGAAAAGTCCCACGAGCGTCAGGATCAGGGCGACGGCAATGAACACGCTGGGATCAGTGGGCGAGACACCGATAGGCAGGCTGGCCATAAGGCGCGCAGCGGGGAAGGCCCCAGCCAGTCCCAGAGCAAGTCCCCCGCCGATTTGCCAGAGCCCGCGCCGCATAACCAGCAGCATGATGTTGCGCATGCTGGCGCCGAGGGCAATGCGCACGCCTATCTCCCGGGTGCGGCGGTCGGTAGCCTGCGCCAGCACTGCGTAAATGCCCACCGCAGCCATCAGCAGGGCGATAAAAGCGAATCCGATAAAAACTTTACTGAAGAGGTGCAGATACCAGGTCTGGTGTTCGACTGCCTGGTTCAGAATGTAGACATTGCGCAGCGGCAGATCCTGATCGAGGCGTTGGACGGCCGTGCGCACAGCGGAGGTCGGATTGACGGTGGACTCGACGACCAGCGAGATGCCGCTCCAATCTTCCTGTTGAACGGGGACGAAAAGGAGGGGCTTGGGGTTCTGCTCCGTCAGGTCCTGGGCGAGGTTGGCGGTGACACCGATGACGGTGATCCAGTCCCCGGGTTTGCCCTCATCATCAAACAGACGGAAGCGTTTGCCAAGAGCGGACTGTCCGGGCCAGAAGCGTGCGGCTGCATCGCGGGTGAGGATCGCGGCGCGGTGATTTGCCGCGCCATCCGTCGCACTGAAGTCGCGGCCGAGGAGGAGCGGCAGACGAATGGTGGAGAAATATCCCGGAGAGGCGGTGACGTAGGCAGCGACGGGGCGATGCGCAGGGTCCCTGTCGGAGTTGCGTTCGATTTCGATGGGATTCTCGGCTGAGCCAAGGCCGGGCGGATTTGAGGTGAGCGCGGCGCTGGTAACGCCGGGGATGGCGCGCAGCCGCGCCAGAAGCTGATCATAGAAGCGCTGGCGAGCCGCGGCATCCTTGTAGCGGTCCTGGGGAAGCTGGAGTTGCGCAACCATCAGTTGGCGTGAAGGGATCGACTGGTTCGAGTCCAGGATCTTGATGAGGCTGTGCACAAAGACTCCAGCGCCGGCCAGGAGCACGAGAGTGAGGGCGAACTGGAATACGACAAGGCCGGCGGCGAGCTTTCCGCCGCGATGACGGCCGATGCTGCGCCCCCCTTCCTGCAGAACCTGGTTCAGGTCGGCGCGCGAAGCGCGCAGCGCGGGTGCAATACCGAAAAGCACTCCGCTGAATATGCACAGAGCGGCAAAGTAGCCGAAGACGGAGTAGTCCATGCTGAACTGAACCCAGTACGGGCGGCCCACGTTTGAAGTAGCCAGATCGAACCAGTGGACGCCAAAGAAGGCCAGACCGAGGCCCAGCACGCCTCCGAAGATGCTGAGTAGGACGCTTTCAATCAGCAACTGGCGGATCACGCGCCACCGGGAAGCGCCGAGAGCGGCGCGAATCGACATCTCGCGCTCGCGGGCCACTGAGCGGCTGAGCATCATGTTGGCCACGTTGGCGCAGGCGATCAGAAGGACGAATCCCACTGACGCCAGCATCAGCAGAAAGACCATCTTGATATTGCCGCCGTTGTAACGCTCTTGGAAAGACATCACCAGCGCGGTCGTGTCCTTGTCCGTTTCGGGATATTGCGAGGCGAGGCGCTTTGCGATTCCACTAAGTTCGGCCTGGGCGGCAGACAGATGCGCACCGGGCCGGAGTAGACCAAACACCTGAAGCTGGCGGTTGTCGCGTTTGAGGTCGTTCGATGTTGGCGCCAGAGGCATCCAGAGATCGACTACGGTGGGAAACATGAATCCCTTTGGCATGACCCCGATGATGGTGGCCGGTTTCTCGTCGAGACGGATGTGCCGCCCGATCACCGAAGGCGATCTCGCGTAGCGATTCTGCCAGACGGCATAGCCGATCATGACCACAGGTGCGGCGCCGGGATCGGCGTCCGAGGCGAGAAAATCGCGCCCCACGATCGGGTGAATGTGCAGCATCGAGAAGACCCCGGTGGTTGTGCGCTCAAGGTGGTATGCCTGGGGCGGAATGCCCGGCTCGCCCAGGACTCCTTCCTGGTCGGTGGCGCCTTCGAGATCTGTGAACGAGTGGGCCTGGGCGCGATAGTCGAGGAGTGCGGGATAGGATAAGCGATCATCGCCATTGCCCGGCGTACGGGAGGTAATCGCCACAAGGCGCGTTCCGCCGGGAACGGGCACCGGCTTGAAGAGCGCGGCATTGACCAGGGTGAACACCATCGTGTTGAGGCCGATGCCGAGGGCGAGAGTGACAACGACCGCAGCCGAAAACCATCCATGGGCTCGGATCATGCGTATGGCAAAGCGCAAGTCGTATACCATCCCTGCCGGTACGCAGGAGGCGGACCACCGGTTCCCTGATTCCCCTGGCACTGACGTCAATTGATGCCCAATCGCCAAACCACTCACCCGCCGCCCCCAAAAACCGGAAGCCGCCCTCAGCGCAGGCCATCCGGCTGCTCGCGCTTGATCCACCCCCGCCGGCCATTCGCACTCGCCAACACCGGCTTCTCGCGGCCGTCGCCTATCTCTGCGCGCGGCTTGATTCACCAAGCCCGCTCGTCTCTGTCATCAGCCGCCTGGCCTCTTCCTCGCCGTCGAGGACGCGGAAGACCCCTTCAGCCAGCGCGCGCAACTCGTCCTCGCCGGGATAGACGGCAACCGGCGCAATCCACTCCACTGAGGCGCGCAGGCCCTCGGTCACGCGCCACGAGTGCGCCATCCCGCCGGTCAGCAGCACCGCGTCCACTTTCCCCTCGAGCACCGCGGCCATCGCTCCGGTCTCCTTGGCAATCTGGTAAAGCATCGCCTCCAGCACCGCTGCCGCCTGCCCGTCCCCCCCGTCGATCCGTCTCTCCACTTCCTTCAGGTCGCGCGTCCCCAGATACGCGAACAGGCCCCCGTCGCCAAACAGATGCCGGTCCACCTCCGCCTCGGTCATGGCCCCGCTGAAACACAATTTGGCCAGCGCGCGCACCGGCAGCGACCCGCTGCGGTCCGGCCCGAACGGGCCCTCTTCGATCGAGTTGCTGTCGATCATGCGGCCCCCGCGATGCGCCGACACCGTGATGCCGCTCCCCATGTGGACCACGATCAACCGCATCTCCGCGTAAGCGCGCCCCTGCCCCCGCGCATAGCGCCTCGCCACCGCCTTCGTGTTCAGCGCATGCCCGATAAAGGTGCGCTTCACCAGCGGCGAGCCCGAAAAACGCGCGCGCGCCTGCCACTCATCGGCGGTCACGGGATCGACGATGTACGCATCCACGCCCGCCGCGCGCGCAAAGCGCAAGGCCAGCGCTCCGCCCAGGTTCGAGGCGTGCTCGCCAAGCCGCGCTTGCCGCAACTCCTCCACCATCGCGTCGTCCACCACGTAGGTGCCGCACTCCATCGGCGGCAACAGCCCGCCGCGCCCAGCCACCGCCGCCCACCACTCCGTGCCCTGGCCCCTTGCGCTAAATCCTGCTTCGGCTAATGCCGTTTCGATCTTCTCCGCGCGATATTCCAGCCGGTCCAGCATCGGCCGCCCGCGGAACCGCTCGATCTCGTCATCGCCGTGATGGATGGTGCGCGAAAACTCTTCGCCCGCGCGCGTAAAAACGCCCAGTTTTGTCGACGTCGTCCCGGGATTGATCGCCAGTACCAGATTGCGCTCTTCCGCCAACGCCGCACCTCACGCGGAAAAAGTGTACGCGAAGGGCGAGGGGCGCGGCTATGACGGCAAACGCGGATGTCCCGGCGATGGTCGTCGGGTTCTTTCCCCCTTCTTCCGCCGGTTCGCGTGTCTGCCGAATATATACTGTTCCCGAATCCTACGCCAAATGGACGAACTTCTTGCCGCTATCGTTGCAGAAATTGCTGAAGTGCTACTTGAGATCGCGAGCGAACTCCTCCTCTCCCTTTTCGCGCGAATCATCGGAAAACTGCTGACCGCGACTATTGAACATGGTCCCGTCGCGGCTTCGATAGGCGTCGCATTTCTCGGTGCGGCAAGCGGGGCTCTCAGTCTCGCCATCTTTCCCCATCCCTTGGTCCACCCGTCGAGGATCCACGGAATGAGCCTGATAGCCAGCCCGTTCATCACCGGCCTTGTGATGTCTCAAATCGGGCACCTTCTGCGTAGGCGAGGGAAAAGGACGATCCGAATCGAAAGCTTCGGGTACGGATTCCTGTTTGCATTCGCAATGGCAGTGATTCGGCTTGCGTATGCGAAGTAGAGTCCCCTGAAATCGCAAGCATCGATTAATCCCTCCAGT
>Ga0335072_10017417_pt1 | contig 10162 bp, 6 predicted proteins | sample Lox_Sample_21_FD_206725 | JGI IMG/M metagenome (GOLD analysis project Ga0335072, IMG submission 206725) | Soil microbial communities from Loxahatchee National Wildlife Refuge, Florida, United States - Lox_Sample_2.1 | ecosystem: Environmental > Terrestrial > Soil > Wetlands | place: USA: Florida...
GATCCAAAGGCGAAACGTGCGACTCTCCTGGTTACGCAGGCTGACGACAGCGACAAACGGGATCATTTGAGCGCCTCCAATTCCCCGATCGCGTCTTCCGCACTGATCTCGCCCCGGCCCAGCCGGTTCAGAATTTCCGCTCTCGACGGACTCGGGTTCGTCTCCACAAAATCCAAACTGTCGGCAATGCGAGTCAGACGCGACTTGATAGTGGGATAACTTACGCCGAACACGCGCTCCATCTCCTTGATCGACCCATGCGAACGGACAAAAGCGATGACGAAAACTTGATCTTCCAGGTCGAGTCGAGCCAGTTGAGGAAGCTCGAAACTGCCTTCGATGGCAATATTCTCGTCCCGAAGCCGGACTCGCTCAACGACAATGGGCTGGCCCTGAGTCAGATGGGTGAGTTCTTGCCAATCTCTGAAGTTCTTTATCTCTTTTGACATTTTTGTTTATTATAGCGATATTTAAATTAATTTTGTTAATTTTGTCAAGCTAAATATTGCAAATTGTTAATTGCGAGGCCATATTCGCGTGGAATTCGCGGCTCCCGCTTCCCCGCTCACTCCTCCACGCCGGATTCGGAGGACATCGCCGATACATCGAATGAATTGACTTCCTAAGGGGTGAAACCTAGATTGGAAGTGGATCTTTTTAGGCCGATTCCCACCAGTGGGGGCGTCACGGTTTCGACGGGGATGCTTGCGGCCAGGAGGCATGCCGGGGTGCACACACCCGTAATCGCGTGCAAAATGATAATTGCCAATCAACAGATGGCATACGCAGCCTAATTAGTTAGGCAGCCGTCCCAGGAGGCTTTGCTCGCGGGCCTCCGAAGGACGTCGCACAGCGAGCTGCTCTTCCCGTCTACGTCTGGGACGGGAGGTTAAGACCACAGGCTAGCGGAACGCGTTTCTTGTCCGTTCTGAGCGCGGACCGCGAACGTCCCAGGGTAATGCCTGGGGCAGGAACGCGACTACGCATGTAGGCTCTTGACCAGTAACATTTTCGGACGCGGGTTCGACTCCCGCCGCCTCCACCAATATCTTATTTATGTTCAACTATTTACAAGGATTCTTGCGCGAGTTCCTGCCCGTCTCTCTCGACTCTTTTGAGATCGGCAGTTTTTGGTGACGTCACGCTACCGGCTGTCTAGACTTCTTTGCCATTATCAATCGAGTTCGGCCTCCGTTCTCATGGAATGCGAGAATGGAGAGCAAGCAGCCGATAGCTTCCGATAGCGTCTTCGCGATCTAGCGGCGCTCTCACCGATGTATATGTAATCCGGTGACCGGTTAGGCATTCATTCCTAGAATTCGAGCCGCAATTGAAATGCAATCATGCGTGGGCTGCTATCTCCGCCCAGCCCGACTCCCAGCAGCCCAGTTGGCGGTGACGTCGTATAGGTCAGCGCGCCGAACCCTGTTTGCGTGGAAGGATTGCCCGGTATACCTGCCAACACCATGCTGGGTAGCGCGAAGTTAGGATGGTTGAAGACATTGAAGAATTGCACATCGAAACGCATCTTGAAGTGCTCGGTTATCGGGAACCACTTTGTCAAGTAGAAGTCGTTCCAGACGAAATCAGGGCCACGCAAAGCGTTGCGAGCGAGATTTCCAAATTGACAATTCTGCTCGTTGTCGCCTCCATTGCAGCCTCCCGTGCTCGGATCAACTGCAGAGACGAAAGCGTCCGGGTTAAGCCACTGGATCGTTCCGGGCTGGGTGACTCCCGAAATTGGATGGCGCTCATAAAGAGGCACGGCCGGTAGAACGCTGGCGAATTGTGGGCCGCTGCCCTGCAGGATTCCTTGTCCTTTCGCCGAATACGGTGTGCTCAGAACTGAGAACGGCACTCCGCTGTGCCAGAACGCTGTACCGGATAATTGCCAGCCGTTCAGGGCGTATCCAAGCGAGCCCCTTTGAACTTTGAGTGGAAGCTGGTACACATACTGCCCCGTGAGGTTGTGACGGATGTCGTAATCGCAAGAACCATAATCGCGAGCGAGTTCACCGGGCAGCGGTGAAAGGATTCCTCCGGCAGAGAACTGGAGAAACCCGCCATTCGAAACCGTGTCCAAGCAGTGGCTCCAGGTGTAATTGACTTGTCCTTGGAGACCACGCCCCATGCGTTTCATAGCGGTGAGTTGCAGGCCGTTGTAGTGACTGTTTGCTCCCGTCGAGAACTGAGTGACCGCGCCGAAGCGAGGGTCGGTCGGGTGCATGTACGGAAAGGGGGTAAAGCATCCGGCACATACCGTCTGGTAGCCGTTCAGTTGCGTCGTGTAAGGCTGATTCACAGCACGGGTGCCGACATACTGAGCTTGAACGCTGGCAGTCGTTCCGATTTGGTGTTCGACACCGAGACTCCACTGCATGAAGTAGGGTGCATGAAGTTCACCACTGGGCACGGCAGTGATTGCGACCGGAGGAAGACATGACGCCGGGTTTGCCAGTGTGGACGCACAGGAAAGTTGCCCCTGGGCGAACCCGGAAGTGAATCTCTGATTGGCGGCGTCGGTCGCATTCACCGCGCTGCTCGCGACTCCGGGAGCGATTGCCGTACCTCCTACAGTACCCAGAAGACCGCCTTGGAATGTTTGCACGTACGGCGGATTCATCCCGATCAGATCAGCGACGGTTCCAGGCAGAATATCGCTAAAGAGACCGAACCCGCTCCTGAGTACGGTTTTCGGCTCGACCTGCCACGCAATCGCCGTCCGCGGCTGCAGGATAGCCAACGGTGTAGATGAGAAGAGGTTCCCAAGATGCGTCTGGATGGCATCGCTGAGCGGTTGACTCACATCGTGCGAGATCGAATCGAATGACTCCTGAAGGCGTGCCACTTCATGATGCGGGTTCAACGGATTCGAGTTGAACGTGTCACGGACACCAATGGTCCACGTCAGGTTCTTGGTGACCCTCCAGGTGTCCTGTGCGTAAAGATCGACATTTAGGAAACTGAACGGCTCGTTCGGATTCACCGGGAAGGTCTTGGTCGCAGTGGACGCGACGCCATAAATGAACTGTGGCAGATCGGTGTACGTCACCAACGGGACAGTTCCTTCACCAAAGTCGTAGTCATTCAAGCGAAAGATCCGGATATTGGTGCCGATCCTGATCTCGTGCGCGCCGCGACTCCAAGCGAGATTGTCATTGATAAAGAACCTCGAGGCTCGCCGTCCCTGAAGCCAAGTATTATCGAGACCCCCGATGGTGGTGAACGGCGCATTGGCACCGCTGCCTTGCAGCACGATCGGAAAAGCAGCCAGCGTCTTTTGAAAATCGGTGGGAGCAAACAGACTGGAGTACCACGAGAACGCTGGATTGAAGTAGTTCACAAGATTCTGAGAAAAAACTTGAGTGAAGCCCGCCGCAAATGAGTAGAGCGGCTGCGGCGAGATGGCATTGAACAAGGGATTGATCGGATCAGTCCATGCCGCCTGTAATCCGGTATCAGCCTGAAAGCGGAACCACGCCGTGTTATTTGTATTGAAGTTGTAGTCGATACGGGCTGTCTGCACCTGCTCGTGGTCATCGCTGGAATGGGAAACACTTTGTCGGTTGGCGCAACCATTGCCATTTGGTGTTGCGCCGGAGACCGGGGAGCCGTCCGAATTGAATGGACATCCCAGAACCGCGAGCGGTTCGCCGCTCGCGTTTCCATACAGTGAGAACATGTTCTGATAGAAAGGCACCAATTGTAGGGCTGGAGCGTAGATTGAGCCGGTCACAGAATCAACGCCGCCAAGGGGAAGCTGCTGCAAAACATACTGCTGGAATGCTGGACTGGGAACCGTGGTGGGCGTGACGATAGGCAAAGCGATCCGCACCCACTCACTGTCGAAGAAGAAGAATAGCTTGTTATGAACAATCGGCCCGCCGAAGCTCCCTCCGAAGTGGTTCACGTTTGAGCGTGGCTTGTGGTTGCCCGGTGTGGCGTTCGTGAAGTAGTCTGCCGCGTTGAGGATCGAGCCATTCCAGAGTTCGTAGAGATTGCCGTGAAATCTGTTGGTTCCGGACTTCGTGACATAGTTAACCTGAGATGCGCCGTACCTGCCTTGATCCACCGAATAAGAGAGCGTATTCACCGTCACTTCGGAGATTGAATTCAGTCCCAAGACGAGGTTCGTTGAGAGTCCGCTATTAAGGTTCGTCAGAGGGTCATTGGTTTCCAGTCCATCCACGATGTAGCCGTTCGACAGGGCCGGCAAGCCGTTGAATTCCACGTTCCCATAGCCGTTGCTGCTGCCCACAAAGTCATTGCTACTTCCTGCTGTATTGATAAGCGCACCAGGAGCAAACTGCAAAGGGTAGGTCAGGTCGCCGCCCGGATTGGGTAGATCTTCGAGCTTAGGGGCATCAAGAGTTGTCGAGGTGTTTGCATTGCTCGGGTTGAGGATCGGAGCCTCGGAATTCACCTCCACCACTTGCCTTGAATGCGCGACTCTCAGTTCGAAATTGACGGTTTGCTTTTGCCCCAACCCAGAGAAAACATTGCCCGCGGCTTGCGGCTCAAAGCCCGGAGCGTTGATCTCGAGCTTGTATAGACCGGGCTTCAGCTGCGGGAAATTGAACCGACCCGTCTCGTCGGTTTTCGCGGTGCGCTTTGATCCAGTGTCGAGACTGATAATCGTGATTGTTGCACCCGAAACCAGCGCGCCGCTGGAGTCGGTTGCCTGTCCCTGAATCGCGCTCGTAGTCTCCCCCTGACCAAATGCGTGGATTGAGGCGAGGCACAGGACGGCAGCGCCTAGAAAGAAGCGAGAACATCGCATTTCTGAACCACCTCAGAAAACAGAACGGACGATGATTAGTCCCGTATCTTAATCATGGCTGATGTCTTATAGTTAATCATAGTTAATTAGCAAAGTCGAGTACCTTGTGACCCCGTTTTCGAGGAAAAAGCTTGGCAGAAGTTGTACCTGCTCGATGACTAGCTCTTTGGGATGTCCGAGCGGTTCCACCAGCCACCGCCGAGCGCCTGGAATAAGGCCGCGGTGTCCGAATAGCGGTTGGCCTGGGCTTGCACTAGATTGATCACGGCTTGCTGATAGGCCTGTTCCGCGCTTAGCAAAGCGAGATAGCTTACGTAGCCCGCCTGCATTTGCCGCGTGGTGAGGTCGAGCGTCACCTTAGCAGCATCGCGGCGATGCGACCGCAGCCTTTAGACCGTCGGCATCTTGTTCGAGCGCATGAAGCGTATCGGCGACATTCTGGAAAGCAGTCAGGACTGTAACTGCGGTATTGCTCGTCGGCCTGGACGTAGGCTGCTCTGGCAGCGCGCTCTTTGTGCATCAGAGTGCCGCCTTCAAAAATCGGTTGCGTGACGCCAGCAGTTGCATCTCGAAATCCGTTGCCGGCAGAGAAGATGTTTCCGAAGGCAAGAGCCATGCTGCCGATATCGCCGGTCAGGTCATAGCTGGGCAGGCGATTGGCGCGCGCGACTCCGATCAGTGCACTTACTGAATGTAAGTTCTCCTCGGCTTGGAGCACGTCCGGTCGCTGCCCCACGAGTTTGGATGGAAGGGTCATGGGAAGTTCCTCTGGGAGCTGCAGACTGGACAGTTCAAATTTTTCGATCAGATCCCCGTTTGGGAAACCACCAGACAACACGGCCGACAGGTCGCGTTGCTGAGTCAATTGCTTGAGCAGGGGCGGCAGCGTGGCGGCAATCTGAGCAAGCTGGGCTTCTTGCGCGGCTACGTCGAGCCGTCCGACGTAACCTTTTTCGAATTGTTTGCGCAAGGCATCCAGCATATTGCTGTTGGTTTTGATGAGTTCGTTGGTCGCGTCTATTTGTACGCGCAAGGAGGCTTCCTGGATGGCGGCCGCGGCGACATTGGAACTCAAGGTGATATTCGTAGCGGCGGAGTCAATTGGTTAGAGTTGTTTTGGAACTGTACCGGGACCAGATATAGCCAACGCCCGGAGAACAATCAAGACGGTTAGTTCCTCGAAAGCGGCGTGATCCGCGGACCAATTGACCGCTGCCGCAATAGGGCAGAACCCACTTTCCGAATGTTAGGTCCCTTACTTCGGACGATGAGGGAAAGCGCTATCCATTTCTTCAGACTGACCGCAGCCCCAGTTTCTTCAGAATGTACATCGCGGGGCACCAGTTGGTGATCCCAGACTGGAACAGATTCAAACCGACGAACCCCGTGAAGAGATACCAATAGGGGCTTACCCAGTGTCCCAAGGTGAGAGAAAGCATGATGAAGATCCCTGCCATCAATCGAAGTCCTCGTTCTACCGTCATGGGAGTCAATCTCCTTTCAAGAGATGCAATCCTAGGTTGTGCACTGCGGGGTTTCGCACTCCGCAACGTTTTCCGGTGAATGCATGTGCCCAGGCAGACGCGGTCGGCTCCCTCGCTCCGACATGTAATAAAGGACCGGGACTGCCATCCGCGAGAGGACCGTCGATGCTACCTCGCCCGCCATCAGCGACAGTGCCAATCCTTGAAAGATCGGATCGAACAGAATTACGCTTGCGCCCACAACCACAGCCGCTGCAGTCAACAACATGGGACGGAAACGAACGGCGCCTGCATCGACGACTGCTTCTTCCAGCGACATCCCCTGCGAACGGCGCAGTTCGATGAAGTCGACGAGAATGATCGAGTTGCGCACAATAATGCCCGCCCCGGCGATGAAGCCGATCATCGAAGTCGCCGTGAAGAATGCGCCCATCATCGCGTGGGCAGGAATGATTCCAACCAGGGTCAGTGGAATCGGCGCCATGATGACGAGGGGAGTCTTGAAGCTTTTGAACCATCCGACGACCAGCACGTAGATCAGGACCAGCACCGCTGCGAAGGCAAGGCCAAGGTCGCGGAATACCTCGACGGTGATGTGCCACTCGCCGTCCCACTTCATCGAGTAGCGGTCGGTGCGCTCCGGCATCGTGGTGCCCTTGTATTGTTTGACCAAGTAGCCATCGGGGAGCTTGATTTTGTCGATGGCGTCGCTCATCTTGCCGATCGCGTAAACAGGGCTCTCCTCTTCCCCGGCGACATCGCCGGTCACATAAACCACGGGCTGGAGATTCTTGCGATAGACGCTGGTGTCAATCGTGGTCTGGCGGAGGGTGGTGAGTTCCTGCAGGGCGATCTGGCCGCCGTTTGGAGTTGGCAGCTTCAGGTTGGCAAGATCCTGAATGCTCGAACGGTCGGGCCGCGAGAGGCGGACCTGAATCGGAATGTCCTCGCGCGAATGCGGATCGTGAAGCAGGCCCGCGTCAGCACCCCCGAGGCCGATCTGCAAGGTACGCGTGACGTCGGTGGCGGAGATACCGTGCAAGGATGCTTTATCGAGATCGACCTTGAGGTCGTATTTGGTCTGCGGATCCTCGACGTACCAGTCAACATCCACTACACCCCGTGTCTGCTGGAAGACCTGCTTGATCTGACTGGCGAGTTGGATTTGTCCTTTGTAGTCGGGTCCATAGACTTCGGCAACGAGCGTCTCCAGCACCGGGGGACCCGGTGGAACTTCGGCTACTTTGATCCGGGCTCCGAACGGAGCAGCAAGTTTGACCAGTGCCGGGCGAAGGCGGCGCGCGATTTCGTGGCTCTGCGCTTTGCGGTCGTGACGCGACAGCAAGTTCACTTGAATGTCGGCCTGATTCGGCTGACGGCGCAGGAAGTAATGTCTCACCAGCCCGTTGAAGTTATAAGGGCCGGATGTGCCAGAGTAGATCTGATAGTTTGTGACCTCAGGCTGCTGGCCGAGATAATTCCCGAGAGCCTGTGCCACGCGGGTGGTTTGTTCGAGCGGCGTTCCGTCCGGCATGTCGATGATCACCTGAAACTCGCTCTTGTTGTCGAAGGGCAGCATCTTCACGCGAACCCACTTCAGCGGAACGAACGTCAAGGCTGCCAGTAAAAGAACAACTACGGCTCCCAGAAAGGACCAGCGCCGCTTCGCGTCGAGGATCAAAGGGTTCATGATCCTGCGATAGAAGCGTGTCGCCCATCCTTCGGCTTCGTGGTGGGCGTGGCCAGCATCGCTGGCATAATGACGTAACAGTCTGAGCGCGGTCCACGGTGACACGACGAAGGCGACGATCAGCGAGAACACCATTGCGGCCGAAGCACCGACGGGAATTGGCCGCATGTACGGCCCCATCAGGCCACGCACAAAGGCCATCGGGAGAATTGCCGCGATGACCGCAAATGTCGCGAGAATTGTCGGGTTGCCCACTTCATCGACGGCTTCGACGGCGACATCGACAAGCGAGCGCCCACGACTCCCGGGGAGGCGGAAATGTCGCACGATGTTTTCGACGACAACGATGGCATCGTCGACAAGAATTCCGATGGAGAAAATTAGGGCGAATAGGGTGACGCGATTGAGTGTGTATCCGAACAGATAGAAGATGGCGAGCGTAAGCGCCAGCGTCACCGGCACGGCCAGCAAAACCACGCCCGATTCGCGCCAGCCGAGTGCGAGCGCTATGAGCAGCGTCACAGAAAGAGTTGCGATGAGAAGGTGTTTCAGAAGCTCGTCCGATTTATCCTTCGCCGTCTCGCCGTAATTCCGAGTCACTGTGACATTCAGGTCCTGCGGCAACAGGTAGCCACGCAAGTCGGTCACCTTCTGCGACACGTTCTCGGCAATCACGCTGGCGTTTGTGCCTTTGCGCTTGGCCAGCGTAATGGTCACGGCAGGATATGACGGATTGGCGGACTGTCCTGTGGTGCCCTTGGCATTGGCGAAAAGCACATAGTTGTCGGGCTCCGCGGGACCGTCTCCCAACTTTTCAACAACGTCTCTCAAGTACACTGGACGGCCGCCGTGAACACCTACTACTACTTGCTTCAGATCGTCGGAGTGAGTGAAGAATAGACCTGACTCCACCTGAAACTCGCGATTGTCAAGGGCGAAGCTGCCCGCTTGGCCGCGCGTATTCGCTCCTTGCAGTTGTGCGACAACCGCTCCCGGCGTGAGGCCATAGGCCGCCAGACGATCAGTGTCGAGTACAACCCTCACCTGTCTTGGTTGCCCGCCGATGATGGCTGTTTCCGAGATATCGTTCAGCTTTTTTAGCGAGTCTTCCAACTCCCCGGCGACACGTCGTAACCGATAGGAATCGTAGTTCTGGCCCCATAGAGTCAGGGCCATGATCGGAACATTGTCGATCGACCGAACCTTGATCAGCGGTTGTGAGACCCCGGATGGAATGCGGTCGAAGTTGGAATAGAGTTTGTTGTAAGTCCGGATGATTGCGTCTTCTTCTTTGGTTCCGACGTAGAAGCGCACGATGATCATGCTCATGCCGGGATGGCTGATCGAGTAGATGTATTCGACGCCCGGAACCTCACGCAGCAGTTTTTCCATGGGCAGACTGACGCGCTGCGCGACCTCCTCGGACGACGCGCCCGGCATCTGCACGAAGACGTCGAGCATGGGAACCACGATCTGCGGTTCCTCTTCACGCGGCGTCTCGAGGATGGCGAATGCCCCGAGCAGTAGTGCGGCAACGATCACCAGTGGCGTGAGCTTGGAATCGATGAAGCCGTGCGCGACCTTGCCCGCCAAGCGCAGGACAACGTGCCCATTGTCTTCCGGTTGCGGGTTGTCCTTGGAGACACTCATCATCTTTTCTCGTGTTTCTCTGTAACGTCCGTTAGCGAGTCTCGATCTTCTTGCCGCTGAGTTCCCGGTTGTCCGGATCTGCAATCAAGGTTTCGCCGGCCTGCAGTCCGGCCAGCACCTCGATCTGTGTTGCGGATGGTTTGCCGAGGGTGATGTAACGCAATCCAGCGATTTTGTTCTGGTCGACGACATAAATGCCCTGCAGCTGACCGCGTTCGACCACAGCGGTGCGCGGGATCAGCAACGCCCTCCGTTCTCCCCGAGCAAATTGGGCACGCCCAAACAGGCCGGATCTCAACGCCGGATCGGATGGCAGTTCAACTTTCACCAGAAAGCTGCGGCTCGCCGGGTCTGCTGCGGGGACGATCTCTATGACTTTTCCTTTAAGTTCGCGATCACCAAGGGCATCGATCAGGACTGGGGCTTGTTGTCCCTGGCGCACGTAACGGAGATCGGTTTCGTTCACCGTTGCTTCCAGGCGGTAGCGACGAAGATCCTCGACGGTGAAGATCGGCATGCCGGGGCTAGCGAGCATTCCGACGTCGGCTTTCTTTTCGG
>Ga0335072_10017418_pt1 | contig 10162 bp, 7 predicted proteins | sample Lox_Sample_21_FD_206725 | JGI IMG/M metagenome (GOLD analysis project Ga0335072, IMG submission 206725) | Soil microbial communities from Loxahatchee National Wildlife Refuge, Florida, United States - Lox_Sample_2.1 | ecosystem: Environmental > Terrestrial > Soil > Wetlands | place: USA: Florida...
CCGCCGCCCGGTCGCGGACGCTGCCCTACCAGTGGGACGCGGCGATCGGCAGGATCATGGCCTCGGCACCGCTGACCATCCGCATCGGCCTTGATCCGCGACCTGAGCCGAAGGTCTGAGCGCCCAGCGGCGGGAACCAGGACCGATTCAATCGCGCAATAAGAACTCATGAGCCACTGTGCGGCTCAGCCGTGGGCTATGAACCAGGACCTGGGCGCGGACTTCTACACCCGGCGGGAATCACCGGAGCAGAGACAGGCATGGCTCGAACGTCAGCCGCGGCAACTTCACCCCGGCCGCACCGTCACCGTCACCGTCAACCCCCGGAGGCCGCTTAGCCGCCGCCGGTCAACCAGCAGCCCCGATGGCCCGCGGCCAACTGAACGATTGCCAGCAGGTTGCCTTCGCTGTGCTTGAACCAGGCCGCGCTGCGATCGGTCACTCAGGCGGTACTCGTCGCCTTGTCGAAGCCGGGGAAGTCATACTCTTCGAACCGCACGCCCCGCTGCTTCAGATCGCCCACCTCAGCCTGGATGTCAGTGACGCTGAAGCGCAGCTGATCGTGGGTGCCGGACGCCGTGCCGCCACTGGCGAAGAGCAGGAACTCACCGTGCGCGAGCCCCGCGCCCGAGACCCGAGACGTCCGGTACGCCTGGCCGGCTGCCGTCGATGAGAAGCCCGAACGGGTGCGGGTATCACCGCACCCGTTCGGGGTCTCCTTTTACTCGTTACTTGTAGAGGGAGGCGGTGCCGTCGGGGTTGATGATCTCCATGGCGGCTTCCACCGCGCTGTAGCTCTCGTAATTGGACGGTGTCCTGGTCCACAAGATGCCCAGCGTGTTGATGTTCAGGTGCTGCAGCTTCTGCATGATCGCGGTCTCGTTCAGGCTGCCTGCCTGCGTGATCGCCCAGTCGATCTCAAGGCCGGCGTCCCAGCCTTCCTGGCTGTTGTCGATCGCGTTGTCGTTGCCCAGGCCGGCGGCCTTCATGCCGGCCATGTAGGCCTCGAGGCCGGCGGCGGTCGCCTTCTCCTGCGCGGAGGTGCCCTGCTGGGCGGCGGTGAGCCAGTCCTGCATCGAGCCGAGCACGTAGATGTTCTTCATCACCGACGCGCCGCCGGCCGCCGAGATGAAGCTGGGCAGCTCGCAGGCGGAGCATTCGCTGATCGGGATGGTGGGATCCTGTGCCCGGATGGCACGGATGGCGGTGATCGAGTCGGTGCCCGGCACCAGGCCGAAGAGGATGATCTGCGGCTTGGCGGCGAGCATGGCGAGCACCTGGGGGGTGACGTCGGTGGCGCCGACCTGGTCGATCTGGGTGGAGACGAGCTGGAAGCCGTCCTGCGCGGCGAGGCTCTGCACGGTCGCCTGGTTGGCGAGGCAGACCGAGCCGCAGTTGTCCTCAAGCAGCGCGACCCGCGTGTAGTGCCTTGGCACGATCAGGTTCTGCACCGAGGCGATCTGGTCCTCGGCGAACACGTCATAGAAGCCGGGGAAGCCCCAGGAGTTCAGCTCGCTCGCCGGGTAGCCGTTGGTCTGCCAGCCGGAGGAGAGGCTGATCAGGATCGTCTTGTTGGCGATCGCGATCGGCAGCGCGGATTCAGTGTCCGCGCCGGACTCGGGTCCGATGATGACCTGGGCGTGGTAGGTCTGAATGCACTTCTTCGCGTCGAGCTCCGACTGGGCGGCGTTCGACTGGTTGTTCAGCGTGATGTAGTTAACCTTGTGGCCGAGGATGCCGCCGGTGGCGTTGATGTGCTTGAAGTAGGCCTCGGCGCCCCAGTTGTCGGTCTCGCCGATCTGCGCGTACGGCCCGGCGAGCGCCAGGTCGCCGCAGGCGACGATGGGGCTGTTGCTGCTGCTCGCGGAGTTGCCGCCACCGCCTGAGCTGCACGCGGCGAGCAAGCCGGCCAGCAGGACGGTGGCCGTCGCGGCGGCTACCTTGAACGGAATTCGTCTTCGAATCATTGTTCTTCCCTCCTGAAACTGCTGCGGAAATGTGGTGGTCTTAGCTGCCGACGAGCAGCGAGTTGACGACCGGCGAGGAACGGAAGTCGGCGGGGCCGCCTTCGAAGACGAGCCGGCCGCCGGACAGCACGAAGATCCGCTCGCTCACCTGGGCCACGAGGGCCAGGTCGTGCTCGACGAGCAGCACGCAGGTGCGCTCGGCGAGCGTGGTGAGCAACGCGGCGAGCCGCTGGCGCTGCTCTTCTGACAGCCCGGAGGCGGGCTCGTCGAGCAGCAGCAGCCGGGGACTTGGCGCGAGCGCGCGGGCCAGCTCGACCATCCGCTGGGTCTCCAGCGTGAGGCTGGACACCTCCCGGTCGGCGAGCTGAGCCATGCCGAGGCCGGCCAGCGTCCGCGCTGCTTTCTCCCTGGCCGCGTCGAGGCGGCTGCGGCCGATCCTGGTCACGATCGACGAGTTGTGCGACGCGAGGCAGGCGACCGCCACGTTGTCCAGCACGGTGCGGCCCTTGATCAGGTGGACGGCCTGGAATGTGCGGCTGATGCCCTGGTAGAACCGCTGATGCGGCGGGCGCCTGGTGATGTCCGTGCCGCTGAGTACGACCTCGCCCGCCGACGGCGGCACGCTGCCGCCGATGACGTTGAGCAGGGTGGACTTGCCTGCTCCGTTTGGGCCGCACAGCGCGAACAGGCCCCGCTCGGGCAGCGAGATCGTCACGTCGTCCAGCACGCTCAGCCCGCCGTACTCCTTGTAGACGCCCCGCACCTCGAGCAACGGCGTGCCGCCCGGCTGGCCCGGGCCGGCCGGCTTGGCAGCTGTGCCTCCGTCGGCGAGGACGCTGGACAACGACAGGTCCGGGAGGCCGCCGGGAACGCCGGCCACCGCCCCCGTTCCCGCGGCGACCGCCTCCCCGTCGCCTGCCGCCTTGCGGCGGAGCCACGCCACTCCGGTCGTCACGATGCCGGCCAGCCCCTCAGGGTCCACCAGGAGCACCACGGTGAGCAGCAGCCCCTCGACGACGAGGATGTTGACGCTCACCCAGTTGCTCGCGCCCTGGAGGTACTGGATGACGAGCGCGCCGATCACCGCGCCGATGACCGAGCGGCGCCCGCCGATGAACAGCATGATCAGCAGCGCCAGCTCGGCCGTCGGGTCGACCAGCGTCTCCGGCACGAACTGCTGCGTGCCCGCGTAGACCGCGCCGCCGAGGGCGGCGAACACGCAGCCGAGCACGAACAGTTCGAGCTTCCTGCGCGGCGTGCGGACGCCGAGGGCGGCGGCGGTGCGCTCGTCGACCCCGAGGACGAACAGTTCGAGGCCGATGTCTGAGGACAGGATGCGGGCCGCGATGAAGACCACGAGCGCGAGCAGCACGACGACGATGAGGCCGCCGCCGACCGTGGCCACCGCGGTGGACGACGCGGACGATGGCCACAGCGTGCCGGTGAGCGGCGCGCCTACCGCCCCGCCGAGGTAACCGGAGGCGGACACGTAGCCGACGGCGATCAGCGGCAGCATCAGCGTGGCGACGGCCAGCGCGAGCCCGGAGGCACGGGTGACCACCGAGCCGAGAAGCAGCGCGGCCAGCGCCGCACCGACGATGACGACCGGCGTGGCGACCAGCACCGACATGTTGAAGTGGGTGTTCAGCATGGCGACGCCGTAGGCGCCGACGCCCATGAACACCGACTGGCTGAAGGCGATCTGCTGGCTGAACCCGATCTGGACCGCCATGCCGGCGGTGACGATCGCGTAGCACGCCGACAGCACGAACACCGACCCGGTGTACTGCTGGCCGTAGACGAGCACGATGAGCACGCCGGCCACCAGGACAACTGCCGTCGGCACCCCGCCGCGGGGCACCCGCCCCACGGGCCCCGCCTGCCCTGAACTCCCGGACAGGTCACGTGACAGGCCGCGCGGCAGGCCGAGGGAACCAAGGGAAGCGGCCCAGGAGGTGGCCCGCGCCGACGCGGAACCTAGCCGGTTCATCCGCTCACCGCCGATTCGAAGCCAAGGCCCTGCGGCCAGGCGAGGATAAGTGCCGCGAGAAGCGCGTACATCACGGTGTCGCCGTACTCCGCGCTGACGTAGCCGCCGAGCAGCGCCTCGAGCACGCCGATGAACAGCCCGGCGAGCAGTGCCCTGCCGGGCTTGCGGAACCCGCCGTAGGCGGCGGCGATGAAGCCGGTCAGCGAGATCGTCGCGCCGGACAGGTACGTGTACCCGGTGATCGGCGACTCGATGATGCCGAACACGGCGGCGATCACCGCGGTGGCGACGAAGATCAGCCGCCGGTACTGGCGGGTGTCGATCCCCACGATCCGTGCGCCGACCGAGTTCTCGCCGCTGGCCTCCAGGGCCTTGCCGGCCAGCGTGAACCTGATGTAGAGCCAGAACGCGCCGCCGATGATCACCGCGCAGGCGAGCACGAGGATGCCCGCGCGCTCGAAGTTCAGGCTGCCGAGGGTGAGCGACGCGCCGTTCCACAGGGCGGGCGCCGCGTGCACGTCGGTGCCGAACAGCATCTTCGCCACCCCGTCGATGAAGAATGACAGCGCGAAGGTGAAGAAGAAGGTGACGACGATGCCTTCCATCCGCCGCGGCCCGTCCTGGGCGATGCGCAGCACCACCTGGTCGTAGGCGTAGGCGAACACCGCCACCACGGCGAGCGTGGTGATGATGGCGACGGGCAGCGGCAGTCCCTTGACCCGGTACAGGTTGTCCACGCCGAGCGCGCCGACCATGGCGAAGTCGCCGACGGCCAGGTTGAGGATGTTGGAGACCCGGTACCAGACCGCCACGCAGACGGCGAACATGGCGTAGATCGAGCCGGTGGTGATCCCGGCGATGAGCAGGTTGCCGAACTTCATGCCGTGCTCCTCGGGGGGTACGGGCCATCGGGACCGGGGGTGTACTCAGGGAGCGCTGTGTCCCCCCGGACGCTGACAGCCATCCCGTTGCGCACCTCGACGCGCCTGTTGCACAGGCTCAGCGCCCGCCTTGGCGCCTCCTCGACCACGATCAGCGTGGTCCCGGCGGCGTGGATCTGCGCGAGCACGTCGTACACCCGCTTGGCGACGGCTTCGGCGAGGCCGAGGCACGGCTCGTCGACCGCGAGGATCCGCGGGTTCGCGGCCAGGCCGCGGGCGATCGCCACCATCTGCTGCTGGCCGCCGGACAGGGTGCCTGCCGCCTGTTTGAGATGCGGCTTCAGTTCGGGGAAGAGCTCGACCGCGCGCCCGTAGGCGTCCGATCTTCGAGCCTTCCCGATGCTTCTCGTCCATGTGTAGCAGCCGAGGATGATGTTGTCCGACGCCGACAGGTCCGGGTAGAGCTGACGGCGCTCGGGGACCAGGGTGAGGCCGTGGCGTGCCGCCCACCGGACGTCACCGTTCTTCGCCGCCGCGCCGAAGATCTCCACCGTCCCTCGGCGGCGCACCATGCCGGTGACGCCCATCAGGATCGAGGACTTGCCGTTGCCGTTGGGTCCGGTGATCGCGCACGCGTCCCCTTCCGCGACGGCGAACGTGGCGTCGTGCACCGCGACCACGTTCCCGTACGCGACCGACAGCCCGGTGACCGTGAGCGCGGCCTTTTCCGTCGTGCTCGCCGCGGCGCTCACGACGCGCTGCCCTTCGGCCGCAGCACCGCGCCCTCCGGCAGCGGGCGCACCAGGCGCTGGTACACCGACAGCCAGCCGACCTCGACGGGGCGTGCGGGCGGGCTCGCGGTCAGCGCCGCCCGCCGCGCCGCGAGCTCGTCGGCGGGAATCTCCAGGTCGGCGGTGCGGGCCGGCACGTCGATGCGGATGATGTCCCCGTCGCGGACGAGCCCGAGCGGACCGCCCGCCGCCGCCTCCGGCGACACCTCCCCGACCACGATGCCCTTGTTCACCAGGCCGGACAGCTGACCGTCGGTGACGACGGCGACCTGACCGGTGAGCCCGGCGCCGTCAAGCGCGAAGACCAGCTGGGAGGCCATGCCCATGCCGGGGGAGCCGGTCACCCCCAGGCCGCGCAGTATCACGACCTGCCCGGCGCTGACCAGACCCGCCCGGACCCCGTCGAGTGCCTCTGCCTGGGACTCGAAGACGATCGCGGGCCCGGCGAATTCCAGCCTGCGGTCGTCCGCGACGGCCAGCTTGACGATCCCGCCGTCGGGGCAGAGGCTGCCGCGGATCAGCACGATCGTCGGCCGCCGCCCGAGCGGCTCCGCCAGCGGTTTGATGGTGGCCGCGCCGTCGGCGGAGGGCGTCACGCCGGCGAGGTTCCGCGCGACGCTGCGCCCCGTCACCGTGAGCGCCTGGCCGTCGAGCAGGGGCTCAAGCCGCTTCATCAGCGTCCGCGTGCCGCCGGCGTCCTCGAACTCCTCGATCGCCGCCTCGCCGCTCGGCCTGATCGCGGTCAGCAGCGGCACGCCAGACGCCAGGGTCTCGAACAGCCGGTAGACGTCCACGTCGCACTCGGCCTCGGCCGCGACCGCCTGCAGGTGCTTGACCGAGTTGATCGAGCCGCTGACCGACAAGATGGCCGTGACCGCGTTCCTGAACGCGGCCGGGGTGAGGATGTCGCGCGGTCTGAGGTTGTCGGCCACCATCTGCACGATGCGGGCCGCGGCCGCGTCGACTGCCTGCCACATCGGCTCGCTGTTGGCGCGGACCGGCGTGGACCCGGGCAGCGCCATGCCGAGCGCCTCGCAGGCCAGGTGCATCGTGTTCGCGGTGCCCATTCCCGCGCACACGCCGGGACTGAGCACGGCGCTGCCGCTCATCTCGGTCAGCTCGTCGACGCTGAGCCGCCCGTTCGCCACGTGGCCGGCCGCGAGGAACACGTCCTCGATGTCGCAGTGCCTGCCCCGGTAGGACCCGCTCGCCTGGTAGCCGCACGCGACCACGATCGTCGGAATGTTCAGCCGGGCAGCGGCCATGAGCTGCCCGGGCGCGGTCTTGTCACACGAGGCGAGGCAGATCATCCCGTCCAGCTGCGCGCCCTCGACCTGCATCTCGATGTCGTTGGTGATCAGGTCGCGGGCGGACAGGATGTAGCCGCCGCGGTGGCCGGCGCTGTGGATGAAGTCGCTCGGCGCCGCGGTCCGCACCTCGAACCCGATACCGCCGGCGGCGTCGATCGCCCGCTTGGCCTGCCGGGCGATCTCGTCCAGGTGGCTGAAGCAGATCGCGAGCTGCGAGGACGTGTTCACGATCGCGATCTTCGGCTTGAGCATGTCCGCGTCGGACAGCCCGAGCGCGAGCCACTGCGCCCGGCGGGTCGCCCAGCGCGAGGTGCCCGGCTCATAGTTGGAGCGCAACGTCATCGTTTGGTCACCTCCACGGTCGAGTTGTCGATAAGCACCCAGTCGCCGGTGGCGATGACCGAGCAGGGGTCGGCGTCCAGGTCCGTGATCGCGGGTACCCGGGTCACGACCGCGCCGAGTGCCGACTTGGCCGAGATCCGGCCGATGACCATCCCGATCGGCGCGGTGCCCGACAGGCGGGTGGTCTGGAAGAACCCCGACCAGCCCGATGACCCCTTGGCGCTGGGGAACACCAGGATCTTGCCGGTGAAGCACACGCCGAACAGCTCGTGCCGGGGCTCGATGATCACGCCGCGCGCGGGGTCGATACCGCCCCATCCCGAAATCGGCTCGTGCGACACGAGGGCCTCGCCCTCGACGCTGCCGGGTACCACGGTCCTGCCGTGCAGGATGACGCTGCCGCTCATCAGTGCAGGCCTCCGTTCCAGCGCCCGGTGACCGCCGCGGCGACGCACTCCTCGAGGGTCCCGAACCACGCTTCGATGCCGAGGATCGCGGGCAGGTAGTGCGCCTGCTTGGCGGAGTCGGTCGCGAACACCCGTGTCCCGGCGGGCGCGGCCCGTGACATCGCCGGGCAGGAGTCCGCGAGTACCCGCCCGCCGGCCCGCTCGATCACCGCCGTGTAGCCGGAGCGGTCCGCCATCACCTTGAGCGCGCGCGGCGCCATGATCCACAGTTCGGTCCCCGCCGACAGCCGCTTGCCGTCGAGCAGCCCGGCGGCCTGCCTGATCTGGTCGACCGAGGCGTGCGGGCAGCCGAGCAGCACGAAGTCCACGTCGGTGGACGAGCCGATCTCGTTGAGCGTCTCGTAGACCGCCCGCCGCTCGGCCGGCCCGTACACCGCCGCCGCGGGCACCGCCGCGGCGGAGCCGAACGCCGCCTCGACGGTTGCCGCCTCCGGCGTGATCCCGGGGATGTGGTACAGCTCGACGCCGCCGGACGTCGCCGCGGCGGCACCGAAGTGCTTGAGCTCGGTCAGGTCAGGCCGGGAGACCGAGCCGGTGATCACCGGGTGGTCCTCGCCCGCGACCCCGCCGGCGAAGTACCCGAGCATCCCCCAGTCCTGAAACGACTCAACGGCGTGGCCTTCGACCGAGATCAGGTGCGTGCCGAGCCGGTTCTCGTCCAGGTGATTGCCCCAGCAGGGGATCTTCCCGGTGAGCGACGCCGCCCCGGTCGACGCGATCCCCTCGCAGTTGGTCCGCGCGCCGAGCACCGAGTTCGCGTAGATCACCGCGGACGATTCCATCCAGGCGCAGTGCTCGCCGCGCAGCGGCAGGTTGCCCACCTGGTACGGGGTGCAGGTGGCGAGGATGTTCACCCCGTGCCGCCCGTAGAACGCCTCGGCGTCCGACTGCAGCGCCACGTTGGCCGCCGGGTAGGGGACGATGTCCACCGAGTCGGGGCCGAAGCCGTGCTGCAGCTGGCAGGTCGGCACCCGCATCGGCGGGACGGTCAGGTCCAGGTCGCTGTCCAGGTTGATGACCGCGAATGCCTTGTCCCAGCCGCCCTCGGCGACCAGCCGCGCCTTGACCGGGGACGGCTGGGTCATCGTGCCGGCCACGTTCCTGATGTCGCACAGCCGTTCGGCGTCGAGCGCGTAGCCGTACCTGATCAGCAGGTCCATCGCGGCCGCCACGGCGTCGCCCTCGGCGCCGTCCCGCATCCGCTTTTCCTCGTCGGTCAGGAACATCAGTGCCCTCCCGGGGTTTCCGCGAGCCCGAGGTTCACCGCGAGCCGCGCCCGCAGCCGCCCCACGTCGATGTGGTGCACGCTGGTCAGCGAGTCGAAATCGATCACGCCGAACGAATCGGGCTGACCCTCGGCGGCAAGCTCAAGCACGTGCGCGGCGGCGTGCCCCATCGCTGAGCAGGGCCCCATAACCCGCACGCTTGACAGCGCGGCGGCGTCGCCGTCGACGCACCGTCCCGCGGCGACCAGGTTGTGCGCCCCCGGCGGCAGCAGCGACCGCAGCGGCACGGAGTGCACATGGTCGGCGGGGAACATCTCCCACACGTAGCCGTCGCTGCGGTCGTGCAGCTCCACCGGCCACGCGGTGCGGGCCACGGCGTCATCGAACAGCACACCCGACCGCACCTCGTCCACCGTGAGCTGGTGCACCCCGCGGATCCACCGGGTCTGCCGTCGTCCGGGGAAGCCGTAGGCCCGCACCCGCGCGTCCCCGAAGGCCTTCGGGAACTCGGCCTTCAGCAAGGCGATGGCCGCGTCCGCCTGGTCCCGCCCCTCGAACATGGCCCGCGCCGCGTCCACGGGATCGAGCGGCGCGTCGATGTGCGTGACGTTGAGGACCGCGGTCCCGCGCCCGGGGAAGAAGAAGGCAAGGCCGCCGCGCCGCAGCAGCCCGAGTTCCTCGCCGCGGGCGGCGAACACCGCGTCGACCTCCCCGGCCTCCGGCTTGTGCGCCTCGTCCAGGTTCTCCACGATGACCTGCTGGCTGCCGTAGATCGGCCGTGACGGCACCCAGCAGGGCAGGCCCGCGTGCCAGGTCAGCGCCGCGTCGCCGCTCGCGTCCACGTACCCGCTCGCCCGCACCCGCACGTCGCCGTACCGGGTCGCGAAGTCGGCCGAGGTGACGAACCCGTCGCGCAGCACCACGTCGCCGAGGACCGCGCCGGTGATCACCTGGACCCCCAGGTCGCGCACCGTCCGTTCCAGCCACCGCCCGAGCGCGACCTCGTTGTAGAAAACCGTCGTGGTGTGCCCGCGCGAGAAGTAGAGGTCTCCCGACGGTTGGAGCGACGCGAAGATGTCGTCGAATATGCCGTGCGTCAGTTGCGTGTACGCGGGCGCGTTCCCGAAGATGCCGGCGAACAGACCGATCAGGGAGTGCACCATCTGCCCGCCGATCAGCGGCAGCGAG
>Ga0335072_10017419_pt1 | contig 10162 bp, 11 predicted proteins | sample Lox_Sample_21_FD_206725 | JGI IMG/M metagenome (GOLD analysis project Ga0335072, IMG submission 206725) | Soil microbial communities from Loxahatchee National Wildlife Refuge, Florida, United States - Lox_Sample_2.1 | ecosystem: Environmental > Terrestrial > Soil > Wetlands | place: USA...
TCTGCGGCGACAGCGCGTTCGGCTTCAGCGGCATGGATGTCGAAACCATCTGCCGTTACAATCTCCCGGTGATAACGATCGTGTTCAACAATAACGGCATCTATCGCGGCGATCCCGAAGGCGCGGCGCCGTCACCCACCGGCTTCGTGCAGGACGCGCACTACGAGAAGATCGCCGAGGCGTTTGGCGGCACCGGCTATCACGTCACAGAAACCGCCAGCCTCACCAGGGCAGTGGCCGAGGCGCTCGACAATGGCAGGCCCGCCCTGATCAACGCCGTGATCGATCCCAAGGCCGGCACGGAGAGCGGCCACATCCAGAATCTGAACGCGACAAGCTCGTTGCAGAAAAAGCACTGATACCCGCCGCTATCCGATCCCCCAGAAGCGCGCGATCTCAGTGACGGCATCAACCGTCCCCTGAACCGCGAATTCCGACCCACGGCCGCTGCCGGCGCCGATCGCCCACGCGTGTCCCAGACCCGGCAGCGTCCACAACTCGACCGCATTGCCCCAGGCCTGGCAGTACGCACTCCGCCGGGTCGGCGGCTCCGCAAGCCCGTGCAAGGCGCGCCACTGCGCTGCAAGCCGGGCACCATTCTCCGGCACCACGGTCTGGTCCGCCTCGCCCCGCCAGACCGAAAGCCGCGGCCATGGCCCGCAATAATCCGGCGGCGCCACCCGCCGCGCACGTTCGACCCGCTCCGCTGGCGTAGCCTCGGCGCCGCCACGGGCCATGAGGCCCAGCGCCCGCACCATGGAGGTCGCCTCGCCAACCGGCAGTCCCGCAAACGCCGAACCGGCCGCAAACACATCCGGATACGCCGCAAGCATGACCGCCGCCATCGCGCCGCCCGCGGACAGTCCGGCCACGAACACCCGCCGGCGATCCGATTGAAAGCGGGCGGCCGCGGCGTCGACGATGGCAGCGATCGACGCAGCTTCGCCATGTCCGCGCATCGTCGCCGCCAGATGGAACCAGTCGAAGCACCGCTGCCGATTGTTCTCAGCCTGTTGCTCCGGCAGCAGCAATGGCAGGCGAAGCCGGTCCGCAAGCCCCGTCCACCCGGCCTCCGCGGCGAAATCGGCGGCATCCTGGCCGCAGCCATGCAGCAACACCACCAGCGGCGCACCCGGACACACCGCCCGCGCCGGCAGATATCCTCGCAGCCGCAGCCGCCCCGGATTGGCCCCGAACTCGCGCAATACCACGAACCGTCCGGGCGCCGCGGGGCTGGTTTCCGGCCTGGCCGGGCCATGCTCGCCCAGCCGCGCCGCCACCGCCCGCGACGCGATCCCAACGCCACGCCCCAGCGAGCGCAAACTCGATGGCAAATCCATAGGCGAAAGACTCCGTGACAGACCCGAGCCGATATGCTGCGGCGCAGCAGCACATCAACCCGGATCGCGCCACGGTGTAACGGCGTGCGGCGCGACGCAGCCCGGCTTCAGCCGATTAGCCGGTCACCTTGATGTGTCGATGGAAGAAGTCCGCCACCTTCCCCAGCGTCGCCGCAGTGGTCCGGTCCGCTTGCTCCACGATCATCAGGTCGATGTTCCCGCCCGCCTTCTTGTAATTGGCGGTAAAACGTTCCGGCTCAGTACCAGAGAAGCCGGACTCAGGATCATGGTAGTCGTGCACCGGATCGGGCCGGCCTTGCAGCCACAGCGCCGGCGGAAGCTGCACCTTCTCGCCCTTCTCCAGGGCCAGCATCGGGTTGCCCTCGGCCATCGCGGTCTCGGTCTTCCAGTAGGTGTCGTGCCGCTGCGGAATGCTGCCCACCCAGGCCGGCGGATTGGCGCTGTCGCGCGCCCGCAGCGCGTGACGATAGCGCGACAGCGGATTGATCACCGGCCACAGCATCGCCACCGCACGCACCGACGCATCGTGCCCGCCAGCCAGCGGAATCGCCCCGTAACGCGCATCGTTCGGCCGCATCCCCGCCAGCATGGCAAGGTGCCCGCCGCTCGACTGACCGGCAGCGCCGACCAGGTCGGCACGCGTGTTCAGTTCGCCGGCATTCGCCTTCACCCAGCGAATGGCATAGTTGATGTCGACCAGCGACGTCGGATAGCCGTCCGCCGCATGGCGGAAATCCACCGACGCAACCGCCAGGCCGGCACGGGCAAAGGCCTCGGCGTACGTGTTGCATTCATTCAAATCGCCGTTGCACCACGCGCCGCCGTGCAACTCGACGATAGCGGGGAACGGCCCCTTGCCCTGCGGGACGTAAAGGCGCGCCATCATGCGGCGGTCGCCGTGACGGAGATATTCGACATCGCGCGTGGTGAATTCAAACGATGGCATTGGAACTCCTCCTGCTCTCTCTCTTCTTCCGGACGCCTGAGTAAGCTGGCCGGCAGACTACGCCATTTTCCCGCGCACCGAAACCGGGCCGCCCCCACGCGATCTCATTGCGGCATAATCATAATTGTCATGCCCGAGTCCTGACCGCGCCAAATCCGCCCCGCCGGCCGCGCTAATGCTGCTGCGTAGGCAACGATTCGAACCGCACCGACACCCCCGCGCTGGCAATCACCGCAACGTCGCCAGAAATTTCGTCCGGCACGTCGAGACCGCCCTTCACCACCTTCACCGTCGCCTTGCCGTGCGGCAACGACGCCTGCACCGCGGCGGCATCCACCTTCTCCGGCCGCTGCACGCCGATCGTCACCTCCACCAGCATGGTGCGCGAATCCAGCCCAAGCGAGCGGATCAGGCTGAGCGAACTGTGGTGCAGCGCATCCTGCACCGCGCGAAGCGCCGCCTTGGTGTAGTCGCCGCCATGCAGATCATTGCCCGCACCCATTTCAAGAATGACGCGCTTCGATGCCATCTCCCCCTCCTCTCATGCGACGTCGAGCAATACCACCGCCGCCGCATGCGCGAGCACGGTGGAATTCGTCCCGGCGTCATTGGGAATTTCCAGGCCGCCCTCGATCACCGTGACCGTTCCGGTGCCATGCGGCAGCACCGCCAGCACCGCGGCTTTATCCACCTTCTCCGGATGCGGCACGCCAATGGTCACCTCGACCCGCATCGCATCGACGTCCTGGCCGAGCGCATCGGCCACGCTCAGCGAATTGTGCCACAGCGCATCGCGCAGGGCCCGCACCGCCGCCTTGGTATAGTCGGCACCGCGAATGTCGGTGCCCATGCCGATCTCCAGCACCATCCGCTTCAGGGTCATATCGCCCTCCATGGCAAGCGCGGAGTGTCTCAGGGCGGCAAGCGGCTGTCGAGCAAGCGTCCATGAGGACCCGCCAATGCCGACGCGCTATGCGACCTGCCGCGCAGGTTCGAGACCAGATCCGTCACCTCGCCCCAATCCGCGGCGACGTAATTCGCCCCCGCCTCAACGAGCCTTCGCGCGTGACCCGCGCGCAGATGCGAAGCGGCCGAAAGCCCCACCACCGTCATCCCGGCGGCAATGCCGGCACGAACGCCGCCAGGACTGTCCTCGATGACAACACAGTCGCGCGGCGCAACCCCGATCCTTTCCGCAGCGAGCAGAAATATGTCGGGATGCGGCTTGCCGCGTTCCACCATCTCCGCGCTCAGCACCTTGTCGCCAAACCGCGCGGACAGGCCAAGCAGTTCAAGACAAAGCCGCAGCCGGTCGAGCGAGCTCGACGATGCAATGCACTGCGGCAGCCAGGCGAATTGCTGAATGAACGCCCCCGCCCCCGCCACTTCCCGGCGGTCCATGCGGAACCGGTCGAGCGTTGCCGCCTTCAAACTATCGGAAAATCCCTCCGGCACCGTCCGGCCAATGTCAGCCTCGATCAGCGCCACGACTTCCGGCCAACGCTTTCCCATGTAGCGGGCGAGCGCATCCTCGAGCGTCGTCGCGCGGCCCGGTTCACTCACCGTCTCCGCCAGCACCGTGTTTGCCAGTGCCTCGCTATCGGCGATGACCCCGTCAAAATCGAGGATCAGGCCGCACACGGGCATCTTCCGTCCTCCCTTGCCCATTGCGCGAATCGCACCGCACCCGGCAACGCCCGCCCACCAGCATCGTCTTCTAAAGCGTCACGCTTTCGCGTCACTGCACGATTTGTAAGTGAATCTTTCGCATCTGGCCTTTGCCCTGCCCCGGCGCCTCGCCCGGGAGCGAGCCGTGGCACCCCGACACCGCGTCCGCGAACCCGGCGCGGCGCGGTCCTCGCATGGCCGCGTCGTTCCAACCCAACCCCGCCCCAACCCCTGGGCGCCGGCAACGATCCCGTTTAAGCCGCCCCCATGCCCGCCATGCTCTCTGCCGCGATTCTGCCCTTGCTCCGCCGCATCGACGCGGAACAAGCGCATAACATCGCACTCCGTGCGTTGCGCTGCGGTCTGGCAGGAGCAAATGCCGCGCCCGACGATCCCTCGCTCGCCATCACCGTGCTGGGCCGCCGATTCCCCAACCCGATCGGCCTCGCCGCCGGTTTCGACAAGAACGCGGTCGCCATCGCGCCGCTGATGCGGCTCGGCTTCGGCTTCATCGAGGCCGGCACCGTCACCCCGCGCCCGCAACGCGGCAATCCGCGTCCGCGCTTGTTCCGCCTGCAAGAGGATCGCGCCGTCATCAACCGCCTTGGCTTCAACAACGCCGGCATCGACGCATTCCGCCGCAATCTCGCCGCCCTCGGGCGCCGCCGCGCGGTCCCCCTCGGCGCCAATCTCGGCATCAACAAGGAAGCCGCGGATCCGCTGCGCGACTATCCCGCCTTGCTCTCCGCCGTGGCCCCGTTCGTCGACTACGCGGTGGTCAACGTGTCCTCGCCCAACACGCCGGGACTGCGCGACCTGCAAAGCGAGGCGCGGCTTCATGCCATTCTCGAGGCCATCGCCGCCGTGCGGAACAAGCCGCCCGTGCTGGTGAAAATCGCCCCCGACCTGCCCCCCGACGGCCTGGCTTCAATCGTCGAGACCTGCGTCGCCAGCGGCGTCCAGGGCCTGATCGTCTGCAATACCACAATCACCCGGCCACCCGGCCTTCGCTCGCCGCATGCCAATGAACCCGGCGGCCTGTCCGGCGCACCGCTCTTCTCTCTCTCCACCCGGATGCTGGCCCGTGCCCACTTGCTGGCGCGCGGACGGCTCACATTGATCGGCGTCGGCGGTGTCGCCAGCGGCGCCGACGCGCTGGAGAAAATCCGCGCGGGTGCGTCACTGGTGCAGCTCTACACCGCCTTCGCCCTGGCCGGCCCCGCGCTGATCCCGGCTATCAAGCACGAATTGGCCCTCGGCTTGCGCCGCGCCGGTTTCGCCACCATCCAGGACGCCATCGGCAGCGATGCCGACCAACTCGCAGGACCTGTCTGAATGCAACACCTCTCCGGCTTCGCCCCGCTCGCAGAGCACTATGATGGCTTCGTGCTCGATTTGTGGGGCGTCATTCACGACGGCATCCAGGCCTTCCCCCATGCGGTGGACTGCCTGCGCCGACTGCGCCAGGCCGGCAAGCGCACGCTACTGCTTTCCAACGTACCGCGCCCCAACGGCGCCGTGCAGACGATGATGCGCGGAATGGGAATCGCGGACGACCTCTACACCGACGTATTGACCTCGGGCGAGGCAGTGCGTCGCGCCCTGCAATATCCGCCCGACCTGTGGTGGGCCGAATTGGGCCAGAAGGTGTTCCATCTCGGCCCGGCGCGCGACCTGCCCGTGCTGGAAGGCCTGCCATTGCAGCGCGTCGCCTCGCCGGCCGAGGGCGACTTCGTGCTGAACACCGGCCCCGACGACCATCGCAACCCGTCCGATATGGCCGAATTCGAGGGCGTGCTCGCCGACTGCGCCCGTCACCGCCTGCCGATGATCTGCGCCAATCCCGATCTTGAGGTGATCCGCGGCGGCGTGCGCGTCCTGTGCGCCGGATCACTGGCGCTGCGCTACCAGGAACTGGGCGGCGACGTGCGCTCGCTGGGCAAGCCCGACCCGGCGATCTACCAGCCGGTGCTGGAAGTCCTGGCCCTGCCGCCGGAGCAAGTGCTGGCGGTCGGAGATGCCCTGCGCACCGACATAGCCGGGGCAGCGGGCGTGGACCTCGACGCCTGCTGGGTGTTGGACGGCATCCACGGCGCCTCGCTGCGCGACGCAAACGGCGGCTTCGACACCGCGGCAGCCGAGCAAGAGGCGCTGGATGCCGGCTTGTCCCCGGTCGCGACCCTGCCGCGATTTGCCTGGTAAGCACCGCCTCGCCGCGGCCAGTGGGAACACCACTCTCGCGCTGCCCTCGATCCGCGCCGACGCCACAGAGCACGGCGCTGCGCGAGACACCGGCAAGGCGCGGCGACTGTAGCGCATGAGCTTGATTTGCCGCCCCCGCCGTCGTCGTTGCACACTCGCGCCGTGCGACAACAGCGACCGCGGAGACCGGTGATGCGACCGAACGCCGATGCCAGGATTGCCCGCCTCTCCGAAGCCCCGTCCGTCGCGTTCGGACCTCTCTCGCATTATCAGCGCCTCACCGGCGAGGACGGCTTGCCTGTCTTTACCGGCGTGCAGACATGCCAGCCCGGCTATGCCACGCCGCTGCACTGGCATCCCTACGTGGAATGTTTGTTCGTACTCGAAGGTACGATGGAAGCCTGGCTGGAAGGCCAGCATGACCGCGCGGCATTGCTGTCCGCCGGCGACATGATCGCCCTTCCCGCCTGCACGCCGCATGTATTCCGCAACGCCGGCCCCGGAGTGCTGCGATTGCTCGGAATTCATAGCTCGCCGACGCGCATCGTGCATCGCATCGAGGAATAGCTGGCCTTAGGAGGAATAAGTGGCTTTGGGGTGAAGCGATTTTCATGCCCTGATATGACAAACTACGGATTGCCAGAACACGGGCAATATTCTGACACGATTCTTTGCACTCAATTGTCATGCGCGGTGCTTAGCATGTGTGCTGCGCCACCGGATGAGGACAGTGCGATGTGCTCTGAGCAAACGACGGCATTCACTCTGCGGGGTTTGTTGCGCGACCCGATGATCCGCTCGGTGATGGCGAGTGACGGCGTGACCGATGAGGAAATGATCGCCCTGGTGCGGCGACTTGTGGCAGCCACGGCGTCGCGCCCGCAATTGCTGTCCCGGGCGCCGCAGGTGCCAACCATGGAGCGTTCCGGGGCCTGGTGAGGCGCAGCCTCACCGGGGCCGCACGTGCCCCCCGGCCTTCCCGCACGATGCGCCGGCGCGCCATGCCGGGATTTCGTTTTGTGTCCCTATCCGGTTAGCGCAGGGGCGGTTCTCGGCAGCTTCCGACGCTTGCGGTAGTCCGGCCGGCCTGCGCTAACCGGATAGGGACGTCGTTTTGTGTCATGGCCGCGCTTGTCGCGGCCAGCCACGTCTTTGCCGGGTTTTCCGCAGAAAAGACGTAGGGGCCCGGTCCCCGCCTTCGTGGAGACAGGCTCTTCGCCAAGCATGACACGGGGGCGTTTTCACTATCCTCGGCCTAACGCCAGCGCCCATGCGCATCCTCCGGCCATGGTTCGATCCAGCCGCGCATGCGTCGGCATTTCTGTCCAGTGCCGAGACCTTCGCCGCCGCCCTAATCTTCCAACTGGTAGCGTATCGTCACCGTCGCCGTGACCGGTTGCCGCGGCATGCCCGCGTCGAACCGAGGCAGTACCGCGTTACGAAGCATTGCCGCCGCCGCCGCGTCCAGCCGCGATGAGCCGGAACTGCCCACCACGGCCACCTCCGTCACCTGACCCGACGGTTCCACCGTGAAACGCACCGTCACGTTGCCCTCCTCGCCGCGGCGGCGCGCCTCCTCGGGATAGACCCGATGAGCGGCCAGCCACGCCGATAGTGCGCGCTCCCACGAGACGCTGATCCGCGGCGCGGACGCCGGTTCGTGGGCAGGCGCCGCGGGTGCGCCCGGCGCCGCGGCGGGAGCAGGCGTGGTCGCCGGGGTCGGTACAACCGGTGCCTGCGAAGTTTGGGGAGGGGCCGGCGGCTCGCGCGGCGCCAACGGGCGAGGCCGCGGTGGCGCCGGCGGCGCAACCGGCGGGGGCAGCGGCAACGGCGCAATTGCCGGCGTCTGCGGCGGCGGCGCGGGGGCGGGCGGCGGCGGCACGGCCGCTGGCGGCGTCGGGCGTGGCACCGCTTGCGCCGGTGGCCGGCTTTGCGGCGGCGGTTGCACCGTCTGCGGCGGTTGCACCGTCTGCGGCGGCTGCACCGGCTGAGCCGGCGGCGGCGCCGGCGGCTGGACCGGCGGCGATTGAGGCCGGACCAGCGGCGCGTGAACCGGTGCCGCCGTCGGCTCCGTCGTCGGCACAGCAGGCCGGCCCGTCTCCCACAGCAGCGAAACGTCCGGCGGCTCCGGCGGCGGCGTCGGCACAATCACCGGCACCAGGACAATCAGCACTGCCAACACCACCGCGTGCAGCAGCGCGGAGGCCGTCAACGGCCGCCTCGCCGACGGCACCCCGCGCCCCGCCGCGACAACACGCCCCCCCGACGCCCCGATCCGCACCACCGGATCGGCAACCTCCACCCGCCATCGCGTCGCGCGAATGGGACGCGGCGCATCGCTCCACTCGACCGCATCGCGGGTCGCCCGCGCATGAACCGCCGCCCCGGCACTCCAGCCCACCGGTTGCCTCGTGGGCCTGAATGTTATGATATAACATAACGTCACCGACTGATTATCCGCCCGCCCCGCCCCGTTTGGAAGAGACCCCGTCATGCGCTCCCGCCGCGCCCCGTTCCTGGCCGCTCTTTGCAGCACCTCCTCGCTCTACTGCCTCCCCGTCACGCATGGCTGGGCCGGTGACGCACCCCAGCCGATCGACCTCTCCCTCGATATCGACGTCATCGCCCACCGGCTGGACGCCGCCCGCCAGCAGATAGAGCCAAGCCTCGGCGCCAGCGTCTACGCCTTCCCGCCCGCCGCGTTGCAGAACATTCCGCAGGGCGACAACGCACCGATGAACCAGGTCCTCCTGCAGGCCCCCGGCGTGGCGCAGGACAGCTTCGGCCAGATCCACCTGCGCGGCGAGCATGCCAACGTGCAATACCGCCTCAACGGCGTGGAACTGCCCGAGGGACTGTCGGTGTTCGGCCAGGCACTCGAGCAACGCTTCGCCGATAGCATGTCCCTGATCACCGGCGCCCTGCCCGCGCAATACGGCTTCCAGACCGCCGGAGTGGTCGACATCCAGACCAAAACCGGTCTCACCAGCTCCGGCCTGACGATTTCGACCTACGGCGGAAACTCGAACCAAGAGCCGAGTTTCGCATACGGCGGCAGCAGCGGCGCAGTGAACTGGTTCTTCACCGGCGACTTTCTGCACGACAACCGCGGCATCGAGAATCCCACCGCGTCGTTCAATCCGATCCATGACACCACCAGCCAGTTTCACGGCCTCGGCTATGTCGGCGCGATCCTCGATCCGGACACACGTATCAGCCTCGTGGTCGGCGGCTTCGATGGCTTGTTCCAGATTCCCGACAACCCCGGCCAGCAGACGCCGGGTTACACCGTCAACGGCGTCAGCAATTTCAACAGCGCGCAACTGAACGAAACGCAGCGCGAGGAGACCGCCTTCACCATCCTGTCGTTGCAGAAGCACGTCAACGACATCGATCTCGAGATATCAGCCTTCACCCGCTACAGCTCGTTGCGTTTCTCCCCCGACTGGCTCGGCGACCTGTTGTTCAATGGCATCGCCCAGCAGGCCACGCGATCCGACGCCGCCTATGGCGTGCAAACCGACGGAAGCTGGCGGATCAACGACCAGCACACGCTGCGCTTCGGCTTCCTGGGACAGGACGAGACTACCACCGCCAACACCATCTCACAGGTGTTGCCGGTGGATGCCGCGGGCAACCAGACCTCCGATATGCCGCTGTCGATCCCGTTTGGCTCCAGCAACGCAGGCGGCCTGGGCGGCATCTACCTCCAGGACGAATGGCGCATCCTGCCGACGGTGACGATCAACGGCGGCCTGCGCTTCGATTGAGTGGATCAGTTCACCGACGAGCATCAGCTCAGCCCGCGGCTGAACGTCGTGTAGCAACCGGCCCACGGCACCTCGGTGCACGCCGGATTCGCGCGCTATTTCGTGCCGCCGCCATTCGAGCTGCTGGGATCCAACGCTCTCGCCGGCCTCGCCAACACCACCGCTGCTCCGGCGGTGACCGAGGACAGCCCGGTCAAGGCGGAGCGTTCGAACTA
>Ga0335072_10017420_pt1 | contig 10162 bp, 8 predicted proteins | sample Lox_Sample_21_FD_206725 | JGI IMG/M metagenome (GOLD analysis project Ga0335072, IMG submission 206725) | Soil microbial communities from Loxahatchee National Wildlife Refuge, Florida, United States - Lox_Sample_2.1 | ecosystem: Environmental > Terrestrial > Soil > Wetlands | place: USA: Florida...
GTCGTGCTGGAGCTGCTGATCCGGGTGCACCACGGGCGTGCCGAGTCGCTGTCTACCGCCGACCTGACCAGTCTGCGAGGCTAGCGATGCTCGTAGTGATCTTGTTGCTGCTCATCTTGCCGTTCGCGGCGGCTCTGGTGTCACTGCGTGCGCCGGCCGCCGTGACCGAGATCGTGACCGCCGCTACCGGCGTGGTCTGTTTCGGGCTGGTCCTCGCACTGGTCCCGGCGGCCGCGCACCGGAACCTCAGCTACCTGTCCTACCTGCGAATGGACGCGATCAGCACCGTTTTCCTGCTGGCCACTAGCTTCCTGTACGCCGCGGTCGCGCTGTACTCGATTGGCTACCTGGCCCCTAGCAGGCGACGGGGCGGGGCGGGCTACTCGCGCTACTCCAGGAGGTTCTACGCCGGGCTGAATCTCTTTGCCTGGACGATGCTGGCAGCGCCGCTCATGAGCAACCTGGCGCTGCTGTGGATCGCGGTCGAGATCACCACCGTGATCTCGGCCCTGCTGGTCGCGATCGAGGACACCGACGGGGCCGCCGAGGCGGCGTGGAAGTACATCCTGATTGCTTCGGCAGGTCTCGGCCTCGCGCTGCTCGCGACGATCTTCGCCTACTACGCCGGATCCCGGGTGCTCGGCGAGCACTACGACCTCTCGTTCATTCCGCTGCTACACGCGGGTGCCCGGCTGCCGCAGACCCCGGTCCGGCTTGCGTTCGTGCTGGCGGTGGTCGGGTTCGGCACCAAGATGGGCCTTGTGCCGGTGCATACGTGGCTGCCGGACGCGCACTCCGAGGCGCCAACTCCGGTGTCCGCGCTGCTGTCCGGATCGCTGCTCGCGGTCAGCTTCTACGCGATCCTGCGGTACTACCAGGTTGCGTCGGTGGTGCTCGGGCCGCGTTTCCCCCGCGACGTACTGCTGGTATTTGGGGTCGCGTCGCTGCTGCTCGCTGCGCTCTACCTGCTTGAGCAGCACAATGTGAAACGCATGCTGGCATATTCCAGCGTCGAGCACATGGGCATCCTGGCGATCGGGGTGAGCTTCGGCGCACCGATCGCGCTGGCAGGAGTGCTACTGCATGTGCTCGCGCACGCCGCGGCCAAGGGCAACGCGTTCATGGGTGCCGGGGTGCTGGTGCACAAGTTCGGCAGCAAGAGCATGTCTTCGATCACCGGCGGACTGGATCTGCTGCCGTGGAGCGGGCCGCTGTTCGGCATCGCGGTCCTCGCGCTGTGCGCGATGCCGCCTTTCGGCATCTTCCGCAGCGAATTCGAGATCGTGGAGGGTGGCTTCAGCGCCTCGTCCGATACTGCTGCCGCCATCTTGATCGTGCTGGTGACGATCGCGTTCTTCGGCCTGACGCTGGCCACCAACCGGATGCTGCTGACGCCCCGCCGGGCCGGGAACATCGGCAGCGGCGCGGCGCTCACCAGGGGCGAGCCTAGCGCGTGGATGGTGGTGCCTGTGGTCGCCGGGGTCGCCGTCCTGCTCGTCCTCGGCCTCCACCCGCCGGCTGAGCTGACCGGGCTGCTTTCCCGTGCGGTTCACCAGCTGGAGGTGGGCGCGTGAACTCGGACGTGATCACGGTCGCCAGGCTGTCCGGCGATGTGACCGCGCTGTGGTACGAGGTGGCCGCCCGGGTGGCGGCGGGTCACAGGTTCGCGGGCCTTTTCGGCACCGTCCGCCCGGAAGGTCTGGTGTTCTCCGCGCACCTGGTCGGCGGCGATGGCGTGACGGTGGCAGAAGCCGTGCTGCCCGCGACGGCCACCAGCTACCCGGCGCTGACGCCGCGGCTCGGCGCCGCGTTCTGGTACGAACGCGAGATCGCCGACATGTTCGGCGTGATCCCGCAGGGTCATCCGCGTCCCGAACCGCTGCTGCTGCCGCAGCCGCCGGAGGGCGCGCTACGGCCGAGACCGGGTGAGACCGGGGGGCCGGCCGTGATCGAGCCTGATCCCTACGCGCTGCCGCTGCACGTGGTCGGCCCTGGGCTGTTCACGATCCCGCATGGCCCGGTCCGATCGGGTGTGTTGGAGTCGATCGAGTACCTCGTCGAGACGCCGGGCGAGGACATACCGCATCTGAACATGCGCGTGTTCTACAAGCACCGAGGGCTGGAGAAGCGGTTCGAGGAGATGACCGCCGCGGACGGCGTACTGCTGGCCGAGCGTGTCGAGGGCACCGCGACGGTCGCGCACGCGCTGGCCTACTGCCACGCCCTGGAGCAAGTTTGCGGCATCGAGGTCCCTTGGCCCGCGGCGTTGGTGCGGGTGCTGCACGCCGAGCTCGAACGGCTGGCCTCTCACCTGGACGTCGCGTTCCGGCTCGCGGATGGCGCCGGGCTGGCCGTGGCCACGGCCCGGTTCGCCTCTCACAAGGAGCATGTGATGCGCCTGGTGAGCCGGGCCTGCGGAAACAGGTTCGGGCGCCGGGTGGTCGTGCCGGGCGGCGTCAGCCGCCTGCCGCTCGCATCGCCCGCAGACCTGCTGGCCGACATAGGCCGGCTGGACAAGGCGATCAGCAGCGACGTCGCCGCGCTGATGGGCACGGCGTCGTTCTTGGACCGGCTGCGCCGCACCGGCGTCCTCAGTCCTGAGCGCGCCCGCGAACATGGCGCGCTGGGCCCGATCGGCAAGGCGTCGGGTTACTCGGACGACACCCGCCAGCACCGGCCATACGACGCCTACCCGTCGCTTGGACTGCGCGAGCCCGCCCCGCGGGGCGCCGGGGACGCGCTGGACCGGCTGTGGGTCCGCTGGGACGAGGTCGCCCAGTCCTTGCACCTGCTCCGCCAGGTGGCCGACGAGCTTGCCGACGCGCCTGACGGACCGGTGCGGGCGCACTGTGACCCCGCGGCCGGGCGGGCGGTCGGCTGGGCCGAGGCCCCTCAGGGCGAGGTGCTCTACGACCTGCGGCTGGAAGGCGGTCGCCTGGCTCGCTGCCGGCCCAGATCGGCGTCGTTTCACAACCTGGTGCTGATGCACGAGATGTTCCACAGCGACATCCTTACTGACTTCCCGTTTATCGAGGCCAGCCTCGGGCTGTCCGTGGCGGGGGTGAGTCGCTGATGTGGGCGCTGCGAGGACTTCGGAACGGAGTGGTCACCACCCGCTGGCCGTCCAGGCCCGATCCGTACACCGTGGCGGTGGCCGGGCCTGCCACCGTGCTCGATGCTCATCCCGCTGCCGACGGCGGAGCGCTCGAGGCCCTGTGTCCGACCGGCGCGATCACTCGCGCCGAGGATCCGGCGGGCAACGGTGCCGTGCGTCTCGACCAGGGCAAGTGTGTGCTCTGCGGCCGTTGCGTGGCGGCGCGGCCCGACGTGTTCGGCTGGTCGACTGGGCCCGCGGCCGCCGCTGTCCAGCGGTCCGGCCTGGTGGTTCCCGAGCTCCCCGAGTCGCCGGAGCGCCTGGCCGAGCTGCAGGACCGGCTGCGCACCAAGACCGCGGCGCTGCGCCGTTCGGTGCACCTGCGGCACGTCGACGCCGGGTCTGACGGCAGCGAGGAATGGGAGATCCTCGCGTTGGCGAACCCGGTCTACGATCTGCACCGGCTCGGCATCTTCTTCACGGCCAGCCCCAGGCACGCGGACATCCTGCTGGCTACCGGCGCAGGCGCGCGGGGCATGACCGAGCCGCTGCGCCGTACCTACGACGCGATGCCCGAACCGAAGATCGTAATCGCGGTGGGCACCGATGCGGTGAGCGGCGGGTTGGCGGCACCGTCCTACGCGGTGACCGGAGGGATCGGCGACACCGTGCCCGTGGACGTCTGGTTGCCAGGCTCGCCGCCGACCCCGTTCAGCATCCTGCACGCGCTGCTGCTCGCGATCGGGCGGGTGCCCGCCTCATCCAGCGAGCTCGAGTACGGCAAAGGAGGACAGCGGTGAGTGGGTTCTCGGCCGTGCTTGCCGCGGGTCTTGCCCTATTCGCCCTTGCGGCCGTCCTGGACTTGGCGGCCGGGGCGAAGTCGCGCCTGGTTGCCTCGCTGCCTTACCTGGCTGGCGCAGCAGGATCGGTATGCCTAGTCGTGGGCGGCGCCGGGGCGCTGGCCGGCCATCAGGCCCGGGTGTGGCCGGCTGGCGTGCTCGGGTCCGGCACCCTGGGGCTAGCGGCCGACCGGCTCTCCGGGCTCTTCCTGGTCTTCGCGTTCGGTGCTGCGGCGTGGGTATCGCTCGGCTTCGCGGGCTGGGCGCACCAGGACGGAACCACCCGTCGCGGACTCGGCGCATGCTACGCGCTCACGCTCGCCGCCGTAGCGGTGTTCCTAATCGCGCGCGACGCGTTCACGCTGCTGTTCTCCTGGGAGATGCTGACGCTCGCGTTCTATCTGCTGGCCGGGTTCGAGCGCGGCAAGCACGACCGCCCGCCTGCCGCGCTGGTGACGCTCGCGTTCGGCAAGAGCAGCGGCATGGCGCTGCTGGCCGGATTGCTGCTGCTAGCGGCCCGCTCCGGCTCGCTGTCCGTGGCCAGCTTCGCGCACGTGCCGCCAGGCGGAGTCCGCACCACGGCGGAGGCGCTGCTGATGCTTGGCTTCGTGATCAAGGTCGGCCTGGTCCCGTTCCAGATCTGGCTGCCGCGCGGTTATGCGGCCGCGCCCGGACCCGCCCGGGCCGTGATGGCGGGTGTAGCGGTCAACGTGGGCTTCTATGGGCTGTGGCGCACGCTGGCGGTGCTCGGCGCGCCGCCAGCCTGGCTGATCGGTCTCATCCTCATCCTCGCTGCGCTGACAGCTCTACTCGGCATTTCGCACGCGGCCGTGCAGATCGGCCTGCTACGGGTGATCGCGTACTCGAGCGTAGAGAACGCCGGGCTGATCCTGGCCGGGTTCGGTGTGGCGATGGTCGGCGCGGCCATAGGCGACCGGATCCTGATCGCCGCGGGCCTGCTGGCGGCGACCCTGCAGATGATCGCGCACACCGCCGCGAAGTCACTCCTGTTCACCGCCGCCGCGGGCATCGAGTCGGTGTTCGGTACAGACGATCTCGATGCGGTACGTGGCGTTGCGCGGTTGTCGCGATGGCGTGGCATCGGCCTCGCGGTTGGTGGGCTGACGCTGGCTGGTTTGCCGCCGACCTCCGGGTTCGTCTCCGAATGGTTCCTGTTCGAGGCGCTGATGCAGCAGTTTCGGGTGCCGGGACTCGGGTTCCGGCTGGTGCTCGCGGTCGTGGGCGCGGCGGTGGCGCTCACCGCGGGCTTCGCCGGGGTTACGTTCGTCCGGCTGGTCGGCATGGTCGTGCTCGGCCAGCCGCGGCCGGGCGCCGCCGATCTGGGTCTACGGGACTATCGCATCGGCGGCCGGGCCGCGATCGTGGGGCTCGGCGCAGCCTGCCTGGTCTTGGCGGCGCTGACGCCGCTGGAGATCCGGGTCATTGCCGCCGGCCTCTCCCCGATCGTGCCCGCGTCGCTGACCAACGGCGCGCTGAAGTCGCCCTGGGTGCTGCAGCCGGTGTTTGCCGGGTTCTCGATCCTCTCGCCGTCCTGGCTGTGGATCGCGATGCCGGCCCTCTTCGTGATCGTGCTGCTGCTCGCCGCGGGCCTGTCGGGCCGCAGGCTGTTCCGGGTCCGGCGGGTGCCCGCGTGGCGCTCAGCGACCGCGGGCGTGACCGGGTCGGCTCGTTATACGGTGTTCGGCTTTGCCAACCCGACGCGGCGGGTGCTGGCTACCGTGCTGCACACGAGGACCGAGGTCCGGCGGCTTTCTCCCGGCGGCAGCGCGAGCGCCACGGCGGTGGCCGATGGCGGTGGGCAAGACACGGCCGCGCACGTCGGCTACGCATCGGACGTAATCGAACCGGCCGAACAGTACCTGTACCGGCCGCTGCTGAGGCCACTGCTCTGGCTCGGGCGGGTGGCCACGCGGCTTCAGTCCGGTCGCCTGGACGCATACCTCGCCTACATGCTTGTCGCGCTCGTTGCGGTACTTGCCGTGGTCATCGCGCTAGCCTGAGCTGTCCCGCGAGGCTGGACGCGAGTTGATCCCCGGCAACCACTTGTGACCGTCCCCTCCGCCGCTCACAATGGCCGTGGCGATGAGGCTCGCCGTAATCGCGGGATGACAGCTCGCTGATGGCCTCTACTTAGTGACATCCGCACTGTGCTGGAGGAGGTCATGATGGCGAGATCGGCGGCGAGGCCGAGGTGACCCCGTGACTGCGGGCCCGTTTCGCCGGGTGCTGGTCGGCTGGGACGCTTCGGCCGATGCCACGGAGGCGCTCAGCGCGGCGGCGGCGATCGTCCGTGCAGGCGCAGGCCACGTGGTGGCGCTGACGGTTGTGCCGGACGCGCGGGGGAGCGGGGCAGCGGGGCAGCGAGCGAGCGAGTTCGCCATCAGGCGACGCGCCGAGGACCGGTTCGAGCGGATGCGCGAGTCGGCGGCCGCCGGTGTCCGGATGAGCCTGCACATCGTGGAGGACCGGCAGGTCGGCCGGGCCGTGTGCACGTACGCGGCCGAACACGGCTTCGACTTGCTGGTGCTCGGCAGGCACGGCGACGGTGCGGTGCGGCGCACGCGGCTAGGCCGGGTCGCCGAGGCGGCGGCCAAGGACAGCGTCGTCCCGGTGCTGCTGCTCAGCGCTGAGTGACGCTCGGCGCGGCCAGCCTCAGGGCGCCAGAGCGGCTGCGATGCGCCGCACGATCTCGGTGAGAATTGGCTGCGGGGTGGCGAAGTTCAGCCGGAACGCGCCCGCGTCGGCGGTGCCGAAGGCGGGCCCGTCTACGACAGTGACGTGTCCCCGTTCGGTGACAAGTTCGCCGGGCGACCGCGGCAGGTCCAACGCGGTGCAGTCGAGCCAGGCGAGGTAGGTGCCATCGGGAGGGCGGAAGCGTACCTGGGGCAGATGTCGGCTGAGGAGGTCGGCGAGCAGGTGGCGGCTGTCGTCGAGGTAGCTGACGATCTGGTCCAGCCAGGCTTCTCCGTATCGGAACGCGGCGATGTTCGCGACGACGCCGGGGTTGCTGGCGCCGTGTGTGGCAAAGAAGGCCAGCTCATCCCAGTGCCGCCGGTCGGTCTCATTGCTGAGGATTACCTGGGCGCACTTGAGGCCGGGCAGGTTCCACGCCTTGGAGGCGGACGTCGCGGTCAGCGTGTGCGCTGCGGCGGCCCCGGAGGTGGATGCGTACGGGATGTGCCGGTTCCCTGGGTAGACCAGCGGGCCGTGGATCTCGTCGGCGAAGACCCGGCCGCCACGGGAGTCGACAACGCCGGTCAGCTGCGCCATCTCGGCCACCGTGAACACTCGCCCGAGCGGGTTGTACGGGTTGCAGAAGATCAGCAGTTGCCCGCCGCGCCGGAACGCGTCGTCGATCGCGTCGAGGTCAAGCGTGAAGAAACCAGTGTCGTCCCCGCGCATCCGCACCTGGACGATCTCGCGGCCGAGAAAGCCTGGCATGGCGAGGAACGGCATGTACGCGGGCGTGGGCAGGATCACCGGGGAGCCCGGGCGCGAGAAGTGCGTGATCGCGACCTGCAGCGCCCTGAGAACGTCCGGCACGTGCCGGACCTGCGCGGGATCGACGTCCCAGCCGTAGCGGGTCCGCTGGAACTGGGCGCATGCCGCGGCGAGCTCGTCGGCCAGCGGAGGCGGCAGGTAGCCGAACCTGGCCTCGGCCGACAGCCCGGCGAGGGCGTCGAGGATCGCCGGGGCCGCGCCAAAGTCCATCTCCGCGACGCCCGCGCCGAACCCGCCCGGACCCGGGACCGTCCACTTGAGGCTGCCGCGGGCGCGAAGCTCGGCCACGGTGGTGGCGTCGATGACGTCTGCGAAAGTCAACGAGGACGGCACCCGCCGTAGATGACGTTGTCGAGCTGTTTCCAGTAGACGTCGACGCCGCAGAACCCGGCCGACCGCAGATAGCCGAGCTGCTGGTCAAGCGGGCTGATGTAGCGGACGTGGTTCTCCCAGCGGGCCAGCTCCTCGGGCGTGCGGTGCAGGCGCCTGGCCGCCGTTTCGGGATCGTCGAGGTCGCCGGCCCTCTGCCAGGCGGCCTCCACGACCGGATCGTCCGTGCGCACCGGGTCGTAGTTCAGGTACCAGCCGCCCGGTGCGAGGCGGGCGAAGATCTCGGTGAACAGGCCCTTCTTGCGTTCGTCGGGCAGGTGGTGCACGCACATCGAGGTCACCACCGCGTCCAGCGTCGCCGGGACCGCTTCGGGCCACTCGCCGGCCAGCATGTCGAAATCCACGTAGCGGTAGCGCCCGGCGAACGGCTGCATGTCGCGCTCGCCCGCGCGCATCATCTCGGACGAGAAGTCGGCGAGGATCGCCACCGCGCCCGGGTGGTGCGCGAGGATCGAGCGCGACGCGGCGCCGGTGCCCGCTCCCAGGTCCAGGAACGTGAACGAATCCTGCGCGCCGAAGGGCAGCAGCAGTGCCATGAGCCGCCGCTGCGCCGCGTGCCTCGGTTCCTGGCGCTCCGCCTCCGCCGTCCACTTCCGGATGATCTCCGGGGACTGCCAGATGGCCGCGTTGGTGTCCGGTTCCGACCGCTCCATGCGCAGAAGGCTACCGAGCCCCCGGGCGCGTCAAGGTTGCCAGGTCCGGAGTTGTCCCGTGTATCCTGAAGAAGTAACGCGATGAGGCTCGCGCAACGCCTGTGCCTTGTTATGCGGCCTGGGCTAATGGCCTCTACCTGCACGGACGCCCTGAGCGTCGCCGACAGGCGGAGGTCATTTTGTCTGTTCCGGTCCTGATCCAGGTCCTGCAAAGCCTCGTGGTCTTGTGCTTCGCACCGCTGTACGCGGGGGTGCTCACCCGAGCCGAGGCGATGCTCGCGTCCCGGCGCGGCCCGAGCGTGCTGCAGCCGTACCGGGACCTGGCCAAGCTGCTGCGCAAGGGCAGCGTGACCAGCGATCAGGCATCGTGGATCTTCCGGATTACCCCGTTTGTTGCATTCTCGTGTTACCTGACGGTGTCCGTGATCGTGCCAATCATCACGAACACGCCGCTGCCGCTCGCGTTCCTCGCCGATCTGATCGGCGGTGCCTTCGTGCTGACTCTGGCCAGCTTCATGACCTCGCTGGCCGGGCTGGATACCGCGAGCCCGCCCGGTGGCCTCGGGGCGAGCCGAGCCAGCTGGGTTGGCAGCATGGCCGAGCCAGCGCTGATCCTGGTCTTCTTCACCGTCGGCGCTGTCTCCGCATCCGACAACCCATATCTGATGAACCATGCGATCGCTTCCTCGCCGTACGCGCTGGTGCTGCCCACCCATGTGCTCGGCCTCGTGGCGTTTTTCATGATCGTCCTGGTGGAGAACGGACGGATTCCGATTGACAACCCGGGCGGAACCACCGAGATCTCGATGATCGAGGAGAACCGGGTGCTCGAGTACTCGGGCCGCGGGTATGCACTGATGAAGTGGGGGAGCTGGATGAAGCTCTTCCTGATGTCCTCGATCTTCATGAACGTGTTCGTGATTCCTTGGGGCCTCGGCACCTCGGCAGACCTGCCGTCGGCGCTGCTAGCGATCCCGATCCTGCTCGGTAAGCTCGCCCTGTGCGGCCTGGCGATCGTGGTCATCGACACCTCGTTCGCCAAGCTGCGTTTCTTTCGCATCGCGGAATTCCTGGGTGCATCGTTCCTACTGGCCCTGGTCGGTGTCGCCACGTCCTACGTGATCGGGGCGTAAACCGATGCAGAGCCTGTCAGCCACCAGCGCCGCAGGTGTGCTGCTCGACCTGTCCGGCGTACTGATTCTGCTGCTGTCGTTCGCATGCCTGGGCTCCAAGCTGTTTAACAGGTACCTGACCTACTACGGCGCCCAGTCGGTGGTGCTGTCGTTCGCCGCCGGTGTCGCCGCCTACGCGTTCGGAAGCATCGAGCTGTGGATTCTGGCCGTGGCCACCCTCGCGATCAAGGGCATCGGGATCCCGGTGTCCGCACGCCGGCTGCTCATCCAGCGGCTGGAGCTCAAGCGAGACGCCGCGCTGTCCACCGGCCTGTCGACGTCGCTGATCGCGGGCGGGGCGCTGACCGCATTCGCGTACCTGGTGACCCGGCCGCAGTTGCTGCCGCATGGCCTGGTGGCCGCCGCCGTGGTTCCGTTGTCCACCGCGGTGATCCTGCTTGGTGGGCTGTCCATGGTCGTCCGGCGGCACACCGTGGCCCAGCTGATCGGCTGGCTGATCGTGGAGAACGGGGTTTTCCTCGGCGCGATCAC
>Ga0335072_10017421_pt1 | contig 10161 bp, 8 predicted proteins | sample Lox_Sample_21_FD_206725 | JGI IMG/M metagenome (GOLD analysis project Ga0335072, IMG submission 206725) | Soil microbial communities from Loxahatchee National Wildlife Refuge, Florida, United States - Lox_Sample_2.1 | ecosystem: Environmental > Terrestrial > Soil > Wetlands | place: USA: Florida...
CGCTCGACGGCACCGAGCTCACCCGGCTGGACCTGCGCGACCTCGAGCGGCGGTACGGCTCTCCTTACATGGTCATCCACCGCAGCGACCTGCACGGCCTGTTCCTGCGAGCCTGCCAGCAGGCCGGGGTCGACCTGCGGACCAGCCAGCACGTCGTGGCCTACTCGAGCACCCCCGGTGGCGGCCGGGTTGAGCTCGCCGACGGGACGGTCGCCGAGGCGCCGCTCGTGATCGCCGCCGACGGGCTGCACTCGATCGCCCGCCGGCTGCTCGTGGACGACGAGCCGGTCAACTCGGCCTACGTCGCTTACCGGGGCACGATCCCGATCGCGATCGCGGCGGCCAACGGGGCCGCCCTGGACAGCGTGGTCGTCTACATCGGCCCGCGCTGCCACTTCGTGCAGTACCCGCTGCGTGGCGGTGAGCTGTTCAACCAGGTCGCGGTGTTCGAGTCGGCCAGGGCCCGGGCCGGCCAGCAGGACTGGGGCACACCGGACGAGCTGGACGCCGCGTTCGCGGGCGCCTGTGCCAGCATCCGCCGCGGCCTGCCCCACCTGTGGCGAGACCGCTGGTGGCGGATGTTCGACCGCGACCCCATCAGCCGCTGGGTCCACGGGAACATCGCGCTGCTCGGCGACGCCGCTCACCCGCCGCTGCAGTACATCGCCCAGGGCGCGATCATGGCGATCGAGGACGGCTGGGTACTGTCCTGGCATGTCGGCCGGGCCGGGATAGGCCCGGCCGCGCTGGCCGCCTACGAGGCGGTCCGGGCCGAGCACTGCCGCCGAGTACTGCTCACCTCCCGCGCCTGGGGCGAGCTGTGGCACCTAGACGGCCAGCGCCGCGAGCACCGCAACGAGATCCTCCGCGCGCGGGCCACCGGCGACTACTCGTTCGTCGACTGGCTCTACGGCCCGACCGCGCTAACCCCGGCCCAGGAGGCCGAGATGTTCACGGCCATCCCGCTGTCGCCGCCGCCGGGCAGCCCTACTTGATCAGCGCGTGGATCGCGTCGTGGCGCGAACGGCCCTCGGTCAGCAGCTTCCTCATGGACTCCCAGGTGGCGGCGGGCTGACCGGACCACAGCTCCTCGATCACGCGGCTCGCGCCATCGGTCAGGTCCTCGCGGGTCTGCCCGCTGTCCAGGCTGCACTGCGCGAACTCCTGCGCGGCCATCTCGGCCCGGGCCGCCGGACTGGTCACGTCCATCGCCGGGATGCCCTCGTCGCTGATCTCCGGGAGCGGGACGGCGACCGTCCGGCGGGTGACCGCCGCGCTCAGCTCGGTGACGTTGGCCTCGCTGGTGGCAAGGTCGCTCACGTATGCCCTGGCCAGGACCGTGCGCGGGTCGTCGTAGGCGGCGGGGAACTCCTCCAGGGCCTTGGGCACGGCCGCCAGCAGTTGCTCGGTGGCCCGCTCATCCAGGCCCTGGTTTCCGGCCGCCCACGTGATCCACGCGGTGACCGCCGGTTCCATCCCGGCCCGCTGGGCGTCGGTCAGCTCGAACGAGCTGGCCACGTGGCCCAGCATCGCCGCGAGCTTGCGCGGTCCTACCTGGGCCGGGGCCTCGCTGGCGATCCGGCCGCTGTAGCCGGTCAGCGCCTGCGCCCAGAACCGGGCGCTGCCCGCGTCCCCGGCCTCCTCGGCCTGCGGGCTGGCCAGGAACGCCTCGACGGCCGCGACGCGGTCATCGGCGGAGTACGACTTGATCCCGTCGCCCGGCGAGTCCTCGGGAACGGGCAGGCGCTTGACGTGCGCCCGGGCCAGCGGCAGGAACGTCAGCGAGCTCGGGGTCAGGCCGCGGCCGCCCGTCTGGGCGGCCCGGGCCAGCGGCTCCTCAACCAGGATGCGCGCGACGGCCAGCGAGACCTGATCGGTGCGCTCAAGCGGGCTGCCCTCACCGTTGATGGCCGCCACGAGCTGCTCAGACTCGGGACTTATCCCGATCACCGTGGCCGTCGGCAGCACCGTCCTGTCGATCCTGACCAGCAGCCCGTGCCGCTTGTCCCCGTAGGCGAACGTGATGACGACCGCCTCCTCGTCGCCAAACACGTTGTACCTGTGCCATGCCTGACCGGGAACTGGCTTGCCGATCTCCGTCACCCAGCTCGGCGGGTAGACGCCGCCCGCGGTGATCTCGCGCAGCGCGCCACTGGCCATCTTCTTGACGCTCGGCGAGCCGAAGGCCATCAGCAGCCGGTAGAACGCCGCCGCCGACGACAAGGGCGGCCTGCGAGCGGCCGCCCCGATAAGGGCGGCGACGAACTCCTGCGCGTCGGCCCGCGTCCCCCCGTTCAGCGCGGGCAGCGCCAGCAGCCCGGACACCTGCACTTCGGCGTCGAGGAGACTTCCCGTATCCAGGACTCCCCACAGCTCAGCGAGAGCCTCGTCCATGCTCGGGCCGGTGCCCGCCGGAGAAGCCGTGGAGGCCGGAGGAGAAGTGGTGCCCTGCCGCTTGTTCGTGCTCACCCGCCCCAGGGTATCGCCTGGCCACGACGGCCTCGCGGGGAGCGGCCCGCTATCCCCAGATCGCCTGGGCGGCCTCGAGGACCAGCTCGAGCTTGGCCTTCTGCTGGTCACGAGTTAGCTGGTTGCCGCCACTCGTCGACGCGAACCCGCACTGCGGACTGATCGCCAGGTTCTCGCCGTCCACGTACCTAGAGGCCTCATCCACCCGCCGCCGCAGATCATCCATAGACTCAAGCACGGGCGACTTTGAAGTAATTAGGCCCAGAACGACCGTCCTGCCCGGTGGCACGAACCGTAGCGGCTCGAACCCGCCGGCCCGCTCCGTGTCGAACTCGAGCAGGAAGCGGTCCACGGGCACCTCGGCGAACAGCCGCTCGGCGACTGGCTCGTAGCTGCCGCTGGCCATGTGGGCGCTGCGGTTGTTGCCCCGGCAGATGTGCATGCCCACCGTGACCGTCGGGTCCTTGGCCTTGACTCCGGCGACGATCGCCGTGTCCGCCCGCACGGACGCGTCCAGGATGACCCCGGCCGGGACGCCGCTGCCCGTGGCCTCGCGGAACTTTCGGTCCATGACCTGGTTGTAGGACAGCGAGTCGAGCTGGACCCAGCGAGTGCCGATATCGACGAGCCCGCCGATCTCCTCGACCTGGAGCCGCACCAGGTCCTCGGTCAGTTCGATCGGCGTCGGGTAGACGGCCGAGCTGATCTCTGGCCGCCACACCATGCCGCCCATCGCCGCGCTCATCAGCGTGACCTTGAAGCTGCCCGGGGCGCGGGCCGCCATGTACGCGGCCTCGACGGCGGTGAGGTTCTGCTTCTGGTACACCCGCTCGCTCGCGACGAGCAGGTCGAAGTCGGTCTCCTCCTGGGGCGGTACCTCCCCGTCCTCGCGGCGCCAGATGACCCCGTCGGGATTCCCGTAGGAGCTCATCCCGCCGATCGACTCAAGCAGCCCGGCCATCCAGTTGTTCCTGCGCACCTCACCGTCGGTGAAGACCGGTATCCCCACCGCCTGCTGCATGGCGATGTTCTCGTCGGCGGCCCGGTCCTCGGCCTGGCGCAGCTCGGCCAGGCTGGCCGCGCCCGCCTGGTACTTCGCCTTCGTCTCCAGCAGCCAGGGTGGCCGCAGCAGGCTGCCAACGTGCTCGGCGTGGATGTCCGTGGCCATGGAACCGTCTCCTCACGGGGACTCGTGCCGGGAACCGTGCCCTCACTGTCCCGCGCCTGGCCGGCCCCGTCCATGGTCCCGGCACCGAATCAGCCCGCGGGCCGATGGTGACCCGCCCCAAACCGTCGCGCCATTTATCGTGATGCGAGCGTGTTGTCCGAGTTATAAGGTACAGATCGTTTTTCTGTACGGTTTCAGTCGGGGCTTGGGGCCATTGGGGGACGACTGTCGGAAAGGTAGCTTGATGTCATCTGACGTGCCCGCGTCTGTTCCTGATCCGGTTTCCGCACCAGACGCGGTGCCTCAGCCAACCTGGTCGGTCGCGCCGCCGCCCTGGCAAGTCACTCCGTCGCCGCCCCGGCAGCGGCCCAAGCCGCCCAAGTGGCTGCTACCCGCGGGGGCCGGGGTCCTGGCGATCATCCTCGTCGTCGGCCTTGTCATCTGGGCGCCGTGGAGTCCGCGACCGGTCGCGCCCGCCACCCTGACCGCCACGTCGCCCACCGGGACGAGCATCCGGCTGTCCTGGCCAGTCCCCAAGGGCGGTGCCACCCCCGATCACTACGTGATCCTGCGCGACGGCGCCAAGGTGGCGGAGGTGCCGGCCAGCGCGACATCCTGGACCAACACCGGGCTGATGCCGGGCGACCGGTTCAAGTACGAGGTCGCGACCCAGGGCGACGGCCGGCAGTCCGGGCCGTCTCCCGTCGCCAGCGTGACCACGCTGGCCCCCAGCCCGGTCGGGCTGAAGGTCTCCGCGAACTACAGCACGGCCACGCTGACCTGGAAGCCGTCGCCCCTCGGCCCGGCGCCCGACAAGTACGAGGTCTACAACGGCCCCAACCAGGTCACGACGGTCAGCGGATCGACCACGTCCTACGTCGCCCAGGGACAGTCGCAGGGCGCGGCCTTCCAGTACACGGTGGTCGCGGAGTGGGGAACGGCCAAGTCCGCGCCGTCCGCGGCCGACATCGGGTCGATCCGCTCGGCGCCACTGAACGCCCTGGTGAACGTGAACGTCACGCCAACCAGCATCCCGTCCGGCGGGACCGGGGCGACCGTCGGCAAGGCCCTTCCCGAGTCCTGGTACTTCACACCGCAATGCGCCGCGAACGCCTGCACGATGACCGTTGAGGTGGCCATCCCAGCGGCTGATAGCGACACGGGCTCCTACAACATCAAGGTGAGCCCATCCGGCGCGAACTACACCGGCAGCATCAAGGCGAAGTTCGCCAAGTGCTCAACGACCCAGACCACCGACACCATCGCGGTCACCCTGACCCCTGACAAGAGCGGCATTTCCAACGGGGCCTGGGGCAAGTGGACCGGCACCCTGGTCGCCACCATGCCGTACACCAGCATGAGCTCGGGCTACTACTGCCCCGAGCAGAGCTGGGACTTCAACGTGTCCTCGACGGGGAGCTAGTAGAACTCGAAGTACTCGCGGGTCTCCCAGTCGGTGACGGTGGAATGCGGATCGCCGACTGGGCTGCCCGCCTCCGACAGCTGCGCTAGGTGCTCCTCATACCGCTTGACCTCGGCCCGCTTCAGCATGACCAGGTAGTCGATGAACGTGTCACCGAACGCCTTGCGGTAGAAGCTGTCGCCGTCAAGCGCGTCGACCGCCTCGGCCAGTGAGGCAGGCAACCGGGGCAAGTCCACGGCGTAGGGGTCGGCCTCTACCGGGGTCGGCGGGGTGAGTCCCCTGGTCATGCCATCCAGGCCGGCCGCGATGTTCGACGCCATGTACAGGTACGGGTTAGCGGCCGGCTCCCCGCTGCGCATTTCCACGTGCGAGCCGGTGTCGCCCGGCGACCCTTGCACCCGGACGAGCACGCCCCGGTTCTCCACCCCCCAGCAGACCCGGTCGGGGGCGAACGAGTAGGGCCGGTACCGCTTGTAGCCGTTGACAGTCGGGGCGGCGAACGGCAGCGCCGGGATCGCGTGCTCAAGCAGCCCCGCCACGTAGCCGCGGCCCAGTTCCGACAGCGCGTCACCGTCGGCGCCGTCGGCCTCCTCGATGGCGAACACGTTCTTGCCGCTTCCCTGGTCGGCCAGCGACTGGTGCAGGTGCCAGCCGCAGGGAAACGAGTTGGCCAGGGCCGGGCGGCACATGAACGTGGCCAGCAGGCCCCGGCGCTGGCACATCTGCTTGACCGCCGACCGGAACAGCACCGCGTTGTCGGCCGCCGCCAGGCCGGTCATCGGAGCGAAGGAGAACTCGATCTGGCCGGGTCCCCACTCGTCTTCCATCGACCGCGGCGGCATCCCGAGGGCGTCCAGCCCGTCCCGCAGCACCTCAAGCGTGCTCGCCACCGAGTCGAGCCGCACCTCCGACAGGTACTGGTAGCCCAGCTGGAAGACGCTGACCGGCGGGGGCGGCGGAGAGAACCCGGCGTCCTGCGGCGATCGCCGGTAGCCAGGGTCAACGGCCACGATGTGAAACTCGATCTCAAGGCCCGCCACGAAGTCATATCCCTTGCCGGCCAGCGCGGCCAGCTGCCGCTTCAGCAGGCCGCGGGCATCGAGCGGGACCGGCTGGCCATTGCCGAAGTAGGCGTCGCACAGCATCCAGCCGGTGCGGTCGGCCCAGGGCAGGACCCGGAACGTGGCCGGATCCGGCACGAGCACCACGTCGGGGAACCCGGTGAACTCGGGGATGCCGAAGCCGCCACCGGCCGCGAACGGGGGGACGAAGACGTTGTTGCCGGTGTCCATGCTGTAGATCGCGCCCGAGAAATCCAGCCCGTTGCTCAGCGCCGTGATCGCCGCCTCAGGGGACAGCGCCTTAGCCCGCGGCTGGCCATGCTGATCGACCACCACCAGCCGGACGGTGCGCAGGTCCAGGTCACGGATCTGCGCGGCGACATGCTGGGCACGGGCCGCCTCGGCCGGCGGTCGCAGCTCGTGGCGTGTGACGAAGCCCGGCTGGCCGACGCCCGCGTGGAGTCGATCACTCATGAATATGAGTTTCCACCAGATGGGCTGGAAGCAACAGGGGAGATATGTTACGTATCACGCGACGCCGCACAAATGGGAGACCAGTCGAGTGGCAACTGAGCAAACTCGCAGGGAGCTCGCCGACGAGCTGTGGGAATCCGAGCATTCACGTAAGCCTATCGAGCCACTCACCCGTCGCCACCAGGACCTGTCCGTGGCGGACGCGTACGCCATCCAGTCCCTCAACGTCTCCAGGCACCAGTCCGGTGGCGCCCGGTTCGTCGGGCGCAAGGTCGGCCTCACCTCCCTGCCGATGCAGCAGCTGCTCGGCGTGGATGAGCCCGACTTTGGTGTGCTGCTCGACCACATGGCCGTCGAGGATGGCGACGAGGTGGCCCTGGGCCGGCTGCTGCAGCCGCGCATCGAGGCCGAGGTCGCCCTGATCATGGAGCGTGATCTCGAAGGGCCTGGCGTCACCGCCGCCCGGGCGCTGACCGCCATCGCCGGGGCGCTGCCCGCCCTCGAGATCGTCGACAGCCGCGTCGCCAACTGGGAGATCAAGCTGGTCGACACGATCGCCGACAACGCGTCGAGCGCCCTGTTCGTCGTGGGCGGCAACATCCGCCCGCTGACCGGCATCGACCCCCGGCTCATCGGCGTGGTCGTCTCCCGCAATGGCGCGCTGGCCGAGACCGGCGCGGGCGCGGCCGCGCTCGGCAACCCGGTGCGCTGCGTGGCCTGGCTGGCCAACAACCTCGCCACCTTCGGTGAGAGCCTGCACGCCGGCGACATCATCCTGCCGGGTGCCGTGCACAAGATGATTCCCGTCGGGCCCGGCGACGCGTTCCGCGCCGAATTCGCCCACCTGGGCAGCGTGGCCGTGCGGTTCTCCGCTTAGGCCAGCAGGCGGACCAGGGCCGCGATCCCGACGCAGACGATGATGACCCGCAGGGCCCAGGGCGGCAGCCGTCGGCCGACGCGCGCCCCGACCTGCCCGCCGATGATCGCCCCGGCCGCGATCAGCCCCGCCGCCGTCCATTCGACGTGCGTGGCGAGGATGAAGACGACCGCCGCGACCGCGTTGACGATGCAGGCCAGCACGTTCTTGACCGCGTTGATCCGCTGCAGGCTGTCGCTGAAGGTGATGCCGAACAGGCCAAGCAGCAAGATGCCCTGTGCGGCCCCGAAGTAGCCGCCGTAGATCCCCATCAGGAACACCAGGACCCAGACGACCGGCCCGCCGAGCTGAAGGTGCTCAGCATCGTCGCCAGCACCCGGCCGGCTTCGCTGGCGGGCCGCCACCTGCCTGGCCAGCCACGGCTGGCCGACCACCATGATCAGGGCGACGGCGATCAGCGCGGGCACGATCGCCTTGAACGCGGACTGCGGCAGCACCAGCAGGAGGATCGCACCGACCAGGCCGCCAAGCAGCGACGCGAGCCCGAGCCGCAGCACCCGGGGTCGCTGGCCCGCAAGCTCCCGGCGGTAGCCGTAGATGCCGGACAGCACGCCCGGCACCAGGCCCACGTTGTTGCTGACGTTGGCCAGCACCGGCGGGAAGCCGAACCCGAGCAGCGTCGGGAACGTGATCAGCGTGCCCGATCCGACCACCGTGTTGATGGTCCCCGCCGCCAGGCCGGCCCCGAAGATCGCGAGGGCTTCGACGGCGGCATGACTCACCGTTTCACGGTACCGTTAGGACCGCTAACGGTATATGTGACCCTTGTCGCAGCCGCGATCAACGCGGTCGTGCCGTGCGACCACCGGGCGGGTGGCCACGTCGGTGACGAACCGCCGGACCAGCTCATGCGCCCGCGTCGCGGCATCATCGGCCACCGCCCGGGTCTCGCTGATCATCCGCGTCGGGTCCACGCCGATGGTGGCGAGCTCTTCTGAGCCTCCTTCGTACAGCCACGCGCCGAGGACCGCCTCGGTTACCTCCGGGTGGAACTGCAGGCCGAGCGACCGGCCGACCGTGAAGGCCTGGCTGGCGATCTCGCCCCCGCCCAGGTCAGTCGTGGCCAGCGACGGCACGCCCTGAGGCAGCAGGAACCGGTCGTAGTGCCACTCGAACCAGGGACCTGGCGGCAGGACAGGGGAGGAGGACGTTCTGGTAATAGGGGTCCAGCCAATCTCGGGCGACGGCGCGCGCTCAACCCGGCCGCCCACGGCGGTGGCCAGCATCTGGCCGCCAAAGCAGATCCCGAGCACCGGCACGCCCGCCGCGATCGCGGTACGGGTGAGCTCGATCTCGTCGCCGACCCACGAGCCAATCGCCGCGTCATCGTAGACCGACCAGACCGCCCCGAACGCGACGAGCGCGTCGTAGGCCGTCGCGTCAGGGAACGTCACCGTGACGTCGGGGGACCGGTACCGCTCCCTGGGCACCACCCGCACCTCGGTGATGTCGTAGCCAAGCGTGGCGAACGCGTCTCCCACCAGGCCGCTGGGGGAGTAGTGGTCATGCTGGATGAACAGCGCCCGCTTCATGATCAAATCTTAGGTTCCTGGCCTTCCGCCCGAAGCATGAAGAATGACACAAACCTTCCGGGGAAGTTAGCAGGGACAAAACCGATAGAGCGAGAGCGGGACGGCATGCTGCAGTTGGCGTTCGATGTTGCCCAGTGGCTGATATGGGTGGCCGGGGCGGTGGCGGTGGCGGCACTGCTGCTGATCGCCTGGCGGGCCGTCAGGCCGCCACGGCGATTCTCGATCGGGTCGACCGTGGCCCTCATCGTCGCCGCCGGGGTCTGCCTGGCCTCCTTCCTGTTCCTCGGCACCCGGGTGCAGCAGGTCACGATCGGCACGATCACCCAGCTCGGCCTGGAGAGGAACCACGCGGGCCTGCGCGGCAACGCCCTCATCGACAGCGTCCCCGTCACCGTGACGGCCAGCTGGAGCCCGCTGCCCTCCTACCTCGGTGGTGGCGTCATCCGCTACCTCGACCACAAGACGATGACCGTGACCGCGCAGGTGGCCGTATACGGCATGATCGACTTCACGACGGTCAGCCACAAGACGGCCACCGTCAACCGGCAGGCCCGCACCATCAGCCTCGCCCTGCCCAATCCCGCGGTCAGCAAGAACACCACCTACATCTGGTCGGTGGATAACGTGCAGGAGCGGACGGGCCTGCTCCCGGCGGTCCAGCAGAGCCTGGTGGGTCCCTTCGAGTCGCTCTTCGGCCACTCGCAGGTGTCATTCGACATCAACCCCGAGCTGAGCCGGGCCGAGACGGCCGCGCTCGGCAAGGCCCGCACCAGCGCCGCCCTCGCCTCCTGCGACAAGGAGGAGATCACCAAGCAGCTCAACGCCGAGTTCAACCTGCTGCCCGCCTACGCCGGCTACACGGTCCACGTCACCTGGCCCCAGCCCCCCGACCCCACCATCAGCTGCGCCGGCCTGCAAAGCCAGCTATCCAAGGTCAACCCAGCCAGCTGAGTTCCTGAAGCGACGCCTGGACCCGCACGGGCACGGGTCGTTGCCGCCTAGTTACGCCACCGGCGTGCCCGGCGTGGCCAGCAGGAGGAGGTCGCCTAGGCCGGCGGCGGCAAAGGCTTCACGGAAGCTCGCACCGTCCTGAGTGA
>Ga0335072_10017422_pt1 | contig 10161 bp, 7 predicted proteins | sample Lox_Sample_21_FD_206725 | JGI IMG/M metagenome (GOLD analysis project Ga0335072, IMG submission 206725) | Soil microbial communities from Loxahatchee National Wildlife Refuge, Florida, United States - Lox_Sample_2.1 | ecosystem: Environmental > Terrestrial > Soil > Wetlands | place: USA: Florida...
AGGCTCATCGATCCGCTGCGAGCCGCCCTCGACGGCTCGGGCCCGGCCATCTTGCCAGTGGACGCCGGGCTGCCAGCGAGCCAGGTCGCGGCCCTCCTCGAGGCGCTCGCGCCCGACGAGGTCGTCGTGGCCGGGGAAAGCACGGCCCGTTCTGGACGAGGGGTCCGCGAGGATACGGCGGTCATCATCGGCACATCGGGGTCCACGGGGGCGCCCAAGGGGGTGGAGCTCAGCGCCTCGGCCCTGCTGGCCTCGGCGCGGGCGTCGATGGCGCGGCTGGGAGCGCGGCGCGGTGAGCGGTGGCTGGCCTGCCTGCCCGTGACGCACGTGGCGGGCCTGCAAGTCCTGGTGCGGTCGCTGGAGTCGGGCACGGACCCGGTCGTGGCCCAGCTCGGTGAGGAAGGGGCCGCAGCGGCCTCGCACGCTTCGATCGTCCCGACCCAGCTGGTCAGGCTGATGGATTCCGCCGCGGGGAGGGCGGCCCTGGCCCGGCTCTCGTCGGCCCTGGTGGGCGGGGCCGCGGCGTCGGCCGCGCTGCTTGACGGGGCGCGGGCGGCCGGAGTCCGGGTGGTGACCACCTACGGGATGTCGGAGACCTGCGGCGGGTGCGTGTACGACGGGATGCCGCTTGACGGGGTGTCGGTGCGCGCTGACGCCGATGGCCGGCTGCGGATCTCCGGTCCCGTGCTGATGAACGGGTATTACGGGCAGCCTGAGCTGACGGCCTCGGTCCTGGCCGACGATGTCAGCGGAATCAGGGAGTACGTCACATCGGATCTGGGGTCCGTCGATGACGCCGGCCGAGTGGTGGTGCGCGGGCGCGCCGACGACGTGATCAACACCGGCGGGCACAAGGTAGTGCCTGGTGAGGTGGCCGCGGTGCTGTCGACCTGCCCGGGCGTGAAAGACGTCGTTGTCGTGGGGCGGCCGGACCCGGAGTGGGGCGAGCGGGTGACGGCGGTGATCGTGCCAGAAGACCAGGAATACCCGCCGGCCCTTGAATTGCTACGTATCCATGTGCGGGCGGCGTTGCCACGTTACGCTTGTCCCAGCGAAGTCGTGCTAGCCGAAGCCATCCCGGTGCTATCGAACGGCAAGCCCGACCTCGCGCGGCTCCGGCTCGGCGCCCACGGCGCGGCCTGATCGCAGTGCTCCTCGACTCAGCGCTTCTCGGCTAGGCGTGCGCGGGGACAGTGTGACCTGACCGTGATCTGGGTCCGGCTGGGCTGCCCCGGTGCGGGCCGAAAACGGCGGCAACGTTACGCTGACGGGAACAATCTCCGGCGCGAAGCGTTATTTACTAGTGCCCGCGGGAAACGCCGGTCAACCCAGGCGGGCCTGTTTAAGCCATCTTGGGCACCGTAAGACGACGATGTTGAACGGCGCAGAGTATGCGTACGTATACAGAAGGAGGGAGGTGTCTCATGCCGCGGATCGCAAACGCCGGCTCGGCTGGAGCGAACACTTTGCCTGGAGCAGGCACTGTGTCCGGAGCGAGCACTGTGTCCGACGAGGACACGTCTTCGCGCGTTGACGACCTGATCCAGCGCGGCCGCAGCCAGGGTCACCTGTCCCTTTCGGACCTGCGGACCGCTTTCGAGCAGGCAGGACTGACCCCGACTGAGGCCCGGTCCATTCTTCGCGAGCTGAGCGAGGCCGGCGTCCGGCTGGCCGACGAGGAGCGTGAGCTTCTCGCGCCGAAGCCCGCGCGTAAGGCGGCTGCGCCCCGGGTGACTGCCACGAAGGCGGCCCAGGCGCGGAAGGCCGCACCAGTAAGGAAAGCCGCTCCGGTCGAGAGCCCGGATGAGAATATTACGGCTGTTGAGACTGCGGAGGTTGTGATGGCCGCAGAAGTCGAAGAGAGCACTGTTGTCGCCGCCGCCAAGCCGGCTCCCGTGAAGCGAGGCCGGGCAGCGAAGGCGACCAAGGCCGCTGACTCCAGGAGCGCGGCCCCCAAGGCCACCGCGAAGGAGGCCTCGGCGGCTGACGAGGACGACGTGGACCTCGCGGACGACGACCTGGCGGCCCTGGAGGCCGAGGCGTCCGTCTTCGACGGGGTTGACCTGGATGACCAGACGCCCGCGATGGGCGACTCGGTCCACACCTACCTCAAGTCGATTGGCCGTACGAGCCTGCTCACCGCCGAGCAGGAGGTGGACCTGGCCAAGCGCATCGAGGCTGGCCTGTTCGCCGAGCACAAGCTGGACACTGACCTCGACCTTTCCGCCGAGCTCCGGCGTGACCTGGAGCTGGTGGCTGAGGACGGGCGGCGGGCCAAGGCGCACATGCTGGAGGCTAACCTCCGGCTGGTCGTCTCGGTCGCCAAGAAGTACAGCGACCGCGGGCTGTCCCTGCTTGACGTGGTGCAGGAAGGAAACCTGGGCCTGATCCGTGCGGTCGAGAAGTTCGACTACACCAAGGGCTACAAGTTCTCCACTTATGCGATGTGGTGGATCCGGCAGGCCATTCAGCGTGGCTTCGCGGACTCGGCTCGGACCATCCGGCTTCCCGTGCACGTGCTGGAGATGCTGTCCAAGCTGTCGCGCGTCGAGCGCGACATGCACCAGCGGCTGGGCCGTGAGCCTACCCCGGAGGAGCTGGCCGTCGAGCTGGACCGGACCCCGGACCAGATTGAGGAGCTGCTGCGGACCTCGCGTCAGCCCATCTCGCTTGACTCGACGATCGGCGAGGATGGCGAGACCTCGATCGGCGACCTCATCGAGGACGTCGACGCGCCCGAGGCTTCTGAGCTGGTTGACCGGCAGCTGATGGCCGAGCAGCTGCGCTCGGCGCTGGACGCGCTGACGCCGCGCGAGGCGACGATCATGGCCATGCGGTTCGGGCTGTACGACGGCAACCCGCACACGCTTGACGAGATCGGCCGCGCTCTCGGCCTCACCCGCGAGCGCATCCGCCAGCTGGAGAAGCAGTCGCTCTCCAAGCTGCGTCACCCGTCGCGCGCGCAACCGCTGCTCGACTTCGCGTCCTAACACGGGCCGCACGGCCCTGCCGGTGCCCCGGACCTGAACCCCCCATCAGGTCCGGGGCACCTGGCCGTTCAGGGGACTTTGACTGAACCGGGCGACCACGCATCCAGCCCGCTGCGAGGTGCACTAGTATTCCCAAGCCAGCCCACAACCGGGCGGATGGGACACTACGGAGGCGGTTCGACATGGACGACGAGGGCCTGCTGGACGAGCTTCAGGAAGAGCTCGGCGCGGACTACAGCCCGCAGCTTCGGGTGGCGGCTGGGATGCTCAGCGGCGACGCGCAGGGGGCCGTGCCCTACCTGCTGTTCTCCATCGCCAAGAGCCTGGAAGACATCTCTTACCTCCTCCAGAACGACAACGTCAGCGTCATCATCGACGAGGCTGAGTAGCCCTGATCCGGCCGGCGAGTTGCCGGCCATCCAGATCCCCGGTCCTGGTCCCACGGGACCTAGGCCGGGGAGACCAGGCGCTCGCTGTCCTCGGTCACGGGGTGCCTTCCTTCTCGGGGGTGCCTTCCTTCTCGGGAGTGCTGGCCTTTTCCGCGGGCCTGGCCCGCAGCATCGGGGGATGCAGGCTGGTGGCCGGGCCGCGGCGGTAGAGCAAGGGCGGACGGCCGCCCGCCGGGCCCGCGGCGGCCGTTTCCGACCGGGCCTTCTCCACGATGAAGCCGGGGGTGCCCAGCACTTTGCGGCGGAAGTTGGCCAGGTCGGGCGCCTCGCCCCAGACTGCCGCGTATACGCGGCGCAGGTCGGCGAGCGTGAACGGCTCGGTGACGAAGCTGGCGGCGAGGGTCGTGTACTCGAGTTTGGACCGGACCCGCTCCAGGGCGTCGGCCAGGATGGCGGCGTGGTCGAACGCCAGGGACACTGACTCGGCCTCGAGATCCTCGACCGGCCACCAGCGGGCCGCGGCGGCGTCTCCCCCGGCCTGCGGCTCGGGCAGGTCCGGAGCGAGGGCCACGTGGGCCACGGACACCACGCGCATCCGGGGGTCACGACCGGGGTCTGAGTAGGTCCGCAGCTGCTCGAGGTGCCCGCCGAACGTCGCGGCCCCCGTCTCCTCAGCCAGTTCCCGCCGCGCCGCCGCATCGGCGCTCTCGCTGGCCCGGACGAACCCCCCGGGAAGCGCCCACAAGCCCTGGTAGGGGTGCTCGCTGCGCTGGACGAGCAGCACCGCGAGCAGGCCCGCCCGGATGGTGAACACCGCCAGGTCGACGGTCACCGCGAAAGGCGGAAAGCCGGCCGGGTCGTAGGACCGCAGGAACTCAGTCTCCGACCGGGCGGGGTGAGACTGCTCTTCGTCAGCGCGCACAGCCAGCCCCGGCGGTCGAGGATTCGGTGATCGAGGCACCGAACAGGGACCGGTCCTCCAGGGCCAGGTCCACCGACCGGACCGCGAGCCGGACTCGCTCTTCCAGCGGGCCGGTCAGCAGCACCCACGAGTGCCCGGCCCGGGCCAGCGCGGCTGCGAACCAGTCGGTCATCGCCGCCCGCACGGCAAGGTCACCCTCGCGCAGGCCGTCATCGTGCCAGGGCACTTCCTCGTGCGAGGTGAGCAGGTAGAGGTCGTGGCGCGGTAGCTCATCGCGGGCCCACGCCTGGAGGCCGCGCGCCCGCTCTCCCAGGTACCGTCGCTCCCAGACGGCCGTCGCGAACGCGTCGGTGTCGCAGATGACCAGCGGTGCCCCGCCGCGGGCGGCCAGGTTCTCGGTCCGGGTCTGCTCCCGCGCGACCACGTCGAAGTCGCCCTGATCCCAGGTGATCTCCTCAAGCGACGGCTCCGGCCGGCCAGCGGCCCGGGCCGCCGCCCGGGCCGCGTCCCACTTGATCATCGTGTACTGGCGCCCGTACTCCGGCACGCAGGGCGTGCCGGCCCATGCTCCGCCGCGTCCCCGATAATGCTCGGCCAGCAGCCGCGCGACCGTCGTCGTCCCGGTCGACTCCGCGCCGAGCACGACTACGCGGGTGGCGAGCCCGGCCCGCGCGGCCGGGACCAGCCGGTCCCACCAGCCGTAGAGGTCGCCGCGGACCAAGCTGGCCGACACCGGGACGGCGGCCCGGGCCGGATCAACGGGCACGTGGCTCGCGCCCAGCCGCGTGGCGAGCTCTTCACCGTAGGGCTCGCTGCTGAACACGGCGTTGACCGGCGGGCGACCGTCTCGGGCCAGGGCGGCCCGCATCACGGCGACCTGGGCGGCCCACACGGAGGCATCGCCATAGTCAACCGGCGCGTCGCACCGGACGCCACAGACAGCGACCTCTGCTCTCGTTTGGCGACCGCCCCGGTAGCCGTCGCCCCGGTCGCTGGCGGCCCGGCCGGTATCGCCCCGGCCGGCATCGCCCCGGCCGACATCGCCCCGGTTGCTGGACTCCGCGAAGGTGTCGCGCAGCCACGAGACCCGCTCCGGCAGCGGAACCGTCTCGCGCCGGGCCGCCATGACCAGGACGGTTACCTGGTCGCAGGCCGCGGCGGCCGCCGTGATCAGGTAGACGTGCCCGAGGTGCGGCGGATAGAACTTGCCGATGACCAGGCCATGGCCGAACCGGGCCGTCATGCCGGCACCGCCACCGGAGCCGCGGTCACACGCAGCGCGCGCCGCCAGGCCGCCTGCCCGGCGAAGCACAAGGCCAGGAACAGCAGGTAGACAAGGGCGGTCAGGTCGAGCCGCTTGACGATGTACAGCGGCACGTAGATGGCGTCGGCCACGATCCAGAACGCCCAGTTCTCAACCCGCTTGACGTTCAGCAGGTACTGCGCGGCCAGTGACAGGGCCGTGGTCAGGGCGTCCCAGAACGGCGCTATGTCCCGTGCCCAGCCGAGCAGCAGCGTCAGCCCCCATGTTCCCGCCAGGACGAAGGCCGCGCACCCGGCCAGCAGCCGCCACCCGGCCCGCGTCACGACGAGCCGCCCGCGGCCGGCCCCGCCATGCAGCCACTGCCACCAGCCGACGAGCCCCAGCCCGATGTAGACCACCTGCAGGCCGGAGTCGGCGTACAGCCGGGCTGACAGGAACAGCACGAGGAAGAACGCGCTGTTGGCGATGCCAACCGGGAAGTTGCTGATACGGGCGGCAACGGTCAGCCACACGCAAGCGGCCCCCGTGACGAACCCGAGCAGTTCGGCGACGCTGACCCGGTCATTCCCGAGAGTGAACAGCACCGCGTTAAGCGGCCCCAGCAGGTGAGCTAGCTCCGTCACGACACCTCCATGTTTTAGTCAGACTGACCTTAACTTGGATGATGACGGATTGTCCATCGATTTCCGGGGGCGCCCCGGTTGCCATGGCCGAACCGTGATTCCGTGGCGCGCTGCTGCCCCGGCTGAACCGCCCTCGCCGGAATGCATGCTGTTGGTTATGCCGAAAAATGCGGCATAATCAACAGCATCAGCCCTTCTTTGGTCGACCGAGAGAGGGCAAGCCTCCGTTGAACTCACTTTCCGCGATCGAGTGACTTCTTGTAGTGACACCGTGAAACATGTCACGAGCCGATGGATCTCAGCCAAGGCATGCCTCAGCATCACGTAGAGTTACAACTGTCAGAAAGCACCCAGGCGTGTGATGGTTGCCCCTCACTCACAACATGTCGCCCTGACCCGCGTCAACATCCGCGCCCCTGCCCTGGCCATGGTGCATCGCACTGGCTGGCAGTGTCCCCCGGGTGAGAAAGCGAGCGCCGCCCCCCGGCGCCCTCCAAGGGATCCTTTCCTGTTGACTTCCCGTAAGAACTACCCCTGTGCTTCCCTGCTCCGCAAGGCCACCAGTGCCGAGTGGCGCGCCCGCGCCGGCAGCGCTCGTGGCGTGGTCAGCGAGGCCGCGCAGCGGGCCATGGCCGACGGCACCCGCAAGGCCCGGGCGGGCCGCGCCCGGTTCGCCGCGAGCAAGCCCGCCCAGCTGACGGCGGGCATCGCCGCCGCCGCGGCCATCAGCACGCTGGCGGCCACGGCCCCGTGGGCCGGCGCCACGGCCAGCACGGCAGCCAGCACAGCCGATGTCGCGCGTGGCGGCCCCGCCCCGGCGATCAGCGCCCACACGACCGCGGACCCGGTCAAGGCCAAGGCCGCGGCCACGCCTGAGGCCAAGGCCGCGGCCACGCCTGCGGTCAAGGCCAAGCCGGCCGCTCCCGCTACGCCGGAGACGTTCTACGACTCGGTCGCCCCGACGGCGATCCCGGCTGGCCAGCACGTGGCCACCTACGCCAACGGCCCTTACCAGGCCTCCGGCGCGGCGGTGGCCGGGCGCGGCACTGTGCTGTGGATCGACACCAACGGCACCAACACCCAGGCCAACGCGCTCGACGTCGAGCCGGGTGACGCCACCCCCACGGAGGCCGCGTCCTGGGTCTCGGCCAAGCTGGCGGCCAACCCCCGCAGTGAGCCGATCGTCTACACGTTCGAGGCTGAGTGGGGCTCGGTTCAGAGCAACATCAAGGCCCTGCCGTCATGGATGCAGTCGCACGTCAAGTACTGGATCGCTGACCCTACCGGTACCCCGCACATCGTGCCAGGCGCGTCGGCCACCCAGTGGTACTGGGGCAGCAGCTACGACATCTCCATGGCCCAGCCCGGCTTCTTCAAGTAATCCGGGCCAGCTGATCCCGCAGGCGCGGGTCGCGTCGCCATCGCGCGGCGCGGCCCGCGCCTTTGCCGTCGGGGGCCTGCGGTCGGCGGCCCGTCGCCGGGCCGCCTGCCGCCGGGCCGCCTGCCGCCGGAGGGGACCTGCCGCCGGGCCGCCTGCCGCCGGAGGGGACCTGCCGCCGGGGGGGACCTGCCGCCGGGGGGACCTGCCGCCGGGGGCCAGAAAATTCGGCAAAACATAATGCGGGCCGTGGTGAACCGGAGGCCGCTGGGACCCGTAAACGTAGTAGGACACGAACCGACGGGGCGCGTGGACCTGTGGCTCGCGTGACGGCTATTGGCTAGGCACGCGGGCCGCTGCTTTGAGTTGTTTTCCCAGGCAATTTCAAGGAGGTTCCATGCCCAGGCCTCGACGCGCCCGGCGGCGCTACCAGAGGACCAAGCGATGGTGGGCGGTGGCAGCCATCGCCGTATCGGCGAGCGTCGCCGCGGGAGCGATCGTTGCTACCAGCCATCACGGGCCGGCCCAGGCCCTGCAGGACAGCGCGTCGGTGCAGCGAATGCATGGTGGCTGGGGTCACGGCGGCTATGTAATGATGCCCGGCGCCGGCCACAGCACGGTCCTCAACACCGAGGCCCGCCAGCGAGTAAGCACCAGCGAGCGGCGCGCCAGCCGACGGCTGAAGTCCCGGTGGGAGAGCAATCGGCAGTACATGGCCTGGTACCGGCACTGGTATCAGGAGTGGTACCAGTACTACTGGTCTCACCACCGCCACCACGGCCACGGCACGCCGCCGCCCATCGCCACCCCGACGCCGACCGTGACGATCTCCCCCACGGCCACGCCGACCGCCAGCGCCACTCCAACAGCCACAGCCACACCGACCGCAACCACGACACCGACAACCACGGCGACACCAACGAGCACCGCGACCGCCACGCCCACGGCCACCGCGACACCGACGGCCACCGCCACGCCGACCAGCACGGCAACGGCCACGCCGACCGCCACGGCCACGCCGACGACCGGGACCGGGACAGGGACCGGAGTCACCGCGCTGACCAGCGTCAACTGGGCGGGCTACGCGGCTAGTGGCACGGCCGGCACCTTCACCAGCGTGGCCTCAGGCTGGACAGTGCCCACGGTGACCTGCACGGGCACGAACACCTTCTCCAGCTTCTGGGTGGGCCTTGACGGCGACGGCAGCAGCACCGTGGAGCAGACCGGCACCGAGGCCGACTGCCACGGCAGCACGGCGGCCTACTCGGGCTGGTTCGAGATGTTCCCGAACGCCCCGGTGTTCTACAACCAGCCGGTGAAGCCGGGCGACACGATGGTGGCCTCGGTCACCGCAGAAGGCGCGGGCGTCTTCATGCTGACGCTCTTCGACATGACCCAGAACTGGAGCCAGATAACCGAGCAAACATCGAACGCCGCCACGCTCGCGTCCGCCGAGGTCATCGCCGAGGCGCCGACCGGCAACGGCCAGATTGAGCCGCTGACCAACTTCGGCACGGTCAACTTCCTGGCCGCGGCGATGAACAATGCCGCCATCGGCACATCCCCCATCGACGAGCTCACCATGCAGTCGGCGGCGGGCATCACCGAGGCGACGCCGTCGGTCATCAGCGGAGGGGTCGGCAACTTCTCCGTGACCTGGAACAGCAGCGGCGCCTAGCGACCGCACGAGCGCTACGGCTGGATGCGCCCGCCCGCGGCCGACGGGCGGGCGCATCGCGTGCGAGATCGTTACTGGAGCTATGCCATCGCGTCGGGTAGCGTTTATTTCGTACATGTTTCCCCGCCTTTCGGCGTGAGGTCATGGCTCTGCGGATTGGCGGGCCTAGATGCTGACGGATTGCGGTCGAGAACTTCATCGCCTGCTTGAGGAGCGGCGCCTGTCGCTGCGCGAGGCCGCGCGCCAGGCCGGGTGCAGCCCCGGCTACCTGTCGAACGTCGCGCACGGCCGCAAGTCCCTGACGCCCCGGGTGGCGGCCCGCCTGGACAAGGTGCTCGAGACAACCGGCACGTTCGCCGCCCTGGCCGTGGTCCAGCCATCGGCGGTCAGCTTCCTCGTCCCGGTGGCCAGGGCCGGCGCCGGCCCGGCCGACGGTACCGGCGGGACTCGCCTGGCCTGGGCCGCGGCGGCCGGCCCTGACGGGGCGGGAGGCCCGCCGCAGATCCCGCCCGCGCTGCCCGTCGGCCTGTCACGGGGCAACGCGATCGCCGTTGTCGAGGCACTCGGCGAGATCCTTCCCGGTTACGTTCAGGCCGACCGGCTGGTGGGGTCGGCGGCGCTGCTGCTGCCACTGCGCAGCCACGTCGCCACGGTCGAGTGGGCCTGCGAGGTGGCGCGGGGACACGACCGGGCGGGCGTGCTCGAGTTCGCCAGCCGGTTCATGGAGTTCATCGGCTGGGCGCACCAGGATGCCGGCGACCTGGACTGCGCGATGCAGTGGGCCAGCCGGGCGCTTGACTACGCCGTCGAGCTGGGCGACGAGCGGACGATCGCCTACACGCTGATGCGCAAGGCCTCGATCGCGACCGAGGCGGGCCTGCCCGGGCACGGCGCCGGCATGTCCAGCGCGGCCCTGG
>Ga0335072_10017423_pt1 | contig 10161 bp, 6 predicted proteins | sample Lox_Sample_21_FD_206725 | JGI IMG/M metagenome (GOLD analysis project Ga0335072, IMG submission 206725) | Soil microbial communities from Loxahatchee National Wildlife Refuge, Florida, United States - Lox_Sample_2.1 | ecosystem: Environmental > Terrestrial > Soil > Wetlands | place: USA: Florida...
GGACCTCTATTTCTCAGGCGTGGGCTACTCTGCAACACGCCGTTGACACCGTCGCGCCCGGCGACACCATTTTGGTCGAAACCGGTACCTACACCGGGTGCCGCATCAGCATTCCGGGCGGGCCATCCGTGCCCAAGACCCTGCAGGCGGACTTAGGCGCCACTGTGGTCGTCAATCGGCCGGGCTCACGGAACCAGCACTTAAGCAACATCGAAATTGGCAATTCCGGCACCACCGTCACAGACTGGGTCATCTCCGGTCTCCAGGTGGTGAACGCTCCCGTCTACGGGATCGATGTCCGCAACACGGACCGCATCACCGTCCAGAACAATCACGTTCACAACGGTTTCCAGAGTGGCATTTTCACGGAGTCCTCGAATGATGTCGTCATCCAAGGCAACGAAACCGACCACAATTTTGCAAACGGCATCTATGACACCGGTGCCTCCTCGAACGCGCTGATCAGCGGCAATACCTCGCATGACAACTTCCAGGCCGGCATTCAACTCGATGGGGGCACGGCTGGAGGCGGCGGGTTTTTCTTCTTTGGCCCACAAGCGGCAGGCCAAGTCGAGTCTGCCACCATAACCGCCAATACCATTTACAACAACGGCTCTTTTGGAGCCGCGGCGATCGGTCTGGACGGCGCGGACGGCAGCCTGATTAGCAACAACCTGATTTACAACAACCATGGCACCGGCGTCGCGCTTTACGCGATCGATGGCGCGCACGGGTCCAGCAACAATCAAGTGCTGAACAACACCATCGTGATGGCGGCGCACGCGGGCTATGTCATCGATATTCCTCAAGCCAGCCCGCGCAAGGCGGCGCCCGAAGGCAACGTCATCGAAAACAATATCCTCTACGCGCCCAGTGCCAACCAAGGATCGATTCTGATCGCCAGTGCCACCGTCTCCGGCTTCGTCAGCGACTACAACGTCGTGGTGAATGTTTTCTCGGACAAGAACGGCGCCGGGAAGTCTCTGACGCTCGCTCAGTGGCAGGCGCTGGGCTACGACCTGCATTCCTTAATCGCCACGCCCGCGCAGCTGTTTGCCGATCCGCCGTCCGCGCCGCTCTATCAGCTGGCGCCCAACTCGCCGGCCATCGATGCCGGCACAACGTTGCCGAATGTGCCCGTGGATATCCTGGGCGTATCCCGGCCGCAGGGAATCGCCTACGACATCGGATGTTACGAAGCCCCGCAATCGTCGTCCGATCCCCAGCCGCCCGCTCCGATGTAGGAGCTACCGCAGCAGGTTGCCCAAGTCGGGAATAGGCACCGCGCTCTCTTTGAGAGCCGCGTCGTGGAATTCGGAGAGCTGGAAGCCCGCGCCCTTGCGCTGCTTGTAGGCTTCGCGCGCTTCCAGCCATCCCCGCCAGCCGATGAAGTACATCGGCAACTGGCACGAAGACAGTTGCGCGCGCTGCACCTTGGCCATCGCCTCTTCCTTTTCCTGGAAGGTGTCGTTGACCATCAGATCCATGGCCTGCTGTTCGGTCATGCCCATGGTCTGCAGGCGGATGTCGAGAATCGCGTTGGCGATGGCCCGCAGCATTTGTTTCAGCATGGTGAGCCGCAGCTCGGGGCTGTTGTTCAAAAAGCCTTCGTCCGACATCATCTGCTGGGTGTACTGCGCCCAGCCTTCGATGTACGGTCCGTTGCCGAAGATGGCGCGCAGCAGCCGGCGCGGCTTCGGTTGCAAGTTGTTCGCGATGGTCAACTGCACGTAATGGCCGGGCATGGCCTCGTGAATCGTAATCTCCATCATCCCGAAGCGATTATATTCGCGGAGTTTGGATTCGACGCTTGCCTTGGGCATGTCGGGCGAAATCGGCGTCACCCAATAGAATGCGCCCAGTTCCGGTTCCAGCGCTGGAGCCGGATTGAACCCGGCCACCGAGTAGATGCCGCGCATGAAGACCGGTGTGGGGATCACCTGCAAATTGCCACTGGTGGGAAGCGTCACCAGATGCTTGTCGCGTACGAAGGCCGTGGCATCCGCCAGATCCTTTTGCGCCTGATCCATGTAGGTGGCCGGAGTCGCGTGCTGCTTTGCGATTTTGTCCAGAGCTACGCGGACGGTTTCGGGCGCGGCCAGCTTGGCCATCTGGTCGCGGATGTCCTTGAGCGAGGCTTCGGCCTCCGCCAGCACCTGCTCGGGAGGCTTGCCGGAGATTAGCGTGTAAGCGAACTTTTTGTCGTACTTCTCCTTGCCCAGGCGCCAGTCGCTGGTCTTCTTCGATAAATCATCCTGCAGGTATTTGGTGAGGCCGCGCAAGGCGTCGACCGCCGGACCGGCGGCCTTGTCGTAATCCGCCTTCACGGCTCCGGGCGCGTGCTCGCGCAGCATCTTGTCGATCAAATCCAGGTTGCCATCGTTCTCCTCCCGCGCCACGCGATTCCATACCTCCGGCGCGTCCACCAGGTTGGCTTTCGCCTGATCGACCAGCGCGGGCACCGCTTGCAGGCGCGAGATGATGTCGCGATAGCGCGTTTCCATCGGCGCGTATTCCAGCACGAACGGATTGAACAGCGCGTTCCCTACCAGCTCTACGTACACCGTTGGATTGTGCCGGTAGCTTTGGATCTCGTCCAGCTCCAGCAGAGAAAGGTTGGTCTGGTTCTGGAGAATCTCGTAATCGGCCTGGTCTTCCGGCGAAAGCGACGCTGGCTGGATCTTCGCCAGTTGGTCGCGGAAATCGGAATAAAACTTGTGCTGTCCGGCGATTCCGGCCGGGCTGAAATCGTCCAACTTGCCATCCAGATGCACCCCGTTGTGCTCGTGGTAGCCGGCCGAAGTCGCTGAAACGGGCGACAGGGCCAGCGATCCATACACGAAATCCTCGGTCAGTTTGGATAGGTCCGGTTTCTCCACGGGCTTTGAGCAGCTCGACACCAGAAACGATACCAGGACTACGGGCAATGCGCTAAGCGTTCGCCGCATGTACTTTCTCCAGATCCGCCGCCTCGCCGAACTTGGAGCCAACCAGCTCGCTGTTGATGTTGCGCAGCAGGCCGGTGAGCACTCCGCCGGCGCCGACCTCGATAAACCGCTCGACGCCGAGCGAGGCCAACTTTTGAATCACTTCTGTCCAGAGTACCGGGTTTGGAACCTGGTGGTAGAGCCCCTCGCGCGCCTCGGCGCCTTGCGTGACCACTTCGGCCCTCCAGTTGTTCACCAGGGGCATCGCGAGATCGCGAAACTCCGTGGCGTTCAAATCGGCGGCTAAGCGCTCCTGCGCCGGCTTCATGAGCGGGCAGTGAAACGGCGCGCTGACGGAAAGCGGGATAGCCCGCCGCGCTCCGGCAGCCTTGGCCAGATCGATGGCTCGCTGTACGGCGCCAGCGTGACCCGAGATCACAACTTGATCCGGGGAGTTCAGGTTGGCGGCGCTGACTACCTCGCCTTGCGCGGCTTCGGCCAGGATGGAATCCAGCCTACCGTCCGGCAGTTTCAGCAGAGCGGCCATCGCACCTACGCCCACCGGGACCGCTTCCTGCATGTATTGGCCGCGCTTGCGGACCAGACGGACCGCGTCGGCAAATGCCAGCGAACCGGCGGCCACCAGCGCCGAATATTCTCCCAGGCTGTGCCCGGCGACGTAATCGGGCTTGACGCCCTGCTGCTCCAAAACCCGGCAGGCCGCGACGGAAACCGTCAGCAGAGCCGGCTGCATGTTTTCGGTGAGCCGCAGCGCATCGTCGGGCCCTTCAAAGCAGATTTGGGTGAGTGGAAGCCCCAGCGCGTCGTCAGCTTGGTCGAATATTGAACGCGCGACGGCGAAGTTGTCGGCCAGAGTTTTGCCCATTCCGACGTACTGCGACCCTTGGCCCGGGAAAAGGAAGGCTTTCTTCATAAGCAATCGAACACTTCAGTGTAGCCTCTTCTCGGGAGGCCGCAACGATTGCGGTCAAAGCGTTCACCGATTTTTACAATCCTTTGGACCTTGACTTGCGTCTGTACTAGCGACAGAAGGAGGAAGTATGAAGTTAATGGCTCAAGCACAACGCTCACTGCCCCAAATTGAGACGAAAGCATTCGTCTATTGTCCGATCTGCACGCACACGGTGGAAGGGGTGGTGGTTCATAGCGGCAGGACGGCGAAGGTGAAGGCGGGGCAGAAGTGCTCTCGCTGTTCGGCATCGCTGGATCCGGCCTACATTATGCGCCTGGCGCAAGCAGCGTAACCCACTGGTCCCGTGTTACTGTATGGTCAGCGGATGAAAAGAAAACGGTTGCCTCAGACGGTTCCGGTGATCGACCGCGAGCTTTTGGAGCAGGCGAAGCGGTCCATCATGGCTGACCAGATCCAGCGCGTGGAGAAGTGTTCAGTCTGTGGTGCAACCTGCGCGCCCAACTCGGCCGAAGGCTTGTGCTGGGTCTGCCGCCGGCTGAAGATCAGCGCCTGGGCGGATTCCGATCAGCAAAGCGTTCAGGAGTAGCGGGCCCGCTGGTAGACGAGCATCGCCGCCACCACGTCCTTCCATTCCCCATCTCAAGACTTGAAGCCCCGTGCCGCGGGTCCTGCCGTCGGCTAGCGTGCGGACTGGCAGTTCATCGGACCGATGGCGAGGTCTTTGAAGAGTAGAAGGGGCCCGGCCGGACACCCGCGCTCCCACACGTGCTTGACCCACAGATAGCCTTCGTCCTGGCCGGTGTAGCTCCAGTGAGTGGGACGAGTGGTAAACAGCAGCCAAACACGGCCGGTATAGCCGCGAGGAATCTTGGCATCCAGATCGGCGAAGACCGCGCGCTGCGTGGAAGCTCCGGGGCGGTCGTCATGCCCGCGCGCACAACAAGGCCAGCCGGTGTCGCCGAAGAGAGCATGCGGAGGTTGCCAGGCGTCCAGTCTCGAATACAAGAGGAAGCCTTCTTTGCAGCTGGCGTGCACCAGGATGAGGTCGGCGGGCGAAGCATGCCGTTGAAGAAAGGAAACCGCTCCGGCGATGTCTTCTTTGGCGAGGTCGCGCGGCTGCATCATTTGGCTCGCGGCGGCGAAGCCGGCCAGGCCGAAGCACACCGCGATGGCTGCGAAATCCACCACCGGCCGGTCCATCCAGTGGTGAATTGAATCCTCGGCGGCGGCCGCGGCCAGGAGTACGAAAAGAGGCACGGCGAAAAGGCGGGTTCGAGGGCTGGCAGGGTACCACCCCAGTGCGCTGACTGCGGCCAGGAGCAGACACGGCAGCACGCAGATGAGGAGGGCCCAATCGCGCGAAGAAAACACGCCGCGCCTGTAGCGCAGGATGAGGCGGCCGGCCATCAGCGCGCAAAATACAAGAGCGGCGGCCAAGGCGGGGGTCATTCGATGATCCACGTCGGCGGCCCAGTAGGCGTGCAGGTCGGGCGACAGGTTCGGGCGAATGGTGACGAAGTACAGCGCACCCAAGAGCGCCGCGGCCAGGGCGCCGAGCCACACGGCCCTGCGGAGAGATCCCTGTCCGGCCAAAGCCAGCACGATGCCCGGAACCAGGAACGCGGTGGAGTAGGCCAGCGGCAGCGTCACCGCGACGACAGCCATCAGCCCGCCGAAACGTTTGGCGCCCGGTTTCTGAAGATAGGCGAAGCAGGCGAGCAGAAGGAACGCACTGGCCGCCATCTCGCCGCTATACGGTTTCAAGGTGCCCGCGTACTCGATGGCGGTGGGATTGAGGACCACGATGGCCGTGGCCAGAGCGGCGACGCCCGGCCGCAACAGCCGGCGGCTCACCAGCAGCACGCCGGCCGCGGCCAAAATCGCGAAAAGGAGAGGAACCACGCGGAACGCCGCGTTGGACGGTCCCGTGATCCGAAGGCCTGCCCTAGCCAGCAGCAAGAACAGCGGTGGAGTCGTTTGCAGCCAGCCGGGGTAGTAGAACATTCCGGAGAGCGACGGCGCCAGAATTGAATTCGCGACCCAAGCCTCATCCAGCCACAGGCTGCGTCCGATTCCGTAGAGACCCAGACCAAGAACCGCCGACAGCAGCGCGGCCGCGGCGAAGCGGGAGGCGAGCTTCACTCCCGCTATGATAGCCGGATGGAAGGTTCGCGGAGCGGGTTAGCGCGTGGGGTGATTCCGATCCGCAAAGCGCTCTGGAGTGGCGAGCGCGCGCTCGTAAACCAATGCCGCCGCTGCCACATCCTCCATCCCGACACCTAAAGATTTGAAGATGATCACGCGCCGCGGATCGAAGTGCCGCTTCAGCTGGTGTAATTCCGCGACGTTCGTCCAGCAATCCGCGAGGATCAGGTCGCCGGCTTCGATCTTGGCCTGCTCGAGCGAATCCACCGCGATCAGCCCGGCGCGACGGACCAGCGTGGCCGGAAGCTCCTGGCGATCGGCGCGGTTGGATCCCATGGCGTTGATCATGGTTCCAGGCCCGATCCAGCCATCTTCGACGACCGGCTCGGCGGCGTTGGTCGCGGTAATCACAATGTCGGCGCCTTGAACCGCTTCTTCGGCTGAGCTCGCCGCGATGGCGGAGCATTCCTGGGCGAACTGGCGGCGTTTTTCTTCGCTACGGCTCCAAACGCGCACGGTTTCGATGGGCCGGACTGCGCGGGTGGCTTCCACTTGAGTTCTGGCCTGGAATCCCGAGCCGATGACGCCGAGCGTGCGAGCCTGGGGGTTGGCCAGCAAGTCCGTCGCATAGCCGGAGGCGGCGCCGGTGCGGATCTGCCCGAGATAGTTCGCCTCCAGGAAAGCCAGCGGCCGGGCGGTCTGGGCGTCGTACAACATGAAGTAGAAATAAGCGCCGTAGCGCGGGTTCGTGGAGTAGAATTTCGTGCCGAAATAGTTGAGGAAGGAACCGGCCATGCCGTGCAGCATCGAGCCGGTGTCGAGCGTCAGACGGCGTCGCGGCAGATTTTGAGCCCGGCCCTCGGCCAGCGCTTCAAAGGCGCGGCGCATCGCATCGATGGCGTCGCGCATCGGAAGCAGCTCGCGGACGTCCGCTTCGGTGAAGAAGAGCATGAATTGGAGCTAGGCCCTGACCGGATCGGCGCGTTCGGGATCGAGACCCAGTTCGCGGATGGCGGATTGGGCGCGCTGGGCGTCGAACTTGCCATCGCGAGCCAGGCGCGCCAGAGCCGCGGCGGCAATCGCTTCGGCGCCGTTCTCAAAATGCTTGCGGAGGTGTTCGCGGTTGTCGCTGCGTCCGAAACCGTCGCAGCCGAGCGAGACCACGCGGCCGGGCAGCCAGGGGGCGATCTGATCGGCGACTACCTTCATGTAGTCGGTAGAGGCGACGATGGGAGCATGAGCGCCGGCGAGGGCTTCCAGCAGATACGGTTTCCGTTCCGGTTCGGCCGGGTGCAGGCGGTTCCAGCGCTCCACTTCGAGCGCGTCGCGCCGCAGTTCGTTGTAGCTGGTGACGCTCCAGACGTCGGCGGCGACCTGATAAGTTTCCGCCAGGATCTTCTGCGCGCGCAAAGCTTCGTTCAAGATGGGTCCGCTGCCGAAGAGGTGGACTTGCGGCTCGCCGTCGGAGGCCTGATAGCGATAGATGCCGCGCAGGATCCCTTCGGCCACGCCTTCGCGCATCGCCGGCTGCGCGTAGTTTTCGTTGTAGATGGTCAGATAGTAGAAGCGGTCTTCCATCAACTCATACATGCGGCGGATGCCGTCCTGGACGATGACGGCGATTTCATAGGCGTAGGCCGGATCGTAGCTGTGGCAGGTGGGCACGGTGCTTGAAAGCACCAGGCTGTGGCCGTCCTGATGCTGCAGACCCTCGCCGGACAGCGTGGTGCGGCCGGCCGTTCCGCCCATCAGAAACCCTTTGCCGCGCGAATCGGCGAAGGCCCAGATCAGGTCGCCGACGCGCTGGAAGCCGAACATCGAATAATAGGTGAAGAAGGGGATCATGGGCACGCCGTAGGTGGCGTACGAAGTGCCCGCGGCCGTGAACGACGCCATGGAACCGGCTTCGTTGATGCCTTCCTCCAGGATCTGTCCGTCCTTGGCCTCTTTGTAGAACAGGAAATTCTCGCTGTCGACGGGTTTATAGAGCTGCCCGCGGCTGGCGTAGATGCCGTATTGCCGGAACAGCGACTCCATACCGAAGGTGCGCGCTTCGTCGGGAATGATCGGCACGATGTACTTGCCCACCGAGTGATCCTTGAGCAAAAGCGTAAGCACTCGCACGAACGCCATGGTGGTGGACACTTCGCGGCCGTGGGAGCCGGCCAGCGATTCGGCGAATATCTCGAGGGAGGGCGCGTGCAACTCGATCCTGGGCACGTTGCGCGCGGGCAGACTCCCACCCATCGCTTCCCGCCGCTCCCGGACGTAGCGCATCTCGGGGCTGTCTTCGGGCGGTTTGTAGAACGATGTCGTGTGCACCGTTTCATCCGGGATGGGGATGTCGAAGCGGCGGCGGAAGTACAGCATTTCGTCTTCGTTCAGCTTCTTCTGCTGATGGGTGACGTTGCGGCCTTCGCCGGCCTCGCCCAAGCCGTAGCCCTTGATGGTCTTGGCCAGGATCACGGTGGGTGAGCCGGTGTGTTTCACGGCGCGCTGATAGGCGTTATAGACCTTTTGCGGGTCGTGGCCGCCGCGTCGCAGGGCGCCGACTTCCTCGTCAGACATGTGCTCGACCAGCTTCAACAGCTCGGGATACTTGCCGAAGAATTCCTTGCGGACGTAAGCGCCGCCCTTGGCTTTGAAATTCTGGTATTCGCCGTCGACGCACTCGCCCATGCGCTTGATCAGCAGCCCGCTGGTGTCGCGCGCCAGCAGGTCGTCCCAATTGCCGCCCCACAAGACTTTAATGACGTTCCAGCCCGCGCCGCGGAAGGAGGTCTCGAGTTCGGTGATAATGTGGCCGTTGCCGCGAACCGGCCCGTCGAGCCGCTGCAGATTGCAATTGACGACGAAGATCAGATTATCCAGCCGCTCGCGGGCCGCCAACGTGAGCGCACCCAGCGTTTCGGGCTCATCGCTTTCGCCGTCGCCGACGAATGCCCAGATCTTGCGGCCGGTAACCGGGATGACACCGCGATTTTCCAGATAGCGCATGAAGCGCGCCTGGTAGATGGCGTTGATCGGACCCAGTCCCATGGATACGGTGGGGAACTGCCAGAATCCGGGCATCAGCCAGGGGTGCGGATAAGACGACAGGCCGGGATGCTCGCGCAGCTCGTGACGGAAGTTCTCCAGGTGTTTTTCGGTCAGGCGGCCTTCCAGAAAGGCGCGCGAATATTCGCCCGGCGAGGCGTGGCCCTGGAAGTAAACGAAGTCACCGGGCTGATCGCCGTAGCGGGCGTGGAAGAAATGGTTGTGGCCCACTTCGGTCAGCGTGGCCAGCGAGGCGTAGGTGGAGATGTGGCCGCCGATGCCGGCGTCGTGTTTGTTGGCGCGCACGACCATGGCGAGAGCGTTCCAGCGGATGAGACTCTTGATGCGGCGTTCGATGGCGCGGTTACCAGGGTAGGGAACCTCTTCCTCTACCGGAATCGTATTAATGTAGGGTGTCTTGAGGCCCTGTGGGGCCTGCACTCCGTAAAGGGCGGCGTGGTCGATCAGGCGGCCGAGCAGGTAGGCGGCGCGTTCCGCCCCCCCCTCCTCCACTACGCCGTCCAGAGATTCAAGCCACTCGCCGATTTCCTGTTCGTTACGGTCCTCGCTGGTTACGGGGTTGGTGACAAGCATGGTGATATATCTCTTCCAACATAGCACTACCTGCGGGTGGTTCTGGTGACTCTGCCAGGCCGGAAGCGCTTGACGATGACCGCGTTTCCACCGGGGCGGTTGCTGACCCACTGGGGCAATTAGAACGATTTTTCGTGTTATGCTTTTCAACGAAGGCCCACGGTGGCTCGCGCGAAACTCATTGTCACTACCGCGATGGTGTTGTTGTTTGCTCAGCTCCATTGCGTTGCGGCTTGTGCGGCAGACGTGTGTTCCACCGATTGTGGTAGTACTAGATCCATTCCCCCCTGTCACCGGCGGCACGATCACTCACAGGATGGAAATCGGCATGTGTGCTCCTTCCAGCGCATCATCTCATCCGCGACCACGCCCGATACGCAGCACTTCGACGCACCGGTTCTTTTCGTGATGGGTCCGGCGCCGGCCGTAACGGCGGTGGTCCTTCGCGCTGATGCAGTGATGTGGATGGTCGATTTTTCAGACGGCTCACCGCCTGGCGCCGCAGGGACCTCTCCCACTATTCTC
>Ga0335072_10017424_pt1 | contig 10161 bp, 6 predicted proteins | sample Lox_Sample_21_FD_206725 | JGI IMG/M metagenome (GOLD analysis project Ga0335072, IMG submission 206725) | Soil microbial communities from Loxahatchee National Wildlife Refuge, Florida, United States - Lox_Sample_2.1 | ecosystem: Environmental > Terrestrial > Soil > Wetlands | place: USA: Florida...
AGCGGCGGGGCGGCAACGGCCAGCGGGGAAACGCGGGGACGGCGAGGGCGCTCGGCGGGGATAAGGACGTCCATGGCGGTTGCCGCGGTATGCAGGTAGTAATCGAACAGGCGGGTTAGGGCCGCCTGGCAATCGGCGTTGCCGTCCGCGTCGGCGGCGAGCTCGCGGGCGTAGGCACGCAGCAGGTCATGAAGGCCAAAGCGGACTGGCCCGGTGGAGGTCAGCAGGTGCGCGCGGGCTAGCCGGTCCATGAGGCCGGCGGCATGCTCAGGCGTCACGCCCGCCAGCGCGGCGGTCGCGTAGCGGTCAAGGTCGGGACCCGGTGGCAGGCCTGCCAGCCGAAATGCGCGGGCGGCGTCTGCGTCCAGGTCCCGCAACGACCACGAGAACGCCGCACGGACGCTCGTGGCGCCATCACCGGTGTCTAGCGCGGACAACCGGCCGTGGCCGTCACGGAGCTGGCTGACCAGGGCGGCAAGCGGCGCGTCAGGGCGGGCGATCGCACGGGCCGCGGCGATGTTCAGTGCCAGTGGCAACCGCGCGCACAGCTCGGCAAGTTCATCGACGGCCCCGGGCTCGGCGGCGGCGCGGATGGCCCCTAGCCGGCGCGTCAGGAGGTCGCGAGCCTCGTCGGCGGTGAGCAGGCCCACGGTCAGCGGGTGCGCGCCGTCGGCGGCGACTAGCCCGGTCAGCAGGCTGCGGCTGGTGACAAGGACCAGGGATCCGGCCGAGCCCGGCAGCAGCGGCCTGACGTGCTCGGAGTCGGAAGCGTTATCCAGCACGATCAGCATCCGACGCCCGGCCAGCAAGCTACGGTACAAGGCGGCCTGCGCGTCCTGGCTGCCGGGGACCTGAGCAGGCGGTATCCCCAGGGACTGCAGGAACTCCCGTATCGCCACCGAAGGCTTCACCGGCGCGCCGGCCGGGTCATGGCCCCGCAGGTTCACGTACAACTGCCCGTCAGGAAACAGGTCGGTGTTCTGATGGCCCCACTGCACCGCCAGAGCCGTTTTGCCTATCCCGGCGGTACCGACGATCACCGAGACGACCATGCTCGCCGGCCCGGCCCCGGCGGTCTGCCGCGCCAGGCCGTCCAGCGCCTGGAAGGCACCGGCGCGGCCTGCGAAATGCGCGATGGCGGCGGGCATCTGGCGCGGGACCACCGACGCGCCGTAACCAGGATCGGCGGCCGGCCCTGCGTTGTGCGAAGGCTCCGGCGCGGATGCTGAGATCGCTGGATCGCCCGTGAGGATCTGCTGATGCAGTTCCCGCAGCCCGGCCCCCGGCTCAACCCCCAGTTGCCCGACCAGCACCCGCCGGGCATCCTGATAGGCCGCCAGCGCCTCACCCTGCCGGCCGTTGCGGAACAGCGCGAGCATGAGCTGAGCGTGGGCCTGCTCGCGGAGCGGATGCTCACCGACCAGCGCCTGGAGTTCAGGGATTAGGTGGTCGTGCTGGCCCAGGTGCAGGTCCGCCTCGATCCGCCACTCCAGCGCTTGGAGCCGAAGCTGCTCCAGACGCGGAAGCCACGCGTCGCGTAGCACCTGTGCAGCAGTATCTTCCATCGGATTGCCCCGCCACAGGCCCAGGGCCTCGCTCAGCAGGCCGGCGGCACGCTGCCAGGCCTGGGCGCGGACGGCGGCGCCGCCCTCGCGGCATAGCGCCTCAAAGCGCAGCAGGTCTACCTCATCCTCGGCGGCCTGGCATAGGTATCCCGGGTGGCGGGTGAGGATCCGCCCGGCCGCCCTTGGACCGACGGCGGCACGCAGGCGTGCCACATAGCGGCGCACCGTCCGGGCGGCTTCGACGGGCGGCGCACCCTCCCACACGGCCTCGGCCAGCTCCTCGACGGAAACGACCTTGTTCGCTCGCACGACCAGCGCTGCCAGCAGCACCCGGAGCCGGGCCCCCGTGACTGTTATCTCCGCGCCTGTCTCATCGGCTACCAGCAGCGGTCCCAGAATCCCGAAACGCATTACGCGAGTCCTCCGATACGCCCGGCCGCCGATCGGTCACCTCCCGGCCGGTGGTGCACGGCAGTTACTACATTCTGCCGCCCCTGACGGGGCAACGGGGCACCAGTCGGGTGTTTGTCGATGTCGGCGCGGAGCGGGAGGAGGGCCTCGGCTGGCTACCGCATGGCTGGTGTCGCCGCGATGTCGCTGGGATGTCTTTCGATACCTAGGTTCGGTCTCCTGGCGGGGTTGCGACGTTCCGGGCGGGGGGCGTCATGCCACGCCAGTGCTCTCTGTTGGTCCAGATACGCGGTAGCTCTCGAGATCTACCCCCTGTGCGTTACGGGCACGGATTGCCGGCCCTTCGCGATCCGCTGACTCGGTGTCATCGGCAGCGCGTCGATGAATTCGATATAGCTCGGCGAGCTGGGCCGGAACCGTGAAACGGCTGACGCGCGTACCCCAGGATGGGAGTCGAGCGCCTCTTCCACTTCGATCGGGGCGAAGTTCTCGCCGCTGCGCCGGATAATGTCCTTGCTTCGTCCGATGAAGTAGACGTAGCCGTCCTCGTTCATGCGCACGAAATCGCCGGTGTTGAGCCATCCGTTCTGCAGCACGGCCCTGGTCCGCCATGCCGAAGTAGCCCTGCGGCACCGCCGGGTTGCGCAGCAGCCGAATTTCAGAAGTACTACGGTGGCATAGGTTTCGGCACGCGCGAGCCGCCGTCTTCACGTGCTGTGCGCGACGCGACCATCGGTGGGGCGGATGAGGGCGTACTGCAGCGCCCACCACACTTCCAGGGTGGTGACAGTGTCCCCGAGATCGGCCCCGGTGATGGCCTCGAACCGTTCGAGCCGGTACCGCAGCGTGTTGACGTGAACGTTCAGTGCCTGGGCGGCGGCCGGTATGGACCGCCGCCCGTCGAGGTAGGCCCGGACCGACTCCAGGATGACGGCTCCGATACGGGATTCGGCCAGCACGCCGGCGACGTATCGGTCGTAGAGCGCTTCGCCGAGCCGCTCGTTCTGCGCGACGGCGGCGCGCATCGACATGTTCTCCGGCGTGACCAGGCCACGCAGCCCGTACCGCACGGCAATCTCGAGTAGTGTCGCCGCTTCGACAAAGCCCTGGTGCAGTCCGGTGACCAGGACAGGACCCTGCGCCGCCACCAGCGTGCCGGCAGGGACGCGGTCCGGCAATTTACCCGTCACTCCCGCGACGTCCCCCTCGACCACGCCGAGCAAGGTGGCGAGCGGCGGGGCGGCCGTCGCACGGTTGAGCACGGGGATGAGCTCTTCGGCCGCCATATCGCTGCCGGGTCTGGCTCGCAGTACCCAGTATGCGTGGCTGGGCTGGATGCCGTAGGCGGCGCCTCCCTCAACCAGCTCGCTTGCTTCCAGAGTGCCGGTGAGGATGTCATGGAGGAACGTGAGGCGTTCGCGTTCTTCCCTGCGGACGCGGTCGAGGTCGACCTGGTGTCGGGCCGAGACTACCTCGCCTCTGAAGCGGTCGGTCAGCTGCCACAGTCGCCGCGTTCCCAATAGCACGGACTCCAGCGGTATGTCCAGCGTCGACGCCTCCGCGAAGAAATCGTCGCGGAAGACCGCCAGTACCGCCCGGTAGGCCTCGACCACGTCCTCGGACGGGATGCCCTGCAGGGCCCGGCGGGGGCCGCTTTCCCGCTCATCCTCGACGACCTCCGGCGGCAGGTCGGTGTCACCGCGGAGACTAGCGATGACGCGGATGACGTTGCGCTGGCACGACCGCCGCAGATCCTGCTCGGGCACGCGTCGATAGGAGCGGATCTGGCCCAGCGCGGTCAGCTGCTCATCGACCAGGCGCGGAGCGTCCCGCGCCATGCGTTCCGCAACCGCGACGAGATCGTCCTGTCCGTCCGTGATCGCCTCGCATACTTTCGTATCCAGCTACGAAAACGGGAGGACACCATGGTACAACGATCCGTTGTGGTACGTCACGGACCGTACCTAGACTTTTCTCGTCGATCCTCAGCACAGGCGCCTTGCCTGGAGTGAGCACTGGCTGACGTGAGACCAGCCGCATGCTCGCACTGTCGGAGAAGGAGGCACGCGACGTGCTTAAGGCGGAAGACAACAAGATCCTCACCCAGGTCGGCCCGGGGACGCTCATGGGGAACCTGCTGCGCAGGTACTGGACCCCGGCGTGCCTGACGGCCGAGATCCCCGAGCCGGGCAGCCCACCGGTGCGGGTCCGACTGCTCGGCGAGAACCTGGTCGCGTTCCGCGACGACCGCGGGCGGATTGGCCTGGTCCAGGAGAACTGCCCGCACCGCGGCGCTTCCCTGTACTTCGGCCGCAACGAGGACGCCTCTATCCGCTGCGTCTACCACGGCTGGGCGTTCGACGTCGACGGCAGGTGCGTGGACATGCCGAGCGAGCCGGTGCCATTCTGCGAGAAGGTCAAGATGAAGGCCTATCCCACCCACGAGTCCGGCGGCATCGTCTGGACCTACATGGGGCCTAAGGAGATCATCACGCCCTTCCGCGACTTCGGCACCGACGGGCTCGTGCCTGGCGAGTACCTGGCGGCCAAGCAGCACACCACCTGCAACTGGGTTCAGGCGATGGAAGGCAACATCGACACCGCGCACCTCTCCCACCTGCACCAGTGGGACGGCATCGACGACATCCCCGACGACGGCTCGGACAAGCCCGGCTACCCGTCTAATGCCATGTCCTGGAAGTTCTGGCGGCATGACCGCTCCCCGCGCCTCGAAGTCGACGACACCTGGTTCGGCTACCGCTACGCGGGCCTCCGCACCACCCCGAACGGCAACACCCACGTGCGGGTCATCGCCTACGCGCTGCCGTTCCATACGATGGTCGCGTCGATTCCGTTCAGCGTCGCCACCGGGTTGTTCGTCCCGATCGACGACGAGAACTGCTGGCGGTACTTCAGCGCGCCAAAGGCGTGGCGCAACCCCCGCGGCCTCGGTGGCGCGAACCTGTTCTCGGTCGCGCCGTTCTCGACCCCGATCACCGGCGGCAGCAACGGGATCACCCCGCGGCTGTACACGGCGGAGAACGATTACCAGATGTCTCAGGGGATCCGGGAGAAGCGGGGCATCTTCAGCGGTGTCGACGACTTCATTTCGCAGGACCTGATGGTGACCGAGTCGATGGGCCCGATCTACGACCGCACCCAGGAGCAGCTCGGCTCCACCGACAAGGCCATCACCCGGATGCGGCACGTCCTACTGTCGGCCGCGAAGGGCTTGGCCGAGGGGAAGGAACCCCCGGCACTGACTGGCGACTTCCGCGGTATCAGGGGCGTGGAGAAGATCCTGGAGCCCGGCGAGGACTGGCGGGTCCTCGGCACTGACGCCGACCCGGCCGTGGCGGAGTCGGCCGCCGCGATGACCGGCGTGCAAGAGACCGACATGGTCGACTGACGCAGCCACTTCGGAAGAGTGAAACAGCACAACATGAAATCTGAGGCGGCACCCGTCTTTGTGCTGACCGGGCGGGCGGTGCTGGGATGACCTCAGCGCCGCCGCTCGACGGGATCACCGTCGTGAGCTTGGAGCAGGCGGTCGCCGCCCCGTTCGCCACCCGCCAGCTCGCCGACCTTGGCGCACGGGTTATCAAGATCGAGCGGCCCGGTGGCGGCGACTTCGCCCGGGGCTACGACGAGGCCGTGCACGGCAACTCAAGCTACTTCGTCTGGCTGAACCGCTCCAAGCAGTCGCTGACGCTCGACGTGAAGTCCTCAGTCGGCCGCGCCGTCCTCGCCGAACTGCTCGAGCGGGCTGACGTCTTCGTGCAGAACCTCGGTCCGGGCGCCGCCGGGCGGCTCGAGACCGACCGACGAACCCTGGCCGAGCGCTACCCCCGGCTGATCAGTTGCACGATCAGCGGCTGGGGCGCGGACGGTCCCGGGGCCGGGCGCAAGGCCTACGACCTACTCGTGCAGTGCGAGACCGGGCTGGTCGCGCTGACCGGCACGCCGGATGCGCCGGCCAAGGCGGGGATCTCGGTCGCCGACATCGCTGCCGGGATGTACGCCTACTCCGGGGTACTCGCCGCGCTGCTGCGGCGCGCGCTGACGGGCGAGGTGAGTCCGGTGGAGGTGTCGCTGTTCGAGGCGCTGGCCGAGTGGATGGGCGCGCCCTCGTACTACACCAAGTACAGCGGCCGCCAGCCGGAGCGGATGGGAATCGAGCACGCCACGATCGCCCCCTACGGCCCGTTCCACACCGCGGACGGCACGGTGCTGCTCGCGGTGCAGAACGACCGCGAGTGGACCGCACTGTGCACCGTCCTGCTCGGCCAGCCTGGCCTCGCCTGCGACCCCGACTTCGCGGTCAACTCGGCCCGCGTCGCGCGCCGTTCTCAGGTCAACGCGCTGGTGGGCGAGCGGCTTGCCGCCTTCGCCACGGACGCCGCCTTCGCGCTCCTTGACGAGGCTGGCATCGCCGTCGCCCGGATCAACGAGGTCACCGACTTCCTCGCGCACCCGGTGCTCGCGCGGCGCGGGCGGTGGCGGGAAGTCCCCGTCCCCGGCGGGACGGTCGACGCGCTGCTTCCGCCGGCGGACCTGATTGGCGTCGCCCCGATCATGGGAGCGGTTCCCGAAGTCGGCCAGCACACCGACGAAATCCTCCGCGAACTCGGCCGCAGCGAGTCCGACATCGCGGCGATGCGCCGCCAATCGGCCATCTGACCCACGCCTTCCGCCAGAGGGAATCTCAGTTACCGTGTCAAGCCGCAGTAGCGATTACCTGCGAGGGCGGAACCGGGCTATAGACCCGGTTGTCGCGCAGGAGCGCCCACAGGACGTCGACCAGGCGCCGGGCCAGAGCGAGTAGAGCCCGGGCATGGACCTTGTTCTCATCCCGTTTGCGCTGGTAGAAGGCTTTAGACGGTGTGGGTGCCGGAAACCCTGTCATGCCGTTGAACTGGCCCTTTCTCCTGGGGCAGGGCGGGGCAAGTATGGCATCTGGCTGCGCGGGAGCCACGTGCTCGGGCACATTGACTGCTCGTGTCACTACGACTCGTGCTGGCCCGGCTGCTGCCGGGTCGCCAGCTCCGTCGGTTGCGCCTGATCGTCTCCCCGCGAACCCTGGTGCGACCGTGTGGAAGATCCTCAAGGACGCGTTCGTGGATAAGGCCGTGTCCGACGCCGGGCACATCCCGGCCCGCCGTGCCCGCCGCGTCGTTGAGCTCGACAAGGCCGCCGATGCACATTCACCGAACGGAGCGACGCCGGTCGGCTGGCGACACTGAGCAAGCAGGGCAGGGAACTGCGGCTCGAGGCGGCCGTGGCCCTGGTGACACGCGAATTCAGCCCGCGTGTCCCGGGGGAACACCTCCCCGACGAGTCAGCGTGACCACCCATAGCCACAGAAGCGAGGTCACTGGCGGACTCGGGCGATGCGTTGCCCTGATGCGTTCTCTGGGTGGCTGATTTCCGAGGCTGAGGCGTCCCAGGCTGCCCGTCGCCACGCGGAGAATCAGCGTACGCTGCTGAGCCCGGTCGCGTAGAGGACATCTCCCTGCCAGGCCGTGGGAGGCTCAGCGAGCAATGCGTCGATCTTCGCGGCAAACGGTCGAGCCGGTCCGGTGATCCAGGTGTCATGCGCGGCTTGGTCGGTCCACAACTCCGTTTCCAAGATCGTGTCCGGATCCTCGTGCGTCACGAAGACGTTGTAGGCGATGAGTCCACTCCCATCACCCACGGTACGCACGCATTCCCGGATCAGGTCGACAGCCTCATCTCGCCTGCCTGGCTGAATCTTCATCTTGCCGGTAATACCGAACATATCGGGTTGTGTCATGGGTCTACCCCCGTTGCTGCTCGTTGTTGTCCGCGGTCATAGCCTCCATGGTGACGAACGGTGAGCTGCCTGCCCATCCCCCGATCGAGGGTTCTCGGCGTTGGCGAAGTGACTCACTTGAGGGGGTCCCGACCCACGGGATCGCTGAGTCCGTACGCTCCAGGCCGTCGCCCGTGAAAGCACCCTTGTCCTCGACTGCCTGCCGCGATGAGACGCACCTCCCCGGCGACTTTGGCGATCCGGTGGTGTCGCCGCCTCCTGCGAGCGGTACTTTCGTGGGTATGGCTTTCGCGTCCCGGCCAGTGCGCGCCGAGACCGCCCTGACGGCCATCGGGCGCCTGCCGTCGGGTGCGGGGACGGCGCAGGAGGTGGTCGAGGAGATCGTCCGCCGCGCCGTCCACGTCATCGGCGCCGACGTGTTCTTCGCCGCCGCAATCGACCCGCACATCGGTGTGTGCCTGGGTCCCGGCGTCCATAACCTCACCCCGGACGCTTGTGCCGCGCTGGGGGAGAACGAGTTCCTCGTGCCCGACTACAACAAGTTCGCCGACCTGACCCCGGCGCGTCCGGTCGGCGACCTCCGCGAGGCAACGGGCGGCAAGCTGAGCCGCAGCGCCCGCTACCGCACCCTGAACGAGGTCGCCGGCCTCGGGGAAGAGCTGCGCGCCGCGCTCCCCGCCGGCGGCCGCTCCTGGGGCACCCTGGCCCTCAGCCGCCACCGCGGCGGCGGTCCCTTCACCGACGAGGATCGGGCCTTCCTGGCCACCGCGGCGCCACTCGCCGGCGCTGTCTTGCGCCGCGCCATCCTCGATGAGCCCCACCGTTCCCTCCCCGCCCACGGGCCGGGGATTATCGTCGTGAACCAGGCGGGCGAGAAGCTGAGCGCCACCGCCGAGGCCGAGGCGTGGCTGCAAGAACTGGCCCCCGGGCACACCGGATCGGCTTCCACCGGCATTCGCCCCGAACTGCTGCTGATGCCGCTCATCGTCTCAGGCCCACCCGGCGCCCTCCCCCAACGCACCCGGCTGCGCACGCCGGGCGGCACGTGGCTGGTCGCGCACGCCTCACGGCTCGGCGACTCGGGAAACCTCGGGATCGTCATCGAGTCCGCCAAAGCCTCCGAAATCGCCCCGGTCATCATCGACGCGCTCGGACTGACCAGCCGCGAGATCCAGGTCGCAAGGCTCGTGGCACGGGGAAACACGACCGAAGAGATCGCTGCTGCCCTCCTCGTCTCGCAGCACACCGTCCGCGGCCACCTGAAGGCAATCTTCGAGAAGACCGGCGCCTCCACCCGCGGCGAACTGACGTTCAAACTCTTCGCCGAGCACTACCACGGGCCGCTCACCGACGCGATATACACCCCCGCCGATCACGTCGCCGCGAGCGTGGCGCTCGCGGACGAAACCAGCTGAGCGGAAGGCGCCACGCAGCCCCGGTCTATTCCAAGGGCTCACCCCGCAAGAGAAGCAGATTGCCCGACTGGTCGCCGAGCGTCTGTCGAACCTCGAACCGGCGCTGAGCCAGCGGTGTCGAGGATCGCAGCCACGTCAGGACGGAGTTTTCTCCTGTCCGTGCTGGCCCGCGCGGAGCGGGCGGAAGAACTCCCGTATGTCCTTGGCGAGGAATTCGGGGTCCTCCATGGCGGCGAAGTGGAATCCCCGGGGCATCTGCGTCCAGCGGGTTACGTTGAAGACGCGCTCCACCCAGGCGCGGGGCGGCAGTATGTCCCGCGGAGGCACTGCCACCCCCAGCGGCGGAAGGACCCGCTCGCCGGGCGCGAAGTGATTGGGGCGGAGGCGATTCTCGCGATAGAACTGGATGGAAGAGCCAATGGTGGCGGTGAACCAGTAGATCGAGATGTTGGTCAGAATGGCGTCCAGGGTGAACGCGCTCTCCACGTCGCCGTCGTTGTCGCTCCAGCCACGGATCTTCTCCACGATCCACCCCGCCAGGCCCGCGGGTGAATCGGTCAGCCCGTAGGCCGGCGTCTGCGGTTTCGTTGACTGGAGGTGGTGGTACCCGCCTTCGGTGGCGAACCAGTCCGAGAGCGTGGCGGTGAATGCCTCCTCCTCGGCCGACAGGGGCGGCTGGCCGTCGCCCAGGGCTGGCCGGAAGAGACCGGGAATGAAGGTGAGGTGCAGTCCCGCCACATTGTCGGGGAAGCGAGAGGCAATCCACATCGAAACGGCCGCGCCCCAGTCGTGGCCCTGGACGGCGAATCGCTGGTAGCCGAGGCCTGTCATCAGCTGCCGCCACATCTCAGCGACATGATGAGGGCCGAAGCCCGGGCGGTCCGGCCGTTGCGAGAACCCGTAGCCCGGCAGGGAGGGCGCCACGACGTCGAACGCGTCGGCCGGGTCCGCGCCGTGGCCGCCGGGGTCGGCGAGC
>Ga0335072_10017425_pt1 | contig 10161 bp, 8 predicted proteins | sample Lox_Sample_21_FD_206725 | JGI IMG/M metagenome (GOLD analysis project Ga0335072, IMG submission 206725) | Soil microbial communities from Loxahatchee National Wildlife Refuge, Florida, United States - Lox_Sample_2.1 | ecosystem: Environmental > Terrestrial > Soil > Wetlands | place: USA: Florida...
GGTCACGCCGATCTACCACACGAACTCGCCCGAAGAATGCGCATACGTGCTCGACCACTCCCAGGCGCGACTCGTGTTCTGCCAGAACGCCGCGCAACTGGCGAAGATCGAGCAGATCCGCGACCGATGCCCGATGCTCGAGCACGTCGTGACGTTCGAGCCGGCCGGCGACGCGCTCACGCTCGACGAGCTTCGGAGCGCAGGTGCCGACATCGCGCCCGAGCGGGTGCTCGAGCGCGTCGCCTCGACGCGGTCCGGGGACATCGCGACGCTCGTCTACACCTCCGGCACGACCGGGCCGCCCAAGGGCTGCATGCTCAGCCACGCGAACTTCATCTCCACCGTGCGCATGTACGAGCAGCGCCTCGGCCTGGACCGGACCCACTCGATGTATCAATTCCTGCCGCTCGCGCACGTACTCGCCCGCGTCGCTCAGGCCGTGGTCCTGAGCGTGGGCGCGCGTCTTGTGTACTGGGGCGGCGATATGAGCAAGGTCGTCGACGAACTGCTGGATGCCGGTCCGACGCACCTGCCCGCCGTACCTCGGGTGTACGAGAAGATCGAGGGCGCGATCACGGGGGAGATCGCCGGTAAGCCCGCTCTTCAGCGCGGGCTGTTCGAGTGGGCCGTGCGGATCGGCGGCCGGGCCCGCAGCGCGCTGCGGGAGCGCCGGCAGCCCGACCTGCTCACCGATGTCCAATATCGGCTCGCCGACCGGATCGTGCTCGGAAAGGTCCGGCGGCTGTTCGGCCCCGAGCTTCAGGTCGGCCTGGTCGGTGCGGCACCGATCGCACCCGACCTGCTCGCGTTCTTCGACGCGTGCGGGGTGCTCGTGCTCGAGGGTTACGGGCTGACCGAGACCTGTGCCGCAACCACGCTGAATACGGTCGACGCGCTCCGTTTCGGCACGGTGGGAAAGCCGCTTCCGGGCGTGCAGGTAGCGATCGCGGACGACGGGGAGATCCTGATCCGCGGTCCCCACGTGTTCAACGGCTACTACCGCGATCCCGCTGCCACCGACGAGGTGCTGACGGCCGACGGTTGGTTTCGCTCGGGCGATCTCGGTGCGCTGAGCCCCGATGGATTCCTCTCGATCACCGGTCGCAAGAAGGACCTGATCATCACCTCGAGCGGGAAGAACATCACTCCCGTCAACCTGGAAAGTGAGCTTCGCGAGAGCCGGTACATCACCGAGGCGGTCGTCTACGGGGACAAACGCCCGTACCTCGTCGCGATGCTGACGCTCGACCGCGACGAATCCACGAAGCTCGCCAGGCGGTTCGGGATCGCCACCGACCCGGTCACGATCGCTGCCGATCCCCGGGTGCACGCCGAGCTCGAACACGAGGTCGACCGGGTCAACCGGAAGTTCGCGCGGATCGAGCAGGTCAAGCGGTTCGCGATCCTCGGCCACGATCTCACCCAGGCCGACGGCGAGCTGACACCGACGATGAAGGTCAAACGGGCGATCGTGTACGACAAGTACGCCGACGTGTTCGCCGGGCTCTACGAACAACGACGGGACAAGGAGTGAGGAAGCCATGCGTAAATGGGTAACGATCGCGGCGACGGCGGTTCTGTCGCTCCTGCTGGCGGGCGTCGCCGTGGCGGACTTCAGCCAGGCGAGCAACATCGCCCTGACGGTCACCCACCAGGGGAAGTCATCCGGGATCAAGGCCGATATCCACTCGACCACGTCGCCGGGCGAGGCGCCGAAGGCGGCCAAGCTGGTCGTGCTCACGTTCCCGGCCGGCACCAAGTTCAACCTCGGCAGCGTCAAGCCCTGCACGCTGTCCGATGCGAAGCTGACGGCGGGCAAGTCGTGTCCGGCCGCAAGCCGGATCGGCAGCGGCTCGGCCACGGCGAGCGCGTACCCGCTCCCGCAGTCGATCCTCGCCGGCGTGAAGGCATTCGCCGCGGGGCCGAACAAGATGGTCCTCGTCGTCAAGGCGACCTCCCCGGTTCCGCAGACGCTGATCATCCGGGTGACGACGTCGGGCGCGAAGCTGACGATCCCTGTACCCACGCCAACGGTCGCGGGCTTCCAGGTCGTGCTCGTGTCCCTGAAGCTCAACGTGCCGGCGAGGGGCAGCGGCAAGACCGCGCTGATCACCGCCGGTGACTGCACGGCTCACAGCTTCATCGTCAAGTCACATTTCGTGTACACGGACGGCACCACGGAGGACCTGCAGAGCACCGCGCCCTGCGGTTGAGTGGGGCGCATGACTGCGATCCGCGCGGAGCACCTTTCCAAGCGCTACGGCTCCACCGTCGCGCTCGACGCGCTCGACCTCGAGGTGCGCGAGGGCGAGGTCTATGGCTACCTGGGGCCTAACGGCGCCGGCAAGACGACCACGATCCGGCTGCTGCTCGGGCTGCACCGCCCAACCGGCGGGCGGGCGGAACTGTTCGGAGTCGATGCCTGGCGTGACCCGGTGCAGGCGCACCGCCGAGTGGCGTATGTGGCCGGCGAGCCGTTCCTGTGGCCATCGCTCACGAGCGCGGAGACATTCGAGTTTCTGGCTCGAGTGCATGGCGGGACCGACGTCCGGTATCGCGATGAGCTGGTCGAGCGCTTCCAGCTCGACACGCGCAAGCGGACTCGGGCGCTGTCGAAAGGAAACCGCCAGAAGGTGCAGCTGATCGCCGCGCTCGCGACCCGCGCGGATCTGCTGCTCCTCGACGAGCCGACCGCGGGGTTGGATCCGCTGATGGAGGTGACGTTCCGCGACTGCATCCTCGAGGCGAAAAAGCGAGGGCAGACGATATTTCTCTCCTCGCACATCCTCAGCGAGGTCGAGGCGGTTTGCGACCGGGTGGGGATCCTTCGAGCCGGCAAGCTCGTCGATCAGGGAACGCTGGACGAGCTCCGGCACCTCGGCGCCCAGACGGTCGAAGTCACATTCGACGGACCCGCTCCAAAGCTGGCGCCGCTGTCGGGTGTGACCGTCGAGCCGTCGGGTGCGTCCGGGCTGCGGTTTGAGGTGACGGGCGCGGTGGGGCCGCTGATCGAGGCACTGGGCGGCGAGCCCGTCGCGACGCTGACCAGTCGGGCGGCCTCGCTCGAGGAGATCTTCCTTCATCACTACGACCATGGCAACGGCGGCGCTCCCGGTTAGCACGCTGGTCCGCCGGACCTTCGTCGACGCGCGCGTGCGCACGATCTCGTGCGCGTGCCTGTTCGCGATCTACGGCTACATCCAGCCGCTCGGCTTTCGCCACACCTATCCGACACTCGAGATCCGTCTGCAGTTCGCGCGGAGCTTCGCCAACAACAAGGCCGTCGTCCTGTTCTACGGCAAGGCGTACGACATCCTGACCGTGGGTGGCTACAGCGCTTGGCGAGTCGGCGGGACACTGGCGATCATCGCTGCAGTGCTGGGGGTGGTGGCCGCCATCCGGGCGCTGCGGAGCGAGGAGGATGCGGGCCGTGCGGAACTGGTCCTCGCCGGCATCGTGTCTCGCGGCAGCGCGTTCTATGCGGCGATCGCCGGAGTTGCCGGCGGGATGCTGGTGCTGTGGCTGGCGGAAACCGCCGGCCTGGTCGGCGGCGGGCTGCCGGCCGCCGGCTCGATGTACCTCGCACTGTCGGACATTACGGTCATGGCGGTGTTCGCCGGGATCGGAGCCCTCGCCAGCCAGCTCGCCCCGACCCGGCGGGTTGCGACCGAGCTTGGCGTCGCGGCAGTCGGCGTGTCATGGCTGCTGCGCGTGGCGGCCGATACGTCGAGCGGCGTCGGCTGGCTGCGCTGGGCAACACCGCTCGGCTGGGCCGAGGAGCTTCACGCGTTCACCGGCGCCCAACCGCTGGTGCTGCTCCTGCCCGCGGCCGCGACGGTGGCGCTACTCGCCGCGGCCGCGCGAATAGCAGCCACCCGAGATGTCGGCACCGGGCTGCTCGTGGTGCGCGACAGCGCCGAGCCCCGGCTCTGGCTGCTGTCCTCGCCGACCGCGCAGGCGCTCCGACGCGAGCTTCCCAGCCTGATCGCCTGGGTTGCCGGCGTCGGCCTGTTCGGCGTCGTGATGGGAGTGGTCTCCAAGAGCGTTTCCTCCGCGGGGATCGCCAAGAAGTTGAGCCGTGAGCTGGCCAAGCTGGGGTCCGGGTCGGTGCTGACGCCGTTGGGTTACCTGGGCTTCGCGTTCATCTTCTTCGTGCTGGCGGTCGCCCTGTTCGCGTGTTCACAGGTCGCCGCGATGCGCCACGAGGAGTCCGACGAGCAGCTTGAGACGCTGTTGGCTCAGCCGGTCGGGCGCAGCGGGTGGCTCGGCGGCCGGCTGCTGCTGGCGATCGCGGGGATAGTCGCGGTCGCGGCCACCGCCTCCGTGCTCACCTGGCTCGGCGCCGTTTCGCAGGGGGTAAGCGTGTCGCTGCCCCGGATGCTCGAGGCAGGCGTCAACTGCCTCCCGGTCGGGCTTCTGTTCTTGGGGCTGGGCACGCTGGCTTACGCCGTCGTGCCACGCGCGGCCACGGGCATCGCGTACGGCCTGGTTGCCGTCGCATTCCTCTGGTACCTGACCGGGGCGCTTGCCGGCGTACCCAAGTGGCTGGTCGACCTCACTCCGTTCGAGCACGTGGGGCTCGTGCCGGCGGCCGCATTTCGCCCCATCTCCGCGCTCGTGATGCTCGCCATCGGCGCCGCTGTCGCGCTCCTGTCGCTGCGAATTTTCGAGCGCCGCGACCTAGCCGGGGCGTGAGCCCGGGACGATCGGTCCGCCCGTCTGCTGCGGCCGCGTAAGCGTTCCCGAGCGGGCGCCAAGCACCGCGGCAATCGACTGCGCCCATGCGTCGATCGCATCCCAATCACGCCGGTCTCGCAGCTCCGGCGGGATCCTTCGCGCCATCTTCTTGCGGATCAATCCAGCGTCCTCGGCCACCATCCCACCGAAGACCGCGTGCTCGTGCGCGCCGAGGTCAGCGGCGATCTGCTGCACCCGGGGCGGCCTGGTCACCCGCTCGAGTTGCTCGGGATCGCCCGAGTCCTCGCCGACCGTGCCGCTTGAGAACAGCCACAGGTCGCCGGTCTCTGTCGCTCATGCCTCAAAGCTAAGGCTCGACGACGCGGCTGCCATCCGCGCATACTCCCGGCGGATGGTGCGCGTTATTCCGGATGCCGAGCGCCGGCATCAGGGATAGCTTCGGGCCAAGTGCCTGCCGGCGAGTCAGGACCGAACAGATGAGCCATCAAGGAATGACAGCGGGGGCCGAAGCTGCCCGCGGTTCGCGCGAACATGCCGATGGAGCGCCGCTCGCGGTATCCGTGCGCGGGCTCCGTAAGGCGTATGGGCCTGTTGAGGCGGTGCGCGGGATCGATCTCGAGATCCCCGTCGGCCAGATCTTCGCGCTGCTGGGTCCGAACGGTGCAGGGAAGACGACGACGGTCGAGATCCTCGAGGGCTACCGGTCGCGCGACGCGGGCGAGGTAGAGGTTCTCGGCTGCGATCCGGCGTCGGAGCGCGCTCGGCTCAGGTCGCGGATCGGGATCGTCTTCCAATCGACCGGCGTCGAGCCGTATCTGACCGTCCGTGAGACGGTGCTGATGTACGCGAGCTTGTATCCACGCCGTCGAGCCGTCGACGAGGTGATCGACGTCGTCGGCCTCAGTGAGAAGCGCGACGAACGGGTCGTGCGTCTGTCCGGCGGCCAGCAGCGCCGGCTGGAGATGGCGATCGCCCTGGTCGGCGATCCGGACCTGCTGTTCCTCGATGAGCCGACGACCGGGTTTGATCCCGCCGCCCGGCGCGAGGCGTGGGAGGTGGTCAGGAGTCTGGCCGGGCTCGGCAAGACGGTGGTGCTGACGACGCACTACATGGACGAGGCGCAATATCTGGCGGATCGGGTTGTCGTGATCTCCGCGGGTCGGGTCGTTGCCGAGGGGCCGCCGTCGGCACTCGGGCTGCGCGAGGGCAGGAGTGTCGTTCGCATTCGTTACAGAGCGCCGAGCGGCATGGAGCCGCCCGCGTCCGTCGCGGGCGTCGCGTCGGTCGATGGTTTCGTCGAAGTGCGCGTCGACGATCCGGTCGTGGCACTGCACGACCTCACTGGCTGGGCGATCGAACGCGGGCTGCCGCTCGAGGGGCTCGAGGTCATCAGGCCGTCACTCGAGGACGTCTATCTGGCGCTGACGCGCCAACCGGAGGAGGGCGGCGAGCGGTGAGTGCGGCGGCACTGACGCTGAGCCAGGCGCGCTACGTGAACAAGGCGTTCTGGCGCAACCCGGCCCGCGCGTTTTTCACCTTTGCGTTCCCCCTGATGTTCCTCGTCATCTTCACTGCGCTGCTGGGGAACGGCACCGTTCACATCGGCGTGCTCGCCGCCAAGGAGTCGACGTACTACGTCGCGTCGATGGCGGCCTTCGGTGTGATCACGGCCTGCTTCAACAACACCGCGATCAGCACGACGTTCAGTCGCGACGGCGGGATCCTGAAGCGCATCGACGGAACGCCGTTGCCGCACGCGGTGTTCTTCGCGAGCCGGATTCTGCATGCGGTGCTGGTCGCGCTCGTGCTGGTCGTGATCACGACCGGCTTTGGTCACATCGCCTACGGCGCGCACGTTCCGTCGGGCGCGACGCTGCTCCGCTTCCTCGTGATGCTGCTCGTCGGGTCTGCCGCCTTCTGCGCGCTCGGTTTTGCGATCACGGCAGCGATCCCGAACGCTGACGCGGCGGCGCCGATAGTCAACATCGCGATCCTCCCGCTCCTGTTCCTCTCCGGCATCTTCATACCGTTCGGCAACAGCACTCCCGGGTCGATTCAGTGGGTCGCGCGCGTCTTCCCCGTCCGTCATTTCGCCGTCGGCCTACAGGCCGGATACCTGGGGACCCCGTTTCGCTGGAGCGATGTCGCGGTCGTCGCCGCGTGGGGGATTGCCGGACTTCTGCTCTCCGTTCGCTTCTTCGGCTGGGAGCCGCGCCGGTAACGCGGACGGGGCCGGCCCGGCAGAAATCAGTAGTTAGTCCGACTTCCATGAGGCAAGGCTGCGATGTGTATTCACCTGCGTCTTGTCACGCTAGCGAGTGACTTCACTGAATCGCCTCAGGAGCTCACGATGGACGCTATCGTTGTGTACGAATCTGTCTTTGGAAACACGCGGGCGATCGCGGAGGCGATCGCCGAGGGGCTTGGGTCGGTGCCGGTGCTGCCCGTGGCGGAAGCCGCCAAGCCGCGCGACACGGTGGGACTATTGGTCGTCGGCGGGCCAACCCACATGCACGGCCTGTCCACGGCGCGCAGCCGGCGCCTCGCCGCCGAAGGTAGTCACGAGGATGGCGCCGGCCACGTCGATCCCTGCGCCACCGAGGAGCCCGGCCTGCGCTCGTGGCTTCGCGACCTGACGCCGACGTCGGCCCAATGCGCCGCCGCGTTCGACACGCGGCTCGACAAGTCGCCCTGGGTGACGGGCGTCGCCGCTCGCGGCATCGCGCGCCGGATGCAACACCGCGGTCTGAATGTGGTCGCCACCGAAAGCTTTCTCGTCGAGAATTCAGAGGGCCCGCTCGTCCAGGGCGAGCTCGATCGGGCCCGCGCGTGGGGAGCGACGCTGGCGCGGTCGGTTGCGGCGACCGCCGAGCATCCCGTGGAGGCCTGAACCGTGGTGGTGGAGGGTGCGCCCGCCGCGCGGCTCCGCGGCTCGGTCGCGGCTGCGCGGCCGCTCATCGAGCTTGCCGGCGTCGAGAAGGTGTACCGAAACGGCAAGATGGAATACGCCGCTCTGCGCGGGATCGACCTGTCGATAGCCGCCGGGGAGATGGTCGCGATCGTCGGCCCGTCGGGCAGTGGCAAGTCGACGATCATCAACATGATCACGGGCATCGATCGTCCGACCGCGGGCACGGTCACCGTCGGGAGCGAACGGATCGACGCGCTCGACGAAGAGCGGCTCGCCACGTGGCGGGGGGAGAACGTCGGGATCGTGTTTCAGTTCTTCCAGCTCCTCCCGACGCTGACCGCGCTCGAGAACGCGGTCCTCCCGCTGGATTTCGCGCGGCGCGGCGCGCCGCGAGAGCGGTTCGACCGCGCGGCACACAACCTCGACTTGGTGGGTTTAGGTGAGAAGCTCGACCATCTTCCGGCGGAGCTCTCCGGCGGAGAGCAGCAGCGGGTCGCTATCGCACGCGCGCTGGCCTGTGACCCTCAGCTGATCGTGGGCGACGAGCCGACGGGCAATCTCGACTCCCACGCCGCGATGGATATGTTCGAGCTGCTGAGCCGGCTCAACGCCGACGGGAAGACCGTCCTCTACGTCACCCACGATCAATCGCTCGCGCGGGGCGCCCACCGCGTCGTCACGATCCGTGACGGCCTCGTAGCCGGAGGTTGACGATGACCCTTTCAGGGGTTGCGCGCAAGTCGGTCAGCGACTTGACGCGCCGGCGCGCGCGGGCGGCGTTCTCGATCGGCGCGCTCGCGCTGGCCGTCGCGAGCGTCGGCTTGCTCGCGCTCCCGACGCTGATGAGTCGGGCCATGGATGGCGAGATCGCCGCGAACAAGCTCGCGAATGTGACGATCACGGTCAGGCCGCTGGCGCTGACCGCGGCACAGATGCGGGCGCTCGCAAGCCTGCCCAACGTGGCCGCGTTCGAGCCGCGGACGACGTTCTCCACACGCGCGTATGTCGGCGCGCGAAGGCAGAAGGCATTCCTGATCGGTGAGGGCTCGTTCGTACACCAGAGCGTCGACGCGGTGACGGTGACGGCCGGGAGTCCGCCTGCGACCGGTGCCGTGCTGACCGACGTCCAGAACGCCGCCTACGGCAACGGCGTCGGGCACGCCGGCGGCTCCGTGCGCCTGTACGCCGGCAACGGCCGCGTCGTCTCGCTGCCGATCAGCGGTGAGGCGAGAAACCTGACCGGTGCGCAGTTGGTCGCCCAAGATGGCTTCCTGGCTCTCTACGCCACCGCGGACACGGTTGCGGCGGTGAGCGGCACGCCAGGCTATACCCGTCTCGCCTTTCGTCTGCGCGACCAATCCGCGGGTGCGGCCCGGCGGACGGTCGATTCGATCCGGAGCTACCTGAAGACGGTGCCGGGGTTCACCGGTTTCAGCGACCTACCCGAGATCCGCTCTCCCGGGGACTGGCCCGGTAAGAGCGCGTTCACACACATCACCGGCATCCTGTACGTCGTCACACTGCTCGCACTCCTCGGCGCGTTGGTGCTTCTCTCGAGCACGATGAGCACGATGGTCGGCGAGCAGACCCCGGAGATCGCGACGATGAAGGCGATCGGCGCGCGAGAGCGTCAGATCCGGCGCGTGTACATGCGCACCGCGGCGCTACTCGGCGGGCTCGGCGCGATCGCCGGCGCCGTCGGCGGGATCCTGCTGTCCTGGGCGTTGACCTCGTATTTCGCCTCGTCGCTGTTCGCGATCGGCGTCCCATTCGGCGTCGATATACCGGTGGTTGCGGCGAGCATCGTGCTTGGCCTGATCGGGCCTTCGCTGGCGGCGCTGCCCGCGGTCCGCCGGGCGGCCCGGCTACCGCTGGCGGAGACTCTGCAGGCGAGCGGAGGCGCGACCGGCAGCGAGGGTCGGTCCGACCGGCTGTTGCGACGCGCACGCTTCCTGCCGCGCGTGGCGCAGATCGGCCTGCGCGGTGTCGCGCGCCGTCGGCGACGTAGCGTCGCTACCGCGTTGCAGGTCGGGCTCGCGGTCGCCACGCTGCTCGCGTTCCTATCGCTCGCCACCAGCGTCGGCGACACCGTCAACCAGTCTTGGAACTCCTATCGCTACAACATTGACGCGGGATCGATGCTTGGGCAGGCACTCCCGCCGAGTGCCGAGACGCTGATCGCGTCGGTCCCCGGCGTCTCGCAGGTGCAGCCCCAGCTTCGCAACAATGTCGAGCTCGCCGGACAAGGCGGTCAGGTGTGGGCCATCCCCGACCGGCCGATGTACAGCTTCCATCTCGTCTCGGGCCGCCTGCTGTCCCGCGCCGACACGCGCTCGGCCGCCCGCGTGGCCGTCGTCGAGCAGGACATCGCACGCGCCACCAAGACCCACGTCGGGGCGCGTGTCATGCTGCGCACGGCAGCCGGTTCCGTCCGGTTCACCGTGGTCGGGCTCGTGTCTGACCAGCAGCAGAACGGCACCGTCGTGTTCGTACCGTTGACCGCGATGCAACGCGCGCTGCGTACCCCCGGCGCGGTCAACACCTACTGGATC
>Ga0335072_10017427_pt1 | contig 10161 bp, 3 predicted proteins | sample Lox_Sample_21_FD_206725 | JGI IMG/M metagenome (GOLD analysis project Ga0335072, IMG submission 206725) | Soil microbial communities from Loxahatchee National Wildlife Refuge, Florida, United States - Lox_Sample_2.1 | ecosystem: Environmental > Terrestrial > Soil > Wetlands | place: USA: Florida...
TCGAACTACTTCCGGTCTTGTGGTTATGTCAACACTTAAATCGAAAATGCTCTAGAAAAGGCGTGGCTCCAAGATTGTGCTGAAGAGATCCCCGCATGAAGGTCTTGTATCGGGGCGCGAGTCTACTCGTGCCGCAAATGCTGCGATAGGAACCTGGGCATTACCCCCGCGGTTCGGGGGGCAGGGGCCTTCAGGGCCCCTGAAGTGAGAACGCAATTCAAGCGGCGCCTCAGCCTCGGAGAAAAGCAAGCTCTAACCTCTAACTCCCATTTTCTGCTCCCTCGTATCTTCCTCTTCCCCGATATCCTCATGCCACACCGCGGGGTTCTCCGCGATGTATTTCGCCAGCAGCTCACGGCACGGCGCATCGTCCAGGTCGATCACCTCCACGCCGTTCGCGCGCAGCCACTCGATCCCCCCGGCAAAGTTGCGGCTCTCGCCCACCACCACCATCCCGATACGGAACTGCCGCACCAGCCCACTGCAATACCAGCAGGGCGCCAGCGTGGTCACCATCACCTTGTCGCCATAGCTGCGCTGCCGCCCCGCGCGCCGGAACGCATCCGTCTCCGCGTGCATACCGGGGTCGCCCTGCTGCACGCGCCGGTTATGCCCGCAGCTCACCAGCTCTCCCGCGCGCGTAAACAGCGCCGCGCCAATGGGAACGCCGCCTTCCACCAGCCCCATCCGCGCTTCCTTGAACGCCACTGCCAGCATTTTCCGGTAAGGTTCCAGCTCTTGCGATTCGCCCACGCTAAGGCTCCTCCCATGAATGATCCATGTTGGAAGATTCAGAATACCGCGGCACGGCGCCGCACCGGCTCGAACCTATTCCACGTCCCCGCTCTCGGGCATGTCCACCGGCTTCCGGTCGAGATCGATCGCCGGCCTTTGTGCGTTGCGGAGAATCTCATTGAGCGACGGCAGTTGCTTCGCCTTGAAGTCCTCCCAGCCCGGCAGCACCTCTTTCGCCTCGCCCTCCACGTGCGTCGCCGCCGCAAGCAGGGCCGCGGTAGGCGCAGCGTCGGCCTGCTGCAACTCGCCATACAGTTCGGTGGCCTCGTCGGTCACGCGGTCAATCCCGGGCTTCGCTCCCTTCGACTCTTCTCTCCCGAGCAGCGCCTTCAGCGTGTCGCGGAATGGCGCAAGCTGCGCGGCAATCGCCGCATTCTCAGGCGCCGCAATCTGCTCGCTCACCGAGTGCGCCGTCAGATCGACCCTCGCCAGCGCATCGAGCGACGCGGCCATCGCCGCCTGCGCATCATGTAACGCCTCGAGCTCGTCCAGCGGCGTGTGCACCCGCGGATCCATCTTCACCATCAGCTTCGCCGTTGCAGATTGCCCATCCACCGTCAAGCGCACCGTGTACGTGCCCGGCAGCGCCAGCGGCCCCTGCGGCTCGAGTGGCGTGCGGTGCGGGACCGCGGAAATGGGGTAGTCGTAATGGGTCGCCATGGGCGCGGTCGCATGCAGGTCCCACACCCAGCGGTGCATGCCCGCGGTCGCCGGCAGCGGACCCACAATCAGCGGCCACATCGGCGGAATCAGGTTCGTGCCCAGCTTTTCCGGCGTAGGCGTCTCCTTGTCCTCGCTGCTGTAGCGCCGCACCAAGTGACCCTCTCCATCCAGAATTTCCAGCACCACCGGCTCGCGCGCCTGCTGCGCCAGGTAGTAGTCGAAAATCGCCCCATTCGGCGGATTCTCACCCGCCGGCTCATCGCCCGGCAGCGGCGTATCCGTATTCGTGTCGCGCCGCACGCGCCACGCCGGCGCCGGCGCAAACAAGAGCGGCGTCTTCTTGCCCGCATCCGCGGCCAGCTCCCGCAGCGGTGCAATATCGTCGAGCACCCAGAACGAGCGCCCATGCGTGGCCACAATCAGATCGCCGTCCTTCACCAGCAAATCACGCATGGACGTGGGCGGCAGATTGTATTCGAGCGGCCGCCACTGCGCCCCGTCGTCGAACGACGTCCACACCGCGCGCTCCGTCGCGGCGTACAGCAATCCCGGCTGCACCGGATCGGCGCGCACCGCGTTCACCGGCGCATCGTCCGGCAATCCCGCGCTGATCACGGTCCACGTCTTGCCGCCGTCGTGCGTACGGAACGCGTAAGGGTGCAGATCGTCCACGCGCAGCCGGCTCACGGCCACATAGGCCGTGTCGTCGTCAAAGTGCGAAGCGTCGATCTGCGTAATCTTGCTCCAGGGCGCAACTCCCGGCGGCGTGATGTTGCTCCAGTTTTTGCCCCCATCTCGCGTAATCCACACCAGCCCGTCGTCCGTCCCCGCCCAGATCGTCTGCGTCGTCTTGTACGAGGCGGCAACCGCGTAAATCGCGCCTCGCCGCTCGGCAAGCTGTTCCGGCGTGAGCCTGGGCAGGTTCGCGAGCTGCGGCGTCGTCTCCCGGCTCAGGTCCGGGCTGATTGTCTCCCATGTCTGTCCGCCGTCCGTCGTCTTGAAAAGCCGGTTCGCCGCGTAGTAAAGGGTGTGCGGATCGACCGGAGAGAACAGGATCGGCTCGGTGCGGTCGGCGCGGACGCTCTTCCGATGCATTGGCAGCGGCGACACATTCTGTACCTGCCCGGTCGACACATCATACCGCGATACTTCCGTCCGCCCAGCGCCGTAAATCATCTCGGGATGCAGCGGATCGGGCGCTGCGTAGCCGTACTCGATGATTCCCACCGGATGCCACTCGCGAAAGGTAATCTCGCCGTCGTTTCCCCGCGTCGACGTACACACCGACCCGCTCTCCTGCTGTCCCGCGCACACCTGATAAGGAAATCCGTATGTCGCCGCCACGTGATAAAGCTGCGCCGTGGGCTGGTTGTACCACGAGCTCCAGCTCTCGCCGCCGTTCACGCTCACCAGCGCGCCCTGGTCGCTCACCAGCAGCAGAATCTTCGGATTTCGCGGATTGATCCACATATTCTGGTAGTCGTCCCCGCCCGGCGCGCCGCGCAAGCTGATCCAGGTCTTGCCGCCGTCCTCGCTGCGGCAGGTCACGATGCTGGTCGAGTACACCACGTCGGCATTCTGCGGATCGACTACCGGCACCGGCAGATCGCCCCCGCCGATCTTCATCGCCGGCCGCGGATCGTCAGTGATCTTCCGCCAGCTCGCGCCTGCATCGTCGCTGCGGTAAACGCCCAGCCCTTTGTCGTTCGCATAGCCGCCTTCTTCCGTTGTGGAGATGGTCGCATATAGCCTGGTGGGATCGCTGGCCGCAATGGCCACGTTGATCTGCACCAGATTCTCGGGAAGCCCGTTCTTGAGCTGCGTCCACGTCGTGCCGCCGTCGGTCGACTTATACAGCCCGCCGTTGGTTCCCGCATAATCATTGCCGTCCTCCCACGGTCCCAGCGTCTCCTCCCACAGGCACGCGTACACCACCTGCGGATTTTGGGGATCGACGGCTACATCCGATCCACCTGTGCGCTCATCTTTGTACAAGACCTTTTGCCAGGTGTTGCCGCCATCCTCCGAGCGAAAGATGCCGCGCTCCGCGTTCGGCCCGTAGGGATGCCCAAGGACGGCAGCAAACACCCGCTCCGGATTTGTTGGGTCCACGGCCAGCGCGGGGATTTGCTCGCCGTCGCGCAGCCCCAGGTGGGTCCAGGTTTTGCCCGCATCGTCGGAGCGATAGATTCCGTCGCCCACGGAGAGATCGGGCCGGTGCAGTCCTTCGCCGCTGGCCACGTAAACAATGTTGTCGTTCGAGGGCGCCACGGCTATGGCGCCGATCGATTGCGTGTCTTCGCCGTCGAATATCGGCTCCCACGTGCGCCCGTAGTCGTTCGACTTCCACACCCCGCCGTCCACTTGGCCCACATAAAAAACATTCGGCTCATCGGCCACGCCCGTTGCCGCGCGCGTGCGCCCGCCGCGGAACGGTCCGATCATGCGCCAATGCAGATCGGGCATCGGCCCCGCGCCGGCATCGTCCGCGGCCTGGCATGCGCTCGCAGGTAAAAATGCCGCGCTCAGGACTGCGGCAAAAAAAAGGGCATACGCAGCAGGATGCCTTCCCGTCATTTGGTTGACCTCGTTGTTTTAGTGTGAGCTGAAAACCCGCGCCGCTCGATTCTCTAGAATTCTACGCGCGCGGAAAACTGCATCTCCCGCGGAAGCAGTTGATTAGTCACGCCGGCCAGCGGCGCGCCGAAACCCGCTTCAGGGGCCGCATTGTCCCCATAGGTTCCGCTGAATCCCACCATATTGCGGTGATTGAGCGCATTGAATGCCTCCGCACGCAGGTTGATCCGCGCGCGCTCCGCGCCCAGCTCAAAGCTCTTGCCCACAAACGGCTCCAGGTCGTAGATCGCCGTGCCGCGCCCGGTGTTGCGGCCCACCACCGCGCCGTCAACCACCGGCCGGTCCGTAGTTGCGCCGGTGTCGCCGCTGTTGGTCACGCCGGTGACACAGTTGTACGGCAATCCCCCGGCCATGGTGGCAATGCCGCCCGCAGTGAACCCGAACGGCGCTGCGTATACGCCGCTCACCACCAGCCGCTGGCGCTGGTCGAAGATCGCGTTGCCCAGCTCCGTGCGGCCCGTCATCAGCGGATCGTTGGGATTCTGGCTGGGCACATCCGGATCCACCGTGTCCAGCGCGTGCGACCACGTGTAGCTCACCAGCAGAGCCGAGCCCTTCGCTCCGTGATGGCTGAAATTCACGTCCATGGCGTCGTAATAGCCCTGCCCGTCGTTCACGTCACTCTGGATCACGCTGTACGGCGGCGTCTGTCCAGCATTCTTGACCGGATCGCATGTCAGCCCCTCCTGCGCGTACCATGCAATCCAGTACGGCCGCTCGCAATTGGCCGTCTGCGCCGTGCGAATCTGTTCCGGCGCGGTGCGCACAAACGAGGGCGGCGGGTCCACATCGAGCGGCCGCACAATCTTCACCGTGTGCGTGCCTACGTAGTCCACGCTCAGCACCCATCCCGGCGCCATTTGCTGCTCCAGGTCCAGCGTCCATTGCTCGCTGTCGGGATTCTCCAGCCCGTTCGGATAGCCGATAAGCGTGCTCGTGGGGAAAAACTGGCTGTAGTAACCTGCGCGACCAGGCCGCAGGTACAAACTGCGCAGCGGCGCAACCGCGCCCGGGGGAAACGCCGGCAGCGGCACGTCGCTCACGCTTGCCGGAAAGCCCACCTCGCCCGGCTGCGCGGTGTAATTGAAAACCCCCGTCGGCCCTGTCAGCGCGTAGTTCGCCTCGGAGTTGTCAACTACCTGCGAGTAATAAATTCCGAAGCCCGCGCGCACCGTCGTAAGCCCGCGGCCGGCCACGTTGTAAGCAAAGCCCACGCGCGGCGCAAAATCTGCGCGCGCATCGGTAAAGCTCTGGAGCTCGTAGCGCAGCCCCGCGTTCAGCGTAAAGTCTCGACTGAGGTGGGCGTCGTCCTGCACAAACAGCGCGGCCATCGCATCGCCCACCAGGTAATTCGCGTTCCCGTAGCTCTGCGTGTAGCTTTGCACGTTGTCAATGTTGTCGAGATATGCTGAACTCTCGCAGTACGCCGTCGTGTCGGTGGCAGGGCAGGTACTGTAAACCAGTTCGCCAAGATAAATGGGCCCGCCGAATTCCTTGCTGTTGCCGCCCGTCCGCGCATGGATCACGTCGAACCCCGCGCGCAGTTCGTTGCGGCTCCACGTCTTTACCAGCGAATCCACCACCTCGAACTGGTGGTTCATCAAGAGCGCTGCCTGGGACGTTCCCGATGTAAACGTGCCGCCCGAGGGGATGGGCACCGAGTACTCGGTCCCGTACACCACCGGCACAAACTGCGTAATCGGCGAGGCCAGCTCGAACTGCGCCCGCACATCGTTCACCAGCGTGTCGCTCAGCACCGCGGTCTCGCCCGCCTCGCTCGTATAGGTTCGGCGATGAAAGACGCGGGCCACGGTGGGCAGCGTGTTGCCGCCCACGATGCCATTCGGGTTGGTGTCGAAGAAACTGTCCGCGCCGCCGTGAAAAAAGCCGCGGTTGTTCTCGTTGAACGCGTGGTCTATGCGCAGAAACCCAAGCCAGTCGCGGTAATGCCCGACGTAATTGCCCGGCGCGATGGGCGAAATCACCGGAGAGGCGCGATCCTGGTAACTGTATTCGGCCGAAGCCAGAAACTCCGTACTCTTCACGCGCGCAAGCGGCCCGGAGGCCGTCGCCGCGCCCTGCTCCAGCGTATCGCGCGTAATGTCGTTGCCGCTGGTCGCGGTGGTCGCGGAGAAACCCGAGAGCTCCGCCTCCGGTCCCGATGGCCGCCACAGCCCCAGCACATCGCCGTGATACACCGCGCTGCCGCCGCGCGTGACCAGGTTCACCACCGCACCTTCGCCGAATCCGTAATCCGCGGCGAAGGCATTATCGAGCACCGTCATTTCGCTCACCGCGTCCAGCGGCACATTGGTAAAAATCGTCTGCCGTCCCCACGCGTCGTTGCCGCTGGCGCCGTCCACCTCGAACCACGTCTGACGCCGGCCTGTGCCGTTGGCCGTGAACAGCACCTGGTTCATGAAGATGTCTCCCTGGTTGATCGCCGGCCGGTTCGCTGCCAGCAGCAGAGGCAGCGCCGTGATCCGCCGGTTGAGCAGCGGCGTGTTTTCTATCTGCAAAGCCGTAAGCCGGTCGCCCAGTTGCGGCTCGTCCGTGCGCACCGCTCCCGCCGTGCCGGTCACGCGCACCTCCGCCTGCGCTCCGGAAATTTGCGCACGCAGTTCCAGGCTCGCCGTCGTGCCCGCGGTCAGCGTCAGCGCGCCGGAACTCGCCGGGGCGAAGCCCGGGTACGCAGCCGTTACCTCGAGCGTGCTGCCCACGGGCAAGTCCTCGGCGTCAAAGCCGCCCGCCGCACCTGTTTTGAGCGTGCGGATCGCCTGATGGTGCGCATCTTCGATCACCACCGTCGCCCCGGCAAGCGCCGCACCGTCTGGGCCGGTCACGAACCCGCGCAGCGCGGCCGTGTCCGGGGTCTGCGCCCGCAGAACACACGCGATCGAACACAGCGCCCAGGAAAGCAGGGGCGCTGTTCGAAAACGGCTTGCGGAGTATCCCATGTCAACAGCATCGCCGATTTTCTCCGCTTGCGCCAGAGCCTTTACGCCGAAAATCCCTTGCCCATCCCGCCCTCAGCCTGCACAATCTTATCTAGCGATGACCACCTCCCTTCGCTTTTCCGCCGCGCACCTGCGTTTCGTTGTTTGTTTTCTGGCGATTCTCATTGCCGCAGCCGCACCGCTCGGCGCTTCCGCGCAACAAAATTCGCCGCAGCAGGTCTCGCCGCAGCTCTTCAACGGACTGCGCTGGCGCCTCGTCGGACCCTTTCGCGCTGGCCGCGCCGTGGCCGTGAGCGGCGTGCCCGGCAGCGAGACCACCTTCTTCTTCGGCGCCGTCGACGGCGGCGTTTGGAAGACCTCTGACGCCGGCACCGTGTGGCAGCCGCTCTTTGACGCCGAGCCGGTCGCTTCCATCGGCGCGCTCGCCGTCGCTCCCTCTGACCCGCGCGTCATCTACACGGGCACCGGCGAGTCCGACATCCGCTCCGATCTCGCCACCGGTGACGGCGTCTATCGTAGCGATGACGCGGGTGAGACCTGGACCCACGTCGGCCTCGACGACTCGCGCCAGATCAGCCGCATCCTCGTCGATCCCACGGACGCGCGCACCGTCTACGTGGGCGTGCTCGGCCACGCGTACGGCCCCAACGATACCCGAGGCGTCTACAAATCCAAAGATGCGGGCGCTCACTGGCAGCGCGTGCTCGACAAAGGCCCTGACGTAGGCATCGCCGATCTCGCCATGGCGCAGAACGCGCCGCAAATTCTCTTCGCCGCCACGTGGAACGCCCATCGTCCGCCGTGGAGCACCTACCCCCCGATCGAAGGCCCGGGCAACGCGCTCTACCGCTCCACCGACGCAGGCGCGCACTGGGCTGAAATTTCCGGCCACGGCCTGCCCGAAGGCGCATGGGGGCGCACCGGCATTGCTGTCGGCGCCGATGGGCGCCGCGTCTACTTGACCATCGACTGCCCCGGCCACTCCGGCCTCTACCGCTCTGACGATGGCGGCGAGACGTGGGCTCTCATGAGCGCCGACCCGCGCCTCACCAGCCGCGCCTGGTACTTCAACTCGCTGGCCATCGATCCCACCGACCCCGACGTGCTCTACATTCCCAACGTCGCGCTCTACCGCACCATAGACGGTGGCAAGACTATTGAGATCGTGCGCGGCGCGCCCGGCGGCGACGACTACCACCAGGTCTGGGTCGATCCCAAAAATCCCTCGCACCTCGCGCTCGCCGTCGATCAGGGCGTCTCCATCAGCCTCGACCGCGGCCGTACCTGGTCCACCTGGTACAACCAGCCCACCGCGCAGCTCTACCACGTCACCACCGATCACAGCTTCCCGTACGCCATCTACGGCGCGGAGCAGGATAGCGGCGCCATCGCGGTCTACAGCCGCTCCGATCACGGCCATATCGATATGCGCGACTGGTTCATTCCCGGCGGCAGCGAGAGCGGCTACATCGCCATCGACCCCAAGGACGAAAACATCATCTACCTCACGGAGGCGTACGGCAGCGTCTCGCGCTTCGATCGGCGCACCTCTTTCACCCAGAACGTCTCTCCCTGGCCGCTCATGAGCTTTATGACGCCCATCGACAAGCGCCGCTATCGCGATACCTGGACGCCGGTGCTCGTCTTCTCGCCTGCCGACAAAACTTCGCTCTACCTGGGCACGCAATTCGTGATGAAGACCGTCGACGGCGGCCTGCACTGGACCGCGATCAGTCCCGACCTCACCGGCGCGGCCGGCGAAGCCAAAGAAGACAAGTCACCGCCCACCGTCGGCAATGCCGAGCAGCGCGGCTACGGTGTCGTCTACACCATCGCGCCCTCGCCGCTGACTGCGGATGAAATCTGGGCCGGGTCCGACACCGGCCTCATTCATCTCACCCGCGACGGCGGTAAAACCTGGCTCAACGTCACTCCGCCCGGCCTCACGTCGTGGAGCAAGATTTCGCTCATCGAGGCCTCGCACTTCGATCCCGCCACGGCCTACGCAGCCGTCGATCGCCATCGCCTCGACGACCTGAAGCCCTACCTCTACATCACCCACGACTACGGCAAAACCTGGAGGCTCTCCGTCGACGGCATCGCGCCCACGCATTTTCTTCGCGCCGTACGCGAAGACACCGTCAACCGCGATCTCCTCTTCGCCGGAACCGAGTTCGGCGTCTACGTCTCCTTCAACGATGGCCTCCACTGGCAACACCTCAACCTCAGCCTGCCCGTCTCCTCCATTCGCGACCTCAACATCCACGGCAGCGATCTTATCGTGGCCACGCATGGCCGTTCCTTCTGGGTTCTCGATGACATCGCGCCGCTGCGCCAAGCCGCGTCCGTGGCCGTCGCACACCCCTACCTCTTCGCGCCGCCTTCGGCCATTCGCGTCGACAACGACACCTTTCTTGGCACTCCGCTGCCGCCGGAAGAGCCGCAGGCCGACAATCCGCCCAACGGCGCCATCGTCGATTACTACCTTCCCGCCGACGCGACAAAAATCTCGTTGCAGATCCTCGACGCGCAGGGCCGGGTCCTGCGTCACTTCGCGAGTGACGACGGGAACGCCCCAAAGCGCCCACTGCTGCCCATCGCCGAGCGCTGGTTTCCCAAGCCGCAGACCCTCTCCACCGCCCCCGGCGAGCACCGCTTCATCTGGGATCTCGCGGCCGGCGGCGCAAGCGCGCGCATCGAAGATGGCGACAACGCCTCCGCCGCGCCGCCCGGTCCGCGCGTGCCGCCGGGCGATTACACCCTGCGCCTTATTGTCGACGGCGTGCAGCTTGACCGCCCCCTGCGCGTGGTGATGGATCCGCGCGTGACCGCTACCCCGCAGGAACTCGCGCGCCAGTACGCGCTCGCCGATTCCGTCTACGGGCAAACCCTCCTCAGCCGCAAAGCCATGGCCGAGCTCGCAAGCGTCGAGAGCCGGCTCACAACGCTCGTCGGGAACGCCCCGCCGCCGGAGCTTGCGGCCATTCTCGCCGGCGCGCTCGCGCGTCTCAAGCGAATTGAAAGCGGCGAAGAAGAGGACTCCGATGAAGGCTCGGACGGAAAGCAAGAAAACGAAGCCGGCCTTGCGCAGGCCAACGCTGGACTGGCC
>Ga0335072_10017428_pt1 | contig 10160 bp, 10 predicted proteins | sample Lox_Sample_21_FD_206725 | JGI IMG/M metagenome (GOLD analysis project Ga0335072, IMG submission 206725) | Soil microbial communities from Loxahatchee National Wildlife Refuge, Florida, United States - Lox_Sample_2.1 | ecosystem: Environmental > Terrestrial > Soil > Wetlands | place: USA...
CTCGCCGCGGTAGCCGTCGTACTGGCCGCGCACCACCCTGGCCGGGTCGATCAGCCGCATGGCCTGGTAGACCTTGGACTTCTCATCGCGCAGCGACTTGGCGCTGAACGTCGTCGGCGGCTCCATCGCGATGAAACCGAGTACCTGGAACAGGTGAGTCACGATCATGTCGCGGAACGTGCCGGTTTTCTCGAAGAACGCGGCGCGGCCTTCGATGCTGATGTGCTCGGGCACGTCGATCTGCACGTGCGAGATGTGATCGCGGTTCCAGATTGGCTCGAACAGGCCGTTGGCGAACCGGAACGCGAGGATGTTATCGACCGATTCCTTGCCGAGGAAGTGATCGATGCGGAACACGTGGTCCTCGTCGAACACCGAGTGCACGATGCCGGTGAGCTGCCGGCAAGAGGCCAGGTCGTAGCCGAACGGCTTTTCGATGATCACGCTGGCGTTCTGCGACAGCTTGGTGTCGCCGAGCATGGTGATGACCGAGCCGAAGGCCGAAGGCGGAATGGCGAGATGGAAGATGCGTGCCGGGTCGTTACCGATCTCCTGCTCGGCGGTGGCCACGGCATCGACCAGCGGCTTGGGGTTGTCTGGGTCCGAGCAGGCGAAGTGCAGCTTGCTCTCGAATTCCTTCCAGGCGGCGCCCGTCGGCTTGGCCAGGCCGAACTGAAGGCAAGCGTCCTTCGCGTGCTTCCTGAACTCGTCATCGGTCATGTAGCAGTTGTGCGGTGCCGAGCCGATCACGCGGTAGCCGGCCGGCAGCAATCCTGACTTAGCCAGATGGAACAGACCGGGCAGCAGCTTGCGCTTCGCGAGGTCACCGGTCGCGCCGAAGATTACGATGACATGGTCGTCGGGGCGCTTGGTCCCATGATTGTTGGATTGCATGGGGCAATAGTGCCATGCCAAGCAACGGAAAGACTGACCACGTGAGCATTGAACGCGAAAAGCAGCTCGCCGCCGAGGCTGCGGCTGGCCTGGTGAAGGACGGCATGACCGTCGGCCTTGGCACCGGCTCGACCGTGGCCTTTCTCCTGCCCGCGCTGGCTGCACGCAAGCTCGCGATCCGCTGCGTGGCCACGTCGGTGCATACGCGGCAAAGGGCGACCGAGCTCGGCCTTGACGTGGAGCTAGTGGACACTCTCGATCACCTGGATGTCGCGATCGACGGTGCCGATCAGGTAACACCTGAGGGGTGGCTGATCAAGGGCGGCGGTGGCGCGCATACCAGGGAAAAGATCGTTGCCGCCTCCGCGGCGCGTTTCGTGGTGATCGGCGACTCGACGAAGCCGGTCAAGGCGCTGCGCCCGCCCGTGCCGCTCGAGCTGCTGGCCTTCGGATTGCCTGCCACGCTGCGGGAGCTTGGCCAGGCAGTGGTGCGGCAGGGCTGGCCGCTGAGCCCGGATGGCGGGATCATCGCCGACTACAACGGCCCCATCGGCGACCCCGCAGAGCTGGCCGCCCGGCTGTCAGCCACCCCTGGCGTCGTCGGGCACGGGCTGTTCGAGCCGGCCCTCACCGCGGACGTCTTCATCGCGACCGGTGATTCCGTGGAGCACCGGGTCCTGCATTCCTGAGCCAGGTCGCGCCGCGGTCCTTTGCGGGGAGGATCTAACCAGCTCGGTCCGGCCTGCAACAGCATCAAGTAGCCACCGATGTCCTCACCCGGCCGGTGGCGGACAGCATCGGTGGCTCCGCGATGTTACGGGAACGGCATCAGGTAGCCACCGATGTCCCCGGTCCCGGCCCGCGAACGACAACGGGAAGCCATAGATGCGGTAAGCCCCGGCGGGATGCCCGGAACACGCCGGATGGTGGGTCTGGTCAGGTAGCGGGTGACAGCGGGGCGCCCGCGCTGCCCTGGGGAGATCGGCTAGCGCCTGGCCAGCCTGATCGAATCGAAGATCGCGCGTGCGCGGGCACCACGTCCAGGCAGGCCGAGCAGGAAGAACGTTCCGGCGTGGTGGTGCGGCCTGGACACGGAGAAGATGAGCACGGCGCTCAGGGCACCGCCTTGGCCGGTGACCGCCGACAGGCAGATTTTGGCGCCGTGCCGCACCTGGCAGTGCGGGTACTTCTCAGCTACGGACCTGGCCGCGTACTTGCCGGTCACGACCGTCAGGCCGGGCTGCGCCGCAATGGCGGCAGCGGTCGGGGGCTGGTAAGGGCAGGGGAGGGCCAGCGGCGGCTTGGTCGCGTTGATCAGGAGCAGCGTGCCAGAGTCGAGTCCGGTTCCGCAGGTCGCCCACTGGTCTTCGCGCCGCTGCCGCCATGAAGGCGGAGTCGCGAACCGGACGCCGCCGAAACGATGTCTGCTCCAGCCGGCTGGCACGCCGCCTGAGCGGGCACGCCTCCGCACGATGGACAGCGGTGACCGGTTCAGCGTGGCAAGCACCCGGCGCGCTAGCGGTCCGCTGGCACCCACGCGCACGCCAAGCTCGGGGACCAGGTAGCGCACCGACCCCTGGCCGCTTGGCAGCCGGTAGACGGGAATGCCGTTGATCACCTCGGTTGGCTTGCGGTGCCTGATTCCCTTCGGGAGGTGCCCGGCCGGCAACATCCACGCCAGGCTGGCGGCCAGGCCGCAGCCCTGTCCCTTCGGCAGCTTCGGCCTGGCGCCGGAGAAAATCATGCCGTCAGGCCGCCGGAACCCGCATGACCATTCCTGCGGGCTCTCGACCAGCCAGCCGCCTGGCACGGAAAGCTCGGCGTTACGGTAAGGCACCGGCGCCCAGGCCGCCGCCGATTTGGCTGGCGACGACCTGGCGAGAGGTGACGCCTGCGCGCTGGCTACTGGTGCGATTGCCGCGACCGCGACCGCGACCCCGATCAGCGCCATCGGACTGCCGTGCTTCATGTTGCCACCCCTCGCGAGACCCTGCGAGCGGCAAATGCCCGCTCGCCCGACCATTTGGACGAGCGGGACAGTCCAATCGGTTTCCGTCTTGCTAGCTCTTCTTTTCCGCGTGGCCGCCGAACTCGCTGCGCATGGCCGACAGGAGCTTGTCGGTGAACTCACCGAGCCCGCGCGACTCGAAGCGCTGGAACAGCGAGGCGGTGATCACCGGGGCGGGCACGCCTTCCTCGACGGCGGCAAGTACCGTCCAGCGCCCTTCGCCAGAGTCCGACACGTGACCGGCGAACTCGCTCAGTTCCGGCGACTTGGCCAGGGCCGACGCGGTCAGGTCGATCAGCCACGAGCTCACCACCGAGCCGCGGCGCCAGACCTCGGCGACCTCTGGTACGGGGACGTTGTACTGGTAGTACTCGGGGTCGGTAAGCGGGGTGGTCTCGGCGTCGGTCACGGTCTCCTCCATGCCGGCGTCGGAGTGCTTGATGATCGACAGGCCCTCGGCGATCGCCGCCATCATGCCGTACTCGATGCCGTTGTGCACCATCTTCACGAAGTGCCCGGCGCCGGCCGGGCCGCAGTGCAGGTACCCCTCCTGCGCGGTGCCTCCCGGCTTGCGGCCTGGGGTGTCCTCGACGTCGCCCTTGCCTGGCGCGATGGTCTTGAAGATCGGGTCGAGCCTGGTCACGGCCTCGTCGTCGCCGCCGATCATCAGGCAGTAGCCGCGCTCGAGGCCCCAGACGCCTCCTGAGGTGCCGCAGTCGACGTAGTGAATGCCCTTCGGGCGGAGCACCTTCGCGCGCTTGATGTCGTCGCGGTAATAGGTGTTGCCGCCGTCGATCACGGTGTCGCCGGGATCCATCATTGAGGTCAGGTGGTCAAGTGTCTTGCCGGTGATCGCCGCCGGCAGCATCAGCCAGGCGTTCCTTGGCTTTTCCAGCTTGTCGACGAATTCGTCGAGATCCTTCGCGCCGATCGCGCCCTCGGCGACGAGGGCGTCCACGGCGCTGGAATTGACGTCGTAGACGACGCAAGTGTGCCCGTCACGCATGAGCCTGCGGACCAGGTTCGCGCCCATGCGTCCGAGTCCGACCATGCCTAGCTGCATCGGGTGCTCTGTGGTCATTTGGCTGATACTCCTTTGATCTTGCGATAACGCCGTATCAGGGCGTTCGTCGACGAATCATGATGAAGCTCTGGCTCGGCCTGACTGGTCAGCTCGGGACCGATCGCCGCGGCGAGAGCCTTGCCGAGTTCCACGCCCCACTGGTCGAAGGAGTCGATTCCCCAGATCGTTCCTGCCGTGAACACCGCGTGTTCGTAAAGCGCGACCAGGGAGCCGAGCAGGCGCGGGGTCAGGATCTCGGCGAGCAGCACGTTGCTCGGGCGGTTGCCCTCCATCACCTTGTGCGGTGCGACCTCGGGCGGCGTGCCCTCGGCAAGTACCTGCTCGAGCGTCTTGCCGAAACCGAGCGCCTGTGCCTGCGCGAACACGTTGGAGGTGAGCAGGTCGTGCTGGTCGCGGATGGGGTTCAGTGACTTGCCGAAGCCGATGAGGTCCACGGGGATCAGCTCGGTGCCCTGGTGCAGCAGCTGATAGAAGCTGTGCTGGCCGTTGGTACCTGGCTCACCCCAGAACACCGGGCCGGTCGCGTAGTCGACGTGGGTGCCGTCCAGCGTGACGTGCTTTCCGTTTGACTCCATCGTGAGCTGCTGCAGGTACGCGGGAAACCGCTTCAGGTACTGCTCGTAAGGCATGACGCCGATGCTCGCCGCGCCGAGGAAATCGACGTACCAGACCTGGAGCAGGCCCATCAGGGCGGGGAGATTGTCTCTCAGCGGCGTCGTGCGGAAGTGCTCGTCCATGGCGTGGAAGCCGGCCAGCATCTCCCCGAACTGCACGGGACCGATCGCGATCATCGTGGACAGGCCGATCGCCGAGTCCATCGAGTACCGGCCGCCGACCCAGTCCCAGAAGCCGAACATGTTCGCGGTGTCGATACCGAAGGCGGCTACCTTCTCCGCGTTGGTGGAGACCGCGACGAAATGCCTGGCGACCGCTGCCTCGTCGCCGAGCGCACCGACGATCCAGTCGCGGGCCGACCTGGCGTTAGACAGCGTCTCAAGCGTGGTGAACGTCTTGGAGGAGACGATGAACAAGGTCTGCGCCGGGTCAAGGTCGCGGGTGGCCTCGGCGAAGTCGGTCGGGTCCACGTTGGACACGAACCTGAACGTGCGGTCCCTGTCTGAGTAGTGCCTCAGCGCCTCGTAGGCCATGACAGGGCCGAGGTCGGAGCCGCCGATGCCGATGTTGATGATCGCGGTGATCGGCTTGCCTGTGAACCCGGTCCACTCGCCCGACCTGATCTTCGTCGCGAAGCCCGCCATCCGGTCGAGTACCTCGTGCACTTCCGCGACTACGTCGGTGCCGTCGACAACTAGCCGCGTGCCCTTCGGCATGCGCAAGGCGACGTGCAGGACTGCGCGGTTTTCCGTGGTGTTGATGTGCTGACCGGTGAACATGGCCTCGATGCGCTCCGACAGGCCCGACTGAGCGGCCAGTTCGAACAGCAGCGCGAGGGTCTCTTCAGTGATGCGATTCTTGGAGTAGTCGAGGAAGATGCCGGTGCCCTCGTCCTCGGCGGTCAGCCGCTCGCCCCGGTCAGGGTCGGCGGCGAAGAGGTCACGCAGGTGCAGGTTCTTGATCTTGTCGTGGTGCTCGGCAAGCGCGGCCCAGGCAGGCCGGCTGCGCAGCGGTGTGCTCAATTCGCTCGTCCCTACGGTCGCGGTTCTCTCGTCGCGACCCTAGCGCGCCGGCCGAGCACGGCGTGCCGCAGACTGCATCTATGAGTGCTGACCTTAGGCTGAGCGGCCAAGACCTTCCCGTCGTTGACCGGGCACGGATCTACTGCTGCGGTATCACGCCTTACGACGTCACCCATCTCGGCCATGCGGCGACGTTCGTCTGGGTGGATGTGCTGACGCGGGTGCTCGGGTCCATCGGGATCAGCTCGCAGCTGTGCAGGAACGTGACCGATGTGGACGACGTGCTGTTCGAAGCGGCCGAACGATCGGGGTCCGCGTTCGACGCCTTCGCGTCGGTGCAGCAGTTCAGGTTCGACCAGGACATGAGCGCGCTCGGCGTCCGCGAGCCGCAGTTCGCGCCGCGCGCACGGCGGAACGTGGGCCAGGTGATCAGGCTGGCCTCGGCGCTGCTCGGTTCGGGAGCCGCCTACCAGCGGGAAGGCAGCGTCTACTTCCGCGGTGCTTCGGTCGCCGCACAGGCCGGGCTCAGCCGGGATGACGCCGCCGCGCTGGCCGCAGAGTACGGTGCCCGCCTCGATGACCCTGCCAAGGACGATCCGCTTGATGTCGCGATCTGGCGGCAGTCCGCTGATTCGGAGCCTGGCTGGCCTTCGCCGTGGGGGACGGGGCGGCCCGGCTGGCACGCCGAGTGCGCGGCGATGTCGCTCTCGGTGCTCGGCCTCGCGGTCGACGTGCTGTGCGGCGGTGATGACCTGCGGTTCCCGCACCACGCTTACCAGGTGGCGATGGCTGAGGCCGTCACAGGCGTCAGGCCGTTCGCGCGTGCCAGGCTCGGGGTTGGCGTGGTCAGCCTGGACGGAGCCAAGATGGCGAAGTCGACGGGAAACCTGGTCCTGGTCAGCGACGTGCTTGAGAACTACGCTCCGGCGGCACTCCGGCTTTGCCTCATCGACCGGCCCTGGTCGCAGGGCTGGGACTATTCGCCCGATGGGCTCAAGGCCGCGACCGAGCGGCTCGAGCGGCTCTACCTGGCGGCAGGGCGGGGCGGCGGCTCCGCGGCCGCGGGCTCAGCAGTGACGACGGCCCTGTGCGATGACCTGAACGTCAGCGGCGCGCTCGACGTCGCGGAAGAGGCGGGCGGTGCGGTGGCGCGCGGGCTGATCGCGACACTCGGGCTCGGCGAGTAGCCAGATGCGGGTCCTGATCGCGCCGGACAAGTTCAAGGGGAGCGCGTCGGCGCTCGAGGTGGCCGCGGCTCTCGCGGCCGGGCTGAAGGAGTCCAGGCCCGATCTCGAAGTCGTGCTGCTGCCGGTCGCCGACGGAGGAGAGGGAACGATCGGGGCCGCCCTTTCCGCCGGGTACGAGCTAGTACCTTGCGCAGCGGAAGGGCCGGTCGGCGAGCCCGTGCAATCCGGGTTCGCGTTCGCCGGCGGCACCGCCGTGGTCGAACTCGCCGACGTCACCGGACTGCGGCTGCTGCCAGGAGCGAAAGCGCCGCTGACCGCCTCAACCTACGGCGTCGGGCAGGTCATGAAGGCGGCTCTCGATGACGGAGCCGCGACGATCGTGCTCGGCATCGGCGGCAGCGCAAGCACCGACGGCGGCGCGGGGATGGTCGAGGCACTGGGCGTCAGGCTGACCGGCGAGGACGGCACGGAAATCGGACGCGGCGGCGCGGCACTGGCCTGGCTCGCCTCCGTTGACCCTTCCGGTCTCGATCCGCGGCTCGGGCACGGGCGGTGCGAGGTCCTGGTTGCCAGCGATGTCGACAATCCGCTTCTCGGGCCGTCAGGCGCGGCGGCCGTATTCGGACCGCAGAAGGGCGCCACTCCCGCCGAGGTGCAGGTGCTTGACCTGGCACTGGCCAGATGGGCCGAGCTGACCGAGGCGGCGACAGGCAGGCACGTCGCCAGCAAGGCCGGGGCCGGAGCCGCCGGAGGCACGGGGTTCGCCGCGCTTGCCTATTTCGGCGCCCGTCTGGTACCTGGCGTCGAGCTCGTGCTTGACCTGATCGGGTTCGACGAGGCGCTGGGCAGCGCCGACCTGGTGATCACCGGGGAGGGCAGCATGGACGAGCAGTCGCTCGGCGGCAAGGCTCCCGTGGGCGTCGCCAGGGCTGCGGCAAAGGCCGGAGTGCCGGTCATCGCGGTCGCCGGGCGCCTGGCGCTGACCCCTGAGCAGGTCGCCGACGCCGGGTTCGCCGCCGCCTATTCGCTGGCCGATCTCGAGCCAGATCAGGCGGCAAGCATGGCCAGGGCAGGCGAACTGCTCGCGCGGATCGGCCGCCAGATCGGCGCGGCAGGGCTGGAGCCTGGCTTCGGCGCCCGGTTATTCTCGCTTCAGGCCAATGGCTAAGCGGCGGAGCCGCAGGAGGTGTGCATGACCGAGTTCGTGCTCGCGGTGCTCGGGCTTGGCTTAGGCGTTTTCGCCGCCTCGGCCTTCGCCAAACTGCGGGGCCGTACCGCTTACCTGGACTTCCGCTCCGGGCTTTCTGCCACGACCTTGCTGCCTCCGCGCGCTCTGCCGCGCGTGGCTGCTGTGCTTGCCGCGGCTGAGGTTCTCGTCGCTGTCGCGCTCGCCTGCGCTGCCGCTCTCACCGTCGCCGGCCTGGCCGTGGCGAGCGCGCTGGCCGGGTCCGCGCTCAGCCTGGCCTTCGTACTGACCGCCGTGCTGGCCGCGGGAGTAGCCGCCGTGATACGGCGAGGCGTCACCGCTACCTGCGCCTGTTTCGGCGCTCGCGGTGCCCGGCCACTGTCGGCCGCCCACCTGGCACGCAACGTGTCGCTGCTGGTCGTGGTGTTCGCCGGCCTGATGTGTGCGCCGTTCGCCGCCGGCCGGCCGCCGGCTGCCGGTGCCGCGCTCGCGCTGGCGGGCGGGCTCGTCTTGTCGCTGGTCTTCATCCGCTGGGACGACCTGGCGTATCTGGTCGCCCCCGCGCCGCTGCCAGGCACTGCCAGGACATCGCGGCCTGACCGGACGCCGCGCTGATGCGGACCTTCACCGCTGCCGTTTTGGCTGCCCTGCTCGCGGCCGCCGCCTCTGTCTGGGTACTCAGGCGGCGGTTCGCGGTCGTCACCGTCCGCGGCGAGAGCATGGCGCCCACCTATGCCAGCGGTGACCGAGTGCTGGTTCGCCGCGCAGGGATCGGCCAGCTCAGGCGTGGTCTCGTCGTTGTCGTCGAGATGCCTGCCGCCACCGGCGGCTGGGACAGTGTTCCGCCGCGCGGACCATCAAGGTCGCGGAGCTGGATCATCAAGCGGGTAGTCGCCTTGCCAGGCGATGCCTGGCAGCCGCCTGACGCGGAGAGCGGGCAGGTACCGGCCGGAAGATTCGCCGTCCAGGGCGACAATCCGGCAGGCAGCTACGACTCGCGGATCTTCGGCTACTGCCCCGCCGACCGCCTGCTCGGCACGGTCGTCCGCTCGCTGCGCTAGCCCTCTCGCGGGCTGGCCGGGGGAATGCTCGGCACGTGACCGTTGTTCATACCCCTACCGGTATCAACGGACGGAGGCATTGACCGTGGCAACAGTGGAACTCACGGCCCAGAACTTCGATGAGGTCGTAGGCGGGGCTGACCTGGCGCTGGTGGACTTCTGGGCGTCATGGTGCGGGCCGTGCCGCATGTTCGGGCCGATCTTCGAGCGGGCGTCAGAGAAGCATTCTGACCTGGTGTTCGCCAAGGTCGACACCGAGGCGCAGCCGGAGCTTGCCCAGGCGTTCAGCATCTCGTCGATTCCGACGCTGATGGTGATAAGGGACAAGGTCGTGCTGTACGCGGAGGCTGGCGCGCTTCCGGAAACCTCGCTCGAGGACCTGATCAAGCAGGCTCGCGAGATCGACATGGACCAGGTCCGCGCCGACCTTGCCGAGCACGAGCACGAGCACGAGCACGAGCACGAGCACCCGCATGAGCACGCGCATGAGCACTAGGGCCGTGCCCGCCGAAGACCAGGAAGCGCGCGCGGCCGTGCTTAACCGGCTGCGGCGCGCGCAGGGACAGCTCGCGGGCGTCATCGGGATGGTCGAAGACGGCAGGGACTGCCGTGAGGTGGTCACCCAGCTCGCGGCGGTTTCCCGCGCACTTGACCGGGCAGGCTTCAAGATTGTGGCCAGCAATATGCGGCAGTGCCTGTCCGGCGAGTCAGCCCTGACCACAGACGAACTCGAGCGGCTGTTCCTCGCGCTGGCCTAGCGTTGGCCGGAGGGCTCAGCGCAGCCGAGGTCGCCAGTCGCCAGGCGGCCGGTCTTGTCAACGATCAGGGCACGCAGCCAACTCACACCATCGCGCAGATCCTTCGCGCGAACGTGCTGACCAGGTTCAACGCGATCCTTGGCGTGCTGCTGGTCGTGATCGTCATCGTCGGCCCGTTTCAGGACGCCTTGTTCGGTCTTGTCCTGATCGCTAACAGCGGTATCGGCATCATCCAGGAAGTCAGGGCCAAGCGGACCCTGGACCGGCTGTCCGTGCTGAACGCGCCCACCGCACGGGTGCTGAGAGAAGACAGCCTGAGGGAAATACCCGCAGGGCAGGTCGTCC
>Ga0335072_10017430_pt1 | contig 10160 bp, 8 predicted proteins | sample Lox_Sample_21_FD_206725 | JGI IMG/M metagenome (GOLD analysis project Ga0335072, IMG submission 206725) | Soil microbial communities from Loxahatchee National Wildlife Refuge, Florida, United States - Lox_Sample_2.1 | ecosystem: Environmental > Terrestrial > Soil > Wetlands | place: USA: Florida...
TGCGCGGCCAGCTTCATGCGCTGCGCTTCTCCGCCGGAAAGCGTTGTAGCGGACTGCCCGAGGCGAAGATATCCTAAGCCGACTTCCTCGAGAGTGCGTAACTTTTCACTCACCTTCGACGCCTCGGCGAAGAATTTCAACGCCTCTTTCACGGTGAGGTTCAGCACTTCATGGATGTTCTTACCGCGATAGCGAACCTCAAGAACCTGGGGTTTGTAGCGCGAGCCTTTGCATTCCTCGCAGATGAGTTCTACATCGGCCAGGAACTGCATTTCGACGGTAACGGTTCCGTCGCCCTGGCAGGTTTCGCAGCGGCCACCGGGGACGTTGAAGGAAAAATGTCCGGCCGTGAGCCCCCGCTTCTTCGATTCTGGTAAAGAAGCGAAGACTTCGCGAATGGCATCAAACGCCTTGATGTAGGTGACGGGATTCGATCGAGGCGTGCGCCCAATGGGCGACTGATCCACCAATACGACCTCGTCGATAAATTGATCGCCAGTGAGGCTCTCCCATGTGGCGAAGGGCCCGGTCGTTCCGTTGCTCGCTTGATGCTTGGCCTGGGCTAGAGCGCGATAGAGAACGTGATGCAGAAGCGTTGATTTGCCGGAGCCAGATACGCCGGTGATGGCGACGATCATGCCAAGCGGGATAGTGACCTCGATGTTTTTCAGATTATTGGCGCGAATGCCGCGAATCGTGATCTGCTGCGGGCCGGGCGTGCGCCGAACGGCAGGAAGCTGAATGCGCAGATCGTCCGAAAGATAGCGTCCAGTCAAAGAAGAGGGGTCGTGCAGGATTTCGTCGTACGTGCCGGCCGCCACCATCTTGCCGCCATTCTCACCGGCGCCGGGACCGAGATCGAGGATGCGATCGGCAGCTTGCATGATGTCGGGATCATGCTCGACGACGAGGATGGTATTTCCGAGGTTTCGCAGATCCTGCAAGATAGTGATGAGCCGGTGCGTGTCACGGGGATGCAGCCCAATCGAAGGCTCGTCGAGAACATAAAGCGTGCCTACCAGGCGTGATCCAAGCGACGTCGCCAGTTGAATGCGCTGGGCCTCGCCTCCGGAGAGCGTGGAAGAGAGACGATCGAGGGTCAGGTACTCAAGTCCGACGTCGTTGAGAAATTTTAGGCGCTCGCGAATTTCCTCGAGCAACTTTTCGGCGACCTGCGCTTGTTCGGCGGTGAGCGTTAGCGCGGAAAAAAACTTTAGCACGTCCTCGACGGTGAGCGAGCAGACGTCACAGATATTGCGGCCATTGATTTTGACCTGCCGCGCTTCCAGCCGCAGCCGCGATCCGTTGCAGGCAGAGCACTGGGAGTATCCGCGATATCGGCTGAGAAAGACGCGCACATGCAACTTGTATTTCTTGCGCTCGAGATGAGCAAAGAAACCGCGCACGCCCAGGAATTTGCCATCGCCGTTGAGAACCTGGTTTCTGTGCTCTTCTTGCAAGTCATCCCAGGCAATGTCGAGAGGAACGCCGGCCTGCCTGGCGTACCGCTTCAGATCGGTGAAAAGCGGACGATATTTCGGTTTCGTCCAGGGCTCGATTGCGCCTTCGGCCAGAGTTTTCGATTTGTCGGGAATAACGAGGTCGAGATCGAAGTCAATCGTGTTTCCAAATCCCTGGCATTTTGGACATGCGCCATAAGGATTGTTGAACGAGAAAAGCCGCGGTTCGGGCTCTTCGTAGCGAAGATTGCATTGCTTGCACTCGAAGCGCTGCGCGAAACGCAACTGCTTGGCAGCGATGCGTTCTTCTTCATTGCCAGGAATTTCGAATAAAACCTCGCCTGACTCGCGATAGGCCGTTTCGATTGCGTCGATAATCCGCGAGCGGGATTCGGCGGATACGGTGAGGCGATCGACCAGGACAAAAACGGGCTGATCAAATTGAACGTCCAGCAGCGATTCGGGACTGGAGAACTCGAATATCTGTCCCCCCTGATAGAGCCGGTTGAACCCGGCCTTGCGAAGATCGAAAAGCCTGGTCTTTAGCCCATCGTTCAATGAAGATGTCGGAGATGATTTTTTCTTCGACACGCGCGGAGGCTTGGCGGGTTCCTTGTTTGCGGGCTCCCCCCGCTGCAACGGGAACATCACCTGCAGTCGAGTGTCAGGATCGAGAGTGAGAATGACGTCGGCGACTTCATCGACGGTGTCTTTCTTTACCTCGCGCCCGCAATTGGCGCAATAAGTTCGGCCCACGCGGGCAAAGAGCAGGCGGAGATAGTCGAAGATTTCTGTGGCCGTGGCGACGGTGGAGCGCGGATTGCGAGTGGTGTTCTTCTGCCGGATCGCCACCGCAGGAGCAATGCCGTCGATCAAGTCGGCCTCCGGTCTCTCGATGCGCTCCAGAAATTGCCGTGCATAGGCCGAAAGCGACTCGACATAGCGACGCTGGCCTTCGGCGTAAATGGTGTCAAAAGCGAGCGAAGACTTGCCCGAACCGGAAACTCCGGTCACAACCGTCAACGTGTTGTGCGGAATTTCAAAATCGATGTTCTTGAGGTTGTGGACGCGGGCGCCGCGCACCACGATGCCGTCACTGGAGGCAAGAGTGCCATCAGTAGGCTCAGGAATAAGAATGTTCGGCTCAGACGACATCACGTAAAAGGAATGGCTCGCCGTCAGTGGTTTCCAGCGCGGCAGGTGCACAGGACGGTCACGGGGAGCTTCCGAATCTTTCCATTATAAGGGATTTCGTAGAGGACGAGGGCTTCGTTCGGCATACGAACGCAGCGATTGCTCAAAATCGGATGTGATGTTGTTGCCATGCAGGCTGAAGAAAGGCAACCTCTACCCAGATTGTTTCACCTACACTCCCAGTGACGGATTCAATTACGAGTTCAGCCATCCCGGCGTTATTGAATCACGCAACCACAAGCTCATGTCCAATGCATCGCTCGAAAGTGGATTTGGTAGAGAAGTCGGGGCAATCTTTGAGGCCGTGAGGAACAGCTATCAATCGAACGCGCGTGCCTACTTTGATTGAAGGGTTTTCCAATGATTGACTTCGTTGCCGTCTTTTTCCTGGTCGCGCCGTTTTCCGTAGCGGAAAGCGGCGCCGACGCCGATTGTCATCGCTGCGATGGGAGGAATAATCATAACGAGAATCGCGCGATTCAGCGCCCGCTGCGCATCTTTCGGTGTTGCCTTGGCGGTGACGTAGCACATGGCGCAGCCCTGCGCGAAGGCGGGCAACGCGGGTCCTGCCAGCATCACCAGCAGAAATAGAGTCGATAGGTGCTTCCGGGTTTTCTTCCTGCCGGTCATATGGCTTTTGGCGGGCGAAGGCGCCTGCACCACACTTCTATGGATCATCACTTTACTCCCAGATTGATGATCCGGTCGGCATCCGGGAAGAAAAAGAAGTACATGATCACAAAACACGCGCTCACCGAAATGATGAGCAGGCGGCGCATCAAGGCGGTCTCGAACTTCAGGTGCATGAAATAGCCGATGATCAGCGCGGACTTGATAATCGACAACACCAGCAGAATTTCCAGCATGCGCACCGGCTGGAACACCTGGTTGTAGCCCAATACGACCTCGACTGCCGTGAGGCAGAGCAATGCGCCCCAAACCCAAAAGTACTGCCCTTTGTTGTCGTCGTGCGTCGCGACATCATGCATAGTTATATCCTCGCTGGGATCGAGATCTTGTCTTAACTGATCTTCGTTGACATCAAGTAGACCAAGGGGAAGATAAACATCCACACCAGGTCGACAAAGTGCCAGTAGAGTCCCGAAACTTCCACGTCATGCGCATCGTAATCTTTCGGCTTCAGGAACAGAATCACTGAGGCGATTATCAGACCGATCAGCAATGCGTGAATGCCAATGTGAAAGACGTTGTCAGAGGGGATAAGCAGAAACCCTGCCAGCCAGATCGCGCCAAGAATCGGGAGAAAGAGTTTGCGCAAGGCGACGACGCCGAGATAAATCACGCCGATGGTGACGTGAAGCATGTGCATGGCCGTCAACCCGAAAAATGTAGCCGCGAACTGAGGAACGTTCTTCGAGACTTCGGCCAATTCTCCGGTAGCCGCGGTTGCGGGTTTCGGGAATCCGGGAAGGGTAAGTCCCTCGGCAATAAGCTTGCTCCATTCCATCCCGTGCAAGACGATGAACGCTGTACCGAACGCCATGGTGGCGAGGAGCCAATTGCGCGTCCAGGTGCGGTCTCCTCGTTGCGCCGCGAAGACACCGAGCACCATGGTGAGGGAACTGGACAGCAGGCACCCGGTCATCACGGTCGCATTCATGATGCTGGCGAAATGAAACGGAGTCGGCCACGGCTCGGTATAGAGCCGGTTGTAGCTGAAAGCGAAGAGGAGTGCTCCGAAAGTCAGCGAGTCGGAGGCCAGAAAGAGCCACATGCCCACTTTCTTGGAGTACGCTCCGAACAGCGGAGCCTCATAAGCTCCGGGAGCTGCTGCATGCCCTACAGCTTCATGCTCAAGCGTCGCGTCAGCCATCCTTAACCCCTCCGTCGCGCCTTAGTGTGCAAACCCCAGTAGCGCGAAGATGTATACCCAAAGCACTAACATGAAATGCCAATACCAAGCCGTAATGTCGACTGCAATGCGGCGCGCCTCGAGCGACTTGTGTCGAAGGAAAGCAGTCGCGCACCACAGCAGCGCGAAGACTCCGCCGAGCAAGTGGATCGCATGGGTGATGGTCAGCAGGAAGGCAAAAGAACTGCTCGGATTCGTATTCATGTAGAATCCGCGATTGTGCAGTTCCGTCCATGCCAGCCACTGGCCCACCAGAAATCCGAAACCGAGTAGAACGGTGATGCTCAGCCATGGGAAAGAACGTTCATTACCCAGCGAGACTCCGGGAATCGATTTCACCGGCGCAAGCGCAGCCTGTCGGGCAGCATCGCGGCGTGCAAATTCCATGGTGATACTGCTCAGCAATAGGACTACGGTGTTGATGACGAGTAATCCCCAGGGCAAATTGATCTGGCCCCAATCATGAACGTAAGTGTTGGAGGAATCGTCGAAGGTCGGCAATCCCTGGCGCACGATGTAAGCACTGGTCAGGGAGATAAACACCATGCAAACCGTCACGATGCCGCAAATCAAACCTAGCCGTGCCCGGCGCAAACGAGCGCCGTAGTCAGGACCATTTCCGCCGCGGCCTTCATCGCCTCCACCGGGAGGCGGAAGCGGGGGCGGTTCGTGACCCTGTCCTACGTTGTCAATCGGAGTTGTCGGAGTATACGTTGCCATACTAATTTAGTGGGTCAATGTGAAGCGATGGTTGCCGGATCGGTTTGCAACACGTAATCCCTGGGCGCGCCCGGAACGCCATATTCATAAGGTCCATGATTAACGACGGGCGTGCGGCCTCCGAAATTATCGTGCGGCGGGGGAGTCGTCGTGGTCCATTCCAGCGTAGTTGCTTCCCACGGATTGTCACTCGCTTTTGGCCCTTTGAACATGCTCCAGAAAAGATTGATTAAGAAGAGGAACTGCGCCGCGATCGTGATGATGGCCGCGTAGGTCATGAAGGTTTGCAGGGGAATCAGCTTTGTTTGATATGCAACCTCGGTGAATTGTGAGTAACGACGCGTCTGGCCGGCCATCCCGAGATAATGCATCGGCATGAAAATAGCGTAGGTTCCGGCGAGTGTGATGAAGAAGTGAATGCGACCCATCGTCTCATTCATCATGCGGCCAAACATTTTCGGGAACCAATAATGCGTCGCGGCGAAGATTCCGAAGATCGCAGCCACGCCCATGATCAGGTGGAAGTGCCCGACGACGAAGTAGGTATCGTGCAGCTGGATATCGAGCACGGGCTGCGCCAGGAAGGGGCCGCTCAATCCGCCCGAAACGAATAGCGATACGAAGCCGATCGCGTAAAGCATGGGCGTTTGGAAGCGAATATGTCCCTTCCACATTGTGCCGAGCCAGTTGAATGTCTTGATCGCCGAGGGCACGCCGATGCACATGGTCAGAATCGAGAAGGCAAAAGCCGAATAGGGGCTCATGCCACTCATGAACATGTGGTGTCCCCAAACCATGAAGCCGAAGAAACCGATGGCTAGCATGGCATAGACCATGGCTTTATAGCCGAAAATCGGCTTGCGCGAAAACGTTGATAGAATTTGCGAAGCCACGCCCATGCCGGGCAGAATAGCGATGTAAACCTCGGGATGTCCGAAGAACCAGAACAGATGTTGCCACAGTAGCGGCGAACCGCCTTTGTGTCCCATGATCTGGCCGTTTACCACGACGAGCGGGACATAGAAGCTCGTTCCCAGGTTGCGGTCGAGCAGCAGAAGAATTCCAGCAGAGAGCAAAACCCCGAACGCCAGCAATCCCAGAATCGCGGTGATAAACCACGACCAGACAGTGAGTGGCATGCGCATTAGCGTCATGCCTTTGGCCCGGAGGTCGAGCGTGGTGGTGATGAAATTCAGAGCGCCCATCAGCGAGGCGATACAGAAAATGGCGATGCTCGTAATCCATAGGTCGGCGCCGAGTCCTTCACCCGGGCCGGCGGCCTGTACTGCGCTAAGTGGCGGATAACCAGTCCAGCCGTGCAGTGGGGCGCCGCCGGTGACAAAGAAAGCCGCAATGATCACGACAAAGCCGACGAAGGTCGTCCAGAACGAGAGCATATTCAGGACGGGGAAGGCCATATCCGGCGCGCCAATCTGGATCGGCAAAACGTAATTTCCGAACCCTCCCTGCGGCGCCGTAGTCAGCACGAAGAAGACCATGATCGTTCCGTGCATGGTGAGCAGGCTGAGATAAGTTTCCGGCTTGATTTCGCCTACAAGTGGCAGCACCGCCGTCGGCCAGATCATGTGAATGCGCATCAGCAGCGACAGGAACATGCCGACGAATACCGCCGTGAGCGCCAGGAAATAATACTGAATTCCAATGACTTTGTGGTCGAGGCTGAAAATGTACTTGCGAATGAACCCTTGAGGAGCCGCGTGCGCGTGAAGACTAACCGGGGTCGCCATTATTGTTTCTCAGCCTCCCGAGCTGCCAGCCACTTGTCAAAATCTTCCTGGCTCACGACGTGAACCATTCCGTGCATCTTGTAGTGTCCGAGGCCGCACAATTCCGCACATGCAATTTCGTATTCACCAATTTGTATTGGCTTAAAGTGCATGTGGATGTTAAGGCCGGGGACCGCGTCCTGCTTGAAGCGAAGTGAGGGAACGAAGAAGCTGTGGATCACATCAACGGAGCGCAAGCTGATATCGATTTCACGATTGACGGGCAGGTACATCGTGCCGGTGACCACGTCGTCTTTTGCTGACGGGTCATTCGTATCGAGACCGACGGCGGCCTCCCCGCCGGCGGACGGGTCCATCAGGCTGGGTTTCGTCTTTGCGTAAGTTCCATCGGCTCCCGGATAGCGGAAATACCAGGCAAACTGCATTCCGGTCACCTCTACCTGGACGGCGTCCGCTGGGGCCGCGTCCCAACGCTGGCTTGCCCACACCGGCGCTCCCATCAGGTTCAAGCCAATGAAAAGGACCGCAGTGAGAACCGTCCAGATGATTTCCAATCTTGTGTTGCCGTGCGTGTAGGGCACTGGCGGCGAGTTCGGTTTCTGGGCATATCGCCAGACAATATATCCCAGCCCCAACTGGGCGGCGAGAAACACAATGCCCATCAGGATAAAGGTGAGTGTGAATTGCCCGTCGATCCAGGCAGCGGCTGCAGAAGCTCCCACGGGCAGCCACCAGGTCTTGGCGACAAAAAAGTATGTGCTGGCCAGAGTGATCAGCCAGATCAGACACATTAACGCGAGGCCCATTCCCCAGTCCTCCTCAGAAAGGACGTTCTGAAAGGATTTCCCCACGGCGGTTGCTGCGCCCCACAGCGCGAGCAACAGTCGGCGGCGAGTTTACCACAGGGTCACGCGCAAAAAGCAAGAAGGAAATATCGGCCGCAAAGCCGCGAATGGTAAGGTGAGACGAGGAGAACAATGGAATGAGAGTGGTGCTTGCCTCGGAATCAGTGTTTCGGCGTCGAGCCATGGACTTGCTCGGGATTCCGTATGAAACTTGTCCGGCAGGGATCGACGAAAAGGTCATTCGTGATCGCGATCCTGCCCAGTTGACGATCAAACTAGCGGAGGCGAAGGCACGTCATATTGCGCCGAGATTTCCGAACGCGGTTATCGTGGCGGGCGATGCGGTTGCAGCCAAGGGCGGCAGAATTTTTGAAAAGCCGCAGGATTTGGAGGAGGCAGCCGCATTTTTGCGGGAATTTTCCGGGAGCGAATTTCAATTCGTCACTTCGATCGCCGTGCTTCATACCGGAACTGATCGGATGATCTCGACTGCGGAAACCTGCAACATCTTTTTTCGCCCGCTGTCTGAGCCCGAGATTCAGAGATACGTCCGGAAATATGACGTGCTCAGCTATGCGGGAGCGTTCGAGAATGATGCCGTCGTGCTGTTCGCCGACCGGATTTCAGGAAGCTACAATCTCGGCACGGCATTGCCGCCCAGTCGCTTGGCCGTCGTATTGCGCAAGCAAGGAGTAGAAGTTTAGTAATTGGGAACCTGTGTTCGAATCGTTGGTTCCAATTAACAATCTCAAATGACCCAATTACTCAATTCTCGCTACGGTTGATCTTGGCTCCATTGCGGCACTCGCCCCGGAGTCCAGGGCGCACCGGCAGCTTCCATATCTCTCTCCAGCTTGGCGAGATCCACGTCAACCAGAGTGTGCAGCCTCGCTAGTTGTCCGGTGAACTCTGCCGCGGCGATGTTGTACGAATCAATGTGCGACTGCGTAGGCTTGGCCAGCGAGAAGCGTTCGCCTTCCATAATGCTGTCCACGCGGTCATTGATGGAGGAGGAAATTGGTTCGTTGCGCTTCGCGATCTCGATATCGCCGCGGAGAGCGCGCAAGATCTCCCGATCACGCAGTTCAAGAGAATCTGCAACTGCGGCAAGTTGCTTCTCGGCGGCGGGCGTCTGCTTCAATGCTTCGCGAATCGTACCCAGTCGCGATTCGACATCTTCTGCAGTCTTTACCGATCCATAGACGGCTCGATACAAGCGCGCTACCTTGCGCAGGAATTCCTCCTGGGTCTGGCGATCTGCGGCGCTCATCGAGGAAGCGCCTTCGGTTGCGACCTTGAACGACTGTGCGCTTCCCAACTCTGTTACTACATCGTCAACTCTTTCGTACATGCGAACCGAATAACTTCCGGAGAAAACAAGAGGGCCTTGATCGGCGGCCTCGGGAAAATCCCCTTCCGTTTCGGGGTGCGCATGTAAACGCGCTGCGGGATAGCGCAAGTCCCAGGCAGCCCGCTGGAAGCCTGCGTCAGTACTGCCATCAATCCGTCGAATGGGCGCGCCGCTGTCGTCGTACACGATGAAGTACAGCTCGGGCTTCGGCTCTTCGGCTTCCTCACGCAGTTCATCGTTGCTCGGATAGGGAGGAACCTCACCTTTTTTTGCGTCTTCCTTCTCCGCATCCTGCCGCTTTTCTTTCTTCGTCTTGATTTTTTCTTTCAAGTACGCCGTAAATACGGCTCCGAACGGCGGATTTGGCGCGGTATAGAATGCATCTCCCTGAAAGCCTTTATTCGGCTCGCCCAGAGGATGCCGCTCGAGGTACAGAAGAGCATCCCTTACTGGGAAGGTTACGGCAGCCTGATCGGGCATTTCCGGCTTCATCTGGCGCAGCGGCGTGAGGTCATCCAGTACGTAAAATCCGCGGCCGAACGTGGCAATCACGAGATCGCTTTCGCGGGCTTGAATGACCATGTCGCGCACGGCGATCGTCGGCAGCCCTCCTCTGAGCTGTACCCAATGATGTCCGCCATCGATGGTGAAGAAAGCTCCGAACTCGGTTCCCGCAAACAGCAGGTTAGGATTCACGGGATCTTCGGCGAAGGCGAGCACGGGGCCGTTCTCCGGCAGATCGCCCGCGATGGAAGTCCAGGTTTTTCCCGCGTCAGCGGATTTCAATAGATATGGCTTGAAGTCTTCGTTCTTATGATTTTCAAAGGCTGCGTAAACCGTGTTTTCGTCGTGACTCGATGCGGCCAGACGGCTCACGTAAGTCATGTCGGGCACACCAGGGAACTTTTCGTACTTCGTCCAATTTGCGCCGCCATCATTCGTTACTTGGATGAGGCCATCATCCGTGCC
>Ga0335072_10017431_pt1 | contig 10160 bp, 7 predicted proteins | sample Lox_Sample_21_FD_206725 | JGI IMG/M metagenome (GOLD analysis project Ga0335072, IMG submission 206725) | Soil microbial communities from Loxahatchee National Wildlife Refuge, Florida, United States - Lox_Sample_2.1 | ecosystem: Environmental > Terrestrial > Soil > Wetlands | place: USA: Florida...
GCGCATCTGCTCACGAGGCGACCCATGGCTATCGTCTGATCTTTTGCTGCTGAGATTGAGCCGCTTCGGGCCTCACGCCTGCGCCCAAGGTAAACTTAAAAAAGCTAAGTAGTTGTCTCGTCTAGCACTTTCGCGCATCGTGTATCACGATTTTAGGCGGTTTTTGGGGCTAATTGTTCCCAACTGTTCCCAACTTTTCGTACGAATCCCAAGTGAGGCAACTCACGTTCTCGCCGCATCCTTATCGAGCTTCAGGAAGTTGGTTCTCGTCGGCTTCCGCTTCTCCTTCGAAGGGGACAGCCGGTCGCGAGCATCTTTAACGGCCATGAGAAACCGTTCTGCCAATTCGTGAATTCGATCCGCTTCGCGGTTCTCAATCGCGTCCCTGGGTATCAGTTCGGCGCCAACACCGATAGCCGAGGCTCCGGCGAGAATATAGTCAGACGCCGTGTGTTGATTTACACCACCGGCTGCGATCAGCGGAATCTGCGGCAATCCGGCCTTCAAGGCCTTGATGTACCTGTCCCCGCCGAGTTCAGCACAAGGGTAGACTTTGACAAAGTCGCCACCGGCTTCCCATGCCGCGATTATTTCGGTAGGCGTCAGAGCGCCCGGAAGCACAGCGATTCCTTTCTGAACAGCAAAGTCGATGATCTTCTGGCTGAACCCAGGACTCGTAAGAAAATTTGCACCGGCATCCAGGCAATCGCCCGCCATTTTCGTACTGAGAACCGTTCCCGCTCCCACAATGACGTGGGGGTGGTGCTGCACAAGATGGTTCATCAATTGGCACGCCTCGGGCACCGCCATCGTAATCTCGACAATGGGGATCCCAGCTTTCGCGACAGTATCCGCGGCGAAATGCGCATCTTCGGCGGAGGACACCTTGATCGCAGGGATGATGCCAACCTCTTGGATGACACGAACGACCTCCGCTTTGTTCATACTAGCCTCTCAACCGCACTACACGGCTCCTTCCGATTCAGGCTCAGGGAGCGCATCACCCCGTCGCGCAAACCAGGTGTACAACGTAGGCAGCAAGAAAATGCCAATCAGCAGGTTCGATATAAGTCCACCAACGATGACGATTGCAAAAGGCCGCTGTGAATCCGATCCAATATCGTGGGACATGGCTGCCGGAAGCAAGCCCAAGGTGGCAACGAGCATTGTCATCATAATCGGTCGAAGTCTAAGAACCGCGCCCTCGACTGCCGATCTCTCGGTCGTGTAGCCTCTAGCGCGGAGTTGATTGATGTATTCGAGCATGATGACGCCTGTTTGTACGGAGACACCGAAAAGGGCGAGGAATCCGACGCCGGAAGAAACACTCAGATTTGTGCCCGTCACGAGCAAAGCCAGCAGGCCTCCCAGAGGGGCCATCGCGAGGTTAGCGATCAGGAGCAGTGCCCATTTAACGGAATTGAACATAATGTAAAGGATGACGAAGATTGCCAAAATCGTGGCTGGCAGCACGATCATCAGGCGGCGCTGCGAGCGCTGCTGACTTTCGTATTCGCCGGCCCAATCGATTGTATAGCCTGCTGGAAGTTTGACTTGGGCGTTAACCTTTCGAATCGCCTCTTCGACGGTGCTTCCCAAATCCCTGCCACGCACGCTGAATTTGACGGCAACATAACGTGAATTGTTTTCGCGGTAAATCTCTGACCCTCCGTCAGTCTCAGTCACCTTTGTCAACTGAGCCAGCGAGACGCGTTCACCTGTTGGCGCGAGTAGCCGAATTTTCTCGATCGCCTCTTCGGTATCCCGGTATTGCGGCAGATATCGCAAGACCAGGTCGTAGCGCTGCTCTCCCACGAGCACTTGATTGAGCGCTGTACCTCCCACCGCAGTTTGTATGGCATCCTGGATGTCGGACACATTGATACCGAAACGTGCCGCTTGATCGCGGTCCACTTCGAAATTGAGGTTCGGTTGACCAAGAACGCGGAACATTCCCAAATCCTGAACGCCTCGAATGTTACGCATCACTCCGATAATTTGATCTCCGGTATTTTCGAGTGTCTTCAAATCGTCGCCATAAATTTTCACGGCAAGTGCACCTTTAACTCCGCTTACCGCCTCTTCGAGGTTGTCTGAAATCGGTTGCGAGAAGCCCCAGAAAACGCCTGGTATTTTTTCTAGCTCGCGATCCATTGCCGCAATCAATAAGTCCTTATTCTGATGGAAGACTGGCCGCCACTGCTCCTTAGGCAAGAGATCAACAAAGAATTCCATGTCGAAAAATCCAGTGGTATCCGTGCCGTCGTCCGGACGGCCTATCTGATTTACCACCCGAGGAACTTCGGGAAATGAACAGAGTACTTCACGCGCTCTTTCCGCTACGCGCGCACTGTCGGTCGGGCCGACACTCATCGCTAATGTGCCTCGGACCCACAGTGCACCTTCATCCAGATGCGGAAGAAACTCGGAGCCAATTACACCTGAAAAACCCAGAAACATAGCGAAACCGAACAACACGAGGGCTGCTCCAACGGTGATCCACCGATGGCGAATGGTCCACGTCACTCCGTGTCGGTACCGGTCCGTTAGATAGGTCATTACCGGGTTTTTCCATTCCTTTACACCTGAGCGAAAGAGAATGCTCGCCAATGCTGGGGCGACCAACATAGAAAAGACCAAAGCTCCCAGCAGGGCGAAGGCCACGGTCCACGCCATGGGCTTGAACAATTTTCCCTCGACTTCCTGCAGCGTAAAGATTGGCATGTAGGCGGTGATGATGATGGCTATTGCGTAGAAGACGGGCCGTTGGACCTCATGGGCAGCTTCGCGAATTCTCTCCATCGGCGTGCGGTGATCTTCTTCCGGGCGGTTAAGGTGCCGAGAGATATTCTCAATCATGACTACGGCCCCGTCCACCACCATCCCGAAATCCAGCGCGCCTAAAGACAGCAAGTTGGCAGAAATATGTCGAGCGTCGAGGCAAATTGCAGCAAACAATAAGGCGAACGGTATCGTGAAGGAGACGATGATCGCGCCGCGGACGTTGCCCAGGAAAATGAAGAGGACGATCACTACCAGGATCATTCCTTCAGCCAGATTGTGCAGCACTGTGTGCGTCGTGTAGTGGACCAGGTCGTCGCGGTCCAAGTAAGGCACAATCTTCACGCCTGGGGGAAGGATGTGATCGTTCAGCTTTTCTACAGCGGCGTGTATACCGTCCATTGTTGCCGCCGTGTCCGCTCCCTTGCGCATGAACACGATGCCTTCGACCACATCGTTGTTATCTACCACGACGCCATCGGAACGATGGATGGCCCAGCCGATTTGCCCGAGCCGAATCTTCGGACCTTGAGTTACGGTCGCGATGTCCTTTACGCGTATCGCCGTACCCTTTTGGGTTTTTAGGACAGTTTTGTCGATATCTTGGATGTTTCTCACCAGCCCGACTTCGCGAACGTTAACTTGCTGCTCCCCCTCTTCAATAAAACTGCCTCCACCATTGGCATTCGCGTTCGTTAATTGCTGCTCGACCTGCGCAAGACTCAATCCGTAGGAAACCAGCTTGTCGGGGTCAACGCGGATTTGATACTCGCGTGTCAGGCCACCGAACGAGGAATCGTCGACGACATCCGGTGCTGCCTTGATGTATTTGTTGATAACCCAATCCTGGAGCGACTTGAGCTCCATGAGATCGTAGTTCGGATTCGTACTCTTTATCGTGTACCAATAGACCGAACCGATCGGACTAAAGTCAGGGCCGATTTGCGCGGACACATTAGGCGGCAGCGTCACCTGCGAAAGGCGCTCCAACACCTTCTGCCGGTCCCAATCATTGTCCGAGTCATCGTCGAAAATAAGATTCACTACGGATAAGCCAGCGAGCGAAGCCGAGCGAACGTGCAAGAGGTAAGGGATTCCGTTCATCTGAATTTCGATGGGCACGGTAACCTGCTGTTCAACTTCTTCCGCCGCACGACCGGGCCACTGCGTGATAATTTGCACCCAGGTGTTAGCAACATCGGGATACGCTTCGACCGGTAATCTCTTGAACGAGATGATCCCTCCGATGAAAAGAACCACAGCCAAGCCCAGAACGACGAACCGATTATTCAGGGCAAAATCTACAAGGGGCCGAATCATTGTTGTTCCACCGTGTTCTGGAATTCGAGGGCATTCGTAACAAGCTGCTGGCTTGGAGCAACTCCCGTCGAGACTACCTGCATGTTTCCAGGGAGCATGTCGCCAACGGTTACCTCCACACGCCGAAAGGCGCTGCCGCCAGCGGGGACGTAAACCCAATCTCGATCATGCAAGTGCAGAATTGCCGTCGCGGGCACGGCTGTCACTGTTTTCCGCGTTTGGCCGTGGAAAGTCGCTGTGACAAACATGCCAGGGCGCATCAGACCTGGATTTCGCATTTCGATACGCACCTTGGCCGTGCGGATATTGGGGTCGAGAACCGGGCCGATATTGCCGATGACGCCCGTGAACCTTCGGTCGGGATATGCATTGAGGCGGATATCCGCCTTGTCTCCGAGGCGAACCGTCGCTAGGTCATCCTCGTACACATCGCACAGAATCCACACAGAACTGAGGTCAGAGATCGTGAACGGATTCGGCGAACTCAGTCCCTGCACGCCGGCTGCGTTTGTAACCTCCTGATCTGTGATGACACCCGATATTGGGGCGCGAATCTCGACAACATCCGAAGGCTGGCTGAGATCGGAATCGCCAAGAACCCGAAGCTTATTCGCAGCCGTTTTTACATCAACTTGAGCTTTGGATTCCGTGTCCTGAGCAACTTGAAGATCGTTCAAAGAGATTGCGCCCCTGCCGTAGAGTTCTTGCGCCCTCTCGAGCTGTGTACGCGCGAGCTGCTCATCGGCAACTGCCTTTTGATAGTCTGAAAAGGCTCCAGAAATATCGGCGCTCTGCACCCGTAATAAGACTTGCCCTTTTTTTACGGTATCTCCCAAACGCGCATCGAGTTCCACGACGCGCCCCGCAGCCAACGATATGACAGGAACGTTTTTGGAAACGTCTGGATTTACGGTGCCTGTGGCGGCTAACTCCGACGTGAAAGTGTGCGCGATGGCGGCAGTTAGGGCGAACCGCTCAGGATGTTTGACCTGAAACACATTAGAGTCCTCTATATGCTCGACTTTGAGCGGTGGCGGAGCGCCCGCGTTCGGGTCGTTTGTCGTGTTGCCGCAGCCAGCGAGTAAAGAACCCATGAAAATCGAGAAGGCTAGAGAAGTGAGAACAGATCGGTTGACGTGTTTCACGGAATCACCTCGCGCCCAACGGCCTCATTCAATTGGTTCGCTGCCTGCAGATACGAACCGACTAGATTCAAATAATTGACTTGCACGCTGCGGTACTCAGCCTGCGCGCTTAAGAAATCGATCAACGATGCAGCACCGCGCTGATAGGAAAACTCAATCGTGTCGCGCACGCTCTGCGCTTGAGTTAGGTAGCGCTCTTTGTAGGGTTGGAGCAGAGTTACCGCGCTTGTTACGGCCGCATATGCGGAGTCCACATCGCTAAAAACCTGAGCACGGGTAACCTCCATCTGCTTTTCATTGCGATCGATGTCGAGCTGCGTTCTTAACTTTTCACCCTGGTTTCGGTCAAAAATCCGCAGTGGAATAGTCACGCCTACACCAAAGTACGCAGGAATCGGGGGATTCCGCGCGAAATCGACGTTAAACGTCGGATCGGTTGATCCATTCGCGATCGCCAACTTGTGATCGGTCGTGGCTTTATCAATCGATTGCAGCGCGGCCTTCAAATCAGGCCGCGTATCCAGGGCCATCTGACGAACGTCATCAAGTGCAGGGAGCTGTTGCGAAAAATCAAACAGGCCGGTGACATCGAATTGCTCAACCGGCATGCGGTCGTTCAGAAGCTCAAGAAGCTGTATCTTGGCGGTCCGCAGATTAACCTCTGCGGTTTGCAAATCCGATTCGTATTGAACGCGCTGAAGCTCCAACCGGTCCAAATCGACGCGTGCAATAGCACCCATGTTGAATCGGTCTCGATTCACATCGAGCACGTGATCGTAATAGGCGAGATTTTCCATAGCTAAATCGAGAATAGCCTTCTCTTGTAGAGTCTGAATAAACGCCGTTCTAAGATCACAAATAAGCGTTCTTTCCAAATCACTTTGTTGGGATATCGCAATTCCTGTGGCCTTTTGCGCGCTCTCCAAGCGCAATTCGCGTTTCTGCTCGCGTTCATGCAAGTAGTTGAGACTGCCAAATGGAAGGGCATAGGCAAACGGCTGATAGGAGTTGCCTGCCGCACCCGAAGGCGAAGGCTGGGTAGTAAAGGGATTAATCTGATCGACGCTAACGCTCAAATTCGGATTGGGGCGAAGGTGCGCCGTTATTTCGTCTGCACGCGATTCATCAACGCCGATTTGCCCGGCCATTAGGGAAGGGTTTGCGGCTTCGAACTTGTCTCGAACTTCCTGCCAGGTTAGGGGTCTCTGCGCGAAGGCAGTCCCCGACAGAACTAAAATCAGAAGAAGTAGTCCGCACAGATACCGGTTTAGCCGCAGCATGGGGGCCTCCTCCCCTAATCCGACCTACAAAAGGGCACAACTCGACACAAACTTGCGCCACCGGGTTGAGCGAGCCTTCACACACGTCAACGGAGTGCGATTGGTGAATAGCTATTTTGCTGTGGGGATGTTACGGCAGGTTTACATCTCCCACTCGCTCCGGTTCTTTCCATCGGAGCGGGCGGGATCGAGGAGAGTGCAGGTTTCCTAAACTCGCCCGGTGTGGAATTGAGAACCGGTTCCGCTACCCGGAGGTTCTGGTTCTTGAATCGGGATTTCCATTTGTGCCGGATACCTCTGAAATTGGGCCTATTTTCCCGGCCCCAATGTCTGATACCATACCCCCAGAGGGTAGTCAAGCGCAAATGTCTCATACCTCCCGTGAAAAGCTAGATCTCATCAACCGAACCAAGAAAGTCATCGGTCAACTTGAGTCGGTTCTCAGGGCGCTGAATGAGGATGCCGGTTGTTCCGACGTTCTTCAGCGCCTCGCTGCAGCCCGAGGCGCAATCAACAGCCTGATGGCCGAACTCATGGAGGACCATATTCGTAATCACATGCCCCGTAAGACGAAATCGTCCGAGGAAGCCGCGGAGGACCTCATCGACATTGTTCGCACCTACCTGAAGTGAGCCGTAACGCCGTGTGTCAACTGGCATGATCGAAGCCCTATACTATAGTGGGTTATAGTATAATGCGGCTATGGCTCATACAACGAAAGAAAAGGAAAAGCTGCTCGTTCGTGTTCGACGCATCCGGGGACAGGTAGACGCCATTGAGCGCGCCTTGGAATCCGAAACGGAATGCGCGGGGATTTTGCAGCTGATGGCAGCTTGCCGTGGTGCACTCAACGGATTAATGGCCGAGGTCATGGAAGGTCATGTGCGTTTCCATGTGCTCTCCCCGGTAAATGGCAAGAATTCCCCACAAGCTCAAGCTGCCGAGGAATTGATTGAAGTTGTGCGCGCCTACTTGAAGTAGCAAGCGTCCTACATGGGTTGAGGTGTAGAAATGAATTCCGCAGAAGCCAAGCAGGCGAAAATCCTCGAAAATGCTGGCAAGGTACAAAATACCGCATCAACAGAGAGCGTCCTGGATCGCGAACAGGAGCACGAAGACTCTTTAAATTGGCAAGAAATATCTCGCGTTCTGGTTGTAGCTGCGGCTGCCGGGGTGGTCTGGTTTCTGCATGCTGATCGCAATCTCTATGTCACTATCCTGGGCGTAATTTTTACCTTCCTCGGCGGTTTCCCGATCTTCTACGAAGCCTACGAAAACATTGTTCAACGCCGGATGACCATGGAACTCTCGATGGCGATAGCGATCATCGCCGCCCTGGCGATTCGCGAAATCTTTACCGCTCTCGTCATCACACTCTTCGTTCTCGTCGCGGAGATTTTGGAGGGGCTGACTGTAGGCAGGGGCCGACTAGCGATACAACGCTTGATTGACTTGCTCCCGAGCACCGCCACCATACATCGGGACGGAGAATGGAAGGATGTTCCAGTTGCGGAGATATCGGTTGGTGACGACGTTCTGGCTCGTCCGGGTGCGCGCATTCCCGTGGATGGCAGCGTGATCAGCGGACATTCCTTTGTGGATCAGGCACATATCACGGGCGAGTCGATGCCAGTCGAGAAAACCGTAGGTGCGGCGGTTTATGCCGGCACGATAAATCAGTCAGGAGCACTGGAGATTCGAGTTGAGCGTCTTGGTCGGGACACAACATTTGGCAAAATCATCGAAGCCGTTGAACACGCTGAGAAATCGCGTGCCCCCATTCAGGGTATTGCCGACCGGCTTTCCGGTTATCTCGTTTATTTCGCGTTGGGTGCTGCCGCAATCACGTTTCTAATCACGCACAATATCCGTTCCACGATTTCCGTGGTAATCGTTGCTGGCGCTTGCGGCATCGCGGCCGGCACGCCCCTGGCGATACTCGGGGCAATCGGTCGGGCCGCTCAGGATGGCGCAATCATCAAGGGTGGCCTCTATCTCGAAAAACTCGCGGAAGTTGACACAATCCTACTCGACAAAACGGGGACTGTGACTTACGGCACACCCGAAGTCGTAGATGTCGCGCCGGCAAACGGCGTCACTCCAGCGGCGTTGCTTGAGGCTGCGGCAATCGCAGAATCCGCATCGGAACACCCCATTGCGAGGGCGATTTTGAGCAAAGCCTCGCAAATGCAGATTCCGGTTCGCCACCCCGACCGGTTCGACTACACGCCCGGAAAAGGAATCTTGGTCCAGCTTGACGGCGAAGAGATTTCGGTCGGCAGTTGGACGCATTTCCAGGAAAAGGGTGCAGGAGCGTCAGAATCCCTTGCCGAGACCCCCGATGGAGCTGTTTTCGTGACGCGCGGAGGCCACTTGCTTGGATCGATCCGGGTCACCGACGTTGTTCGCCCGGAGGCAAAGGCTTCTATTCAGAGTCTCCAATCACTTGGCCTCAAGACGGTTCTTTTGACGGGTGATTCGAAAACGGTTGCCGAAAGCGTCGGCAGAGCTCTCGGCGTCGCTGAAATCCTCGCAGAAGTCCTGCCAGAACAGAAACTTCAACATGTCGAGAAGCTCCTTGCCGAGGGTCGAAAGGTCATAATGGTAGGAGACGGCGTGAACGACGCGCCGGCTCTCGCCCAAGCGACGGTTGGGGTCGCTATGGGTTCTGGAACCGACGTTGCCCGCGAAAGCTCAGATGTGGTTTTGATCGGCTCGGATCTTTCGAGGCTTGTCGAAACCATTCAGACGGCACGCCGCTGTCATCGCACGATCATGCAAAATTTCGTGGGGACACTCGTTGTTGACACCATCGGAGTCGCCCTGGCCGCGTTCGGATTCCTCAATCCTTTGTTCGCGGCCTTCATCCACGTGTCCTCTGAAATGACTTTCATCCTGAACTCCGCTCGCCTTCTGCCTCCAGTGTCATCCGCCAAGGGTTTGATTCGTGGAATACTTTCTCACGCACCGGCGACGACAAATTAGCTGGCAAAAAATCGGGTCTTCACACACTCAGTTCACCATCGTAGCTCCGTCCGACATTCGGAGCCTGATTTGTACCTCGACAAGGCCGCCTACTCGGGACGCAGGCGGCCCGCTCTCCCTCTCAATGTTTCCAATTGTTTATAGGAAGTGCGAATACTACTTTTCGATGCGAATTCTTCTTATTGTTCCCAAGTTGCACCACAATGCAGCAGTGCAAAAATTGCTCGCCTCTAAGTCATTGAGCTGACGGAAGTTGGTCGGGGCGTGGAGATTTGAACTCCAGACCTCCTGCGCCCAAGGTAAACTCAAAAAAGCTAAGTAGTTGTCTCGTCTAGCACTTTCGCGCATCGTGCATCACGATTTTAGGCGGTTTTTGGGGCTAATTGTTCCCAAGTGTTCCCAACTTTTTGAGCATGTTCGGGTTCGTTATGTGCTGAGTCAGTTCCTGTAATTGAGGCGTCGCACGGGGTAGTCGCTCAAGAAACTTTCTTGCCTCGTTCGGCGTGACGATACAATCCATGGTCTCCCTAATCCACTCTATAGCTTGCTTCGTCATCGCATCACGGGAGAGTTTACGTTTCGTCAAGCGGCGTTCCTCTAAGCGCTGTTCCCTGGCTAATTGCTTTGAAATTTTATTGAACAGAGAATC
>Ga0335072_10017432_pt1 | contig 10160 bp, 8 predicted proteins | sample Lox_Sample_21_FD_206725 | JGI IMG/M metagenome (GOLD analysis project Ga0335072, IMG submission 206725) | Soil microbial communities from Loxahatchee National Wildlife Refuge, Florida, United States - Lox_Sample_2.1 | ecosystem: Environmental > Terrestrial > Soil > Wetlands | place: USA: Florida...
GGCGAGGGCTACACGGGAACGATGCTCGACGCCTGCATGCACATCGAGCTCGACGAGGTTCGGACAGGCGATCTCGTCGTCTACGGGCCCGGGACCGGCGACCACGTTTGCATCGTCATCGCGCTCGTGCGGCGAGGCGGTGAGATCGTCGACCTCCGCCTCGCCTCGCACGGACGGCAGGGCGACCCGCGGCGCGTGCTGCACTCGCTCGAGCAGAGCTTCCACAAGCCGCCGGTGACGTTCCTCAGCTTCTTGCCGTGAGCTTCTTTTCGAACCAGTGGTGTGCGTACGGCTCGGCGTTGAACGCTTCGACCTCCTCGTAACCGGCGGAGCGGTAGAGCGAGATCGCCTCGGTGAGCGCGCCGTTCGTCTCGAGTCTGATCCGGCGCACGCCCGCCGCGGCGGCGCGGCGTTCGAGCTCGCCGAGCAGCCGGCGCGCGATGCCGAGCCCGCGCACGGATTCGTGCACCCACATGCGCTTGACGTCGGCGGTCTTCGCGCCGTAGAAGACGAGGCCGCCGCAGGCGACCGCTTCGCCGCGCAGGCGAGCGACGACGAACAGGCCGGCCGGCGGGCGCAGCTCGTCCGTCCCGATCAGGCTCGTTGCGTGATCGAAGCCGCCCTCGAACCGGCGTGCGAGCTCCACGAAGTACGCGTTCAGGCAGGCATCGCCGTCGCGCGAGGCCGGATCCACGGGCTCGAGCTCGACGAGCCCGGCGCTCAGCAGCAGCTCGACCTCCTCCATGGCCGCGACGAGCCGCTCGCGCCGCGCCGGGCTGAGCGCCTCGAGGAACGAGCGCGCGAGCTCGTCGCTCCGCTCGTCGAGCAGCTGTCGTTCGGCCAGCCCCTTCCGCGTCAGGCGCGCGACGCGCACACGCTTGTCGGCATCGCTCGGCCTGACGGTGACGAGCCCGGCCGACTCGAGCGAGCGGAGCAGGCGGCTAACGTAGCCCGAGTCGAGTCCGAGCTGCTCGCGCAGCCCTCGCACGTCGGAGCCTCCGGCGCCGATCTCCCACAGGAGCCGCGCCTCGCCGAGCGGCCGCCTGCGGGAGAGATAGCGGTCGTTCAGGGCGCCGACGCGCTCCGTGACGAGCCGGTTGAAGCTCCGCACCCGTTCGACCTGGCCGTCCGCCATTCTCTGATCTTAGTCAGAGGATCGAGGCAGGCCGCTAGCTCACCCGGATGACGGCGGTGGCCGAGCTCGGCAGGTGGTCGACGCCGCCGCGGTAGACGGCCCGGAGCCGCCAGCTGCCGGGATGGGGGAGCGCGGTCGTCCAGACGAACGACCCGTTGTCCGCGAGCGGGACCTCGGCGGACACCGGCCGCCGCCCGGGCGACGTCAGACCGAGCTCGATCCGCCCGGCCGCAACGCCCGAAACCGCTCCGCGAATCGTCGCGGGTCGCCCCGTCGCGACGGCTGCCGGCGCGTGCAACGTCACGCGCGTGAACTGCTGCACCTGGGCGGTCAGCTCGTACGCGAGCCCGACGCCGTTGACGCAGTCGCACGAGAGCTCCACGATCCACTGCCCGCTGCTCGGGGCGATCCAGGTGAGCTGCGCCTCGCCCTTGCTGCCCGTCTCTCCACTTGCGGCCGGCGAGGCACCGGCCAGCGTGGCGTCGGTGACGATCGACGCGTAGACGTCGAGGTAGATGCGCTCGGTGGTCGTCGACAGGTACTCGACGTAGAGGCGGTCACCGGCGGCGAGCTGAACGCGCCAGAACTCGCCGCCGGAGCTCGTCGCGTCGGTGCCGCCCTGCACGGGGGTCCCGAGCGGCAACTCGGGCGCGGTCGCGATCGACGCGCCGCCACCGTCCGCGCGCGCGTTACCGACGCACGAGAACGCGAGGACGATCGCGCAGATGCAGGTCAGGTGCCACGAACCGCTCGCGCTTCGCGTCAGCTTCACGAAATACCCCCAACGGGATTCGAACCCGTGCTGCCGGCGTGAAAGGCCGGAGTCCTAGGCCACTAGACGATGGGGGCCTGCGGCCAGAGTATCGCTCCGTCGCCGGCGAAACGGCCGCTAGCCTGACCCGCCGTGAGCTCCGTTCTGACGATGCGGCGAGAGCTCGACGGGGAGCTGCCGGCGCCGGTCTGGCCCGAAGGCATCTCCATCCGGACGTTCCGGCCGGCTGACGGCGAGGCCGTGCAGGCGCTGCTCGACGAGGCGTATCGTGGCTGGGATGCCCGGTACACGCCGCTCGCATACGCCCACTGGGCTCGCGCGATGATCGGCGACAGCGAGTTCGACCCGGCGCTCTGGTTTCTCGCAGAACGCGACGCTGTGCTCGCCGGCTGCGCGCTCCACTGGAGGAGCGGCTGGTTGAAGGATCTCGCCGTGCGTGACGGGGAACGAGGCCGCGGGATCGGGCGCGCGCTCGTCCTCACGGGCCTTCGAGCGTGCGCGCGTCGCAGCATTCCTCGCGTCGGGCTGAAGGTCGACGCTGCCAACCCGACGGGTGCGCAGCACCTCTACGAATCGCTCGGCTTCGTGATCGAGTCGCAGGACGAGCTTTGAGGCCGTCCGCAGCAGGAGCCGCTCAGGTCAGCCTGCTTCGCTGGCTGCGACGCCAGCTCCGACAGCCCGACCCTCTGCGCGAACGGCTGGAGGCGGCGATCGAGAACGACGATCCGGCCGAGGCCCGGCGGATCGTCGAGCGCTTCGCGTTCACGGATGACCAGCGCCGTCATGTCGAGACGCTGCTCGACGAATGGCAGCGGGAGGCAGCCTCAGCCGCGGCGCCGCACGACCTGGATTCCCCAGGCGCGGCCTGACGCGAAGAGCTCGTCGGCATCGACCTCGTCGGCCCAGCCGAGGAAGTGGCGTTCCGGCTCGTCGTCGGTGCTGCCGAAGACGGCCGGGCGGCCTGCATCGCGGCGGCTGTCGACGTCGTCGCCCCGTTCGAGCGCCGCGAGTCGCTCCTCGACCGCTGAGCCTTCGGCATACCCCCGGGCCATGCCGCATTATGGATGTTGGTGCTCCGGAAGCAAAAAGCCGTTGCGGCCGCGGTCGCGACGGGCGTGGCGGCGCTCGCCTGCGCCGGCTCGGGCTCAGCCGCGACGCTCTTCCTGATTCGCGGGGGCGGCTGGGGTCACGGCGTCGGCATGGGCCAGTGGGGCGCCGAGGGCTACGCACAGCACGGGTGGAACGACCGCCGCATCCTCGCGCACTACTACCCGCAGACGACGTTGACGCTCGAGCACACGCCGACGACGCTGCGCGTGCTGCTCGCACAGCGAAAGTCCGTCTCGATCGGATCCAGCAAGCCGTTCCTCGTCGTCGACGCCCGGGGCACGCGCGTGCACGTGCCGCCGAGGACGCTGCGGTTCGGCGTCGGTCTGCGACTCGGCACGCAGCAGCTCGTCGCGCCCGTGCAGATCGAGCCGGGCGCCGCGGTGCTCACGTTCGACGGGAAGGGCTATCGCGGCAGCCTCACGCTCGTGCGTCGTCCCGCCGCCCTCAGCGTCGTGAACGACGTGTCGCTGCAGCCGTATCTTCGCGGGGTCGTCCCGTCCGAGATGCCGAGGCTGTGGCTCCCGGCTGCGTACGAGGCGCAGGCGATCGCCGCGCGCTCCTACGCCCTCGCGGCGATGCGCGGCACCGGCTACTTCGACCTCTACGCCGATACGCGCGACCAGGTGTACGGCGGGATCGACGCCGAGCGGCCGCAGACGAACGCCGCGGTCGGCTACACCGCGGGCCAGGTCCTCACCTACGACGGCAAGCCGATCCTCGCGTTCTACTCGTCGAGCACGGGCGGTCGCACCGAGGCGGTCCAGACCGCGTTTCCGGGACGAGCGCCGGTGCCCTATCTCGTCTCTGTCAGCGATCCGTACGACAGCATCTCGCCCGTTCACCGCTGGCATCTCCGGCTGAGCTTCGGGAGCTTCACCCGCGACTTCGGGTTCACGACCACCGACATCGTCGTGGAGCGGGATACCGCGGGCCACGCGACGCAGGTCGAGCTCTCCGGCCCGCGCGGGACGAAGATCGTGACGGGCGATGCTTTCGCGCAGGCTCTTGGCCTGCGCTCGAGCCGCTTCACGGTGGCGGAGCTCTCGCTCGCGGCGCCGTTCGGGCTCGCTGCGTTCGGCAAGCCCTACGCGCTGACGGGCTTTGCGCGGGGAGCGGTCGACGTCTCGCTCGAGGAGCTGACACCGAACGACGGCTGGCAGGTCGTGCGCCGCGTGGCGCCCGGGTCGAACGGCGACTTCGCGGTCAACCTGCGTCCGCGTGTGAGCACGGAATACCGGCTCGCCGTCGGTCGTCTCGCGGGGCCGGTCGTCTCGCTGAGCGTCGAGCCGCGGCTCTCCCTCCAGGCGAGCGGCAACGTCGTCAGCGGGACGATTCGGCCGTCCGTTCCGCTCCAGGTCGAGCAGCAGGTCGGCGCCGCGTGGCGGGTCGTCGGTCAGGTGCCGGTCAGCCGCTCCGGTTCGTTTCACACGACACTTCGCACCGGGCGCTATCGCCTCACCTCGAGCCCGGCGCCGAACCTCTCACGGGCCGTGAGCCCGTCGGTCATCATCGTCAGCTAGCGCGTACCCTGTCGGCCGCGGAGGGCCGGTAGCTCAGTTGGTAGAGCAGGGGACTTTTAATCCCAAGGTCGCAGGTTCGATCCCTGCCCGGCCCATATAAGAAAGGCCCGCAAACCGGGCTGTTGCATCTCCCAAACAGGCGACGAACGGGCCGGGGTGTCAACGAAAGTGTCAACACGAGCCTCGCGTGACGGAACCGTCGACCGGGAACTCCCACCAGGCGCGTCACGCATCGGCGTTCAAGTCACCGCCTCGATGGTAGGGGGTCAACGGTTCGAGTCCGTTAGAGGGCTTCAGGAAGTTCCTGCTTCGTCACCGTTTTGTTGTCTGTTGAGGAGACGATCCGGAGCGGCGACGTCCACGAAGCGTCCACCGCTCCGAATGTCGTCGGGTCAACTAGAGGCTTGATGTGATTCAGCGGCCGTCGTAGGCGGCGAGGGCGCGTGCGGGGCGGCCGGTGAGGGTGTTGAGCAGGATCCCGAGTGTGAGGGCGAGGATTCGTTGTGCGATTCGGACGGCGAGCCCGGCGGGTGTCTTGGCGAGGTGCTGTTCGAGCCGCATCTGGCCTTTGAGGTTGGCGAAGACGCTCTCGATCACAAGCCGGGTCGAGGCGAGCGCGCGTTCGCGGTCGAGGTTGGCGGCCGTTCGGACCTTGTTGGGGGTGAGCAGCGTGATTCCGTCGGCCGCGAGCCGGTTGGCGTAGTCGCGACCCCAGAAGCCTTTGTCGGCGATCACGACCTCGCTTGGGGTCCCGGTGAGCAGGTCGGCGAGCGGCTCGTACTCGTGCTCGTTGGCGGGCACGACCGTGTAGCCGAGCGGGGTGCCGCGCTCGTCAGTCAAAAGGACGAGTCGCACGCCCCAGATGAAGCGGTGCTGTGAGCGTGCGTAGCCGTAGCGGGCGAAGCCGGCGAACTCGCTGCGCTGCTGGCAGCCGGGGTAGTTGGCGACCGCGAGTTGGCTGCCGTCGGCCAGGCGGACACCGCCGCGGTCGAGCCAGCGGGCGAGCCGCTGTTGCACGATCGAGATCAGCCCGACCAGGGCTCGCAACCGGCGGTTGTACTGCGACTGCTCGGGCAGGTGCGGGAACCAGCCCGGCAGCACCCGCCCGATCAGACCGAGGAACTGCCGATCCGAGCTGATCCCGATCGCCGCCTGCGCGACCGCAAGCGCGACCAGCTCCGGATCGCTGACCAGTGGCCGGCGCCCGACACGCGCAGGGACCGAGTACTCGTCGGCGAAGACATACGCTGCAACGACAAGGGCTTCCAGATCCGTCATCTCGAGCTCCTATCTCGAGGGGACACAAGGACTGGAAGCCCTTCGTCACTTCTCGCCGGGTCCCTACCCGACTTTCACATCAAACCTCTAGCAGCCGGCGCAAGCGTCGATATCGGAAAGGCGGTGCTCGGCGGCCTTCTCGGCTGGGCGAAGAGCGACGAAGTGACCGCGCTCTTCCTCGAGCTCGAGAAATATTTTGGCGACGTCCCCGGTGTGAGCGTCACCGGGTTGGAGCCGCTTCGGAACGATCCCGAGTTTCTCCAGCTCTTGCTCGTCTTCTGGCGGACGGCCGAGTTCCCGCGCGACGAGATGGTGGCCGTGATCGAGCGCCATGTCGGGGCGACGGAGGACATGACCGGCCATGAGCTGGCTGAGGCACTCGCAGAGGCGATGGATCGGTACAGCGCCCGCGCGCGGAGCGAACATCGCGAACTGTTTGCGATCGAGGTCTTGCGGCAGAGCCTCTCGCGCGAACTCGATGCCTTGCGCGCCGAGCTACGGTCAGCGCCGGTAACTCGCCACGTAACCGTTGAATGGACGCCACCCTTCGCGCGCGAGCGTCTCCGCCGCATGCTGGCAGACCACGCCGAAGATCTCGCTCTCCTCGAAGAGGCGCTCGGCGGTCTCGACGATCCCCGCAACACGATCCGTGGCCTCATCGCGGACCCACCCGAGTGGCTTGTCAAGCGTGGATTCATCATCTGGGACGCACTCGGGGAGGTCGCCGGCGGGTACGGACTCTGGGAGAGCGCAAGCGCCGCCTTTGAGCGAGCCGGCGACCTGCCAGGAGCGGATCGGCCGCCCCTTCTCGCGCGGGCTGCCGCAAATGCCCTTCTCGCCGAAGACGAAGAGAGATACGAGACGCTGCTCGGACGGGCAACTGCACTTGACCCCGGCCACGCCCAAGTTGTGCTCGCGCAACTCCGGCCCGGAATGACTGCCGAGGAACGACTCGAGATCCTTGATGCGGCCCCGGAACAGCCCGATCCGCGTCGGGCATCGGCGCTCAATGTCTCGCGCGCTCTCGCGCGCATGGATCTCCAGCAATGGGACGAAGCCGAGCGATTGATCGCCGACGTGCGCACACAGCTTCCAGAACACGTTGCTCTTCGTGAACTCGGCGCAGCTCTCGCTGTTGGCCGTGCTCGGATGGCAGCTGCGTCCGGGGCGAACGTCGATACGCGCGCGCTGCGCCAGGCCTCGGATGAAGCCCTCGCTCTGCGTAATGACCTCCTCGCCTCGTTTCGTTTCAACGAAGCGGGCCGACTTCTCGCCCGCGCCATCGTGGCACTCGCCCTCGCTGGGGAACGGGACCAAGGAGCCGTCCTTCTCGAGAGCGTCCGCGAAGAGGAGACAACCAGTACCGAAGCACGGCTCGAGCTCTACGAGGCGGCGCTTAGTGTGGGACGCCCGGACGTGGTTCGCGCGCTGGCACGCCCAGATGAAAGCGAAGAGGAGCGGCTCTTCCATGCGCAGGCGATTGCCTTGCAGGGCAATCAAGCCGAGATTCGGTCGGCGATCGAAACGCTCGACCGCCTTCTCGACTCTCCGGTCGACGGCATCAGGTCACAGGCAGCCGTTGCGCGACAAATCGCATGCCTCGGAGGCGACGTCGACTGGAACAACAAGGCGCAGCGAATCGTCGAGGCAAAGGAACCCGTGCTTGCAGCGATCCTCCTGGCGACCAAGCTTCGCCGGGAGGGGCGGGTGGATGAGGCCGACGCACTCCTTCTTGGCCGTCAGGACGACGTCCGCATTCTTCGCGAGCTGATCCGCTCAGCGGGTCAGGAGAACGACTGGGATCGCGTGCTTGGGCTCTCGCGCGCCCTCGTCGCAAAAGGTCCGACCCCGTTGGACCGGCTGGTCTTTGTCGACGCGTTGTATCGAAGCAACGAACGGGACGAAGCGCTGGTCGAGCTTGTCTCTCTCCAGCACGACGAATCCGTCCCGCACGACGGTCGCGCCGAGGCGTTTGCCTACGCGGCACAGATCGCGATGGATGCGTTCGACTTCGAGGCGGTGCAGCGCATCTGCGCCGAGTGGTTTGAGTTCGACCCAAACGACAAGCGGGCGAGCTGGGGTTTCATCCACGCACTGCTACGTCTAGGACGCGGGCGCGAGGCGCTCAAGTTCGCACTCGAAACCGGACTCGAACCCAACGTGGAGCGCGAGGCCGAACTCCTCGCAGCGGTGTTCGATGAGGACGACGACGCAGCAGCGGTGGCACGTCGGATTCGAGCACTCTCTGATCGCTTTGAGCGGCCAGAGCGGCTCGAAGCGCACTTCCTAGTCGCCGCGCTCAGAGTCCACCCTGCAGAGAGGATCGAGGATCTCCGCGAGGAGATCCAGGCACGACTCGCGTCATTTGCTGAGCGATTTCCAGACTCTCAACTCATCGTCTCGGTTCCAATCGATCCAACTCCCGAGGGAATCGATGCGTTCTTCCGGGAGTACATCGAACCGGGCGCCGACACGATTCGGACGGTTGCCGATCAGCTCAGAAACGGGTCAGCGCCGGTTGCACTCCTCGCCGCCGTGAGCGGACGGCCCGTGGCTGTGGCGACTGTACAACTGGAACGGATCCTGCCGCTCGGATTCGGCGACGAGCTACTCAGCAACCTTGAGCGAGAGGATGCTGAGACTGCTGTGGGTCGCCCAGTCGTCTGGGATCCGACTTCGCTTGGCGTTGTCGCGCTTCTCCAGCGTGAGGCGTCTGAGGCGATCAGACTCGCGTTTCCGGGTGCGGTTGCCGCGCAAGCGACTATCGATGACATCCGCCGCGCCGGCGACAGCATCGCGATGGAACGCGATGAGTATTCGGTCATCGGCTTTGACGCCGGAACCGGTCACCGATTCATACGCGAGAGGTCGCCCGAAGAAGTGCGCCGGGAGCGTGAAGCGATCCGACGCGCGGTCGAGATCTCCCAAACGCTTCGCGTTGAACCAGACGTCGATCCAGGCAAACCGACCGAGATTGATGCGTTCCTGCTTGGAGAGAACGAACGAAATCTGTCGTTCATGACATGGCCTGCAACGCTCGCGGTTGCCCAGCGCAGTCGATATTCCCTTTACTCCGACGACCGGTTCGTGCGCGTCCAGGCACGAAGGGCTGGGCTTGCGACCTTCGGAACAATCGCTGTACTCGATGTGCTCGTCCGCCGCGGGATGATGACGGATGAGCAGCGCAGGAATGCTCGCGCAGCACTTCGTCGGTCTGGCGCGAACGGGATCGGTGGGACGCTCGAGGAGATTCTCGAAGAGGGCCGGGAGACCCACTGGGCGCTCACGGAGGGACTGGCGTTCGCCCTTCTCGATCCCACTGCTTGGGCGGGCCCGATTGCAGTCAAGACATTCCGCACCTGGGCGGAGGTTCTCCGGACCGTATTCGCGGAAGAACCCGAGCGCTTCGAGAACTGGGTGCTGCGGTTCATGGACGCAGCGAAGGCGAATCTTCCCGGGGAGCGCTCGTATGGGTTTGTTGCCCAATCATTGCTCCTCATCGCCTGGGAGCCGCTCAATCCCGAGGGGCGTCCGTTCGTGCACGCACTCATCAAGGTGCTTCGCGATGCCCCGACGTCGTTCGGATGGTTCCGCGACCCCGTAATCGCAGTAGCGCAGCAGCTACAGGCGGTTGACGCCGGAGCTGGCACCCCAGAGGTTCGCGGGATCCTGTGGCGACGCTTCCTTCAAGATGTCCCGTTCGAGTACCAACTGCGGCTCCTCGGCATCAGGCTTTGATGTTTCTGCAGACAGGCTTCGCATCTTGGCGAGGGGCGCAGTGCCAGCATCAACCCATACGCACTCAGTGCCCGATCAGAGAATCGTCTCGCACCGAGTGCTTCTGCGATCGGATCCGGATCAACCCATCCCCTGATTCCGGACGAGAGGTAGATGCGACCGTCTTCGTCCGCCGCGATCACTTGCGACATGCCGAGAGTGCAGTCGAGGGGGATTAACTTCATGACGGCAGTGACCTGGACCCTGTCGTCGGTAGGCAGTTGCCTCGTTGAGTCTCGTCGTCCGACGGGGCTTCGAGGATGGGGTCGCTCAACTGAAAGGGGATCGAGTTGAGCGAGCAGTGGAAGTATCGGACTTTCATGTTTAGAAGAAATTTGGAGATCGTCCTCGCCGGTCTTCGTGGCGAGGTGTCGGTGAAGGAGTCGTGCCGGCAGGACGAGATCGCCGAGACGCTCTAGTTACTCGCGCCTCCTTGCCCGCGAGCGACTTCCCGCCCTGGAGCAGTTACTGGCCGGGGATGCGGCGTGTGTCGCCGGCGAGCGAGTTGTAGCCGCAGGCGGGCGCGACGAGCACGCCGCCGAGGACTTGGAGCGGCCCGAAGGCGTGC
>Ga0335072_10017434_pt1 | contig 10158 bp, 7 predicted proteins | sample Lox_Sample_21_FD_206725 | JGI IMG/M metagenome (GOLD analysis project Ga0335072, IMG submission 206725) | Soil microbial communities from Loxahatchee National Wildlife Refuge, Florida, United States - Lox_Sample_2.1 | ecosystem: Environmental > Terrestrial > Soil > Wetlands | place: USA: Florida...
CAGCCGCCGCTCAGGCTCGCAGCTTCCCGGTCCATCCCTGGATTACCGGGCGTATCGCTTTCCACAAAGCCTGCCCGGCCCAGCGTTTCCCGCAGCCGCTGCTCGCGGGCGCCAGCCGGAACGCCGCCGCGCTCGAGCGCGGCCTCGATGACCAGGCGGACCGTCATCCCCGGCGCGAAATCGGAGATTTGATGCACATAGCCGATGCGAACACCTTTCCTGAAGGAGACCTCGCCGGAGTCGGGCTGCTGTTCCGCTCCAAGAATGGCGAGGAGAGTGGATTTGCCTGCACCGTTAGGACCAATAAGGCCAATGCGGTCACCGTCGTGGACTGCCCAGGAGATGTTGTCGAAGAGAGGAGTAGCGCCGAAGCGTTTGGAGATATTTTGCGCAATCAGGATCGGCGGCATGTTTCAAGTTTACGGGGGCGCCCTCAGAGACGAGCCGTTCGCAGGCTCCAAGGGGAAAGTTATGAAACCAGCCCACCTTTTGCCGGGTACCCGCATCGAATCAGTTGCTTAGCGCCTCGTCGGGGTCGCCATTTGCATTTCTCAGCGTTCATGCAACATTCCCTGGCACTTCCTGCGTCCTTTCATTCAAACCGGCAGGGGAACTGCCGGTTCTGTTCAGGAGAACCGAAGGCCGTATGCCGCAAGATAACCTAAGGCTGTCCACCGGTACCCCCGGTCTGGACGACATACTGCACGGAGGGCTCGCCAAAGGGTTCGTTTACTTGATCGAAGGCAATCCGGGAGCCGGCAAAACAACGCTGGCCTTGCAATTCCTCATGGAAGGCGCCAGGCGGGGCGAAAGCGGCCTCTATGTCTCGCTCGCCGAGAGCGAGGCGGAGCTGCGGCACGTAGCCGAGTCGCATGGCTTCGATCTGACGAACACGACTCTTTGCAAGATTTCCCCGCCGGAGCTGGCCGGCAATGCGAGCGAACAATACACCGTCTTTCAGCCCGCGGAGGTGGAACTTGCCGACGTACTCGAGACGATTCTAGGTAGAGTACGCGATGTGGCGCCCTCGCGCGTGGTCATTGACTCCATGTCGGAGCTGCGCATGCTGGCGCGCGATTCGCTGCGCTATCGCCGGCAAATTCTTCTTCTCAAAAAATTCTTCGAAGGCCGGGACTGCACCACGCTACTGCTCGATGAGCGCTTCCACGACAATCAGCAGACCCAGGTCCAGACCATCGCCCATGGAGTGATCTCCCTCGAGGTGCTGCCACGTAACTACGGAATCACGCGCCGCCGGCTTGAAGTCCTGAAAATCCGCGCCTCCAGTTTTCGCGAGGGCTTTCACGATTATGTGATCGTGCGCGGCGGCTTGCGCGTGTTCCCACGCCTTGTCTCCGGCGAGCATCGCGGAATCACGGTTCCCGAGGAGGTACTGCCCAGCGGCATCGCCGAGCTCGACGCCCTCTTCTACGGCGGCGTACAACGCGGCACGAGCACGCTGATCGCCGGGCCCGCCGGCAGCGGAAAATCCACGCTCTGCGCGCAGTTTGCCGTCACCGCGGCCGAGCGCGGCGAGCGCAGCGCCATCTTCATCTTCGATGAAACCCGGCATTCTTTTTGCGAACGTAGCCGCGGCCTGGGCATGAACGTAGATCCCTACATCGCGAACAAGATGCTGCACCTGGAGCAGGTGGACCCGGCCGAGCTGTCGCCTGGCGAATTCATTGACCGTATCCGGCGCGGCGTCGAAGACCGGAATTGGCGGCTGGTCGTCATCGACAGTCTGAACGGGCTGATGAATTCCATGAGCGAGGAACGCGCGCTCACCGTGCAGCTGCATGAGGTTCTCTCCTATCTGAGTCAGATTGGAGTGGCTACCTTCCTCGTGCTCGCACAGTACGGCCTGCTCGGAGCAGGCATGATGTCTCCAACCGATGTGAGCTATCTTGCCGACAATGTTCTGCTCTTGCGCTACTTCGAAGCGGTCGGCGAGGTCCGCCAGGCGCTTTCGGTGGTCAAACGCCGTTCCGGCCCGCACGAGCGATCGATCCGCCAGTTACTCATCACCAACGGGAGAGTCTCCATCGGCGAACCCCTGAAGGACTTCACGGGCGTGCTTACAGGTACACCAGAGTACAAGGGAGGTCAAACTCTGCTGTGATCGCCTCCCCGCGATTTCTGATCGTCGCTCCTTTGGGCCGCGATGGCGAGCTGATCAGCTCCCTGCTCAAAGCCTCTGGTTACGCGGCCGATTGTGTCAAAACCATTCGCGCACTCGAAGAGACCGACAACGCGGAGATCCTCGGCCTGATCTTTACGGACGAAGCACTGGCACTCGACGGATTCGAGGCGCTGCGCATTCTCGTGGAGAGCCAGCCGGTCTGGTCCGATTTGCCCTTGCTGCTGCTCACCAGCGGCGCCAGCATTCCCCGCTACGGCGCCCTCGCCACGCAGGTGCGCGTGGAGTTTCGCAGTGTCTTTCTGCTCGACCGGCCGATGCGCAAAGAGCTGCTGCTGAGCGCGGTGCAGGTCGCGTACAACTCGCGGCTCAAGCAGCTCGAGGTTCGCGACGCCCTCACCCGGCAGTTCCAGACCGAGGAGACTCTGCGCAATACCGAAAAGCTGGCGGTCGCCGGCCAGCTGGCCGCAACCATGGCGCACGAGGTCAACAATCCCCTCGAAGCGCTGACCAATCTCCTCTTCCTTGTGGAGAACAGCAACACCGCGGATGAGGCGCGCTCGTTCGGGCGGCTGGCCTCGCAGGAGCTGGCCCGCATCAGCGAGATCGTCAACCAGACCTTGCGCTTCCATCGCGCCCCCGCCAAGCCCGCATTTACTGATGTCGCGGAGCTGGCCAGTTCCGCCGTTGCGCTCTTCCAGGGCCAGATGCGAAAGCGCAACATCACCGTAACCCTTAAGCTCGAAAAGACGTACGCGTTCTGTTCGGCCGGCGAGATCCGCCAGGCGCTTGTCAATCTGATTGGAAACGCTTTCGACGCCACGCGGGACGGCGGCAGAGTCCACGTACGCGTCTCATCCTGCTCCCGCAAGGATTTTCATTACGCGCGCCTCACCGTCGCCGATACCGGCAGCGGCATTCCCGCGGAGATCAGGAAGGACCTCTTCGCCCAGTTCTTCACGACAAAAGGCAGCCGCGGAACAGGACTGGGCCTGTGGCTCACGCGGGACATTGTGCTCCGCAGCGGCGGCCGCCTCCGGTACCACTCCCGTACCACGCCGCCCAGCGGCACGGTTTTCACCATCTACCTTCCCTCTCTGCCGCCTCTTGAAGTCGTACGCAACGCCAACCGCGAAGCTCCCGGCGAGCCGGCCGGGGCGGTTCGAGTGGCCTAGGGATCGTCTAACACAAAAGGTGTAGCGTGGCGGCAGTTGCGATGTGATCCAAATCACTGCCGCTTTCCGGGCCCCTGCCATAATGACTGCACTATGAGCAGCAAAACCCCGGCCAACCTTATGGATGTTCTGCGCGAAACGCTCGCAATCATCCGGGAAACCCATGAATTGCCGCAAGACAGTCCGGCGTCAGAGGAACTGAGACGGTCGATTGTGCGCGCCATCGGCGCACTCTCTATCCTGAAGACTGCAGAGGCTGGGCGAGAGAGAAAACAGCCGCCGGCTCTCTCGAATCGTCCGAAGATACGGGTTGAACGCGTCAAGACTCCGTTTCGGGCTCCTTTGGGAACGAGTGTGCATGGAGCGGCGAAGTCCGGTCTGCGTCTGCAGGTTGTCTGGTCGGCCGGGGATTTGCGCGGGTCAATCGGCGAGCCGTTCGACCTTCCCCCAGCTCTTCGCCCGGATGTAGAAGGCTGACCGCGGTCACGCTGGAGTATCCTCATCCGTCAGTTGTTCGCCGCGGAGATGGAAGAAAAGCTCCTCGGGGTGGATAGGCTTGGCGAGGACAGGAAAGTCATGGCCGTCCTTGACTGCCTCCATCAGGATGGTCGAGGCGCCCTCGCTGCTGGAGAACAGAACCACGCGAGCGGCCGGTTGGAGTTGAAGGAAGGCAAGCGCGGTCTGAATACCGTCGACGGGCTCCATCATCACGTCCGCGAGAAGCACATCGAAACTGCATTGCGCAGCCTTTAGAAGGGCCTCTTCACCGCTGAAGGCGGCGACCGCTTCAAAGCCTCCCGCGTTGAGCACCAGCACAACCGTCTCAGCGACGGCTCGGTCCCAGTCCACAACAAGAACACGGCGCTTTTTTAGGGACATGACGGGGTTCCCATAATGCTGTATTGCCGTCAGATGACGGGAATCGCTCGACTCCGGGGACCCGTAATGCTTTATGTTTGCCCACCGCGGCGTGCAGAGGTGGGCAGGCCTGCGCGATTCCTAAGTGTTTCAGCCAACGGAGAATAACGCAACTAGGACGAACCCGAGGAGGCACCGATGGTCGATTATCCGCTAATCGCAGTCCAGGGTCCGTGCCCGGGCGATCAGGCGATCGCTCGCGCCAATGAGTGCCTGAGAGGTGCGAATGGCTTGCAAGGTAGCTAATATGACATTTCCAGCGTCGGCCAGAAGACAAATGTCGCCAACACAGGCAGCGTAATCGACACGAACGACGATGTAATCGTCCGCGCGACCGCCCCCAAGACACACGGTCACCAACGGCAGGGAAATACATGGCGCACTCCGGGATGGTCCCAGGGCTCCAATGGCGTGGTTTTCAAGCGCAGGATTGGAGAGAAGGCAGTTCGTCAGAGGGACGCTACGGATTCTTGCTGCCCGAGGGGATACAGAATCCAGGCATTCTCCTGCTGGCTGACGTCGCGATAGCTCGAGAGGCTACCGGATGCTGCGTGAACGGATCTCGCGCAGTTCCTCTTATCCGGCGGCGATAGAACGGCTGAGACCGGTCAAGGGTGAATTTGAAGCGGTACCGTTACCGCTTCGTGCCCGTGAGGCTCTGTCCACTCATCTCCGTTCTGCCCATAGGAAGGCTGTTAGATCAATAGAGACCGCAGGACCAGAATGCAACCGGCACGGCAGCAGGGTACTGTCGAATCTCAAATTCAACGGACTATTTTTCCGAAGTGGTCTTGAAACTGCGGAGAGTATGAGAAAGTCGCTGCTCGAAATCAAAGGCTCTCTGGAAGTGAGCCAAAGCCCGCTCTGCGATTCCCAGGTCAATTTCGATCTCATTTTGCTGTGAAGGTGTCTGCTCCGGCCCCTGAAGCTCCTTCTTGAGCATCTCGATTTTCTTTTCCAGGTAATCGATGTGTTCTCGAAGTGTGCGCTCCATCGGCGGTCATCCTCCAGTTGTGGCATTGAATGTGCTCGGAATCCAGGTCGAGATAGTTTGGTCAAAGTGCAACTGCCATATCAGCACCAATGCTAATAAATGTATTACAGAGCCTTGTGAAAGCCTAAGGGTTAACTCGTGCCGTAAACGCGGCAAATCCGGGCTCCTAGCCCCTGGGGGATGTCCTCCGCACATTCACGTTGGTCTTCTCCCCTTTTCGGCCTCTTCAGAGGCTTGCGAGAGGCGCGCGGATTGATCCAACCAGCCCTAGCGAGAGCTTTGAACCTGACGTATGGCAACTGCCACAAGATCGGCCAGCCGTTGCAGCGTCGCGTGGTGGTTCAGATCGAACGTAGTCTCCGATTTGTGAGATACAGCGTTCGCTGCCGCCATTCAGTCCCGTCCATTATTTTCACCATTTCCAGTCTCATCAGCCCTGCGTCCGTGCTGATCATCTCTATATAAGTTGGAGAATCAGCATAGAATCGCTCCCATGGAGATGACTGGATGGATCTTTCCCGCCGCCGCTTCGGCAAAATTGTGACCGCGTTGGGGCTCTCGCCGGCCATGGCTCTGCTTGACGCTTACAGCGCCGGCTCAGGCGCCGCTTCGGCAACGCCGCCGGGCGAACCGGAGCTGCTGCGCCTGGAGCGCAATGGCTGGATGCCGAACAATCCTCATCTGCCGGTGCTGCTCTATCGCGGTGCGCTGAGGATGCAGGGCGACGACCCGGCCGCGGCATTCGAGGCACTGTTCACGCGCAACGGCTGGCCGCCGCAGTGGCGAAACGGCGTGTACAGCTTTCATCATTACCACTCGACCGCGCACGAGGTGCTGGGATTCGCGACCGGCACGGCGCAGATCATGCTGGGTGGCGAAGGCGGCCACCTCGTGACGGTGCAGGCCGGCGACATTGCCGTGCTGCCCACGGGCACCGGCCACTGCCGCATCACGGCCAGCAGCGACTTTCTGGTAGTGGGCGCCTATCCGCCCGACCAGAGCTGGGACATCTGCCGGTCGGCCCCGGATGCTGCGTCCGAGCGCCGCATGGCCACGCTGCCATTTCCCCAAAGCGACCCGGTCCGCGGAGCACGGGGCCCGCTGCCGAGGCTCTGGGCGTGAAGCCCGGGCGCAACTTTATTCCATTTAAAATCAGCACGGGTACCTTAAGTCGCTGTCGCCCGCCCACCCCAAAAACACCGGTTGCGCTATCATTAACGTCTATAGAGGTGAGCGGCCTGTCACCCCCTGAAGGCCGGTCCCGGTGGTGTGTGTGTCGAGATTCTTCCAGCGTTTCGTCTTCGTGCTTTCCGTAGCAATCTTCGTCGGCCTCGGCCTGGGGTTCGCTCTGGGTGAGTTTGGATGGTTCGGCGTGCATGCCGACGATCAGGACGGCGCGTACCGCCAGATGCGCGTGTACGCCGAAGTGCTGCAGAAGATCCAGAACGACTACGTCACCGACCCCAATATCAATGACGTAACCACGGGAGCACTGCACGGCCTGCTCGAGTCGCTCGACGCCGATTCGAGCTACCTGACGCCCGCGGAGTACAAGATCTACAAAGACCGCCCGTCCGGCGGCAACGCGCAGGAAGGCATGACGGTCTCGAAGCGGTTCGGCTACGCGACGGTCGTCAACGTCGAGCCGAATTCCCCTGCGGAGCAGAATCATCTGGCCGATGGTGATGTGATCGAATCCATCGGTGGCAAGTCGACGCACGATCTCTCGCTGGCCGTGATCCGCATGATGCTCGAGGGTAAGCCCGGATCCACTGTCGACGTGATGGTGATCCGTCCCTCGAAGCCGGATCCGGAGAAGGTGACGCTCACCCGCACCGTCGTTCCCTCGCCGCCGCTGAATCAGCAGGACTATGAGAACTCGACCATCCTTTATCTGAAGCCCGGAGAGCTGACCACTGCGCGCGTGGATGAGATGGCCGCCAAAATCAAGGCCGCGGGCAAAGGCCGCAAGATCCTGCTCGACCTGCGCGACTGCACCGGCGACGACCCGCAGCAGGGACTGCGGCTGGCCAACTTCTTTATCAAGCAGGGAACGCTGGCCACGCTGCAAGGCCAGCAGTATCCGCAGCAGACCTTCACCGCCGACCCGGCCAAATTCCTCACCGATGCGCCCGTCGCTGTGATCGTAAACCGCGGCACCTATGGCGGTGCCGAGCTGGCAGCGGCAGCCATCGAGGAGCTGAAGCGCGGCGATGTGGTGGGCGAGCGCACCTTCGGCGAGGGATCGGTGCAGAAAACCATCGACCTGCCCGACGGCGCGGCCCTCATGCTGACCGTGGCCAAGTACCAGGGTCCCGACGGCAAAAAGATCCAGGACGACGCCGTGGTTCCCACTGTGGCCGTCTCTTCGCAGCAAGATGATTTGGACGAGGGAGCCACTCCGCCCAACGGCGATGAGGTGCTGAATAAGGCTCTCGACGTGCTGAAGGGCAAGGGCGCGTAGTCCGGCTCCGAAGCATTCTTTCTCAACGCGGGACAGCTCTTGCACGCCGAGGTGCAACTTTCGTTTCAGCACCACCTCCGTGATTCGCAAAAGTGCTAGCCTAAAGGAGACGCATCCTCTCCCAGAGCGGTTCCACGGTTGAATTCCCCGTGTTGGAGCTGCGGAATGTGGCCTTGCCGCGTTTCAACAGTGCCTTCGGGATAAAACAACTGTGAAATCGTTGGAACGCCGACAGAGAGATGCCGAAGAGGCACACTTGGCTGCTACCCCCCAACGGCCTGCGGAGCCCCGTGGCCCCGTCTTGCGCGGTCCGAGATCGTTCGCTCCGGACCAGAAAAGCCGTTCTGTACCTCCCGCAAAACCAGCACCCCCGCAGCACAAGGTTGCGCGGCGTTTCGTAGTTGCCGTCCTTCTGGCGCTTGCCGCGGTCACGGGCTCACTGGCCGGACTAACCCTGGTCTACTCCTCCGACCTGCCGCAGATCAACGATCTTGAAAACTACCGCCCCTCCACCACCACCGACCTGTACGATCGCAACGGCCGCCTCTTCGGCTCCTTCGCTCTGGAACGCCGCATCGTGGTGGGCTACGACGGATTTGCGCCGATTCTGCGGGAAGCTGTGATCTCCATCGAGGACAAGAACTTCGAATCGCACTGGGGCATCAACGTTTTTCGCGTAGCCGGCGCGGCGTGGCACGACATCCGCAGCCACGGGCGCGCGCAGGGCGCTTCCACGCTGACCATGCAGCTGGCGCGCAATCTCTTTCTTTCCGATGAACGCACCGCCGGGCGCAAAATTCAGGAAGCATATCTGGCCATCCAGATCGAGCGCGCCTTCACCAAGGAACAGATCTTCACGCTCTACGGCAATCAGATTTATCTGGGCAGCGGCATGTACGGGTTCGAGGCGGCTTCGCAGTTCTATTTTTCCAAGCACGCGAAAGACCTGCATCTCACCGAGGCCGCGTTGCTGGCCGGACTGCCGAAAGGGCCCGTCGCGTTCTCGCCGATTCTGAATCCGGAGCGAGCGCTGCGACGGCGCAACCTGGTGCTGAGCGAGATGGAATCCGACGGCGTGATCACCCACGTACAGGCAGAAGAAGCGCGCAGCGCGCCGCTGGGCCTGCACATCACGCAGCCTTCGGGCTCGGTGGCGCCCTGGTTCCAGGAAGAAGTGCGGCGGGAGCTCGAGAAGCGCTTTGGCAGCGAAGAGGTGCACGAGGCCGGCCTACGCATCGACACCACGCTCGACCTCGATCTGCAGGAGACTGCGAATCACGCGGTCGCTGACGGCCTGGCGGCCTACGAGCATCGCCGCGGCTGGAAGGGCAATCTTGAAAATGTGCTCGCCGATGGCGGAACCCTCGAAGGCTACAAGCATCCCGACTGGGCGGTGGCCAGCGGTCCCGGCGATTATGTCCATGCGCTTGTCACGCGCGTGCTGCCGCTGGAGATTCACGCGCGCGTCGGCGCGCAGGAGATCCTGATTGTGCCGCCGGACTGGCAGTGGACGGCGCAGCGCTACGGCGATGCTCTCGTCAAACCCGGTGACGTGATTTACGTGCACTTGCTGCCGGCAATGGAAGGCACCGCGCGGCGCGCGACCCTCGAGCAGGACTCCGGCGTGCAGGGCGCGCTGATGGCCATGGACAACACCAGCGGCGACGTGCTGGCGATGGTGGGCGGGCGCGACTACGAGACCTCGGTCTTCAACCGCGCCACACAGGCGCAGCGCCAGGTGGGCTCGAGCTTCAAACCCTACGTCTACACGGCGGCGATTGAAGACGGCGTGAAGCCGACAGACATCATCGTCGATGCGCCGGTGAGCTTCGGCAGCTACCATCCGCACAACTACGAGAACGATTTCAAAGGTGCGATGACGGTAGCCAACGCCTTTGCCGAATCGCGCAATATCCCCGCGCTCAAGCTCGCGGCGCGCGTAGGCATTCGCAAAGTCATCGACGTGGCGCACAAGTTCGGCGTCACTTCCGACATTCCTCCATTTCTGCCCGTCGCGCTGGGCGCCGTGGAGATTACGCTGCAGGAGCAGATGACGTCGTACTCGGTCTTCCCCAACGACGGAGTGCGCGTTTCGCCGCGGCTGATTCGCAAGGTATCGAACGCCGACGGCATCACGCTCTGGGAAGACCGGCCAACCGTGAATGAAGTGCTCGATCAGCAGACGGCGCGCACCATGATGTCGCTGCTCAAGGGCGTAACGCAGCACGGTACGGGCGCGTCCGCCGCGCAGTTGAATCATCCGCTGGGTGGCAAGACCGGCACCACGAGCGACTTTACCGATGCGTGGTTCCTCGGCTTCTCGCCCTCGGTCACCTGCGGCGTTTGGGTCGGGTATGACAGCCGCGAATCGCTCGGCAACAAGGAGACCGGCGCCGTCGCCGCGCTGCCCATCTGGATCACCTTCATGAAAGCCGCCATCGTCGGCAAAGATGACGAGACCTTCCCC
>Ga0335072_10017435_pt1 | contig 10158 bp, 8 predicted proteins | sample Lox_Sample_21_FD_206725 | JGI IMG/M metagenome (GOLD analysis project Ga0335072, IMG submission 206725) | Soil microbial communities from Loxahatchee National Wildlife Refuge, Florida, United States - Lox_Sample_2.1 | ecosystem: Environmental > Terrestrial > Soil > Wetlands | place: USA: Florida...
AGGCCCCGCACCACGGAGATTGGATTGAGCACAGCGGCGACAACGACGGCGCGCGAAGTCTTCGATCTGCTGCACGACGACCTTGCCGCGATCGAGCAGGAGTTCGGCGCGGACGCCATTTCTTCCGTGGGAGCGATTACCGAGATCTCCGAATATCTGCGCGAAGGCGGCGGTAAGCGGATTCGTCCGTCGCTGCTGCTGCTGGCGGCCCGCAGCCTGGGCTACAGCGAGCGCGGCATGATCCGCCTTGGCGCTGTCGTTGAAATGGTGCACACCGCCACGCTGGTGCACGACGACATCATCGACGCCGCCGACACGCGCCGCGGCCGCCCCTCCACCAACCGCACCTGGGGCAACGGCAAATGCGTCCTCGTCGGCGACTGGCTTTATATGCAGGCATTCCGGGTCGCTCTGGAGGAGCGCAGCTTTCGCGTTCTCGAGTTGCTCATCGGCCTTACCCAACAGATGGTCGAAGGCGAACTGCTGCAGATGGAATCACTCGGCAAACTTATCTCCGAGCGGGAATACAACGACCTGATCTACCGCAAGACAGCCTGTCTTTTCGAAGTCTCGATGCGCCTCGGAGCCGTCCTCGCCGGAGCCGATCGCGCGCTCGAAGACACGATGGGCGACTACGGCCGCAATCTGGGCCTGGCGTTCCAGATTGTCGACGACGTTCTCGACCTCACCGCCACCGAGGAGGTCCTGGGCAAGCCGGTCGCCAGCGATCTGCGCGAAGGCAAAGCTACGCTCGCCGTGATTCATACGCTCGACAACGGCAGCACGCCGGCCGAACGCTCCGCGATTCAGACGGTCCTCAGCGATCAAAACTTCGAGCGCGTCTCGCACGAAGAAATCCTTCGCATCCTGCAGCGCAATCAATCCGTGCACTACGCTATGCAGGCCGCCTACGGTTATTCGGCGGCAGCTCAGGCCGCCATCGCCGGACTGGCTGACTCCGATTACAAACGCGCGCTCCAGTGGATGCCCGAGTTCGTCGTCGCCCGCGAGAAATAGACCGCGTTCTCCCTCCATTCCCCGCCCGCTGTACCCTGTAAGCAATGCAATTGACCCAGATCGCGCAGGCGCTCCACGCGGAACTGCGCCTCGTCGGAGACGACATCGAAGTCCACGGTGTCGCCAGTGCAAATTCGGCCACGCACGGCACGCTGCTCTTCGCGGAAGATGCTGTAAGCCTCACGGCCGCTCTCGCATCCCACGCTGCAGCCGTATTCGTCTCGCCTAAAATCGCTCCCGCATCCTCGAAGAAGTCCCTGCTGCTCGCAGCGCAGCCGCGCCTCGCCTTTGCGCAGGCCGCACGCCTCCTGCAATGCGCCGAGCCCGTAACGGGAATTCATCCGACCGCCGTCGTCGATCCCTCCGCCATCCTGGCCGAAGACGTCTCCGTCGGCGCCTGCGCCGTCATCGAAGCCCAGGCGCAGGTTGCCGCCGGAACCCGTATTGGCGCAGGGGCGGTGATTGGAAGCGGCGTGGTCATCGGCAGCCATTGCCGCATCTACCCGCGCGTCGTCGTCTATCCTGGGACACAGATCTGCAACCATGTTGTCGTTCACGCGGGAGCCGTCCTTGGCGCCGATGGCTTTGGCTACGTGCGCGACCGAGACTCCGGGGAATATCTCCAGTTCCCTCAGCAGGGCCGGCTGGTCGTTGAAGACAACGTCGAGATCGGCGCCAACAGCACGATCGATCGCGGAGCGCTCGAAGAAACCCGCATCGAGCGCGGCGTGAAAATCGACAACCTCGTTCACCTTGGACACAACGTGCGTGTCGGCCACGATGTTGTGATCGCCGCGCTGACCGGCGTTTCCGGCTCCAGCACCATCGGCAACAACGCCATCGTCGGCGGACAGGTCGGGATCGGCGACCACGCCACCATCGGCGACCAGGTGATCCTTGGCTCCGGCTCCGGCGTCCTGACGCACAAGAAAGTCAAAGGGCCTGGGGTGATCTTCTGGGGACGCCCCGCGCGCCCACTCCGGCAATACCTGAAGGAATTAGCCGCGCTCACCCGCCTCGCCCGCAAAGCGGAGGAAGATCACACTGAAGAGGCGCCCTGAGCCGGGCGTTCCTGAAGCGGGTGTTCTGCGTTCTGTGCTCTGTACGTCTGGTGACGCCGCAGCGCTGCCAGATACCGCGCGTCCTCGGCATAGGTTGTCGGATAAATCGGCGGAACCGGTACGCGGCGCAATTCCGCATCCACATTCGCAAAGGTGAAGGTGCAGACGTTGCTCAGCGCCGTGCTTGTTCGATCGCGGCTGATGCGGGTAATGGCCGTCTCAACGGCAATCGAGGTGTTGCCCGTGTATACCACGCGACTCACGAAGTGCAGCTTATCGCCCATCCGCACCGGGTGATAGAAGATGATGCGATCCACCGAGACCAGCAGCGCCCGATCGCTCGCCACCATTTCCGAGCAGATATGCGCATACATCAGCGCGCGATGCGCCACGTATCCGCCAAAGATTTTCTGCGGCACATTCTCCTGCTCCGGATACGTGCGCTCCCAACCCTCCGCCACGAGCCGCGCTGCCAGCAACCCGGCAAACCCGGGCTCCTCCTGCGCAGCATGGAGTCGTCGCAGCGAATCGTATTCTTCCCGCGAAGGAGGCTCGTCGGCCGCGCTCACGTGCTGCCGATAGGTCTCGCGGCGATGACGCGCCCGCTCCGCCCGCGCCTGATCCACCCTGCTGCTGCCGTCGAGCGCCGGCAGCGGAACGCTGTGCTCCTCACCCTGTTCGTCGCGCATCCGGCCCACCATCGTGAAGTAGCAGGAAGCAATGTGCGGAACCGCGCAGTCCGGCTGCTCGATCCGCACGCCTACCTCCATGGACGTGCGCCCGACCAGATTCACACGCGCCCGCAAGACCATGTCCCGGTCGCCATCCGGAACATTGCGCACGCGCATCGAGTCCATGGCCGCCGTGACGACGCGCGCTTGCGGGTACCAGTGCCGCACATAACGCAGCGCCGTATCCTCGGCCAGCTTATCGAGTACTTCCAGCAGGAGCCCGGCGCGCAGATTGGATCGCACCGGTTCATCGGTCAGCTGAAACCGCCGCCGCAGCGCCGCATCCGTGCTGAAGCGCAGGCGCCGCACCACCGATGTCTCTACCGGGCGCAGAAGGGCCTGTTGTTCTTCCATGATGGATTCAGGATACCGGCCAGGCAGGGCCAGTCCCAGATGGCTAAAGTTTCATTGCGGCGAAAGCCTAGGGTCCGAACGGCTCGCGTTTCATCGAGCCATCGCGCTGCTTCACCAGCATCTCGACCTTGCCCTCAGCTTCTTCGAGCTGCCTGCGGCATTCGGAGGAGAGCCGCGTCCCTTCTTCGAAGAGGCGCACCGAATCTTCCAGCGTCAGATCGCCACGCTCCAGTTGCGCCACGATGTCTTCCAGCTTCGTCAACGATTCCTCAAACGAGGCCAACTTTGGTCTCCTTCACATCAACGCCGACTGCAGCGGGCGCCGGCAGAACCGCCGCCAGCACTGCGGCTGCGGCGCTGTAACGTCCGAACGGCGCGCTGACCTGCACTCCCTGCACCATGGAACGAGCCGCCTCCAGCATCTCCTGCGCGATCCGGATCCCCTCGGCACGCGCTGCATCCGGCGTCGATGCCCGCTGCATCCGGAGCAGAATTTCATCCGGCACGCTCACGCGGAGATCGTTCTTCATGAACTCCGCATTGCGCAGGCTGGTCAGCGGCCAGATGCCTGCAACAATCGGAATCCGGAATTCCTCGATCCGTTTCAGGAACGCCTCGAGCACCCGCAGATCGAAGACCGGCTGCGTGATGCCGTACTCCGCGCCGGCTTCGACCTTCCACGCAAACCGCCGCACTTCATGATCCAGGTCCGGCACGCCCGGGTTGGCGGCGACCGCGATCGTGAATCCCGTGGACGCACCAATCGGATTCCCGCCGATATCCAGGCCATGGTTGAGGCGGCGCACGATATTCACCAGACCGATTGCGTCCACGTCGTACACGGCGGTCGCGTCGGGATAATTCCCCAGCTTCGGCGGATCACCCGTCAGGCAAAGAATATTCTTCAGCCCGATCGACGAAGCACCCAGAAGATCACTCTGAATGCTCAGCACGTTGCGGTCGCGGCAGGTGTAATGCAGGAGTGTCTCAATGCCCGTCTTCTGCTGGATCTGGATGCAGAGGCTCTGGGCGCTCATGCGGGCCGAAGCACGCGGTGAGTCGGGCACATTGATAACGTGGACGCCGATATCCGCCATCTCCTGCGCGCCGTTCAGTTCCCTGCTGCAGTCGATCCCGCGCGGCGGCACAATCTCCACCATCGTCACAAATGTGCCTTCGTGGATCAGCCGCCCGAGGCGGGAGCGGTCCTGCAGGTCCGCCGGCGGCGTCTCGGTGACAATCGGCTCCGACTTCGTCGCACGCTGTGCCGCTGCTGCCTGTGCCTCGGTCGCGCGCAGCGCCGACTTCATCGCCCGGATGTGCTGCGGCGTGGTCCCGCAACATCCGCCGATAAACTGCACGCTCGCCTTCGTGAATTTGCGCGCAAAGCTCGCCATGTATTCCGGCGAGCATAAGTAAATGTTCCGGCCATCGACCGAACGCGGCATGCCGGCATTGGGCATCGCCATCAGCGGCAGAGTCGTCGCGGTCGCCATGCGTTCGATGGCCGTCAGGACCGTGGCGGGTCCCACGCTGCAGTTACAGCCCAGCCCGTCGACGCCCCAGGAGGCAATTCGCGCGGCAGCGGTCTCCGGCGACGATCCGTCGAGGCAGTTCGCCTCTTCGTCGACCGTCATCATGACCACAACCGGCACATCGGGAGCTACTTCGCGTGCCGCCAGCACCGCCTGCTCCGCCTCATTGAGGGCCATCATCGTTTCGAGAATCAGCAGATCGACACCCGGCAGGTCGACGCCGCCGGCCGTCTCGTCTGCCGCGGTCAGCGCGCGAATCTGTTCCGCGAAAGCGGCCCGCGCCTCTTCCAGGCTGGTCTTACCCAGCGGCTCCAGATGGACGCCGAGCGGGCCCACCGATCCAGCCACCCAGGCAGTTCCCGCCTGCTTCTCGGCGAGCTGCTGCACCGCCTGCCGGGCGATCCGCACCCCTGCGCGGTTGATCTCCGCCACCCGCTCCTGCAATCCATAGCGCTGCAGCCGCAGCGCGTTGGCGCCAAAGGTGTTGGTTTCGATAATCTCGGCGCCAGCCTGCAGATACTCCTCGTGCACACCGCGGACCAACTCCGGCTGCGACAGATTCAGCTCATCGTAGCAACGGTTGATGAAGACACCCCGCGCATAGAGAGCCGTGCCCATGGCGCCATCGCAGAGAATCGTCCGACGGCCAAAGAGCTTCTCGATTCGGTTGGTCATGGGAAAATCCGCTCTCATGGTATCAGGGCACGGCATGGCTCCTGCATCGATGCTACGCGGCCTGCGCTCGTCCTCGCCACGGGGCGCTTCCTGTGACAACTCCGCACCCGAATTTGCCCCTCCTGCCCTGATATACTTGGGTTTCCCACGTGATCAGCGATGCGGATGGTGAGGTCCTAAGGATTTGAAGAAGAGAAGTTCCCTGTATTCCTGCGGCGTCCTGGGCGCGGCTTTCGCGATTTGCCTCGTGATCAGTTCCTGCGGCAAGAATTTCTTTTTTGCCGGGCGCAACCTGCCGCCCAGCGGCGTTCTCAACCGCGTGCTGATCGCGGAAGAGAACCCGAGCGCTTTCGCCTCCGGCGCGCTTCCTTTTGACGATGCCTTCTACGACATCCGTCACGCTTATAACGCCTCCAGCGGTCAGTTCACGATCGCGGGTTTCTCCGGCAAATTGCCTCTGACGATTGAGAACCTGCCTGAGCAGCTGGGCGGAGCGGTCTACAACGAAGGCGACGGCAGCCTGTCCATCGTGAGCTACGCGAAAGAGTCGGTCAGCAGCACCGTGGCCATCCCCGGCGGCTTGTCGAGCGGCACGGAACCGAGTCCCTATAACGGCATCTCCCTGACTCGCGATCTGGGTTTTGTTTACGCGGCCAATCCCAGCAATCACGTCATCAGCGTGGTCAACCAGACCTCGAACAATCCGATCTCGCTCACCCTGAATCTTGCCAATGCCTATGGCATTTCGGTGAATCCTGGCGGCACCGTTGCTCTCGTCTTTATCCAGAACGCCACCCAGCCTTCGAACTACGCTGTCCGCGCGGAGAATCCCGCCAGCTTCGCGGTCTACAGCATCGTTCAACTCACCCAGGCTCAGCAGGCAGCGGCGACCAACAACCCCAATTACCTTGGCGCGCAGGATTGCGAACCGCAGAAGCAGCCTGTCTGGTGCGTTTTCCCGGTCAGTACCGGCGCTTCGGCGAGTTTCGATCATCCGGTCAAGGCGGTTTTCTCGCCTGACGGCACCGCGGCTTACGTCGTGAATTGCGGACCGGAATGCGGCGGCACGACGGCCAGCCTCACCACCATTCCCATCACCGCTTCTTCTTTGAACGCGGGCACCACCGGCGGCAGCGGCATCGCCCTGACAGCTCAAAGCAACATCCCCATTCCCAACGGAGCCACGAACGCGCTCTTCAACGGCAATACGCTGTACGTGGCCGGACAGCAATACCAGGCCTCCAGCGGGCTCTTCACCGGATACCTCACGATTGTGAATACGCCGGCTAACACCGTCGCGGGAACCTATCCAATCAGCGACGGCCTGCATAACCGCATGGTTTTCGGCGACAACAATACTCTGTGGATCGGCTCGTCGCAGTGCAACCAGGGCGTCCGCTATCAGCAGGCGCAGGCCGGGGCGAACGTTCCGTTCGGCTGTATCACCATGTTCAACACCGCTTCCAATACGTCTTACATCGACGGGTACCTTGGAGACGGCACGGGCATCGCGGCCATCACCGGTCTGGGCAAGGTCTACACCACCGAAGGCGGCCAGATCTATATCTACAGCACCACGCCAAGTTCCACCGGTATTGTTTCACTCGATAACTCCAACGTGACCATTGCCGGCACCGCCATCGACTGCGCGTACATGGACGCCAGCAGCGACGACGACAACACGATCTATTGAAGGCCGCAACAGGCGGATTCAGGCATGGCAGAACCATCCACTACTAACGTTCTCGCCATCGCTGACGTCCTTGCCATCGCCGCGCATCGGGACGACGTCGAGCAGACATGCGGAGGAACCCTCCTTCGTATGAAGGCCTGCGGCGTCTCCACGGCCATTCTCGATCTCACCCGGGGTGAAGCCGGGACGCGCGGCTCCGCCTCTGATCGCGCTGCCGAAGCCGCAGAAGCCGCTCGTATCCTCGGCGTCAGCCGGCGCGACGCTCTCGACATCCCCGACGGCCGCGTCGAAAACACCTGGGAGAATCGTCTCAAGATTGTCGAGGTCCTGCGCCAGGTCCGTCCCCGCGTCGTCATCCTTCCCTACTGGACGGGCCGCCACCCCGACCATTCCACCTCCTCAACCCTCGGCTACGAAGCCTGCTTCCTCGCCGGACTCGCGAAAATCGACACCGGAACACCTCCGCATCGCCCCTTCAAAATCGTCTATGCCAGTCTCTACGCCGACGTGCGACCGAGCTTCGTCGTCGATATCACCCCTTTTATCGAAGATCGGCACCGCGCCCTGATGGCCTACACCTCGCAATACGCGAATCAGTCGGCCGGCAGCGGCCTCTTCGTGCCCGAAGAGGAAATCCGCGAGCGCACCTTCGCTGAGGCCCGCCACTATGGCACGCTCGCCGGCGTCCGCTACGCCGAACCCTTCGTTCAGAAGGAAGTCGGACTGGTCGGCGATCTGACGCAGATTCCGGTCCAGTCGCTGTAACCGCGAGACGAAGTGCCGAACACCGTCATCAAAAGGGTGTAACGACCGGCCCGGCTGTCACTCCAATGGATGAATTGATCTCCGCTCACGCCTGAGCGGAAGGAAAGCTGAGGTGTGTCCGATGCAATCTCTGTCCGACGTGCTCGCTCAATCGCAGAAACGCGGCGTCGCCGTCGCCCATTTCAACGTCTCCGATCTGGTCCTGCTCAAGGCGGTCTTCTCTGCCGCACAAGAACTCAGCGTTCCGGTGATCGTCGGGGCGTCGGAAGGCGAGCGCGCCTTCATGGGGGTCAGGCAACTCGCGGCGCTGGTCCGCAGCCTGCGCGAAGAATACGAGTTTCCCATCTTCCTGAACGCCGACCATACGCACTCGCTGGCCGGGGCCGAAGAAGCGGCGCGCGCGGGGTTCGACTCAGTCGTCTTCGACCTGTCGGCTCTGCCTTTTGAGGAAAACATCCGCCAGACCCGAGAGGCGGTCGCCGCGCTGAAGGCGATTCGGCCCACCTTTCTTGTGGAGGGCGAAATTGGGGACATCGGCACCGGCTCGGAAATCCACGAGGACATGCCGACACGATCCGCCGGCCTCACCACCACGGAAGAAGCGCGGCACTTTGTCCAGGAAACGGGCATCGACATTCTGGCTCCCGCGGTCGGAAACCGGCACGGCATGTCCAGGAGCATGATCGCCGGCCAGGCCAACAAGCACCTGAACATCGAAAGGATCGCAGCCATCAGGGCAGCGGCAGGCGTGCCGCTGACGCTGCACGGCGGCTCGGGAACCGACGATGACGACTTCCGCAGAGCCATTGCTGCGGGGATTGCGATCATCCACATCAACACCGAGTTGCGCGTCGCCTGGAGGCAGAGCCTCGAGGCGAGCCTCTCCGCGAAACCGGACGATGTCGTCCCATACAAGATCTTCCCGCCCGTCGTCGAGTCGGTGAAGAAGGTTGTTCTGGGCCGGCTGAGACTCTTCAATCACCTCGACCATGCGGAGGAGAACCACACCAGCATTCCCAGGGCGTCCTGAACGCCCTGAGCTGTCTTCCGCTGCCATCTCCCCGGAACATATCGCCGCCTTCTGCCAGGATCGGGAGCGCGCACGGTCGTTCGTTGGCTCGCTTGTTGACCCAGCCGTCGGGCTTCGCACCGGCTTCAGGCTGCGGCTACCGGCTGGGCGGGCGGGCGCCATCTGGACTTGCCGAATGCAACCGTGTACAGTGACCTGCGACCGCTACATTTTTTGCTCGCAGGAAAGGGACGTCCAGGTGAACCTCACCACCATCGACTGGCTCATCATGTTGCTGTACTTCGTTTTTGTGCTGGGCATCGGCTTCGCACTCAAACGTTTCATGAAAACCAGCAAAGACTACCTCCAGGCCGGGCGCTCCCTGCCTGCGTGGATCTGCGGACTGGCTTTCATCTCCGCGAACCTCGGCGCCCAGGAAGTCATCGGGATGGGCGCTTCCGGGGCCAAATACGGCATCGTCACCAGCCACTTCTACTGGATTGGCGCTATCCCAGCCATGATCTTTGTCGGCGTCTTCATGATGCCGTTCTACTACGGATCCAAGGCGCGCTCGGTCCCGGAATTTCTCCGCCTCCGCTTCGATGAGAAGACCCGCGCGTGGAACGCCGGCACGTTCGCGTTCATGACCGTTTTTTCTTCCGGCATTTCCATGTACGCGATGGCGCGGCTGATCCAGACCCTCCACGTTTTCGACAAGCCGCTTGCAGCTATGGGCCTGCCTTATCGCCATCGTGCTTTCCGCGCTCATCGTTCTCTGCTACATCTTCCTTGGCGGTCTCACCAGCGCGATCTACAACGAAGTTCTCCAGTTCTTCCTCATCGTCGCCGGCTTTCTGCCGCTGGTCTGGGTCGGCCTTAAGAACGTTGGCGGCTGGAAAGGCCTCAAAGCAACGCTCCCGGCGACGTACATGCATTCCTGGCAGGGCATGGGCAGCGCGCACACGAATCCGCTCGGCGTCAGCTGGTTCCCTCTCGTCGCCGGCCTTGGATTCGTCCTCTCGTTCGGCTACTGGTGCACCGACTTCCTCGTGATCCAGACGGCGATGGCCGCCAATTCCGAGGAGTCCGCCCGCCGCGTGCCCCTGATCGCGGCGATCCCAAAAATGTTCTTTCCGTTCCTGGTGATTTTGCCGGGCCTCATCGCCATCGCCACGCCGATGGTTACCCAGCACGCGATGGCCGGCGTCGTCCCGGTCGGAGCCAGCGCTTCCGCGACGGCGAAGTACGCCGACATGGGCCGCGGTCTCATTCCGCCGAAGGTCGATCCCGTCACCGGCAAGATCATGCTGGACACGCA
>Ga0335072_10017436_pt1 | contig 10158 bp, 8 predicted proteins | sample Lox_Sample_21_FD_206725 | JGI IMG/M metagenome (GOLD analysis project Ga0335072, IMG submission 206725) | Soil microbial communities from Loxahatchee National Wildlife Refuge, Florida, United States - Lox_Sample_2.1 | ecosystem: Environmental > Terrestrial > Soil > Wetlands | place: USA: Florida...
GATGACCGCCGATCCCGCGGGCAGCTTCGCGGCATCGTTGGCGATAGACGCCGTGACATCGGCCGACACACTCCCGTCCATCGCGAGCAGGTCAGCGGCATCGGCGCCGAACCCCGGTTCGTTAGTACGGGGCGCCTCGATAAACCCGGTCCAGAACCGGACGGGGTCGGCGTCCGCCTGGTCGCAGGACAGCCAGGACGTCGTGCCAGGCGGGCGCGCCGCCGCCCAGTCCGCCAGCAGCACGCTCTTACCCGCGCCGGCCGACCCGACAACGACGGTCAGCCGCCGGTCGGCGCCCGCCGAGAGCAGCCCGTGCAGAGCAGGCCGCGCGACCAGCGTGGCCGGCAGCGCCGGCGGCCGGAATTTGGCCAGTGCGAAGCGGACCCCTCGGCCAGCCGTCGTGTCTTCTGTCATGCCTTCCGCCGTCCAGGCGCGGCTGCGATAGTGGCGCCTTCTGCCCGCAATGGTCGCGGCGCCGGGTAGCGGCAGCATCCCCCGGTAGGAGGTATCTGGCGACCCGGAGATCGCAGGTCACCCACGATGGGGCGATGACGAGATAACCGCAGGTAGGCAGGCTGGGGTACTCATCAACCTGAGCACGCAGGACCGAGTAGACCGGGGGATAGCCCGGTGCACGCACGAACGTATGAGATCACCTTCATGGGCCAGGCGGGCGCCACGCTGCGCGCGGAGTTCGACGACTGCGAAGTCACGGTGGGTCCCGACAGGACGACTCTCCGGGCGGAGCTGCCAGATCAGGGCGCCCTCACCGGGCTCATGCAGCGGATCACCGGCCTAGGGCTCGATGTGGTCGACGTGAGCCTCGTGGCCCCGCCGCCCGATTAACTGGCCGCGTACCAGCCGGCCGGGATCACCCGGATCCCCCCCTCGCGGGCGATGCCCGCGGATCTGGGCGCCGGGCATCCTTGGGGGATGTTCGGACTGGCGGGCGGGCTGAGCCTTTCGTCCTACCGTCGCGACTGGCTGGTCAAGGACATCGTGGCGGGGGTGGTGCTCACCACCCTGCTGGTCCCGCAGGGCATGGCCTACGCGGAGCTGGCGGGCCTGCCGCCGATCACGGGCCTGTACACCTCGATCACGTGCCTGCTCGGGTACGCGGTGTTCGGCCCGTCGCGCCTCCTGGTCCTTGGCCCGGATTCCTCGCTGGGGCCGATGATCGCCGCGACGATCCTGCCGCTGATCGCGGCGAACGGCGACGAGAAACGGGCCATCGCGCTCGCGTCCTTGCTCGCCATCATGGTCGCGGCGATCATGATCGTGGCGGCCGTGGCGAAGCTCGGCTTCATCGCCGACCTGATCTCCAAGCCCACCATGATCGGCTACATGAACGGCCTTGCGCTGACGATTCTCGTCGGTCAGCTGCCGAAGCTGTTCGGCTTCAAAGTCAGCGGCGACGGCCTGATCGCGGAGTTCACCGGGTTCGTCGAGGGCCTCGCGAAAGGAGAGGCGATCGGCGCCGCGGCCGCGGTGGGAGTCGCCGGGATCATCGTGATCCTCGTGCTGCAGCACTGGCTGCCGAAGGTCCCCGCGGTGCTTGTCATGGTCGCGGCCTCGATCGCCGCGACCTCGGTGTTCAGCCTGGCCGACCACGGCGTCAGCCTGGTCGGGGTGCTGCCCAAGGGGTTTCCGCCGCTCACGATTCCGAGCGTCCATGTGTCGGACCTCGCGCCGCTTTTCGCCGGGGCCCTCGGGATAGCGGTCGTCTCTCTCGCCGACACGATCTCCACCGCGACCGCGTTCGCCGCCCGCACGGGGCAGGAGATCCGCGGTAACCAGGAGATGATCGGGATCGGCGCGGCGAACCTGGCGGCCGGCCTGTTCCAGGGATTCCCGGTGAGCACGAGCGGCTCGCGGACGGCGGTGGCGGAACGGTCGGGTGCGAAGACCCAGCTCACCGGTGTCATCGGGGCTGCCCTCATCATCCTGATGATCGTGCTGCTCCCCGGGCTGTTCCGTAACCTTCCGCAGCCCGCGCTGGCGGCTGTTGTCATCACCGCGTCGCTTTCGCTCGCCGACATTCCGGGAACCGTCCGGCTGTGGCGGCAGCGGAAGGCGGAGTTCGTCCTCTCGATCACCGCCTTCCTGGGGGTTGCCCTGCTGGGCGTGCTGCCCGGGATCGCGATCGCGGTCGCGCTGTCGATCTTCAACGTGTTCCGGCGGGCATGGTGGCCTTACGACACCGAACTCGGGCGCGTGGAGGGCATCGAGGGATATCACGACGTGCATTCCTACCCGAACGCCGACCACCTGCCTGGCCTGGTGATCTACCGGTTCGACGCGCCGCTGTTCTTCGCCAACGCCAAGACCTTCCGTGCCGAGGTCAGGAGGATGGCCAAGGCCGACCCGCCGCCCAGGTGGATCTTGATCGCGGCGGAGCCGGTCACCGACGTGGACACAACCGCGTCCGATGTGCTTGAGGATCTCGACGAGGAGCTGAACGAGCGGGGCATCAGCCTGGTGTTCGCCGAGCTCAAGGACCCGGTGCGACGCAAGATCGAGCGTTACGGGCTCACCCGCACGATTGACCCGAACCACTTCTTCCCGACGGTCGAAGCCGCCGTCGCCGCCTTCCGCGCGGAAACCGGCGCCCAGTGGACCGCGGAAGGCGCGCCGGAAACCGGTCCCGTCAGCGCGTGACCGCTCAGTGCCTGACCGCTTTGTGCTGGTTCCAGGTTTCGCCGGCCACCGCTCCGAGCACGATCACCGCGCCGATGGCGATAAACCAGATCATGAGGCTGAAGACAACGCCGATCGTGCCGTAGAGCCTGCTGTCCGAGACGATCGCCGCGGAGAAGTAGGCGACGGAGAACAACTCGAGACCGATCCAGAAAAGCCCCGTGAGAATGGCCGGGCGCACGAGCTGGCGCCAGCGGACGCGGCCCGCCAGCAGAAAGTGCATCGTCCAGCAGAAGAAAGCCGCCACGCCCACGTAGGTGACGAGCCCCTGGCCGACAGGGCCGACCGCGGCGTGCACTGGGTCGCTGATCACGCTCTCCGCGACCAGGACGCCGAAGAGTACCCCAGCCCAGGTGGCGAACCGGGGGGCGTCTTTCCAGCCGCGATGGGTCAAGCCGAAGACCCGCTCATAGATCACCTGCAGCGAACCCGCCACCGCCATGGTGCCGCCGACGGCGAAAATCAGGGCGGTCACCAACTCGGCAGCGGGATGGGCGGGTGACGGGCTGAAAAGCTGGCTCACGATGAGAGCGCCCTGCCGGTTGAGACCGATATGCCTGCTCAGATCGTTGTCGATCCGGTGATTCGCCAGCGAACTGAGGAGTATGACGAACGGGAGGACGGAAACCAGCAGGGCGGCGCCGAAAAGGATGCTGGTGTTGACGAAGTCCAGGGCGTTGAGCTGCCTGAGGAAGGCCCGCGCGGGTGACCGGTCGAAGCGGCCCCTGGCCGCGCCCGCGAGCGCCCGGACCCGAGGGCGGAGCGCGATCACGACCTCCAGTCCATCCCTGCCGCCGACCCCGGGGATCCCCTGGAGCGGGTGATCCTGGCGCGGGCCGCCGGCGATGGAGTGCCGCCCGGTCCCTACGGCAAGTCATGGACCGAGAGCGGTCACGGATCCTTCTTCGCGGTCGTGGTGAAGGGCCAGCGGAGCCCGACGGCGACGTGCAGGATGATCCCAGCTCCGGCGAAGCTGAGCGACGCGGTAGTCACCCAGTCGCTGGGAGCCGCCCGGATCCAGCCCGCGCCGTCGGCATAAGCGGTCAGGCCACCGTAGAGCACGAGCGCGACCACGGCAGTGAGGGCGAGAGTGAGGACCCGGCTGGCCGCGGGGCGCAGTGGCATGCCCGGCCAGCCTTCAAAGAGCATGGCCACTACGAGGATCGCGCTGATCACGCATCCGCAGGCGGCGCTGATGGGGCCCGGCGACAGGCCCGCCATGTCGCGCAGCACCGCGTAGGTGCCCGCGCCGAGCCCGATGACCAGGGCGTTGCCAGCGAGCAGCCGCCCGGGACGCCTGCTGATGGTGTTTACCGGCCAGCCGCGCAGGGCGATGAATCCCGCCGCTTGCCATACCCCGACGGCGATGAGCGCGGCTCCGAAATCGGCCCTGGTGACCGGGCCGCCGGGGTTGCGCAGTCCCGCGGCGGCGCGCTCGGCGGCCGGCAGGTAGCTGATGTTGACGAACAGGAAGTAGGCGCCCACCCCGATTGCCCAGGACGAGGCGAGCGCGGCGATTCCTGAGCCGAGCCGTCCGAGCCCGTCCAGCGGCCAGCGCTCGCAGACAAGGGAAAGCTGCAGCATGGCGGCGAAAGTGGCCCCGGCCAGCGCCATCGTGGCCGGGAATGTCGCGGGGCCTGCGGGGCCTGGAGTGGCCTCGAATACCGCGGCGATATCGGGCCGCTCGACGACCGCCTCGCCAGCGATTGTCAGCACCACGCCGATGGCGGCGACCACCACGGTGTCGATCAGGCCGGTCCAGGGCGTGGTGAGCCGGGAGCCGGGCCAGCCGTTCCACCAGAACGCGACCATGGCCACGCCGGCCAGCGCGAATGTCGATATCGGCCCGAGAATTAGCAGCCCGGTCGCGGTGCTGCCGGTACCGAGTGCGAGGGCGAAGAAGACGACGGCGGTCAGCAGCAGGCCGCCTAGCCCGAGCCATGGCTGGGCAGCGGGCCGCTGCCGCTGGGCGCCGGTCACCTCCGCGAGCCGGCGGTGGGACGGGGCGGTCACCTGGGGTCCGGCCGCGACCCGCCCGCCACGGCCGTCGAGGTCACTGGCAGGTTCGGCAGCAGGTGCTCGATGGCGATCGGAAGTTCGCGGACCCGGTACCCGGTGGCGTGGTAGACGGCGTTGGCGATAGCGGCGCCCGAGCCGACCTGCCCGATCTCGCCGACGCCCTTGACCCCGAGCGGCCCGGTCACGTGGTCGTCGACCTCGATCAGCTCGACGTCGACTTCCGGCGCGTCGGCGTTGACAGGGACGAGGTAGTCGCCCAAGCTGGCGCTGGCCCAGCGGCCCGTTCGCGGGTCCATGCGGTTGCCTTCGAGCAGGGCCTGGCTCATGCCCCAGAGCATGCCGCCCATGAGCTGGCTGCGGGCCGTCCTCGGGTTGAGCACCCGGCCCGGCGCGAACGCGCCGGCCAGCTGCTGGACCCGGACGATACCCAGGTCGGCGTCGACCGCCACCCTGGCGAACTGGGCGCCGAATGTCAGCAGGCCGTATGGCGTGTCCGGCGGCGGCGGGCTCCAGCTTCCGATCGCCTCGGCGTCCGCCATCCGGTGCCGCTGCATGAGGCTGGTGTAGGGCTCGCCCGCACCGGAGCCGACGGTCAGCCGCCCGTCGGCCGCGTTGACCTTCGCCGGGTCGGCGCCGTGCAGCGGGGAGGCGGGGTCGTTGACGGCCAGCGCGATCAGCTGGTCGCGCACCGCGATGCCCGCGTTGTGCACGGCGGCGCTGACCATCATCGCGCCGTTCGAGCCGACAGGCGAGCCGGTGGCCGGCATGCTGGTGTCACCGAACTCCACCCGGACGTCGCGCAGCCCGACGCCGAGCGCGTCGGCGGCCACCTGGGTCAGCGCGGTGGGCATGCCGGTGCCGAACTCCTGGGTGGAGCTCGCTGGGTGGTCATGAAGAACGCCACGGGATAGGCGGCGGCGGCCATCCCTGCCCCGATCAGCCAGTTCCCGTCCCGCTCCGACCTCGGCCGCGGATTCCTCCCAGCCCAGCCGATCAGCTCGGCGCCCCGCCGCAGGCATTCCCGCATGCCGTAGCTCGACCAGGGGTTGCCGGTGCCTGGCTCGGTCTCGGCGAGGTTGCGCAGCCGCAGCTCGACCGGGTCGATGCCCAGTTCGCCGGCGAGCTCGTCCATCGCGCATTCGAGGGTGAACACGCCGACCGCCTCGCCCGGCCCGCGGGTGAACGTGGGGGTCATGGTATTGCCGCGGACCAAGTGGAGGATTCCCTCGTACGCCGGGCTGGCGTACAGCTGGGAGGCGACACCGAACGCGGGCTCGGCCCAGTCGTCGAACGGGGAGGTGACCGAGATCTTGCGGTGCCGGATCGCGGTCAGTTTCCCGTCCCGCCGCGCCCCGAGCTCGATGCGCAGTTCCTGCTCCTCGCGATGCCCGCAAGAGGTGAACATCTGCCCGCGGGGCGCGGTGAACCGGACCGGCCTGCGGACGTGCCTGGCGGCGATCGCGGTGAGGGTGACGTGCGGCCAGACCATGGCCTTGGAGCCGAAGGCTCCGCCGACGAAACTGGTCAGCACCCGGACCTTGGACGGGGACATGCCGAGCAGGGCGGCGACGGTCAGCTGCACGGCCTTGATGCCCTGGCATGAGTCATACAGCGTCAGCTCATCGGAGTCCCATACCGCCGTGGTCGTCAGGGGTTCGAGCGCGTTGTGGTGGTTTGCGGCGAACCGGAACTCGGCATCCACATGGGCGTCAGCCGTCGCGAGCCCCGCGGCGGCGTCCCCGCGAGCCGTCCGCGCCGGCATGAGGCCGCCGAAGATCCGCTCCGGCTCGTAAGCGTGATCGCGGCCCTGGGTGATCGTGGTAACTGAGGGCGTTTCGGCGTAGTTCACCGCTACCAGGGTGGCGGCGCGCTGTGCCTGTTCGAGGCTGTCGGCCACGACGATCGCCACGGGCTGGCCTGCGTAATGGATGGCGTCATCCTGCATCGGGAAGAACGTCTCGCCGGGTGCCGGGCCGCCGAGCAATGAGGGGACCAGCGGTACATGGTTCACCGCGGGCATGTCGTGCCGGGTCAGCACCGCGAGCACCCCGCCGGCGCGCTCGGCCGCCGTCGTGTCGATCGACGTGATCCGGCCGCTGGCGATGACAGCGCCGACGATCTCGGCGTACGTGAGGTTCGGCAGCGCGATCTCGCCCGAGTACCGCGCCGACCCGGTGACCTTCTCAGGCCCCTCGATCCGTGGCACGTCCTGACCGATGTACCCGCTCATCGCGCCTCTCCGTCCATCAGTGTGTTCAGTGCTCGGACGATCACCCGCCGCGCGAGTTCGACCTTGAACGCGTTCTGCTGCCGTGGTGTGGCCTGGGTCAGCTCCTCCCGCGCCGCCTCGGCGAAGCTGTCCTCGCTGGCTGGCTGGCCGAACAGGGCCGCCTCCGCGCGCCGGGCCCGCCATGGCTTGGTGCCGACGCCGCCCAGCGCGAGCCGCGCTCCGGTGACCGTGCCATCCTCGACGCGGATCGCGGCTGCCACCGACGCCAGCGCGAACTCGTACGACTGACGGTCACGGAACTTCAGGTACACTGAGCGGCGCGCCGTCGGGAGCGCGGGGACCTCGATCGCGGTGATCAGCTCGCCGTGGTCGAGCGGATGCTCCCGGTCGGGCGTGTCGCCGGGCAGCAGGAAGAAGTCGTCGATGCCGATGGCCCGCTGCCCGCCCGGCCCGCGGATGTGCACCACGGCGTCCAACGCGACCAGCGCGACCGCCACATCCGACGGGTGCGTCGCGATGCACTGATCGCTGACGCCGAGGATGGCGTGGCCCCGGTGGAAGCCGTCCAGGGCCCCGCAGCCGCTGCCCGGATCGCGCTTGTTGCACGGCGAGGTGACATCACGGAAGTACCCGCACCGCACCCGCTGGCACAGGTTGCCGCCCATCGAGGCCATGTTCCGCAACTGCGCCGACGCGCCAAGCACCAGCGCCTGTGAGATCATCGGGAACCGCTCCGTCACCGCGGGCGCCCTGGCCACATCGCTCATCCGCGCCAGCGCACCGATCCGCAGACCCCCGTCCGGCAGATCCTCGACGCCATCCAGCGGCAGGTGGTTGATGTCCACCAGGAGCTCCGGCCGCAGCACGTCCTGGCGCGTCAGGTCTATTTCGGTGGTCCCGCCGGCCAGGAACGCGCCCTCCGGATGTGCGGCGACCAGCGCGATGGCGGCGCTCGCGTCGTCCGCCCGCGCGTAACTCAGCGGCCGCATTACCGTTCGCCTCCGGCTGCATCGCGCACGTCGCGGATCGCCGCCCGGATGTTGGGATACGCGGCGCAGCGGCAGATATTGCCGCTCATCCACTCCGCGATCTCCGCGTCGTCAGCCGCGCGCCCCTCCTCGAGCAGGGCCACCGCCGACATGATCTGGCCCGGGGTGCAGTAACCGCACTGGAACGCGTCCCGGTCGACGAACGCGGCCTGCATGGGGTGCAGCTCCCCGTCGGAGGACAGGCCCTCGATCGTGGTGACCTCGCGGCCCTCGCAGGTGACCGCCAGCGTCAGGCACGCCAGCATCCGCCTGCCGTCTACCCACACCGTGCAGGCACCGCAGGTGCCCTGATCGCAGCCCTTCTTCGAGCCCGTCAGGCCCAGATGCTCACGCAGCGCATCCAGCAGGCTCACCCTGGGCTCAAGCCGGAGCTCGCGCTGCTGGCCGTTGACGGAAAGCATCACTGTGCCCGCCTCCGGGCCACGCGTGGCCGGCAGCGAAATGACATCGGTACTCATCGCGACCTCCCTTGACTCGTCGCGTCCCAGCCTGCGATCGGCGGGCCGGCGTCGTATCCGCCAACTGGCTAGTGCCTCCGGCCAGTGGCTGTGCGCTGCGGCGTGTCCGGTGGCGGGTCCGGTAGTAGTTTCAGTCCTGTGCGGGTGCCTGTAGGTCCCGGGGACGGGCGGGTGGTGGAGCTGGCTGGCCGTCAGGCTGAGTGCGGGGTGCTTGACGGGCTGGTCGCTGCGGTCCGGGCGGGGGAAAGCCGCGTACTGGTGCTGCGCGGTGAACCTGGCATCGGGAAAACGGCGCTGCTGGAGTACCTGGCCGGGCGGGCTGACGGCTGCCGGGTGGTACGCGCTGCGGGCGTGCAGACGGAGATGGAGCTCGCGTTCGCCACGGTGCACCAGTTGTGCGCTCCGCTGCTGGATGGCCTGGATGCTCTGCCGGCGCCGCAGCGGGAGGCGCTGGCGACCGCGTTCGGCATGAGCGCCGGGCCGCGACCGGATCGGTTCCTGGTCGCGCTGGCCGTGCTGAGCCTGCTGTCCGATGCGGCCGCCGAACGGCCGCTGCTGTGCCTGATCGATGATCAGCAGTGGGCCGATCACGCCTCGGCGCAGGTGCTCGCGTTCGTCGCGCGCCGGCTGGGAGCGGAATCGGTGGTCCTGGTGTTCGCGGCCCGCGTCCCGGGCAGTGAGCTGTCCGGCATGCCGGAGCTGGCGGTCGCGGGGCTGCCGGAGGCAGCGGCGCGCACGCTGCTGGACGCGGCGCTGACCGTGCCGATCAGTGCGCTGGTCCGGGATCAGATCGTGGCCGAGACGCGCGGGAACCCGCTGGCGCTGCTAGAGCTGCCGCGGGCGCTCACGCCGGCGGAGCTGGCGGGCGGGTTCGGCCTGGCGGGCGCGGTTCTGCCGTCGGGCAGTCTTCAGGACAGCTTCCGGCGGCGGGTGGATGCTCTCCCTGACGAGACCCGGCTCCTCCTGCTCCGGGCGGCTCGGAATCGGCGCGGAAGCCGCCGGGCCGGCGGCCGATGCGGGCCTGGCCGAGTTCGGACTACGGTTGCGGTTCCGGCATCCACTAGTCCGTTCGGCGGTCTACCGGCCAGCGCCTGACCGGGACAGGCGGCTGGCGCACGAAGCCCTGGCCGACAGCATCGATCCAGAGCTCGACCCCGACCAGCGCGCTTGGCACCGGGCGATGGCCGCGCCGGGGCCGGACGAGGAGGTCGCCGCGGAGCTTGAGCGTTCGGCCGGCCGGGCACGGGCGCGCGGTGGGCTGGCAGCGGCGGCCGCGTTCCTCGAGCGCGCCGTCATGCTGACGCTCGACCCGGCGCAGCGCGCCGGGCGGGCGCTCGCCGCCGCGCGCATCAAGGCCCAGGCGGGCGAGTTCGGCACGGCGCTGGACCTGCTGACCACGGCGGAAGCCGGTCCGCTCACCGAGTTCCAGCACGCTCACGCCGACCTGCTGCGAGGCCAGGTCGCGTTTCTCGCGAACCGTGGCAGCGCTGCCGCGCCGCTGCTGCTGAGGGCCGCCAGACGGCTCGAACCCATCGACGCCGGCCTCTCCCGCGCGACCTACCTGGACTCGCTGGCGGCCGCGATCTTGGCCGGCCGGCTGGCCAGTCCCGGCGCCGGCGTGCTGGAGGCAGCACGTGCCGTCGCCGGCGCGCCACAGTCGCTGCGCGCCCCCCGCGCGCCCGACCGTCTGCGGGAGGGGCGGGCG
>Ga0335072_10017437_pt1 | contig 10158 bp, 8 predicted proteins | sample Lox_Sample_21_FD_206725 | JGI IMG/M metagenome (GOLD analysis project Ga0335072, IMG submission 206725) | Soil microbial communities from Loxahatchee National Wildlife Refuge, Florida, United States - Lox_Sample_2.1 | ecosystem: Environmental > Terrestrial > Soil > Wetlands | place: USA: Florida...
GCCGGAGTTGCCACTGCCGGAGTTGCCACTGCCGGAGTTGCCGCGGCCTGAACCATTGCGACCTGAGCAGTCGCGGCCCGGTCTGGCGCGGTCCGAAGCGGCGCTGCCGGAGTTGCCACTGCCGGAGTTGCCACTGCCGGAGTTGCCGCGGCCTGAACCATTGCGACCTGAGCAGTCGCGGCCCGGTCTGGCGCGGTCCGAGGCGCCGCCGCCGGAGTTGCCGCTGGCGGAATTGCCGCGCTCGAAATTGCCGCTGCCAGAGTGGCCCCGGCCTGAGCCGTCGCGGCCTGAGCCAACGTCGGCGCAGCCTGCGGGGCCGCGGTCTGGTTACGGCACCAGTCCGCTTGCCGGCTTCGATGGCGACTCATCGCGCCGGTTCGACAGCCCGGTGCCTGGCAGTGAGTCCGGCCGCTCCGTCCCCTTGGGGCCGCGAACGGACGGAGTGCCGTCCTCGGTCGCGGCGTCAGATCGTCCGGCCACCGGGCTCGGACGGTTGGCTGAGGGGCGGGTTGAACTCGTTCCCGGTCAGAATGCTCCGGCCGGTAACTCAGCGGACTTGGAGGGCGGCCGCGACGACGACACGGTGACCTTGCCTCTGCCTGCGATTCTGCCGGGCGCGACGTCGTTGCCGCGCCCGGAGCCGGTCGAGGCGCCCCGCGGCTTCTTCGAGCCGGCCCAGTCTGTCAACCCGTCCAGGCCGGTCAGCGTGACCGGGTCAGTTGAGCCGCCGCCCGTGGATTACGCCGCGCCTGTCGTGCCCCGGCCGATGTCAGCCGAAGCCGAGGCGAAGCTCGACAAGATCAAGGACCTGTACCTGACCGCCGAGGCCATTGGCGAGGACGCGCTCGATAAGCATTTCGACAAGGTCAGTCAGCGACAGCGCGAGTTGATCAAGGAGTTCTTCGAGCGCTCTGACTCTGACTCCGGCAGCGCTGGCCCTGGCTAGTCACCGCCGTTGTCGCGCGCACGGCCGGGAGAAGCGGCCGGACTTCTCGGGACGTAAAATCGTCCGTGCTAGAGCACGGAGGATTTTACGGGATCATGGATCGATCGATTGATCGCTGCATGAGCAGCGTGTCGATCCACTGGCCGTGCTTGAACCCGACGCCGGTCAGCCGGCCGGCGTGCGTGAAGCCGCAGGCCAGGTGCAAGCCGACCGACGCGGCATCGCCCGAGTCGGCGATCACGGCGATGACCTGGCGCAGTCCGGCTGCGGCGCACTGAGCCAGCAGCTCCGTCAGCAGTCGGCGGCCAATTCCTGCTCCCGTCCGGCCGGGCGCTACGAACACCGAGTTCTCGACCGTCAGCCGGTACGCGGGCTTGCGCCGCCACGGCCCCGCGTAGGCATATCCGGCAACTACGCCGCGGGATTCTGCCACCAGGAACGGCAGGCCGAGTTCGGCGAGCTCGTCGGCGTGCCGGATCCAGTCGGAGTGTGCCCGCGGCAGCTCCTCGAACGTGGCCACTGAGTTGACCGCGTACCAGCCGAAGATCTCGGCAACCTGGTTCAGGTCGGCCGAGCGCACCGGCCGAACGACGACGCTCAGGTAGCACGCTCCGACCGTGCCCGGAACGCCTGCGTGAGGTTCTCGGCCTCTTGCTCGCTGATCTTGATCAGCTCGGTGTCCAGGTCGCCGTATTCCCACTCGACGATGGCCGAGTCTGCCTGCCAGCTGAGGTCCCGGCGAAGGGTTTCGTCAACCGGACCCGCCTGCCCGTATGTGCGGCGCGCGAGGCCAGAGGCCGTGCGGCTGCCGTGGCCTGCTACCAGGACGTAGTACTGCACCTGGCTGTGCATCGGCTCGCTCACCGCTGTTCTGCCCGGAAGTCGGCGATCTCCAGGCAGCCCGGTGGTGCCGCGGCGCTCGCGGCGGCCAGCACCTGCCGCGCGCGCAGCTGGGCTCGCATCGCAGCGGGAGTTGCCGGGTCGGTGATGCGCACGTAGGCGTCGTGCGTCCGCTTGGCTGCATCCCAGCTTGCCATCGTGTGGAACTGCACCTCGAAGCTGATGCCATGAGCGGGGTCGCGCCACGAGGTGAAGATGCCCTTGTGCTCCGGGCTCTCCCAGCGATTCCGCCTGGTCTCGAGTTCGAAGCCCTGCGTTTTGAGCTTGCGGTGCACCAGCCAGGTGCACTCGGTGTAGTCGTCCGCTTCGAAGGCGAACGCGTACCGGACGGCGTCGCTGATGCTGGCGGCCAGTTCGTCCGGCGGGCGGCCCGGGTTGCGGGCGATAAGCCTGGCCAGCTTGGCCGCGAACCGGTCGGCTGGCTTCAGCGTGTCAGCCTCGCTGCCGGGCGCGAGACCGCCCGCGGGTAGCTGGGCCGCCAGCCGGTGAATAGCAGGCGTGATGCCGCTGGAGCCGTAGCCGCCGAACATGTTCTGGCCTTCGGCGGCCTGGCACGCGGTGAGGGTCCGCTCGACCAGGTCAGCCAGGCTGTCGGCGTCGACCGGTGATGCTGTTGGCCGCGGTCCGCTCGGCCGCGACGTATCAGGCGGCGGCGTGCGCGGGTGCGGTGCACTGAGTCGCGATGTGTCCGGTGGCCGCAGATCGGGCCGCGAGACATCCCGCCGCGACGTATCCGGTCGCCGGCTGTCGGGTCGCAGTGAATGGTGCTCGACGGTGTCGTGTTGGCGTGGTTCAGGCCGTCGGCCGTCGAATTCGTCGCGCACAGGCGGACGCATCCTGCGGTCGGGCGGGAGGCTGCGGTCGGGCGGGAGGCTGCGGTCGGGCGGGAGGCTGCGGTCTGATCCGAGGCTGGGATCTGGCCCGAGGCGGCGATCTGCTGGGTTGCCGCGGTCGGGCGAGTGCCCGCGGCCCGGCCCTGGCTGCCGCGGCGGCCTGACGTGCGGTCGGCTGTGGTCGCGCCAGTCGCGATCCCCCGGGCCGAAATCTCCCCTGCCAGGCTCCGGCCGTAGCTGCCGGTGATGGCCATTGCCGTTGTGGCCGCCGTTGGTCGGCCGCGGGTCTTCGCTCGAGTCTTCGGCTGTCCAAGGGCGGAGTCCGAGATCGCCCGGACCGGCCGGGCGGCCCGGACCGGCCGGACTGCCGTTGTCGCGCCGGATGCCTGACCCGGAATCGCGATGCGGGTAGCCGTTGTCAGCTGAGTCAACAGCGTACGGATCCTGCCATCGTGGCCGAGGCGGGGTGTCGGCACGTTCACCGCTGCCGTTCTGGCCGGCGGTATGCCGGGCCGGCTCGCCGTAGTCCGTTTGCGGTTCCGCCTCACCGAAGGCGGTCCGCGCGTCGTCGGCGACGTCTTCGGCCAATCGCTTCGCGCCGCGTTCCGGCGGCTCATGCAGCCGATCGAAGTCGGCACCGCCGCCCGTCGTCTCGGCGTCAGCGCCAGCGCCAGCGCTCAGATAGTCGGAATTCGAGGCCTGGCTGGCTGCGCCTGCAACGTTCTCGCCGGGAGCGGGCGCGGCCAAGTCGGCAGCGCCGGCGGCCGGCTGCGCGCTGGCGGGGAAGCTCGCTTCGCCGGCGCCGACTTCGCCCCCTGCCGGAACCTCGCCAAGCTCGCGGGCGGGAGCAGGCAGGCCGAGTTCCAGGTGCTTCAGCCGGGTGGGCAACGGGCGAGCCTGGCCGGCGTCGTCGTAGGGCGAAGATGGGTGGCCAGCTGGCAGCCGCGAAAGCCGGGACCTGAGATCGGCAAGAGAGCCGGGTACGGGCCGGGCGGCCGGAGCGTAACCGGGTCCCGCCGCCACTTCAGCTGCAGCAGCGCCGATCACTGGGCCTGCGGCAACCAGACTCCGGTGCTCCGGTGCTCCGGTGTCCATGCTCCCAGTGCCCATACCCCCCGCACTGGTGCTTCCGATAGCAGCCGCGTCGGCAGGGGTAACGCTGCCGGCGGCTGCGGTCCGGCCGGCGGAGGTCGTCGAGGTGCTGCCGTCGCCCGCCGAGCGGTCCGAGACGGTCAGGGCGGCAGTCCCGGCCCGGGTGCGCGGCTGGGCTTGCGACCCGGCTTCGGCCGCTGACCCGGCTTCAGCCGGCGATCCCGCATCGGCCGGCGATCCCGCATCGGCCGGTGACCCGGTTGCGGCTTGCGACTGCACGAGACCGGATGAGGGGTCCGCTTCGCCGGCAGCGGGCTCAGCAGTGCCTGCCGACGGCTGAGCCGGAGTAGCCGCCCTTGGCGGAGGCGCCGCACCGCGGAAGTAATCGGCCAGTCCGGCTAGGTCAACGCGCGGGAGATCCACAGTGTTCTCCCGTGGGTCCTCGGACTGGTCCCACGGCTGCGTTGGCCCCGGCATAGCTGCATTCTCCCGCCTTCGGGCGATTCGCACATCGTAGTGTCAGTTCCCGGTCGGTGCCGGCCCTCTGAACTCCACAGATACGCCAACGCTCCGGACCCGTCGCCGCCCCAGGGCAGCGTCCGCCTAGTGGTGGCCCTCGGCCGGCTCTGGCACGGCGGGCAGGATGCAGCCGCTCGCCGACCCGAGCCCGATCCAAGCTCCGTCCGCGCCGCGCGCCATGGCCGTAATCGTGACCTCATCGCCGTCCTGCAGCCACGAGCGAGACGAGCCATCAGGCAGGGGAACGGGGTTGCTTCCATTCCATGCCAGCTCGATGAGCGAGCCTCGTTCGGCGGGCTCAGGGCCGCTTACGGTGCCGGACGCGAACAGATCGCCGGTGCGGGTGCACGCCCCGTTCACGGTCATGTGGGCGAGCATCTGCGCCGGGCTCCAGAACATGCTGGCGTAGGGAGGCCTGGCGATGACATGCCCGTTCAGCCGGACCTCCAAGGCGATGTCCAGGCCCCAGTCGGTCGTCTCGGTCAGGTAGCCGAGAAGCTTGGCGTCGCGCGACGGCGGCCGGATGCGGGCCTGCTCCAGCGCAGCGAGCGGCAGAATCCAGGGCGAGATCGTGGTGGCGAAGGACTTGCCGAGGAACGGCCCGAGCGGCACGTACTCCCACGACTGAATGTCCCTGGCTGACCAGTCGTTGACCACGCAGACGCCGAATACATGCTCGGCGAAGCGTTCGACCGGTACCGGATCGCCAAGATGGCTGTGCGCCCCGACGACGAAGCCCAGTTCCGCCTCGAAGTCAAGCCGGATGGACGGACCGAATGACGGTTGACGGGCCCCGTGGTGGCGAGACTGCCCGCACGGGCGGCGGATGTGAGAGCCCGAAACCACGACCGTTCCGGCGCGCCCGTGGTATCCGATCGGCAGGTGCTTCCAGTTCGGGGTGAGCGGCTCGGTCCCCGGCCTGAGGATCTGGCCAATGTTCACGGCGTGATGGGCGGAGGCGTAGAAGTCGACGTAGTCCGCGACCGTGAACGGCAGTCGCAAGCTCACCGCGGCCGCCGGGATCAGCAGGTCCTCGAGGGCAGGACGGAACTGATCCTGGGACAGCCAGCGGATCAGCTCGGCCCGCACCTGGGACCAGCAGCGTTCCCCCGCCGCCAGGAACTCGTCGAGGCTGCCCGACGCGAATAGCTGCGCCCGCCCCGCCAGCAACCTGTCCGTCGCGTGGGTGAGGTCGAGCACGCAATCACCGATACGGACGCCGACCCGGTACTCCTCGGCGTGATGTGCCGCCGTATAGGAGCCGTAGGGGAGCGCCGCCAGCCCGAACAGGTGATCGGGCGGGACACCGAGCCATGCTGCCGCCTGCGCCATGCCGCTCCTTTGCTGGAACCTCTGAACCCCGCGACGCGGTGGTTAGCCGCCGTGGCCGGCACTGATCAGGCCAAGCGTAACCAGGTCGGCGATCGGCTCATCAGTGCTGCATGTGCCGAACGAAGTGAACAGCTCGCGCACAGTAACGACAGTATCCGCATCCAGATCGCTGACCTTGGCCGCGACCCGGCTGGCGGCCGAGTCGGCGAGCTCGGCCGTTACCTCCTGGATGCGTTCGCTAGTCAGGGCCGCGGCTACCGCGAGCAGTACGTTGAGGAAGCCGTGGTGCTCGAAACCGGTGTCTGCGGCTGTGTGCCGGACCGCGTGGTGGAGGCCAGCGGTGCATTTGAAGGGCAGTCGCTCGGTCACCAGTGTCGCGAGACAGGTCGCCAGCGCCGGCTCGTCCGGGAACGCCCCGGCGGTCGTTCCACCGGTCCGCACCTTGGCGAGGTACCGGTGGTCGGCGACGGCGCGAGCGACCTCGGCTGTCAGCTGGCGGGCAGGAATCTCGATAAATGCGGCCGCCCCGGAGAGCGGTGTCCGGTCCAGCGCCGTTGCTACCGCGGAAACCGCGGCCAGCGTGTCGGCTGAGGCCGTGATCGGAAGCTCGATGGCGCGCAGTCGCAGCCGCGGGTCGGCGAACACGCTGTCCACCGCGGAGTCGAGGCAGTCGGCGCCACCCGGCAGGACGAGCGCCAGATCAAGCTCGGCGACGCCCACAGCCGTCAGTGCCGCGCTGAGCTCGGGTATCCGGCTGTCGGCGCAGACGAAGGGCCCGGACGTAGCGCGGTACCAGGCAGCCTGATGGCGCAGGTGGCCGCTGACTGCGTCGGCCATGGCCAGATCCGCCGGCGGGAACAGGGACGCATCGTCGAACAGCTCACGGAACAGGTCGGCTGACATAAGGACATCTTGTCTCGGCTGCAAGCGGTGCGACATCGCCGACGCAAAGCGTGCGCCCGGGCGGTGCCCGAAGTCGTGCGCCCAGCCGTTCGCTGCGTCAGGTCTGTCGCAGGGCGGTGCGGTCACAGACTGGGGCGAGGCGGGGTGTTCGGCCCCCGGTCGTCGCCACTGGTGGAAGCACGCGGTCCGGCTGGAGTGTGTCTGGCGCCCGGTCCGCCCGCACTGCGCGGCGTGCGCGCACTGCCTGCGCCGCGCGGACCGCCTGCGGCGCGCAGTCCGTGCGGACTCGGCAGACCGCCTGCTCTGCGGCTTCCGCCCGTGCTGCCCGTGCTGCCCGGTCCGCCCGTCTTGCCCGGGCCGCTTGGCTGGCCCAGACCATCGGTGGTGCGCGGACTGGCCGCACTGCGCGGGCTCACCGGGACACGCGGACCGACCGCGCCCGCGCGGCGCCAGTACGTTCCCCAGCGGATCGCGCCGATCAGGACGGCCAGGGCAGTGGCAATCGTCATGGCGAGGAATCCGTCCGCAATCCACTGTGCCGCGCTGATCGCCAGCGCGGCGCCGGAGGTGTCGGAGCCACCGTCGTGGATCAGTCCGGCGATGACTGCGCCAGCCAGGTACGCGAGCGCGGGCGCCGGGATGATCCGGTAGACCGCGCCCGGCCGGACCGCGAACGAGGCTGCGAGAGTCGCGATGACGAGGAAGAAACCGAGTACGAAACCGGGCTCGCCACCGGCCAGGACCGTAATCACGGTGCCGATCGCAGCGCCGCTGACCACCAGGACGATGCCCCGCCTGGCCGGCAACTCGCCCCAGCGCGGGCTGCGCTCGGCCCGGGCCTGCCTACCGTGACCAGCAGAGACGCGACCATGCCGGGTGCTCGGCCCCCCGAAGGGGCCTGGCGTGTCGCGGGTTGGCGGGCGAGTGCCCGCGTCGTCCCACCGTGGCTCGCTCATTTGCTCCCAGATGCTAACCGGTCCGACTAGCTATCCTGCGCTTATAGTTTTCGGCGTAGCCGTTAACTGAGCCGGGGGAGGCGATGCAGACGCGCGGGGGATCGGAGCAGCGGCTCGCCGGCACAGTCGGATATTCCCTGGCCTGCATTGCTGCAGCCCTGGTTCTGGTTGCCAGTGGTTTCTCTTATTTTCTCATCCGGGACGTGGCCGACATCGGTTCTTCCCACGCGATAGCCAGCGGCCCTTCGACCGGGCCGCAGAACATCTTGCTGATGGGTCTGGAAAGCCGCACCAACTGGGCAGGCGAGATCCTGCCGAACAGGATCCTGAAGGCTCTGCACGCCGGCAGCAGGCGTGCCATCGAGAACGGGACTGGCGGGAACGACACCAACACCCTGATCCTGATCCATATACCGGCAGGCGGTAAGAAGGCCATCGGCTTCTCCATCCCGCGCGACGACTGGGTTAACTTCGCCGGCACGGTCGGCCCGCAGCAGACCGGCAAGATCGACCAGGCGTACGGCCTCAGCATGTTCTACGAGGAAGAGAAGCTCAGGGCGAAGGACCCGAACATGGGCCAGGACCGGCTGGCGTTCCTGGGCAACGAGGCCGGCCGTACGGCCGCCGTCGACACGGTCGAGAAGCTCACCGGCGTGCATATCGATCACTTTGCCGAGGTAAACCTCGACGGGTTCTACGAGCTCGCAAAGGTCCTCGGTCGTGTCGAGGTATGCCTCAACCACCCGGTCAATGACTCGTACTCCGGAGCCCACTTCCGGGCCGGCTACCAGTGGCTGGACCCCAAGCAAGCGCTGGCATTCGTGCGCCAGCGGCACGGCCTGCCCAACGGCGACCTGGACCGCACACACCGGCAGCAGGCTTTCCTGGACTCGGTGATGCACCAGTTGCGAGCTGACGGAGTGCTCGACGATCTGACCAAGCTGCAAGCGCTGTTGTCGGTTGCAAAGCAGTACGTCATCACCGACGCGGGCTGGAACCTGATGGACTTCGCAAGCCAGACCCGGGACCTCACCACCGGCAACCTCGTCTTCCACACGCTGCCGATCGAGGGATACTCCACTCTCGATAACCAGTCCGTCAACCTCGTCGACCCGGCCTATATCAAGGCCATCGTCCACGCCGCGTTCTACCCGGCCCCCAGGGCGCGTGCCGGCAAGGCTGGCGGAAGCGCGCAGGCCAGTCGGACGACAGTGGATGTGCTTAACGGCGGGAACACCACGGGCCTGGCTGCGCGCGTCTCCGCCGCGCTGGTTAAGGCTGGTTACCGGGCCGGCGACGTAGGCGACACGAGTCTCCGTGCCACCACTGCGGTCCGCTACGGCGCCGGTGCGTCGGCAAGCGCGAAGAAGATCGCCGGCCTGTTTGGTGTCACTGCGGTGGCGAGCACCTCGGTCGCGGCCATGCATGTCGAGATCCTGCTCGGTGCGAGCGCAACGGTTCCGGCAATGAGCAACGCGGCCGCGGTGTCTCCGTCGGCATCACCCTCGGTGGTCATCCCGAGCACTGGCCCGCAGGGCGGCGCGGTCCGCGCCAAGGACGGCATACCGTGCGTCAACTAAGGCGTTAGGCAGGTCCAGCGTGGCGGGCGCAGGGTCACGCGGAGGCACGGGCAGCCAGCCAGGTCAGCGCCTCCGGCGCGCTATCGAGCACGGTGATGTGACCCGCGTCCGGGACGATACGCAACTCCGCTGCCGGACAGCGGCCTGCGAGCCATCTACCGTGCGCGCACGGCACCATCTTGTCTTCCGCTCCGTGCATGATGAGGACCGGAACGCGGATGGCATCCAGCCGGAAGCCCCACGGCCGGACGCTGGCAAGGGTGTCCTCGAGATATCCCTGGTTACCCTGCTCGATGGCTTGCCCGGCCACGCCTGCAAGCCATGACCAGTTGCCGCCGAGGGCAGCCATGTCGGCCTCGGTGAAGAAAGCGCTCATGTCTTCGGGCTCGGCCTTGGCCCAGTGTGCCTCGAGCGACTCACGCCCGCCGGCTGCCGCCCGGTTCTCCGCCGCGATGCCAGGCGACCAGCCTGCGAACCAGTCCAGACCGTCTGCGTCGAACGGCGCCGGTGCAGACACGCTCGCTGCGGCAATGACGCGCTCACCCAGCAGCCCGGCGCAGGCCAGCGCATGCGGGCCGCCACCGGAATGGCCGAGTACGGCGAACCGGCCGATACCGAGCGCGTCTGCGATCGCGGCCACGTCCGCCGCTGCCGACGCGACAGTCCGGCCCTCGTGCGGACTCGAGCCGCCGTACCCGGGCCGGTCGTAGGAAACCCAGCGCAGACCGTTCGCTTCCGCGGCCGCAAACAGTGGCTCAGGCGGCGCGCCGACGTTAGGCGAGCCGTGAAGCCAGAACAGCGCGACTGGCGAGCCCGAGGCGCCGGGATTGCTGGCGTTCCCGTCCGGACGGGTGTCGTACGCATGCAGGATCTGTCCGTCGGCCAGGCGGATGTCAGCCTCGGTGATCATGCCCGCCAGACTACGGTGCACATCGACGAGGGTCCATCGTTGGTCGCGCCGTCGGATCGCTCACAATTTGCCGTACCAGAAGGTCCTCGAAAATAATCCGCAAGGCGGTGTCGGATCGGGGCAGAGGTGTTCGTAGCAGGGGTGAGCGGCCGCCCGTCGGGGGCGTCCCGGACGAGGGGAGATGGCC
>Ga0335072_10017438_pt1 | contig 10157 bp, 6 predicted proteins | sample Lox_Sample_21_FD_206725 | JGI IMG/M metagenome (GOLD analysis project Ga0335072, IMG submission 206725) | Soil microbial communities from Loxahatchee National Wildlife Refuge, Florida, United States - Lox_Sample_2.1 | ecosystem: Environmental > Terrestrial > Soil > Wetlands | place: USA: Florida...
AGCGCCATGTCTCAGTCGGCGCGCATCGCCGCCGATCTGGCGCCTGACCTGTCGCAGCGAGTGCTGTCCCCCGGGAGCCAGATCCGGGCGATCTGAGCGCGGCTGGCTGAGGCGGGCAATCGCCCGGTCGCGACGTCACGCAGTTCTCGTGGTAGGGAGTAGATGGCTAATATGCGCTAATGTAGGAGTTTGTGGCATCTGTGCTGAGCCCGCTGATCGCTGATGTCCAGGCCGCTATGCGAGCTGGTGACGACGCCCGCTTCCGCCGGTGTTTCTCGAGCCTGCACGCCGCTGGCCGGAGCGCCAGCGGGGACGACTTGACGGGCGCTCTCGAGGAGATGGCTTCCTGGCTGTGCACGCTGAACGGCCTGTTCGCTAAGGTCGCTCTGCTGGCCGGCGCGTTCGTTGAATGGGGCGGCTCGCCGTTGCCCCTGGCCGAAGCGCTGCCCGGCTGGGCGGCTTACAAGATGCGGCTCTACGCGCTGTTCCAGGATGCGTGGCCCCGCGCATCGGGCGGCCAGCCGCTGCCCGATCAGGAGAATCTGTCCGCGATGGGCCCGGCGATTGCCACGATGACCGCCGCCGCCGACCGTGCCCGGCTGCCGGTAACCGGCGTCGATCAGATCGTCGCGACATGGTTCGACCTGAAGGACTGGCTCAAGCTCATGACCACGCTGATGGCCCGCCGCGAGTTCCGCGCGGCCATGGCTGTCCGGGACGAGGTCAGGAAGAGCGCCGCCGCCATCGCCGGCACGGTCCAGGCCGCTGACTGGGTGTACGGACTGTCGGTGGTCCTGGACGACGAGCCGGTCGTAGCGCTGGACCACACGTCCCGCCGCGGCTTCCGCCTGACCATGAGCGGTGTCGGCGACAATTTCCAGTTGCACACATTGCTGGCTGACCGGCTCGCTGGCCACGGCCAGCACGGCCCTTTCGGCCTGGAACCACCCAAGCCTGAGTGGGTGGCGGCTGCAACAGACGCGCCGCCGCTGCTGCCGCTGACCGACCTCATCCTGCGCCGGTTCCGGCTGTTCGACGGGCTCGGCTACTACGTCTTTCCGGAAGGGCGCCCGGCCGACATCGCCCCACTCGACGGAACCCGCGTCGTGATCCTGCACGCCCCGCTGGGCCGCTACGGATGGAGGTGCGGTCGCACCTACCAGCACATGACACCGACCCTGACCCTCGACCGCCTCATGGAGCCAGCGGAGGCAGCAAGCTGGCTGGCCCGCGTACTTCCCGCCCGGGGAATCGACCTCATGTCGATCAACGACAAACCAGGCACCTGACGCCACGAAACATAGCCAGCCGCCCGGTGACAATACTGGGCGCAGAACTGGCCCTTCTGTACCAGAAACCCACCGCAGGCTGAACTGATCCGAACCGCACTAAATCGGCGTTCGGCGTACTGTTGCGCCAACTATTTTTAACAGATCCAACGTCACTGGTCGCCGACAAACTAGGTGTCGATGCGCGTCGGGTCGAGCTCGGCGGCGCCGCCGATGATGAAGTCCCGGCGCGGGGCCACTTCGCCACCCATGAGCAGCTCGAATATGGACGTCGCCGCCGCCGTGTCCTCCATCCTGATGCGGCGCAGCGTCCGGTGCCGCGGGTCCATCGTGGTCTCCGCAAGCTGTGAGGCATCCATCTCGCCGAGTCCCTTGTACCGCTGCGGCGGCTCCTTCCACCGCTGGTTCCGGCGCTCGAGTTGCAACAGCGTACGGTGCAGCTCGGCGTCGGAGTACGTGTAGAGGTATTTATCCTGGCCCTTGCGCGCGTTGATCAGCTCGATACGGTGCAGCGGGGGCACGGCGGCGAACACCCGGCCCGCCTCCACCATCGGCCGCATGTAGCGGTGGAAGAGAGTGAGCAGCAAGGTCCTAATGTGAGCTCCGTCAACGTCAGCGTCTGTGTTGTGAGTGAGCAGTCCGCCGGTGCCCGAGATGAAGTTCTCATCCTCGGGGACCGAGAGGTCGTAAACGTGGCCGTCGTACTCCAGCACCTCTACCGAGCGAATGGGCAAGGCGACTAGATCTGGCGAGATTTGCTCGCAGCCAGGACGAGTGATCCCGTTAGCGACCCGCCTCGCGTAGACATCGACGGATGGCGCGTACTGCCACAGCCGACTGAGCCGCGTGAGCCCGTCCTTAGAGCTGACGGTGATCAGATAGCTCGGCTCGGTCGAAACCTTCATCCCCCGGATATGAGACTCTGAGGCGGCGCGCGTTGTCAGGCCAGCTAGCACGCCGAGCTGGCCGAGCAGGTAAAGCAGTCCGTCAGCGAGGTCCCGCGAGGACGTTGCGAAGCTCAGCACTCGCCCGCGACTGTCTTTGGTGCCGTCGCCGAGGAAATAACCCTCAAGGAACGCGAGCTGAGTTTGCTCGCCGCAGTTCAGCAGCAAGTCGGGGAGGCGCTTGTGACATGCTGTCCCGCCCATGCCCAGGGCCTTGATGGCCCTCGCCACGATAGGAGAGTGAACGTACAGGTGCCGACCCAGGCGGCTGGACGTCGATCGCGCAATCACCGGGGAATGGCCAGTCACTCTCTCGATCGCGGTGACCAGGCTAGCCAGGTACTGGTCATCGTCAGGTCCGAGCGCAAAGTTGAGTCGAGAGCCATGACAGCTCAGGGAGCCTTCTGCGAGATACCAGCCGAGCATGTAGCACAGATCGTCTGTGACCTGGAGAAACCTCGGGATAGCGTCCGCCCGGTGAGCCCGGGCATGCAGCACCACATCGCGGCCGTCGGGTTGCGCGGCCAGCCAGTACAGATCCTGGTCGCTGAGGTCGGCCAGCCAGGCGGATGGTGCGACGCTGCGGTAACGCTCCTTGCCGGACGTGCCGTCCGCCCATTGCTGGACCAAGGAAGGGATGGCTTCCGCAGATGCTGGCCAAGGTTCCGCCAGCTCGTCCAGGTACCGGCGGAAGATTTCCGCCGGCGGCAAGCTACGACCGGTCTCGAATTCGCTGACGCTGCAGGCCTGCTGGTAGCCGAGAGCCTGAGCCATGGCGGCGCCCGTTATCCCACGCCGTCTCCGGACAGCTGAGAGCCGCTGCCACTCCGGCAGTGGAAGCCGGATCCTCGGTGATGACCGGCGCAGATGGGCGGGCTGGCGTTCGGATGCCTTGCGAGCGAGCAGTCGCCGGATCGCTTCCCCCTCGATGCGCACGGCGTAATCCTGGCCAGCATTCCGGAGCAATGAAGCGAGGTCCAGCTCTTCCTGAGGAGTGGGCCGGGGCAGCTGACGGGGCGCGACGACCAGGTCTCCAGCCTTCAGCTCTCCGCCAGGCTTCAGCGTGAGCTCACCATCCTCGTAGGTGAAAACGGAATGCCCCCCGGTTACCGTCACCGAGCGGCCGTAGGTGGTCGTGATCCGGTACATCGCTCCCTGATGCCGGTGCCGGATGAACTGCTTCACCGGGCTCTGCCTGGCGGTGCGATCATTCAGATCGACGCTGACTGTGCCGGTGACGCCCCGCAGACCACCAGATTCGATCCGCTCATCGATGGCCTCACCGATCCGGCGTAGCATGTACCGGCCATCGGCGTCGGTGAAGAGGACGGGCTCGCCTGGCGCGACCGACATCAACACGACGCGCTGGTACCTGGCAGCGTCCAGGTCGAACGCGGCGCCCGAGCCCGCGCCGAGGACCTGGATGATCGCGGCACACTCCGCGTTCTTGAGCATGTCGGTCAGCGACGCCTTCTGCACGTTCAGGATCTTGCCGCGGATCGGCAGCAGCGCCTGGAACTCGGAGTCCCTGGCCAGTTTCGCCGTCCCGAGCGCGGAGTCACCCTCGACGATGAACAACTCGCTCCGGTCGTCGGCCGAGCGGCAGTCGACCAGCTTCGCGGGAAGAGCCGACGTCGCGAGCGCCGATTTGCGCCGCTGGTTCTCGCGGTGCTCGCGGGCGGAGATCCGGGTCTTGGCGGCGGCGGCCACCTTGTCCAGGACCGCCCGCGCCTGCTGCTTGACCCGCCCCCGGGACTCGAAGAACGCCTTGAGCTCGGACGCCACCACCTGACCGACGATCCGGGACGCCGCCGGCGTTCCCAGGACCTCCTTGGTCTGCCCCTCGAACTGCGGCTCCGGCAGGCGGACCGCGACCACCGCGGTCAGGCCTTCCAGGATGTCCTCCTTGGTGACCGGCTCGTCCCCGTTCTTCAGCAGCCGGACCGCTCGCAGCTGCTCGTTCAGCGTGCGGACCAGGGCCCGCTCGAAGCCGGCCACGTGGGTGCCGCCCTTGGGCGTGGCGATCACGTTCACGAACGACCTGGTCGCGGTGCCGTAGCCGCCGTCCCAGCGCAGCGCCACGTCCACCTCGAGCTCGCGCTCGACGTCGGTGGGGACCAGGTGGCCCTTGTCGTCGAGCACCGGCACGGTCTCGGTGAACTGCCCCGAGCCGGTCAGCCGCACCACGTCGGTGACCGGCTCGCCAGTCGACAGGTGGGCGCAGAACTCGCTGATCCCGCCGTCGAAGCGGAACTCGGCCTCGCGGCTGTCGCCGAGGCCGTCGGCCGGGCTGGCCCCGTCCTCCAGGCCGGCTTCGCGGTCGGCGTCCGCGCGTTCGTCGACGATGCGGATGGCCAGCCCGGGCACCAGGTACGCGGTCTGGCGGGCCCGCTGGGCCAGCGCGTCGAAGCGCCACACCGCTCCGCGCACGAACACCTGCTGATCCGGCCAGAACCTGATCCTGGTGCCGGTCACGGTCTTGGCCACCCGCCGGACCTTGCGCAGCCCGCTCTCGGGCCGGAACGACGAGCCGGGGCCCGGCCCGCCGAACTCGCCGGGCACGCCGCGACGGAAGCTCATGGCCCACTGCGCGCCGTCCTTGTCGACCTCCACGTCCAGCCTGCCCGCCAGCGCGTTGACCACCGACGCACCCACGCCGTGCAGGCCGCCGGAGGCGGTGTACGAGCCGCCGCCGAACTTGCCGCCCGCGTGCAGCCGGGTCATCACCAGCTCGACGCCGTTGAGCTTGGTCTTGGGCTCGATGTCGACCGGGATCCCGCGGCCGTTGTCCCTGACCTCGGCGGAGTCATCATCGTGCAGGATGACTTCGATCTTGGTGCAGTGCCCGCCCAGGGCCTCGTCCACGGCGTTGTCGATGAGCTCCCAGAGGCAGTGCAGCAGCCCGCGCCCGTCGGTGGACCCGATATACATGCCGGGACGCTTGCGCACCGCCTCGAGCCCCTCAAGGACCGTCAGGTGCCGTGCTGTATAGCCGTCGGCCAGGCTCGGCTTGGGCATGCGCTCGGCACTGAGGGCAGTCACTGCGGGATCTCCTGACGCGCGGGGACGGACAACGCCTGAACGCAGACTAACGGCCGGTGCCGTCAGTTCCGCGCAGGCACGCCGCAGACATAGGCGGCGACCTGGGACAACGTGGGCACTACCGGCACCGGCCATCGCCCGGCCCGGCCTGTTCGCCTACGGCGTACCTCACCCATCTACGGGAAGACTGCTGGTCCGCAACGTGTTGTGATGCTGTGATGAGTCTAGACAGGATTGACCGGCCGGCGTGACAAGCAGCCGGACCGCACCAGGCGAGGGAGGCGACATGACCGCTGCGATGGCCCCGACCCAGCCGCTCAACGCCACCGACGTGTGCGACCGATGCGGTGCCCAGGCATATGTACGCGTAGTGCTCCCGGGCTCTGGCGAGCTCCTGTTCTGCGCCCACCACAACCGGCAGCACGCCGAGGCGCTGGCCAAGATCGCGGTCGAGATCCACGATGAGACCGACCGGCTGTCCCGGCCACAGGAGACTAACGAGCGGTAGGCCGCCCTGCCGCCGGGAACCCCCACCCCGGTTCCGGACACAAGCAGGATGTGTGGGCGATGGGTTCCCTCCATCCACCTGGCGCCACTGGCGACCGGGAATTGTGGCTGCGCGCGAGTGACGGCGACACCGCGGCGTTCGGCGAGCTGTTCAGTCGGCACGCCAGTGCGGTCTATAACCACCTGTTCCGGCGGGTCGCGGACTGGTCCGAGGCCGAGGACCTGACCTCAGCGGTCTTCCTCCAGGCCTGGCGCACGCGGGCCAGGGTCGTGATCGACCGCGAGTCGGCGCTCCCCTGGCTGCTCGGCGTGGCTAATCACGTACTGCGCAATCACAGGCGGGCCGGCCGGCGGTACCGTGCCGCCCTGCGCCGGATCGTCCCCGCCGACGAGGCCGCCGGCGACCACGCGGACGCCGTCGCCGCCGCGGTCGACAGCGAGCGCCTGATGACCGCGGTGCGCCACGCCTTAACGCAGCTGCCGCGCCACGAGCGCGAGGTCGTCGAGCTGTGCGCGTGGTCAGGTCTCGACCAGAAGGCGGCGGCGGTCGCCCTCGGCGTGTCCGTGGGAACCGTCAAGTCCCGGATGCACCGGGCTCGGCGGCGGCTCGCGGCCAGCCTCCGCCAGGACGCGGAACCCTCGCATCGGCCGCTCGCGCCACGCGGCGCCGGCCCGCACGAGCCTGAGGAGGAGGCCTGATGGGCACGCGAGAACCGATGACCGGCCTTCCCCAGCCTCCGCCAGACCGCGACCTGCCGGACCTGCCACGCCACCACAGGGAGCTGCTCGCGGTCATCACCGCCCGCCAGGGCCTCCGGCGCGCCCCCCGGTGGGCGGTCCCGCTCGCGGCGGCCGCCGCGGTCATCGCGATCGCGGTCACGGCCGCGGCGCTGGTGCCCGTCCTTGGCCACCGGGAAACCCGCGGCGGCCCCGCAACCGGCGGCGCCACCCACCCTGGCCAGGGGGCGGCGACCGCCTGCCGGGAGCCCGCCGGGACCGAGTGCCAGCGGACGGACACCTTCACCGCCCAGGCGCCGCCCGGCGGGCTGACCGTGCTCGACGACGTCGGCTCGGTGACCGTCACCGGAAGCAACCGGGACACGGTCGCGGTCACCGAGACGCTGTCCTACCGTGGTTACCCACCAGTAACCACACGATCGCTCAAGGGCGGCGTGCTGACGCTCAACTACCGCTGCCGGTCCGACGACTGCGGCGTCGCCTATGACATCGAGGTTCCCCGCTCGCTCAGCGTCCGGGTCGACGCGGATACCGCGCCCATCTCGCTGACGTCGCTGGCCGGCCAGGTCCACGCCTCGTCGGACGTCGGCTCCATCCGGGGCAGGAACCTTTCAGGCGCCGTCGCCGACCTGCGGACCAACGTGGGTTCGATCGAAGCCTCGTTCCGGTCCGCGCCCTCGCACCTGAGCGCGAACGCGGATACGGGCAGCGTCACCCTGCTCGTGCCGACCGCCCCCGGCTACGCCGTGACCGCGAGCGCCGACGTCGGCTCCGTCAGCGTGACGGTACGGCGGGACGCATCCTCCGATCACGTGATCGAGGCCTTCGCCGATGTCGGCTCCGTGACCGTGGCCGGGAGCTGAACCGCGCAGGAAAGCGAGTCAGTCCAGGTAGTCGCGCAGCACCTGGGAGCGGGACGGGTGCCGCAGCTTCGACATCGTCTTCGACTCGATCTGCCGGATCCGCTCCCGGGTCACCCCGTATACCTTGCCGATCTCGTCGAGCGTCTTCGGCTGGCCGTCGGTCAGGCCGAACCGCATCGAGACCACGCCCGCCTCGCGCTCCGACAGCGTGTCGAGCACGGAGTGCAGCTGCTCCTGGAGCAGCGTGAAGCTGACCGCCTCGCCCGGCTGGATCGCCTCGGAGTCCTCGATCAGGTCGCCGAACTCGCTGTCCCCGTCCTCGCCGAGCGGGGTGTGCAGGGAGATCGGCTCACGGCCGTACTTCTGCACCTCGATGACCTTTTCCGGGGTCATGTCCAGCTCGACGGCCAGTTCCTCGGGAGTCGGCTCCCTGCCCAGGTCCTGCAGCATCTGCCGCTGTACCCGGGCCAGCTTGTTGATGACCTCGACCATATGCACCGGGATCCGGATCGTGCGGGCCTGGTCGGCCATCGCCCTCGTGATCGCCTGCCGGATCCACCAGGTGGCATACGTGGAGAACTTGTAGCCCTTGGTGTAGTCGAACTTCTCCACCGCGCGGATCAGGCCGAGGTTGCCCTCCTGGATCAGGTCGAGGAACAGCATGCCGCGGCCGGTGTACCGCTTGGCCAGCGAGACCACAAGGCGCAGGTTGGCCTCGAGCAGGTGGTCCTTGGCCCGACGGCCGTCGTCGGCGATCCACTCCAGGTCATCCCTGGACTCCGGGCGCAGCGAGCCGCTCTCCGCGAGCTTCTCCTCGGCGAACAGGCCGGCCTCGATGCGCTTGGCCAGCTCGACTTCCTGCTCCGCGTTGAGCAGCGGCACCTTGCCGATCTGCTTCAGGTAGTCCTTGACCGGGTCGGAGGTGGCCCCGGCGACCGCAACCTGAGCGGCGGGCAGGTCCTCGTCGTCGTCGCCGTAGACGAACGCCTCGTCCTCGGTCTCTTCCCCGGCGGGCTTCACGGACTGGAGCTGGCCGTCCGCGGCGGCGGGTTCGCCGGGCGCGCGGGCGGCGGACTCCCGCTGCCGGCCCTCGCCCTGGCCGGAGTCGGCGTCGTCGTGGTCGTCGATTTCCAGATCGGCGACGGCCTCGTCGGAGTCTTCCTCCTCGTCCTCGCCAGACACGAGGTCTTCCAGGTCGGCCTCGACGTCCAGCTCGCCGACGGCGGCGAGGTCAGGCTCGCCGTCCAGGTCGACGTCCTCCTCGGCCTCGAGCTCCTCGCCGGCCGCATCGGCAAAATTCGCGTCCGCGTTCTCGTCGCCATCATGGCCGTCCGCCTCGGCGGGCCCGGCGCCGTTGACCGCGCCGGAGCCGGGCTCACGCACGGCCGTGGCCGAACCGTCGGACCGGCGGCCGCGCTGCCCGCGCCCGCCCCGGCTGGCGGAATTCTGGCGTTTCGATGCCGCAGGCGCTTCGGAGTTGCGCTGGCCGTCCGCTGCCGGATCGCCATCAACCAGCGCGACCGCGGAATCGGCGCCCTTCGCCGCACCGTCAGCAGCGGCCGATCCCGATGCATTCCGCCCCGAAGGAGCCTGGCCCGACGGCCGTGACTGCCTCCGCGCTGCCGAGCTCGTAGCGCTTGCCAACGCGGTCACCCCTTCCCTTGCTGGATGGCGGCCGGGTGCGCCGGACGAGCAGGCGACCCCTGGCTGACCGAACTAGCAGGCGACACAGACACCTCTCCTGCAACCATATGGCGAGAAATGGACCTTACCGCGCAGATCCTGCTCCCAAGACCGTGCTGGAAACCGAAAGCCTGCCACGAACTGCCGCAGCCGACACCGGCTTGCCTCCCGACAACCACCATAGGCGGAGCCGGCGGGTAGGTCGTCCAACAGCGACCGCTGGCCGCGATTTCCCTCCTGAAACGACTGCCCCGCGCGCAGGTATGGTACCCACTTCCGTCATGCCTTGCCCTTCCTCGCAGCCTCCGTTGCCGCGACCGGCCTGGCCGGGGCCCCGGGCTCACGTCGCGGACTGTGCACCACGAGCACGGTCACGTCGTCGTCCTGCTCGTAGCCGGTCAGCATCCGGTCAACCAGGTAGTCAAGGAGCATCGCGGGATCTTCGACGGCCGCCGCCGGTGCCTCGGCCGCCACGGCGACCAGCTCGTCAAGGCCCGAGTCCAGGCCGCGCTTGCGATTCTCCACAAGTCCATCGGAATAAAGCACCGCAGTGTTGCCGGGCGGCAGCCGGAAGCCGTACTGCTGGCGCGGGCTGGCCCAGCCCAGGGGGGTGCCGGCCGCCGCCTTGTCCAGCCGGGGCGGCTCATCCGTCGACAGCAGCAGCAGCGGCAGGTGGCCGGCGCTGCCCGCCATGCCCTCGCCGCTGGCCGGGTCGAGCACCAGGTAGGCGACGGTGGTCACCTGCTCTTCGAGTTCAGTGGCGATGAACAGCCGGTCCAGGCCCGCCAGCACCGCGGCCGGCCGGGGATCGGTCAGCGCGAGCGCGCGCAGCGCGTTGCGGACCCGGCCCATCCCTGCCGCCGCGGTGAGCCCCTTGCCCATGACGTCACCGGTGGCGACAGCCAGCTTGCCGTCCGGGAGCCGGAACGCGTCGTACCAGTCCCCGCCGATCTCCATGTTCCTGGTCACCGGCAGGTAACTGGCCTCCAGGATGATCCCGGGAACGGTCGGCAGCCGGTCCGGCAGCAGGCTCCGCTGCAGGGTCTCGGCCGTGGTGTGCTCACGCTCAAACAGCGACGCCCGCTCCAGCG
>Ga0335072_10017439_pt1 | contig 10157 bp, 9 predicted proteins | sample Lox_Sample_21_FD_206725 | JGI IMG/M metagenome (GOLD analysis project Ga0335072, IMG submission 206725) | Soil microbial communities from Loxahatchee National Wildlife Refuge, Florida, United States - Lox_Sample_2.1 | ecosystem: Environmental > Terrestrial > Soil > Wetlands | place: USA: Florida...
CGGCTGTTCTTCAAGTTCTTCAACTCCGGGCTGCTGGACCGCGGGCATCTGACCATCCGGCAACGCGAGATCGTCATCGACCGGGTCACGGCGTCCTGCGGCGCGGAGTACGAGTGGGGCGTGCACATCAGCGTCTTCGCCGCCAAAGCCGGTCTGACAGAAGGCCAAATCATGTCGTTGACGCGGGGCGAACCCGATGACGGCTGCTGGACCGACGCAGATCGGGCCCTGATCCGGTTCTGCGACAGCCTGCACCGCGACTGCACGATCGACGACGAACTCTGGGCCGATCTCGCCGCACAGCACAGCGACGAGGCCCTGCTGGAGCTGCTCATGCTCGCGGGCAGCTACCGCACCGTCAGCTACCTGGTCAATGCGCTGCGGCTCCCGCCAGAAAGCGGCGCCCGGCGGTTCCCGTAAGGGTTCCCACAGCTACGGGCGACAATCAGGCATCATGGGCGGCATGGACACTGGTGTGACCTCACCCCGGGTTTTGGTCGTCGACGACGACTCTGACGTGCTCGCCTCGCTGGAGCGCGGACTTCGACTCTCCGGCTTCGAAGTCTCGACCGCGGTCGACGGCGCCGAAGCGCTGCGCAGCGCCACCGAGACCAGGCCCGATGCCATCGTGCTGGACATCAATATGCCGGTACTGGACGGCGTCAGCGTGGTCACCGCGCTGCGGGCGATGGACAACGACGTGCCGGTCTGTGTGCTCAGCGCGCGCAGCTCGGTGGACGACCGGGTGGCCGGCCTGGAGGCCGGCGCCGACGACTACCTGGTGAAGCCGTTCGTGCTGGCCGAGCTGGTGGCGCGAGTGCGCGCGCTGCTGCGCAGAAAGGGCTCCACCCCGGCGTCGTCGTCGGAGACCATCACGGTCGGCCCACTGGAGGTCGATATCCCCGGCCGGCGGGCACGGGTCAACGGCGTCGACGTCGACCTGACCAAGCGTGAGTTCGACCTGCTGGCCGTCCTGGCCGAACACAAGACCGCCGTGCTGTCGCGCGCACAGCTCTTGGAACTGGTGTGGGGTTACGACTTCGCGGCCGACACCAACGTCGTCGACGTGTTTATCGGATACCTGCGCCGCAAGCTGGAAGCCGGCGGCGGGCCTCGCCTGCTGCACACCGTCCGCGGCGTGGGATTCGTGCTGCGCATGCAGTGACGGGATCGACCATGAACCTGATGAATTTCCTGCAGCGAATCTTGACCCGGACGCCCTCACTGCGCGCCCGGGTGGTGGTGGCGACCGCCATCGGCGCGGCCATCCCGGTGCTGATCACCTGTGCGGTCGTCTGGTTCGGCATCACCAACGACCGCAAGGAGCGGCTGGACCGCCGCCTCGACGAGGCGGCGGGTTTCGCGATCCCGTTCCTGCCCCGCGGCCTCGGCCAGATCCCCAAGTCCCCCAACGACCAAGACGCGATCATCACCGTGCGCCACATCAACGGCGAGGTCACGTCCAACTCGACGGTGACGCTGCCGGAGCTGCCTGCCGGCTACGCCGACACCGACGTCAACGGGGTGCGCTACCGGGTGCGCACGGTGAATATCCCTGCGCCGCATCCGATGTCGGTGGAAGTCGGTGCAACCTATGACGCCACCATCGCCGACACCAACAACCTGCACCGCCGGGTGATCTTGATCGCCGGATTCTCGATCGCCGCCGCGGCCGTATTCGCCTGGATACTGGCGACTTTCGCGGTCCGGCCGTTCAAACGACTGGCCCAGCAGACCAGGGCCATCGACGCCGGCGACGAGCGGCCGCAGGTCAAGGTGCGCGGCGCCAGCGAGGCGGTGGAGATCGCTGAAGCCCTGCGGGGCCTGCTGCAACGGATCTGGAACGAGCAGCTCCGCACCAAGGAGGCCCTGGAATCGGCGCGGGACTTCGCGGCGGTGTCCTCGCACGAGTTGCGCACGCCGCTGACCGCGATGCGCACCAACCTCGAGGTGCTGGCCACTCTCGATCTTCCCGACGAGCAACGCAAAGAAGTGCTCAGCGATGTGATCCGCACCCAATCACGCATCGAGGCAACGCTATCCGCGCTGGAACGGCTGGCGCAGGGTGAGCTGTCGACGTCCGAGGACCATGTGCCGGTCGACATCACCGAACTGCTCGACCGGGCGGCGCACGACGCCATGCGGATCTACCCGGACCTCGACGTCTCCCTGGTGCCGTCGCCGACCTGCATCATCGTCGGGCTGCCAGCCGGTCTGCGCCTTGCCGTGGACAACGCGATCGCCAACGCGGTCAAACCCGGTGGCGCCACCCGCGTTCTGCTGTCCGCGGACAGCTCGCGGGCCGGCGTGGAGATCGCCGTCGACGACAACGGCAGCGGGGTGCCCGAAGAAGAGCGCCAATTGGTGTTCGAGCGGTTCTCCCGGGGATCGACGGCGTCGCATTCGGGCTCCGGCCTCGGCCTGGCGTTGGTGGCCCAGCAAGCCCAATTGCACGGCGGCACAGCGACGCTGGAGAACAGCCCACTGGGTGGAGTTCGGCTGCTGCTGCGCCTACCCGGCCCCAGCTAGCGGTTCTTCTTACCCTCACGCCACGACGTGAACCCGCCCTCCGCGGCGGATTCCTCGTCCTTGAACCAGACTTCGGCAATGGTCTGCTTGTAGTGCGGGCTGTCCGGGGTGTGGTACAGCATGGAGTCCTCGTTGCCCTTCACCAGCCAACCCTCCGGGCCGCTGCCGTCGGCGGCCGCTCGCGCCGAATGCGCGCCGTAGGGATTGGCTACCGGAATCTTCGTGGTCTCAGCCTGCGACGGGATCTTTGCGGTCGCTGCCGCGGCCGCCGCCCCGGTGGGCAACTTCGTCGTCGGCACCTCGGCCGCCGCCGCACCAGCGGCCGGAGCACCGGCCGACGGGTGCACGGGCACTTCACGTTCCACGCGGCGAATCGTCAGTGCGAGCGTCAGGATCAGTCCCATCACAAACGACAATGCGAGCAGCCAGTGGTTGGTGTGACCCATCAGTGTGCTCCAATCTCGCGTGAGCCGGGCAACTCGTCCAGAGCCTGCTCGACGTTGGTGGGCCTGATCGCCACGATGGCGACCAACAGCGCCACGGCCGAGCCGAGTACGAACGCCACCAGATACCACAACCATTCGATGATGAAGTTCATGTCGAATCCTCCTTAACTGACGACGATTTCGACGCGGCGATTCTTGACCTGACCATCCGGACCGTTGTCCGCGACCGGGTTTGACGAACCGAGACCCTTCGCCGTCAGGCGGTCACCGGGCACACCCTGCGCCTTCAGGTAATCGGCGACGGCGTTGGCCCGGTTGGCACTCAACGGGTTATTGATGGCGTCATTCCCGGTGTTGTCGGTGTAGCCGTTGATGCTCACCTTCGCGCTCGCGCAACCTTTCAGCTTGTCGGCAACCCGGTTCAATGTCTGCTCGGCGTCCGGGCTCAATGCGAATCCGTTGGTGGGGAAGGTGATCGGGCCCAGACCCTTGATATCGGTCGACAAGTTGGCGCAGTCGGCGGCCGCAGGAACCGGGCTCGCCGGTGCGGGACCGGAGGGCGGGGCGCTGGCCGGTGCGGGGCTGGCGGGAGCCGCGCTCCCGGGTGCCGGGCTGGCGGGTGCGCTCGGTGCTCCGGCGCCGTTGTTACCCACCGTGTCAACGAGATTCAAGTTCGGCCAGGCAGCGGCGGCTGCCTCCTCGATTGCCCGCTGCTGATCCGCCGAACCCGCGGTGCCGATCAGTTTGATGTTGTCGCCCTTGACATCGAGGCCAAAATCGAGAACCGACGCGGCAGCCTTGAAAACCCCTGCCGCATGCGAGAAATCGAGCGACGTGATGTCGGGGTTGATGCGGAGATTGTCGATGAGGTTGATGTCTGGCCCGAAGCCCGCCTTCAGCGCGTCCAGTAGCGAAGCCTTCGCGTCGCCGCTGGGCACATCACCGGTCAGCTTGAAGTCGTTGCCATTTCGGGAGATCGACAGCGGTGCCAACGACACCGCGGGAATGGACGGCATTCCGCCGTGCGGCGTGGGCATGTTCAGCGTCGGCAACGCACCGCTCGGGCCGGTGACGCGCGGCCAGCCCCGGTCCAGCTCGCCGTAGCCGATTACGCCCAGCAGCAGGGGAATCAGCAGCAATCCGAGCAACCATGCCAGGCCCGGAGGGCGCCGATAGTACTTCGAGACTCGCCGCCACTCGGTGGCTTCGGGTGCTTTGTCGGAACCCGCCATCGGGGCCCTCCCTCACATCGATGAACGACCTATCTGTGCACGTTAGCGGGCGTTGAGCAGATCGATGACGAAGATCAGCGTCTTGCCGGAAAGCTGATGCCCCGATCCGGCCGGCCCGTAGGCCTGCGCGGGTGGGATGGTCAGCTGACGGCGACCGCCGACCTTCATACCCGGAATCCCGTCCTGCCATCCCTGAATGAGCCCGCGGAGCGGAAATTCGATGGCCTCGCCGCGGCCCCAGGAACTGTCGAATTCTTCGCCGGTGTCGTAGTCGACGCCGACGTAGTGCACCTCGACGGTGCCACCGGGCACCGCTTCGGGGCCATCTCCGACGAGCAGGTCTTCGATGACGAGTTGGGCGGGCGCCGGGCCATCGGGAAATTGAATCTCAGGTTTGCTTGACACGTGACTGACCCTAGTCCGGCACACTTGACTCGTGGAAGAGGACCGAAAATGACCGACAACGATGCCCTAGCGCGAATCAACGACCTCGTCGCCGAGGAGAAGTCACTGCGACAACAGTTGCAGCACCACGAGATCACTGAATCCGAAGAGCACGACCGGCTGCGCCGCGTCGAGACCGAACTCGACCAGTGTTGGGACCTGCTGAGGCAGCGTCGGGCGCTGCGCGAAACCGGTGGCGACCCAGGTGCGGCAGCGGTCCGGCCCGCCGACGAGGTCGAGGGTTACATCGGCTGAGCGCGATCGCTGCTCGTGACGTCGACGCGGTCATCGTGGGCGGCGGACACAACGGTCTGGTCGCCGCCGCATACCTGGCGCGGGCCGGGCTGCGGGTGCGACTCCTGGAGCGACTGCCGCATGTCGGCGGTGCGGCGGTGTCGGCGCAGGTTTTCGACGGCGTAGAGGCGCGGCTATCCCGATACGCCTACCTGGTCAGCCTGCTGCCGACGCGCATCCTCAGTGACCTGGATGCCACGGTCCGGCTGGCGCCACGACCCTACTCGTCCTACACCCCCGATCCCGCCACCGCGGGGCGCACCGGACTTTTGATCGGTGAAACGTCGACGTTCGACGCCATCGGCGCCGGCGACGACGAGCGGGCGTTCGCCGAGTTCTACCGGCGCTGCCGACTCGTAACGCAGCGATTGTGGCCGACGCTGTTGGAGCCGTTGCGCACCCGCGAGCAGGCCCGCGCCGACGTTGGCGATACCGCCGCGTGGCGGGACATGATCGACCGACCGATCGGCCACACGATTGCCGACGCGCTGAGCAACGATCTGGTGCGCGGCGTGGTCGCGACCGACGCACTGATCGGCACGTTCGCCCGGCTCGACGACCCGTCGCTGCTGCAGAACGTCTGCTTCCTGTATCACCTCATCGGCGGCGGCACCGGGGACTGGCACGTCCCCGTCGGCGGTATGGGCGCCGTCAGCTCGGCGCTGGCCACCGCAGCCAAAGGTGCTGAAATCATCACCGGTGCAGAGGTTTACGCGGTCGACCCGAATGGCGAGGTGCGCTACCGCCAGCACGATGACGAGCACGTGGTGCGCGGACGATTCGTGTTGGCCAACGCCACGCCGGCGACCCTGGCGGGCCTGCTGGGCGAGTCGGCGACGGCGACGACGCCGGGCGCGCAGGTCAAGGTCAACATGGTGCTGCGCCGGCTGCCCCGATTGCGCGATGACAGTGTGACACCCGAACAAGCCTTCGGCGGAACGTTTCACGTCAACGAGACCTGGACCCAACTGGACACGGCGTATGCGCGGGCAGCCGCTCACGCGCTACCGGATCCGCTGCCCTGCGAGATCTACTGCCATTCGCTGACCGATCCGAGCATCTTGTCGCCCGCGCTGCGGGAATCGGGCGCCGCGACGTTGACGGTGTTCGGCCTGCACACGCCGCACGGGGCCTTCGACCGTGACGCGCTCACCGAAGCTGTGCTGAAATCGCTGAATTCCGTTCTGGCCGAACCGATTCAGGACGTGCTGCTGACTGACGCGAACAGGCTGCCGTGCATCGAAACGACAACCACCACGGACCTCCAAGACCGGCTGAACATGACCAGCGGCAACATTTTCCATGGCGCGTTGCAATGGCCGTTCGCCGACGACGGCGACGCATTGGATACCCCGGCACGACATTGGGGAGTTGCCACCGCGCACGAGCGGATCCTGTTGTGCGGGGCGGGAGCCCGGCGCGGCGGCGCGGTCTCCGGCATCGGCGGCCACAACGCCGCGATGGCGGTACTAGGAGCTAATTAGCGCGCGTCGATTCCGGCGTACTTGCGTTCGGTGTAGCCGGTGTAGATCTGACGCGGGCGGCCGATCTTGCTGGGCTCGCCGTTCATCTCGCGCCAGTGCGCGATCCAGCCGGGCAGCCGGCCGAGCGCGAACAGCACGGTGAACATCCGGGTCGGGAATCCCAGCGCCCGGTAGATCAGGCCGGTGTAGAAGTCGACGTTCGGGTACAGCTTGCGCTCGACGAAGTAATCATCGGTCAGCGCAGCCTCTTCCAGCTCCTTGGCGATGTTGAGCAGGTCGTCGTCGCCGCCCAGCTTGCCCAGGACCTTGTCGGCCTGTTCCTTGACGATGCGGGCCCGCGGGTCGTAGTTCTTGTAGACCCGGTGGCCGAAGCCCATCAGCTTGACGCCTTCTTCTTTGTTCTTCACCTTGCGGACGAAGTCGCTGACGTCGTCGCCGCTGGCCCGGATCTCCTCGAGCATCTCCAGCACCGCCTGGTTGGCCCCGCCGTGCAGCGGGCCCCACAGCGCGTTGATGCCACCCGAAATCGACGTGAACAAGTTGGCCTGCGACGAGCCGACCAGCCGCACCGTCGACGTCGAGCAGTTCTGCTCGTGGTCGGCGTGCAGGATGAACAGCAGGTCCAGCGCGCGGACGATCTCCGGGTCGGGCACGTAGGGCTCGGCGGGCAGCCCGAACGTCATCCGCAGGAAGTTTTCGACCAGGGTCAGCGAGTTGTCCGGGTAGAGGAACGGCTGGCCCACCGACTTCTTGTAGGCGTAGGCCGCGATGGTCGGCAGCTTGGCCAGCAGCCGGATCGTGGACAGCTCGATCTCCTCGGTGTCCGCCGGGTCCAGCGAATCCGGGTAGTAGGCGCTGAGCGCGTTGACCACGCTGGACAGCACCGGCATCGGGTGGGCGTTGCGGGGGAAGCCGTCATAGAACCGCTTCAGATCCTCGTGCAGCATGGTGTGCCGCTGGATCTGGTCGGTGAACTGGGCCAGCTGGTCCTTGGTCGGCAGCTCGCCGTTGATCAGCAGGTAGCTGACCTCGATGAACGTCGACTTCTCGGCCAGCTGCTCGATCGGGTAACCGCGGTAGCGCAGGATGCCGGCGTCGCCGTCGATATAGGTGATCGCGCTCTTGGTGGACGCCGTATTGACAAAGCCGTTGTCGAACGTCGTGTAACCGGTCTTGGACAACAGCGGGCCAAGCGCGATGCCGTCGGCGCCCTCGGTGGCGTGGACGATCTCGAGGTCCAGCTCACCACCCGGATACTTCAGAGTGGCGGTCTCGTCGGATGCGGCCACGGGAACCCCTTTGCGGTCTCGGCTGTGCTGGCCTTACAAGGATGCGTTACCCGTGAAGGTAGTCGTTGTCGCGCCAGCGCGCCTGCCCGGGGTCGGGTCGCGGACGATAGGCCTTTACTCGATCTTGACCACGTGTTGAATCACCCTGCGCACGATCAGTGACGTGACTACGCTTCAAGCCGTGGAACTGGGGGTTTTGGGACCTCTCCAGGTCCGACAAGGCGGCACGCCCGTCGTGATCCCGGGCGCCAAACCGCGCGCCATCCTCACCATGCTCGGACTAAATGACGGCTCCGTTGTGTCCGCCGACACACTGCTCGAGCTCCTGTGGGGTGAGGCACCGCCACGCACCGCAGCCAAAGCCCTGCAGACCCACATCTCCTCCCTGCGTCGCGCCCTGGGCGACGGCTTTGTCCTGACGAAGGGAGCGGGTTGGACCCTCGCCGAGAGCGAGGTCGATGCCACCCGCTACAAATTGGCCGCGCGCCTAGGGCGTGACGCCGCCAACGGCGGCGAAACCAGCCAGGCTGTCGCTCGCTTCGAGGAAGCGCTTTCGCTCTGGCGCGGTGTCCCCGAACTGCCCGACGGTCGGCGGGGAGCGTCCGAAAAGACGCGCTGGATCGAGGGACATGCCGCGCTTGTGGAAGACCGCGCTGACGCGCTCCTTGCGACGGGCCGCGCCGCGGAGGTCGTCGGCGATCTCGAAGCCGCGGTGGCCGAGGCGCCGCTGCGCGAAAGGCGTTGGGGGCAGCTGATGCTCGCGCTGTATCGCGCCGGCAGGCAGGGCGAAGCCCTCAGCGCGTATCAACGCGCGCGGTCACTGCTCGTAGACGAGTTGGGAGTCGACCCAGGGCCGGAGCTCCGGCGGCTCGAGGCCGCGATCGTCGCGCAGGATATCTCGCTGGAAATCCCTGCGGCACAGGATCTTCCATCGGTGACCCGCGCGGTGACGTTTCTGCTCACCGACATCGAGGGATCGACCGCCGCCTGGGAGGCAGACGCCGACGCGATGGCCGTTGCGCTCGCCCGCCACGACGAGCTGGTCGAACAGGTCGTGACGTCGCGTGGCGGACGGCTGATCAAGACGCGCGGCGAGGGCGATGCCACGTTCTCGGTCTTTGAGCGACCGTCGGGTGCCGCCGCCGCGGCGATCGAGCTGCAGGACGCGATCGGCCATGAGCCGTGGATGTTGCGGCAGCCCATGCGGATTCGCATAGCGCTGCACACCGGCGAGGTCGAGCTGCGAGACGGCGACTACTTCGGCCGCGCGGTCAACCGGGCCGCGCGGCTGCGCTCGGTGGCCGAGGGCGGTCAGATCCTGTGTTCGGGGGCGACCGCCGAGCTGGTCATCGACTCACTGTCCGACGACGTGTTGCTGATCGACTTGGGGACACGCCAGCTGAAAAACCTTGCGCGGCCAGAGCACGTTTTCGAGCTCCGCCTGGAAACCGCCGACGAGCAGCGTCAGGCAGTCGCCCCCGACGAGCCCGTCGAGCGCCCGAGCCTGCCCGCCGTGCTCGCCGGCCCGGGACCGTTCGTCGGGCGCGGACGCGAGCTCGCCCGGCTGTTTTCCGCTTGGCAGAGCACGCTGGCCGGCGGAACGAACGCGGTGCTGATCGCCGGCGAACCGGGTGTGGGCAAGACACGCCTGTCCGGCGAATGGTCGCGGCAGGCCTACGACCAAGGCGCACTGGTGATCTACGGCCGTTGCGACGAGGACCTCGGTGCGCCGTACCAGCCGTTCGCCGAAGCCCTGCGTTCGCTGGTGCCGTGCCTCGGCGCCAAGCGGCTTCGGGGGATGCGCGGCGTCGAGGCCCTCCTCGCGCTGGTCCCCGGTCTCACCGATGTCCTGCCCGACCTGGCCGCGGCGACCCGCGCCGATCCGGACACCGAACGCTTCGCGCTGTTCGATGCGGTCGTCGCGCTGTTGGGACTTGCCTCCGCGGGGCCGCCGGTCGTGTTGATTCTCGACGACCTGCACTGGGCGGCCAAACCCACGCTGCTGCTGCTTCGGCATCTGTTGCGCTTCGGCGAGCAAGCACGTGTGCAGATCGTCGGCACCTACCGCAGCACGGACCTCGACCGCGCCCATCCGCTGGCGGCGATGCTCGCCGACCTGCACCGTGATGGCACCGCCAGTCGCATTCAGCTCAGCGGGCTCGACGAGAAGGACGTAACCGCCTACGTCGCCGAGGCCGGCTACGACGACGAAGAGCTGGCCCGGGCATTAGCGTCGGTCACGGGCGGCAACCCGTTCTTCCTCATCGAGGCGTTACGCCATGTGGAGGAAAGTGGCGGCCACTGGGATCCGAGCACTTTGCCGCAAGGGGTTCGCGAAGCGGTGAGCCGCCGTCTGTCGCGGCTTACGCCGGAGACCAACAAAGCCCTCGGGGCAGCAGCGGTCGTCGGCAGCCGATTCAGCTTGGAATTGGTCGAGCG